>Ga0316605_10001212_pt1 | contig 15202 bp, 15 predicted proteins | sample OWC_soil_day20_n_FD_207666 | JGI IMG/M metagenome (GOLD analysis project Ga0316605, IMG submission 207666) | Wetland soil microbial communities from Old Woman Creek delta, Ohio, United States - OWC_soil_day20_noCT | ecosystem: Environmental > Terrestrial > Soil > Wetlands | place: USA: Ohio... | reverse complement strand
AGCCGGGCACGTCCACGAAGGTGATGATGGGAATGTTGAAGGCATCGCAGAAGCGCACGAAGCGCGCCGCCTTGATCGACGACTTGATGTCGAGACAGCCGGCCAGCACCATGGGCTGGTTGGCGACAATGCCGACGGTCTGGCCTTCCATGCGCGCGAAGCCGATGACGATATTCTTGGCGTGGTCGGGCTGCAACTCGAAGAAGTCGCAGTCATCCACGGTCTTGATGATGAGTTCCTTGATGTCGTAGGGCTTGTTGGCGTTGTCCGGCACCAAGGTATCGAGGCTAAAGTCGAGGCGGTCGGCCGGATCGGGCGAAGGACGCACCGGCGGCTTTTCCTTGTTGCTCAGGGGCAGGTAGTTGAAGAAGCGGCGCAGCATCAGCAGCGCGTCCACGTCGTTCTCGAAGGCCAGATCAGCGACGCCGGACTTGCTGGTGTGGGTCACCGCGCCGCCGAGTTCCTCCGCCGTCACTTCCTCGTGGGTCACGGTCTTCACCACTTCCGGGCCGGTGACGAACATGTAGGAGGTGTCCTTGACCATGAATATGAAGTCGGTCATCGACGGCGAATACACTGCGCCGCCGGCACAGGGGCCCATAATCATGGAAATCTGCGGGATCACGCCGGAGGCCATCACGTTGCGCTGGAACACATCGGCGTAGCCGCCGAGAGCCGCAACGCCTTCCTGGATGCGGGCACCGCCGGAGTCGTTGAGGCCGATCACCGGCGCGCCCACCTTCAGGGCATGGTCCATGACCTTGCAGATCTTCTCGGCGTGGGCCTCGGAGAGAGCGCCACCGAACACCGTGAAGTCCTGGGAGAAGAGGAACACCATGCGGCCGTTGATGGTGCCGTAGCCGGTCACCACGCCATCGCCCGGGATCTTGTTCTGTTCCATGCCGAAGTCGTTGCAGCGGTGCTCCTTGAACATGTCCCACTCTTCAAAGGTGCCGGGATCGAGCAACAGTTCAATGCGCTCCCGCGCCGTCAGCTTGCCCTTTTTGTGGTGGCTGTCGATGCGCTTCTGGCCGCCGCCGAGGCGGGCGGCTTCGCGCTTCTCATCCAACTGGTGAATGATGTCGTGCATGGACTTCTCCCTCAGAAATATCTGTTCATCAGATTTAATAGTCGGTGGGCCGCGGCGGTGGGCGTAGTGGCGCCCGCCTCCACGGCGGAAAGGGTTTCCGGCATCGCTGCCGTGACGGCGGGATGGGCACGGAAGCGGCTGCGCAGGCCGGCGTCGATCAACTGCCACATCCAGGCCATGGCCTGGTGCTTGCGCTTGGCGGCAAGTTCGCCACTGGCGCTCAGGGTGTCGCGGTAGTTCTCGATGGTGGCCCAGAACTCGGCGATGCCTTCCTTCTTCAGGGCACTCAGTTTCAATACCGGCGGCGTCCAGTTGGGCGAGGCCGGGCGCAGCATGTGCAGGGCCGAGGTCATCTGGCTGGCGGCAATGTCGGCGGCATGGGGGTCGATATCGGCCTTGTTGAATACCACCAGATCGGCCAGTTCCATGATGCCCTTCTTGATCGCCTGCAAGTCGTCGCCGGCATTCGGCAGTTGCAGCAGGACAAAGACGTCGGTCATGCCGGCGACGGTGGTTTCCGACTGGCCGACGCCGACGGTCTCGACGATGATGACGTCGAAGCCTGCCGCTTCGCACAGCAACAGCGCCTCCCGCGTCTTCTCGGCGACGCCGCCCAGCGATCCGGAGGAGGGGCTGGGGCGGATGAAAGCCTCTTCGCGCTGGGAGAGCAGTTCCATGCGCGTCTTGTCGCCGAGGATGGAGCCGCCGGTAACGCTCGACGACGGGTCCACCGCCAGCACGGCGACGCGCAGGCCACGCTCGATCAAATGCAGACCGAGGGCCTCGATGAAGGTTGACTTGCCGGCGCCCGGTACGCCGGTAATGCCGACACGGATCGCCTTGCCGGTATAGGGCAGTAAGGCGTCGAGTACCGCTTGCGCCCGCTCCTGATGATCGGCGCGGGTGGATTCGATCAGCGTGATGGCCTTGGCCAGGGCGCGACGACGCCGGGCCACTACTCCCTCGACGAGAGCAGTGTCCTCAGCAGCGAGCCCCAGCTCGGCCATGGGTTGCATCGCTTCCTGGCTTACACCGACGAGGCGACGTGGGCGGCGCGAATGGCGCGCAGCACTTCATGGGCGCTTTGCGGAATCGGCGTACCGGGACCAAAGATGCCCTTGGCGCCCGCCTTGTAGAGGGCATCGTAGTCCTGGGCCGGAATCACGCCACCGACGAAGACGGCAATGTCTTCCGCGCCCTGATCCTTGAGGGCCTGGATCAGTTGCGGCACCAGGGTCTTGTGGCCGGCGGCGAGAGTGGACACGCCGACGGCATGGACGTCGTTTTCGATCGCCTGGCGCGCCGCCTCTTCCGGGGTCTGGAACAGAGGGCCGATATCCACATCGAAGCCGAGGTCGGCGAAGGCCGTGGCGACGACCTTGGCGCCGCGGTCGTGGCCGTCCTGACCGAGTTTGGCGATCATGATGCGCGGGCGACGGCCTTCGGCGGCGGCGAACTCTTCGATCAGCTCGCGCAGTTCGTCGATGCCGGGACTGTTGCCGAAAGCCGCTGAATACACGCCGGAGACCACCTGGTTGTTGGCACGGTGGCGACCATACACCTTTTCCAGGGCGTCGGAGATTTCACCGACGGTGGCACGCAAGCGCGTGGCCTTGATCGCCAGGTCGAGCAGGTTGCCGGTGCCGGATTCCGCTGCTTCGGTCAGAGCCTCCAAGGCGGCACTCACTTCACCCTGATTGCGGCTGGCGCGAATGGTCTTCAAGCGCGCCACTTGCGATTCGCGCACAGCGTGGTTGTCCACGTCGAGAATTTCAATCGCATCTTCCTTCGCCAGCTTGTACTTGTTCACGCCGACGATCACGTCCTGCTTGGAGTCGATGCGCGCCTGCTTTTCGGCGGCGCACTTCTCGATCTGCAATTTAGCCCAGCCGGAATTCACCGCCTGGGTCATGCCGCCCATCTTCTCCACTTCCTGGATGGTTTCCCACGCCATGTCGGCCATGTCCTGGGTCAGCTTTTCCATCATGTAGGAACCGGCCCAGGGATCGATGACGTTGGTGATGTGGGTCTCTTCCTGAATCAAAATCTGGGTGTTGCGGGCGATGCGGGCGGAGAACTCGGTAGGCAGCGCGATCGCTTCGTCCAGCGCGTTGGTGTGCAGGGACTGGGTGCCGCCGAACACCGCCGCCATGGCTTCGATGGTGGTGCGCACGACGTTGTTGTAGGGGTCCTGCTCGGTCAGGGACCAACCGGAGGTCTGGCAGTGGGTGCGCAGCATCATGGACTTCGGGCTCTTGGCGCCGAACTCCTTCATGATGCGCCACCACAGCAAACGTGCGGCGCGCAGCTTGGCCACTTCGAGATAGAAGTTCATGCCGATGGCGAAGAAGAAGGAGAGGCGCGGGGCGAAACTATCCACGTCGAGGCCGCTCTTCATGGCGGTACGCACGTATTCCATGCCGTCGGCGAGGGTGAAAGCGAGCTCCAGGGCCTGGGTCGCGCCGGCTTCCTGGATGTGATAACCCGAAATCGAGATCGAGTTGAACTTCGGCATGTTCTGCGCCGTGTAGCCGATGATGTCGGCGATGATGCGCATCGACGGCTCGGGCGGGTAGATGTAGGTGTTGCGGACCATGAACTCCTTGAGGATGTCGTTCTGAATCGTGCCCGAGAGCTTGTCCTGGCTCACACCCTGCTCTTCGGCCGCCACCACATAGCCCGCAAGCACCGGCAGCACGGCACCGTTCATGGTCATGGAGACGGAAACCTTGTCGAGCGGAATGCCGTTGAAGAGAATCTTCATGTCCTCCACCGAGTCGATTGCCACGCCAGCCTTTCCCACGTCGCCGACGACGCGGGGATGGTCCGAGTCATAGCCGCGATGGGTCGCCAGGTCGAAAGCCACGGAGACACCCTGGGCGCCGGCATCGAGCGCCTTGCGGTAGAAGTCGTTGGAAGCCTCGGCGGTGGAGAAACCGGCGTACTGGCGGATGGTCCAGGGGCGAGCCGCATACATGGTGGGCTGCGGGCCACGCAGGAAGGGCTCGAAACCCGGAACCGTGTCGGCGTAGGGCAGGCCCTCGGTGTCGGCCTTGGTATAGAGAGGCTTGACCGTCAGGCCCTCGGGGGTGACCCAGTTCAGCTTGGCGACATCGCCATCAGGCGCGGCCTTGGCAGCCGCCTTGGCCCAGGCGTCGAGGGAAGGAACGGACACGTCGGGATACTTGCTCATGACAGCAACCTCTATATTGGGCCGGGTTCCAATGATGGCACCAAGTAGCGGAAGCTGCCGCCACCCGATGTAACCCGTTTGGATAAAGCCGGACTTGACAGGAAAACGAAGTCACATAATACTGTATCCATAATTATGAATGCAAGAGACGTCCAGGCCGCTTCCCGCTCCCTCGCCGCCCCCGCCCTCTACGAGCAGGTGGCCGAGCAGCTACGCGCCCGCATCTACGCCCACGAACTCGCCCCCGGCGCCTGGGTGGACGAGCAGGCCATCGCTGCCGAATTCGGCATCTCCCGCACCCCCCTGCGCGAAGCCCTCAAGGTGCTGGCCTCCGAGGGCCTAGTGCAGCTCAAGCCGCGCCGGGGCTGCTATGTGGCCGAACTGTCGGAACAGGATCTGGATGAAATCTTCCCGGTGATGGCGATGCTCGAAAGCCGCTGCGCCTTTGAGGCCGCCGCCAAGGCCACTCCGGCCGACATCGCCCGCCTCGACGCCCTCCACGCCCAGCTCGAAATCCACGCCGCCGCCAACGACGCCGACCGCTTCTTCGAGGCCAACCAGGCCTTCCACGATGCCCTGCAAGAACTCGCCGGCAACCGCTGGCTGCGGCAACTGATCGTCGATACGCGCAAGTTCATCAAGCTCACCCGCCGCGACTCCCTGCGCCTCGACGGCCGCCTCAAGCAATCCCTCGCCGAACACCAGGCCATCATGGCCGCCCTACGCCGCCACGACGCCGACGAAGCCGGCCGCCTGATGCACGACCACATCCTCTCCGGCCGCGCGGCGGTGGCGAAGCTGCTTACGGCGGGGTAGGCGCTACTCCCTCCCCGTCAAGGGGAGGGCTGGGGTGGGGATGGGGTAAGGCCAGTCAGAATAGGGCGCGACCTCCTGCATTCAAGCAAATTGTGCTGAAGCAGTTTCAAATACTCGCAGCCTGACTCAGCCGCCTTCTAGTCGTCGTAGTGATACCGGCAGGCGATGATCACCAGATCGTCCCCGTCCACGCAATAGACGAGGCGGTTGGCATCGTCGATCCGGCGTGACCAGAAGCCGGAGAGGTTTTCTTTCAGGGGTTCGGGCTTGCCGATTCCATCGAAAGGCTCGCGCAGACAATCACGGATCAGGCCGTTGATCCGCTTCAGTGTCTTGCGGTCTTGCCCTTGCCAGTACTGGTAGTCGTCCCAGGCGGCGAGGGTCCAGGTGATACGGCTAGGCATCCACCAAGTCCCGCGCCTTGAGCTTGCCCTTGCGGTATTGCTCGATGGAGCGCGCCAGATGCGCCGCATTGGCCGGCGATTTCAACAGATGGACGGTTTCCATGAGGCTGTTGAAGGTATCGAGCGACATCACGACGGCATCGGAGGCGTCGCGCCGGGTAATCACGGTGTAGTCGGCATCGTCGCTGACCTGATCGATGATGGACTTGAGGCTATTACGGGCATCAGAGAAATTGACAACGCGCATGGTATTTTACCTGTTCAATATACCGTACAAGTCTAATCATGCCTAGGCGTGAATGCAAGGAATGATTGAAACGGGGTCAGGCTCGGACCCCATGCCCGGCATCCGGCAATTCCCGCACGATAGCGGCCTGTAGGGATAAGGGGCCGTGGTCACGACACCCAGGAGTTCATCGCCGCATGCCATGGCATCTCTTGCCTGTGATACTGCATATTGGTACTATAGCGCCCATGAAACGCAAACATCAGCGCACCGTCGAACTGATCTATGCTCGGCCTGTTTCGGCCAATGTGCGGTGGTCAGACATCGAAGGCTTGTTCAAGGAACTGGGCGCAGAAATTGCGGAACGTGAAGGTTCGCGCGTCGAGGTGTTTCTGTTCGGGGTAGTGCGGGTGTTTCATCGTCCCCATCCATCGCCGGACACGGACAAGGGTGCGGTGGCGTCGATTCGGAAGTGGCTGGAAGATAACGGAGTGAAACCATGAACAATGTGATGACGATCAGCGGCTATCGTGCGGTGATTGCCTTCGACCCGGAGATTTCCATGTTCCGGGGCGAGTTCCTGGGGCTGAACGGCGGGGCCGACTTTTACGCAGCCGATGTCGAGGGCTTGCAGCGCGAGGGCGAAACTTCGTTGCGGGTTTTCCTGCAAGCCTGCGAACAGCGCGGCATTGATCCGCACAAGCACTACTCAGGAAAATTTGTCCTGCGCCTCGATCCTGAGATTCATGAGGCTGCCGCCATCGCGGCAGCAGCCCATGGCCAGAGCCTGAACCAGTGGGCTGTGGAAACCTTGCGCGAGGCGGCTCAGGCAGCGTAGCAAGAATGCGGGGCGACAAAAATCCCCTTTACAGATAGAAGGGGAGTTCAGGTCACCGGATCGGCAATCGACAGATATAGATCGCCCCCGCCGAGATGTCGAATGCCTTTGGTAGCTCCGACCCGGGCGGTGTTGAGATCGCCGCTCCACCCGCTCCTTCTCCAAACCCTTCGCTCCCGCCAGCGACGCTTCGTCGCACCGCCGCCCGCCGTCGCCATGCCACGGGCACTCTGGCGCTGTTTTCATTGCGTCGGAGTTTCCCCATGTCGTCAGCCGCACCCACCCGCCCGCCGGTCATCGAGTTGCGCCGGGTCAGCAAACACTATCGCCTTGGCGAGGCCGATGTGCCGGCCTTGCAGGGCATCGACCTGAGCCTGGAAGCCGGCGGCTTCGTCGCCATCAAGGGGCCGTCGGGGAGCGGCAAGAGCACCCTGCTCAACATCTGCGGCCTGCTCGACGGCATCGACGCCGGCTCCCTACATCTTGATGGCGAAGACGTGGCGGACGTGGACGAAATCGCCCGCAGCCTGATCCGCCGCCAGCGCATCGGCTTCGTGTTCCAGAGCTACAACCTGGTGCCGGTGATGAGCGTCGGCGAGAACGTGGAGTACCCGCTGCTGCTGGCCGAGACCCCCGCCGCCGAGCGTCGCGCCCGGGTTGCCGAGACCCTGGCCCAGGTGGGCCTGGCCGACCTGGCCGAGCGTCGCCCCGACCAGCTTTCTGGCGGCCAGCGCCAGCGCGTTGCCATCGCCCGCGCCTTGGTGAAGTCACCGCGACTGGTGATCGCCGACGAGCCGACCGCCAACCTGGACACCGCCACCGCCACCCAGGTGGTGGACCTGATGCGGCAACTGGGGGCCAGCCACGGCGCCAGCTTCCTCATCGCCACCCACGACGAACGTATGGCCAGCCACTGCGACCGGGTGCTGACGCTGATCGACGGGGTGATGCAATGAACCTGCTCCGTCTCGCCTGGCGCAACATTCAGCGCAATCGCCGCCGCTCCCGCGTCACCGTCCTGATCGCCTCGGTGGGAGCCGCCTCGATTCTGATTTCCAGCGGCTTCGCCCTCTACACCTACAACGCCCTGCGCGACGCGGCGGCACGGGAGTCGGGGCACCTCACCGCCGCCCATCGCGAGTATTTCCAGCGCGACGAGGAAACGCCCCTGCAATGGGGCCTCGACGACCACGCCGCCCTCGCCGCGCGCCTGAAGCAAGACCCCCAGGTCACCCGGGTACTGCCGCGTCTGGCCTTTTCGGGCCTGGTGTCCAACGGCGAGAAATCCATGATCTTCATGGGGCACGGCGTCGACATCGGCGGCGAGACCGCTGCCCGGGGCCAGTTCCTCAAGCTGCTCGAAGGCAGCCTGCCGGCCGACACGGCCAGCTCCGCCGTTGACTCTCCCCAGGTGCTGCTGGGCAAAGATCTGGCGCGTAGCCTCGGCGCCAAACCCGGCAGCGGCCTCACCCTGCTCGGCACCACCACCGCCGGCAGCCTCAACGCCATCGACGTCCAGGTGGCGGGGCTCGTCAGTACCGGGGTGCCGGACGTGGACAAGCGCCTGGTGTTCTCCGACCTGGCCGCCGCCCAACGTCTGCTGGCGACGGACAAGGTCAGCACCCTGGCGGTGTTCCTTAACGATTCCGACCTCACGGCGCCGCTGCTGGAAACCCTGCGCCGCGACGACCCCGCCCACGCCTGGCAGCCCTGGTGGGATCAGGCTTTCTACTACACCGCCGTGCGCGGCCTCTACAACCGCATTTTCGGTCTGCTCGGCATCATCATCGGCGCCCTGGTGTTTTTCTCCGTCACCAACACCCTGGCCATGGCAGTGGTCGAGCGCACCCGGGAGATCGGCACCCTGCGCGCCCTCGGTGCCCTGCCGAAGGAAATCGTCGCCCAGTTCGTCGCCGAAGGGGCGCTCATCGGCGGCCTCGGCGCCGCTATCGGCATGGCGGTGGCGGCGGCCGCCAGCGCGACGCTCCAGATCGCCGGCCTGCAAATGCCGCCGCCGCCGGGGCGCTCCGACGGCTATCCGCTGCTGGTGAACATCTCGCCCACCTTGTATGTGTTCACCGTCGTCGCCATCGGCCTGCTCTGCGCAACCGCCGCCTGGATCGTCAGCCGTAAGGCCGCCGCCAAGCCCATCGTCGAGGCACTAGGTCATGTTTAAGCCACTACTGATTCTGGCGACGCTGTTCTCGTTCCCTGCAATCGCCGCCGAGGACGTGACGGCAATGTTGAAAAAGGCCGACAGCTACCGCCTGCCCGAGGGTTCATCGCGGGTGGAAACCGTGGTGGAGCTGTACCGCGACGGCCAGCTCGACAAGGAGCGGCGCTACACGGTGTACATCAAGCCGGGGCGGCGCTCCCTGGTGCTGATGAAGTCCGCCGCCGAAAGCGGGCAGAAGCTGCTCATGCTTGCCGACCAGTTCTGGCTGCTGATGCCCGACACCCAGCGTCCCCTGCGCATCACGCCGAGTCAGAAGCTGCTCGGCGAGGCCAGCAGCGGCGACATCGCCAGCATGACCTGGGCCGAGGACTACGACGGCACGGTGGTGGGCGAACTGCCTTGCCCGCCGAAGCCGGCGGCCCTCGCCCATGGCGCCGAGGACGGCCCGCGCAGCTGCCTGCGCCTGGACCTGACGGCGACCCGCAGCGGCGTCACCTACTCGCGCATCGAGTTGCTGCTGGAGCGAGCCGGCAAGCTGCCGGTGAAGGCGGACCTCTACGTCCAGTCCGGCAAGCGCGCCAAAGAAGCCTGGTTCGAGACCGGCCGCGCCAACGGCCAGCTGCGCATCATGGCCATGAGCCTGGTGGACGACATCCAGCCCGGCCGGCTGACGCGGGTACGCTACCAACGCATCGTCGCCAGAGAAGCGCCGGACGAGTTCTTCAATCCCGCCGCTCTGGTGCGCAACAGCCTCGCCGGCTGGTGAGGGAGGGCGCAAGGTGAGTTGTCGCACCCTGCCTGCAAGCCGCGTTCATCGGGCCTCGCGGCAGTCGTCGGGCTGCGCGCCGCATCCAGCGGCGCTTCCAGGGCAGGCATGGCCAGGATCGCCATTTCACGCCTCTTCCAGGCAGGGGCTCTGCCGGGCGCTGCTTATCGGTCTGGCAGCCCTCGCCATCGGCTTCACGTCCACCGCCCATGGCATCGAGGCCAATGCCGCCCTGACCGCCGCGCCGGTTTGGGAGAGCCGCGCCGCCGCCAGCCCCTACGAGGCCGGTCAGGGAACGACCCGCAACCATTCGCGCCAGGACCTGGAGCTGCGGCTGCGGGAAGGCGGCTTCAATGCCCAGGCCACCCTGCGCTGGCAAACCGCCGAGGGCGGCAAGCCGGAGCACCACGGCTTCGCCAACCAGGCCTATGTCGATGGCGACCTGGGGGGCGGCCTCGGCTTCACCGTTGGCAAGAAGGTGCTCTCCTGGGGCGTCGGCTTCGGCTTTCGTCCCCTCGACGTAGTGCAGCGGGAAAACCGCCGCGACGTCGCTCCGCCGGCTCTGGTGGGCCTGCCGCTGCTGGCGCTGGAACGTTTCAGCGCCGACACGGCGTGGACCCTGGCCTGGGTGCGTCCCGGCCATGGCGCAGGAGCGAATGACAGCCGCGATTCGTCGCTGGCCTTCCACGGCTATCGCCTCGTGGACGGCGACGATGTTCACGCCGTGGCCCGCCTCTCTCACCGGCGCGGCGTCGAACTCGGACTCGGCGCCACCCGCGTCGTCGGTGAGGAATGGTCCTTCCACGGCGCGGCGCTCTATCAGCGGCGCTATGCCAAGACCCGCAACACCCTGGCGGAGAACGGCGGCCTGCTCGCCGCCAGCGACCCGATGCTCGCCACGCCACAACGCCATGGCCTCAAGGCCGTGGCTGGCGCCCAATGGACCAGCGGCCCCTGGAGCCTCCTGACGGAAGCCTGGTATGACGCCGATGCCTACAGTCGCGCCGAATGGCAACGCCTCGACGCCCTCACCGCCCGCCAGCGCGACCTCGCCGGCGTCGCCCCGGCGAGCGCCATTGCCGGCAATGTGGCCTGGTCGAGCCAGGCCTACCGGGCCGATAACCTGCTGCGCGAAAACCTGCTGCTGCGTCTGGCCCACGACACGGGTGACGGCGTCAAGGCCCACGCTGAACTGCTGCTCACCCCCACCGACGGCGGCCGCGTTGTCACCCTCGGCGTCAGCCACGAGGGCGACCGCCAGCGCCTTTCCCTCGGCCTGCGCCAGCTCGGCGGCAAGCCCGACTCGGCCTACGCCCAGTCACCCCTGCGCCGCATCGCCTGGATCGAGTGGCGCTGGGCGCTGTTCTGAGGCTATGATCGGCACCCCATGACCGCGTCAATTCCCAAGCCCGTCCGCGACCTGTTGCTGGTGGCCGCCTACAACCTCGCCATCGGCCTCTTTCTCACCGCCGTGACGAGTTACCCGGCCGCCACCAACCTGACTTACGCCAACTGCATCGGCTTCAGCATCTACCTGGGCATCACCGCCTCGCGTCTGCGGCGCGGGCAGGCCAAGCCGGACTGGCTCGACGGCCTGGTCGGCATTCCCGTCGGCTTCACTGGCGGCTTTGTGCTGGCGACCTGGCTCACCGGCCTCTCCCTGGCCCAGGTGCTGCAACAACATCCGCAGAGTCTGCTGATCGCCGGCGCCGCCGCCCTGCTGTTCGGCGTCATGGGGGTCTGGCACTTCCACGACGAGGCCACCATCGCTGCCGCCCAGGCCGAAGCCCGCGCCGAGCGCCTTGCTCGTGTCGAGCAGGAGGCCCTGGCAGCCCAGGCCGAACTGGCGCGGCTCCAGGCCCAGATCGAACCCCACTTCCTGTTCAACACCCTCTCCAACGTGGTGAGCCTGATCGACAGCCAGCCCGCCGCCGCCCGCGACATGTTGCTCAACCTCACCGCCCTGCTGCGCACCTCCCTCGCCCGCAGCCGGCGCGAATCGGTGACCCTGGCCGAAGAACTCGAACTGCTGCGGGCCTACCTCGGCATCATGGCGATCCGCATGGGGCCGCGCCTGCAATGGCGCATCGAAGCCGACGACGACATCCTCGGTGCCAGCCTGCCGCCCCTGCTGGTGCAACCCCTGGTGGAGAACGCGATCCGCCACGGCCTCGAACCCAAGCCCGCAGGCGGCCAGCTGACGATCCGCTGCACCCGCGATGGCGATACCGTGGCGATCCGCGTCGAGGACGACGGCCTCGGACTCGATGCCTGCGCCCAGTCCGGAGCGGCCGGCGGCCACGGCCTCGGCCTCGCCAACATCCGCCAGCGCCTGGCCCAACGCCATGGCAATGCCGCCCATCTCGAACTCAGCCCCGGTGCCGGCGGTGGCGTCTGTGCCTCTCTGCGACTTCCCTTCCAAAACCATGCGCCTGCTCATAGCTGACGACGAAGCTCCCCTGCGCGCCTGGCTGCGCCAACTGCTGGCGCAAATCGCGCCGACCGTGGACATCGTTGCCGAGGCCGGCGACGGCGCCACGGCCCTGGAACAAATCGAACGCCTGCGCCCCGACGCCGCCCTGCTCGACATCCGCATGCCCGGCCTTTCCGGCCTCGACGTGGCGGCGCGCATCAGCGCGCCCTGCCGCGTCGTCTTCGTCACCGCCTACGACGAATTCGCCCTCCAGGCCTTCGAGCAGGCCGCCGTCGATTACCTGCTGAAACCCGTCACCGCCGAGCGGCTGGCGAAGACCCTGCAACGCCTGCAACAGCCGCCTGCCGCCGATACCAGCAACGCCACCGCGTTGATGGAACAACTGCTGGCGCGCCTCGCCGGCGCCCCGGCCACGGCACCCGTTGGCGCCGCCACCGCGCCCCTGCGCTGGTTGCGGGTTGGCGACGGCGACACGGTGCGCCTGATCGACGTGAACGAAGTCGATCATTTCACCGCCGCCGACAAATACACCACGGTCCATGTCGGCGCCCAGGCGTGGCTGATCCGCCTCTCCCTCAAGGAGCTGGAACAGCAGCTCGACCCGCAATCCTTCTGGCGTATCCACCGCGCCTGCCTGGTGCGCGTCGCCGCCATCCACGCTGTGCGCCGTGACCTCATGGGCCGCACCTGGGTCGACCTGCGCAGCGGCGCCCCGGCCCTCGCCGTCAGCCGCAGCCACGCCCACCGGCTGCGGGAAATGTAGACTCGGGGTTCAACGAACCCTCGCCATCGCCCTCCGACACCATGACCCCGACCATTCTCCTCAGCCGTGACGGCGGCCTCGCCACCGTCACCCTGTTCAATCCCGAAAAGCTCAACGCCATCAACCTCGCCATGTGGCAGCGGCTCAAGGCCGTGTTCGACGAGCTGGCGGCCGATGCCGCCCTGCGCTGCGTCATCATTCAAGGCGAAGGCAAGGCCTTCGCCGCCGGTGGCGACCTGGAAGAATTCCTCACCGCCCGCGACACCCTCGACAAGGCCCTGATCTATCACGACACCGTCGGCCAGGCCCTGGCCGCCATCGAGGCCTGCCCGGCGCCCGTCATCGCCGCCATCCAAGGCCCCTGCGTTGGCGGCGGTCTGGAAATCGCCGCCGCCTGCGACCTGCGCATCGCCGGCGCTTCAGCCCGCTTCGGCGCGCCGATCAACAAGGTCGGCTTCTCCATGTATCCGGGCGAAATGGAAGGCCTGCTCAAGCTCGCCGGCGCGGCGGTGGTGAAGGAGATACTGCTCGAAGGCCGCCTATTGACGGCCTCCCAGGCCTACGAGAAAGGCCTGCTGACGCGGGTGGTGGCCGACGACCAGGTGGAAGCCGAAGCTGCCGACAGCGCCCGCCGCATCGCCGCTGGCGCACCGCTGGTAGCCCGCTGGCACAAGCAATGGATCGCCCGCCTGCTGGAGGGCTGGCCGCTAACGGCGGAAGAAAAGGCAGCCTCCTTCGCCTTCCTCGACAGCGCGGATTACCAGGAAGGCCTCGCCGCCTTCCTAGAAAAGCGCGCGCCGAATTTCACCGGGCACTAGGCCGCTTTGGATAATGAACTTGAGGGTCTCGGTTCGGCCAACTGCTGCCATTCGGCAGTATTCCCAAAAGCAGACTACGGCACCCCACAGTCATGTCATTGCGATATATTGGGGCCATGCCGCTTTTGACGGAAATTTAGTATGGTTGGAAATTGTCTAGTTTTAGCGGAAAGCCATACTGGCTGCGGCTTTCAAGGCATTCAGACTCCCCGAGTTAGGAGGCAGGCGGCGGAGTTAGGGCGCAAAACTGTCTCCCTATAACAAAGTTAGGCGTCTGACATGCAGCTCCGCGAACTTGAACAGCTTCTTCGCAGCCTAGAGGGTCAGCCCGTGGTTGCTAAGACCATCGCTGGTAACTCAATCTCCTTGTGGTTCTCGGTCGAACCCAAAGCACCTACCGCTCGCCGCATCTGGATCGACCCGCCTTGGCGAATAGAAACGCCGAAGGGAATTGAATCTTCAAGCTATGGATTCCCGCAGGAAAAGGAAGACGAAGAAACTGATGCCGAGTATCGCTCGCGCTTTGAGACGACCTGCGCCAATTCGGACTGCTTGAAGGGCAAATTGCTTACGGCAGTCTCGGTTGACCACCTCACGAGTGACCTCGTCCTTCAGTTCAACGATGGGCGAGTCCTTCGGTCATTTGCGGTTGATCTGGGAGGCGAGAATTCGCATTTCACCGACCACGGCACTCAAAAACGATATGGCGTCCTTGTTAGTGGAGTTGAAATTGAAAACACAGACGCATAACCCTACGCTCAAGTTCGCTCCCTCCGGTCGCTGGGACGCGCCTTCGGCGCGCCCCTTAGCTGCACGTTGGGCATCAAGGTAGTGGGCCACTCAATGCAACCGAAGCTCGATAGCTGGCAGACATTCTCCGAGATACCTCGCTCCGACGAGGCTCTTAGGGCTGGCGATCTCCAGATGGCTCTCAATGGCTATGCCATGGAGCAACTTCTTGAGCTCCGAAGCCCTGTTGAGTCTAGAAGCGACAGGCCAGCTATTGGCTTCGCAACGGTTCTTTGGCTACTTGGTGATCGCGCTGGCGCTGGCCATGTCTTGGCCCAAGCCACCGAAACCGCCTTTCGCGGACGCTATACCCATTCCGCGGCAGGCACATTCCAAGAGTGCCTATTGCTGTGGTTTGCCTCCGTAAGACTTCAATCCCAAGAGTGGCACAACCTAGCTAACCGCACAATCGACAAACTCTTGAGGAAGAAATTCGCAAATAACTCGTGGCCCGCAAGACTGGCGCTCCTTCTTCAGGGTCAAGTTGAACTCAATGATGTTGAATCGAGTATCTCGGAGCCTCTTCGTGAACGGCAGTTCCCACAAGCAATGTTCTATGCCGGAGTTCGTGCTCTTGAAGATGGCAACCCGACTCTCGCACTCCGCTATTGGGATCTCGTGCAAACGCCGAAGCTCGAATACTGGGAAAGCGAGTACTTCTTGGCGGTTCATGAACGCAATCGCCTTCGGAGCGAAATTGATGCCCAACCCATCATTCCACCGGACCTGTCGCGGCAAGCCGCGCCAGGCCGGTGAACTCAGACTACAAGGGCTTCCCCCAAAAGTGCAAGGTTTTTGCTACTAGGTCTTCATGATTTCTTGTCCGTCTAATTCCTGAGTTGCCTGCCTGTGTTGGTCGAGAAGATGGCGGACTGCGAAACTACAACCG
>Ga0316605_10001209_pt1 | contig 15229 bp, 15 predicted proteins | sample OWC_soil_day20_n_FD_207666 | JGI IMG/M metagenome (GOLD analysis project Ga0316605, IMG submission 207666) | Wetland soil microbial communities from Old Woman Creek delta, Ohio, United States - OWC_soil_day20_noCT | ecosystem: Environmental > Terrestrial > Soil > Wetlands | place: USA: Ohio... | reverse complement strand
ACGGATTTTGCTCGGCTATAATGTTCGCATGGCCATACCAGTGAACCTCGTTACCGCCATCGTCAATAGCGTCATCACGGCAATTGTCGATGCGCCACCGACCACGACCACCACCGCTCCGATATATTCGGCGATGGCGCGCACGTTTCCGGCCAATACCAAAAAGGGAGAATTGACGCTGCCGATCCAGCAGCAGGTCGTGATCAGCGGCGTCACACTGAATGCGGCGCCGGCCATGCAGGTGCGCAACGAGCAGAATCTGATCGTCATGCCATTCACGCTGCAAGGCATTCTCCCCGTCCGTTACCAGCTCGACCAGATGGGCAACGTCTGGCGGATCTGGATACTCTCCGCTGCCGAACAGGCCGCCCCAGAAGACCCCACCGCGAAGTAGTTTATCCATGCCTAAAAAACTGTTCATCCGCACTTTCGGGTGCCAGATGAATGAGTACGATTCGGACAAGATGGCCGACGTGCTCAATGCCGCCGAAGGAATCGTCAAAACCGACAACCCGGAAGAGGCCGACATCATCCTGTTCAACACCTGCTCGGTGCGCGAGAAGGCGCAGGAAAAGGTATTCCACGATCTCGGCCGGGTCCGCCACCTCAAGCAGCTGAATCCCGATCTGGTGATCGGTGTCGGCGGCTGCGTGGCCAGCCAGGAAGGCGACGCCATCGTCGCCCGCGCGCCTTACGTCGATGTCGTGTTCGGACCGCAGACCCTGCACCGCCTGCCGCAGTTGATTGCCGAGCGCAAGGCGAAGGGCAAGGCGGCGGTCGATGTCTCCTTCCCGGAAATCGAGAAGTTCGACGCCATGCCGCCGGCCGAAGTCAAAGGCGCCTCAGCTTTCGTGTCTATCATGGAAGGCTGCTCCAAGTTCTGCACCTTCTGCATCGTGCCTTACACCCGGGGCGGCGAAGTGTCCCGCCCATTCAACGACGTGCTGACCGAAGTGGCCGATCTGGCTGCGCACGGGGTCGGCGAGGTAACGCTGCTCGGCCAGAACGTCAATGCCTATCGCGGCGACATGGAAGGCAGCGACGAGAAGGCCGACCTGGCGATGCTCATCGAGTACATCGCCGAAGTCCCGGGCATCGAGCGCATCCGCTACACAACCTCGCACCCGCGCGAGATGACGCAGCGCCTGATCGACACCTATGCCAGCCAGCCGAAGCTGGTTTCGCACCTGCACCTGCCGGTGCAGGCCGGTTCCGACCGCGTGCTGGCGGCGATGAAGCGCGGCTACACGACGCTCGAATACAAGTCGGTGGTGCGCAAGCTGCGTGCCGCCCGGCCGGATATTTCGCTGTCCACCGACTTCATCGTCGGCTTCCCCGGCGAAACCGATGAGGATTTCGAGAAGACCATGAAGCTGATCGACGACGTCGGTTTCGACGCCTCCTTCTCCTTCATCTACAGCCCGCGCCCCGGCACCCCGGCGCTGGAGCTGGAAGACAACACGCCGGCCGAGGTCAAATCGGCCCGCCTGGCCCGCCTGCAAAAGCGTATCGACGAACTGGCCCAAGCGGTCAGCCAGTCCATGGTCGGCAGCGTGCAACGCGTCCTCGTCGAAGGCACCTCGAAGAAGGACGTGCACGAACTGGCCGGACGCACCGACAACAACCGCATCGTCAATTTCGCCGGCAATCCGCGCTTGATCAACACCTTCGTCGATGTCCGCATCACCTCGGCCCTGCCGCACAGCCTGCGAGGCGAAATTGTCATCCGCGAAGACTAAGGCCGCCCCCAAGAGCAAACCGGTCGAGGTGGCGCTGGCACCGGTGGACAACACCCTGCTGGCCAACCTGTGCGGCCCGCTCGATGAAAACATCCGGCAGATCGAGACCGGCTTCGATGTGGTCATCAAGCGACGCAACGAGCGCTTCGCGATTTTTGGCGAAAAAGCGGCGTTGACCGCAGATGCCATCCGCCATTTCTACGCCATGGCTCGCCAGCCGCTGTCGGTCGATGAAATCCAGCTCGGCCTGATCGAATTGCTCAATGCGCCGGTGCGCCGCATATCGCGCAGCACCGACAGCCCGGTAGACGGCCCGCAACTGGTCACCCGCAAGAACGAACTGCACGGCCGCACGCCGCGCCAGGTGGCCTACCTGAAGGCCATCCAGGAACACGACATCACCTTCGGCATCGGCCCAGCAGGCACCGGCAAGACCTATCTGGCAGTGGCCTCCGCGGTCGACGCCTTCGAGCGCGATCAGGTCGAGCGCATCATCCTGACCCGTCCGGCGGTGGAAGCCGGCGAACGGCTCGGTTTCCTGCCCGGCGACCTGACCCAGAAGATCGACCCGTACCTGCGGCCGCTCTACGACGCACTGTACGACCTGATGGGCCACGACCGGGTCAGCAAGCTGTACGAAAAGCACGCCATCGAGATCGCGCCGCTGGCCTTCATGCGCGGCCGCACGCTGAACCACGCCTTCATCATTCTGGATGAGGCGCAGAACACGACGCCGGAGCAGATGAAGATGTTTCTGACCCGCATCGGCATCGGCGCCAAGGCGGTAGTCACCGGCGACCTGACGCAAGTGGACCTGCCTAAAGGTCACAAGAGCGGCCTGCGCGAAGCGCGCGACATCCTCAAGGACGTGCGCGGCCTGGCCTTTACCGAATTTTTGAAGGAAGACGTGGTGCGCCACCCGCTGGTCGCCCGCATCGTTGCCGCCTATGAATCCCAAACCAAGCAAACGCCTTAACCTGTCCGTGCAATACGCCTGTAACCGCGACGGCCTACCCTTGCGGGCGGATTTCGTGAAGTGGGCGCGCGCCGCGTTGGTCGGCGGCGGCGAAGTGACCATTCGACTGGTCGACGCCGACGAAGGCCAGGCCTTGAACAAGGAGTATCGCGGCAAGGACTACGCGACCAACGTGCTGTCCTTTCCTTACGATACCGAACCGCTAGTGACCGGCGACCTGGTCGTCTGCCCGAGCGTCGTGGCGCGCGAAGCGGCCGAGCAGAACAAGCCGCTGGCGGCCCATTACGCGCACCTGACGGTGCATGGTATGCTGCATTTGCAGGGCTGGGATCATGACAACGACGATGATGCCGAGGCCATGGAAAACGAAGAAAGGGAGATTCTCGCCGCGATGGGTTATCCAGACCCGTATGCGGTTTAAACATCATGGACAGTGACAGTAAACCGAGTTTCATCGAACGACTGACTTCCCTGCTGCTGCGCGAACCCGAAGATCGCGAGCAACTGCTTGAAATCCTGCACTCGGCCTACGAGCGCAACCTGATGGACGCCGATGCGCTGACCATCATCGAAGGCGCGCTCGCCGCCTCCGACACCCGGGTCACCGACGTGATGATTCCGCGCGCACAAATGGACGTCATCGACATTGACGACCCGCTCGACGAAATCGTCCCGGTCGTCATCGAAGCCGCCCACTCGCGCTTCCCGGTGGTCGACGGCGACCGCGACAACGTGCTCGGCATCCTGCTCGCCAAGGATCTGCTGCGCATCCATACCGAAGAAAATTTCGACCTGCGCGACTGGCTGCGGCCGGCCGTGTTCATTCCGGAGTCGAAGCGCCTCAACGTGCTGCTGCGCGAATTCCGCGTCTCGCGCAACCACATGGCCATCGTGGTCAACGAATACGGCGGCGTCGCCGGACTGGTCACCATCGAGGACGTGCTCGAACAGATCGTCGGCGACATCGAGGACGAATACGACTTCGACGAGACGCACGACAACATCCGCCTCGATGCCTCCGGCCGCTACCGGGTCAAGGCGCGCACCGAGATCGAGGACTTCAATACTGCCTTCGCGACCACCTTCTCCGATGACGAATTCGACACCGTCGGCGGTCTGGTCCTGCGCCAGCTCGGCCGCGTGCCCAAGCGCAACGAGGTGATCGACATCGACGGCATGCGCTTCCAGGTGCTGCGCGCCGACAGCCGGCGCCTGTACACCCTGCTGGTCGATCCGCCCAAACCGCAAACCGGTGCCGACGATACGACTGCCTGACCACGCGTCGAACGCAAGCCTCGTCCTTCAGGAGGAGGGTAGCGAGGCAGCGCCAAAAGCAGAGGCCAACAAGCCCCGTCCCAATTCGTGGCAAGGCAAGCTCGCCCAGCTCGGCGAGGCCGTGCAACCGCCGCTGCACCGCCTTGCCCTGGCCGCACTAACCGGCGCTGCCGGCGTCCTTTGTTTCGCCCCGCTCGGCCTGTTCTGGCTGGCCCCATTGGTCTGGGGCAGCCTGTTCCTGCTGCTGCGCGGCGCCGACTCCACCCGCCAGGCAGCCCTGACCGGCCTGGCCTTCGGCCTCGGCTTCTTCCTGTGCGGCGTCTCCTGGGTCTACGTCAGCCTGTCGGTATTCGGCGGCATGCCCTGGTGGTTGTCCGGCCCGGCCGCTTTTTTGTTCTGCGCCGTGATGGCCCTCTACCCGACGCTGGCCGGCGCCCTGTTCAAGCGCTGGCAACCGGCCGGCCTCTGGGCGCAGGCCTTGTGGTTCGCCGGCCTGATCGCTGCGGTCGACTGGCTCCGGGGCTGGATTTTTACCGGCTTCCCGTGGCTGGCCATCGGCTATTCGCAAGCCCCGCCCAGCCCGCTGGCCGGTTTTGCCCCCGTGCTCGGCGTCTATGGCCTGTCGCTGCTGGTCGCCCTGAGCGGCGCCCTGCTCGTCCGCTGGCGGCTCGGCCTGCTGGTCATCGCCGCCCTCGCCCTGAGCGGCTTCGGCCTGCGTCAGACCGCCTGGACGACGCCGGTCGGCGAGCCGATCAGCGTCGCGCTGATCCAGGGCAACGTGCCGCAGGAAATGAAATTTCGCCCGGAAGCCTTCATCCGCACACTGAGTCTGTACAGTGAGCTCGTCGACCGTAATCCGGCGCAGTTGATCCTGTTGCCGGAAACCGCCATCCCGGCCTTTCTCGACCAGTTGCCGCCAAGCTATATCGACGAACTGAAACAAGCCGCCCGGCGCCAGGGCGGCGATCTGATCGTCGGCACGGTGACCGGCGACAGCGAACGTTACTGGAACAGCGCGGTCAGCCTCGGCACCTCGCCGCTCCAGGTCTATAGCAAGACGCATCTGGTGCCGTTCGGCGAATTCATCCCGCCCGGCTTCGCCTGGTTCATGGAATTCGCCCATATTCCGCTGTCCGCCTTCGCCCGCGGCCCGGCCCGACAGCCGGCACTGGCCGTCGCCGGCCAAAAAGTGGCGGTCAACATCTGCTACGAGGACGTGTTCGGCGAAGACATCATCAAGGCCCTGCCGGCTGCCGGCATCCTGGCCAATCTGTCGAATACCGCCTGGTTCGGCCGCTCGCTGGCCCAGCCGCAGCATTTGCAGATTGCCCAGCTGCGCGCTGCCGAAACCGGCCGACCGATGCTGCGCGCGACCAATACCGGCATGACCGCCGTGGTCGGGGCGGACGGCGTCGTGCTCGCTGCCCTGCCCCCATTCACCCGGGGCGTGCTCAAGGCCGAGATTCGCGCCTATCAGGGCATGACGCCCTATGCCGCAGTTGGCAACCTGGGCTTTCTGCTACTGGCCGGCCTCTGCCTGCTAGCCAGCCAATGGCAACGCCGACCGTTCAGGTAGTGCGCAGGCGGACGACCGCCTGTTCCAGACGCTGCTTCTCGGCCAGCACCTTGCTGGCATAACGCCGCTCGGGATCGCCGAGCGCACCGGCGAATTGTTGCAGGCCATCCTCCAGGCCACCGTTGCGGCGAATCGATTCGTGCAGCACGCGCGCACCGATCTGCACATTGGTCACCGGATCGAGAAAGGAAGTGCCCGGCACTTCGTCCGGCAACTTATCCTGATGGAAACGCGGCACTACCTGCATCAAGCCCTGGGCCCCGACCACGCTCTGGGAAAAGGGATTGAAGCCGGACTCGACCCCGATCACCGCGATGATGAGCAGCGGATCGAGCCGCAACTCACGCGCGCTCACCTGGGCTGCCGAAAAGATCGGCAGCAACGCTTCGTTGGCCACCCGGTAACGCTTGGAAACGTAATCCATTGCCCCGCGCATGCGCGGGCTGAGCGCCACCGGCCCCGGCTCGGCATTGCTTGCCGCCACCAGTTCGACCACTTCTTCTTGGGCAGCCACGCCCTCGGGGGCTGCCTGCGGCTCCTGCCAGGCAGCCAGCAAATCCAGATGACCGCTTTGCAAGGCAGCCAGACCGACAACAAAAACCAGTCCGGCCAGCATCAGAAACTTTCTGAGCAGCACATAAAGGACCGAGGAAACCCGCTGCATGGCGGGCGAGAGAACAGGAGCAGCGATCATGCGACCTCCTTCACTGTTGCCACTGCGAAAAACTGCTTCGACAGCGAACGGTTACAGGGGGATACGACATCGGAGGGGACACCCGGAAAGGCCCGGAAACCCCGCGCAGCAAGGCACTTGCCGCCAACAAAACCGATGTTGCATCGCAACATGAATCACAGTCTATTGATTCAATTGAGTTTTGTCAAACAAGCAGACTATCTGATCGGATCATATGCGGCAACGCACCAAATAAATCTTCTTGTAATCCACTGCCCGACACCCTCTCCCAGGCCGCCTGTCTGGCGCCAATCAAGGCCCACACCGGCCCGACTCGGCGACATCACAGATGGTCTCAAAAGCTAGTAAAATCCAAGGCTTTCCGTCATTCCGAGTGCGTCCGATGACCAGCAGCAAAAAACCCAGTTTCCAGGAAATCATCCTGCGTCTACAGCAATACTGGAGCGACAAGGGCTGCGCCCTGCTCCAGCCGTACGACATGGAAGTCGGCGCCGGCACCAGCCACACCGCCACCTTCCTGCGCGCCATCGGCCCCGAGCCGTGGAAAGCCGCTTACGTGCAGCCGTCGCGCCGCCCCAAGGACGGCCGCTACGGCGAAAACCCGAATCGCATGCAGCACTACTACCAGTACCAGGTGGTGCTGAAGCCGGCGCCGGACAACATCCTTGAGCTGTACTTGGGTTCGCTCGAAGCGCTCGGCTTCGACCTCAAGAAGAACGACGTCCGCTTCGTCGAAGACGACTGGGAAAACCCGACGCTCGGCGCCTGGGGTCTGGGCTGGGAAGTCTGGATGAACGGCATGGAAGTGACGCAATTCACCTACTTCCAGCAGGTCGGCGGCATCGACTGCAAGCCGATCACCGGCGAAATCACCTACGGCATCGAACGCCTGGCCATGTACCTGCAGGGCGTCGAGAATGTCTATGACCTGACCTGGACCGACGGCCTGACCTACGGCGACGTCTATCACCAGAACGAAGTCGAGCAATCGACCTACAACTTCGAACATTCCGACGTCGACTTCCTCTTCCACGCCTTCGGCGCGCACGAGAAGCAGGCGCAACACCTGATGGGCGCCCAGCTCGCGCTGCCGGCCTACGAACAGGTGCTCAAGGCCGCGCACACCTTCAACCTGCTCGACGCCCGCGGCGCGATTTCGGTGACCGAACGCGCCGCCTACATCGGCCGCATCCGCAACCTGGCCCGCGCCGTCGCCCAGGCCTACCTGGACTCCCGTGCCCGCCTCGGCTTCCCGATGGCCCCGCGCGACTGGGCCAACGAAGTGCTGGCCAAGCTCGAAGAACAGAACGCCAAGAAAGCTGCCTGACCATGACTGCCAAGAATCTCCTCGTCGAACTGTTCGTTGAAGAACTGCCGCCCAAGGCGCTGAAAAAACTGGGCGAAGCCTTCGCGGCAGCCCTGGCCAACTCCCTGAAAAACGCCGGTCTGGCCGCGTCGACCGCAGCGGTCACCGCCTACGCCTCGCCGCGCCGTCTGGCGGCGCATATCACCGAGGTCGCCGCCGTGGCCGCCGACAAGCCGGTGGTGCAGAAGCTGATGCCGGTCGCCGTCGGCCTCGACGCCGCCGGCAACGCCACCCCGGCCCTGCTCAAGAAACTCGCCGCCCTCGGGGCCGATGCTTCCTGCGTGCCGAACCTGCGCCGCGAAAGCGACGGCAAGGCCGACATCCTGTTCTACGACAGTCTGGCCAAGGGTGCGACGCTCGCCGAAGGGCTCCAGAAGGCGGTCGAGGCCGCCCTGGCCGCGCTGCCCATCCCCAAAGTGATGACTTACCAACTCCAGGACGGCTGGAGCACGGTCAATTTCGTGCGCCCGGCGCATTCGCTGGTCGCCCTGCATGGCAGCGATGTCGTGCCGGTTTCCGTGCTCGGCCTGCAGTCCGGCCGCGAAACCCATGGCCACCGCTTTGAGGCGACCGTCGATCCGGTCGTCTTCGCCCATGCCGACGAGTACGCCGCCAAGCTGGCCAGCGACGGTGCCGTCATCGCCTCCTTTGGAGAGCGCCGTGCCGAAATCGCCCGCCAGCTCGCCGCCGCGGCGGCCCAGGCCGGCGGCAAGCCGATCGACGACGACGCGCTGCTCGACGAAGTCACCGCGCTGGTCGAGCGCCCGAACGTGCTGGTCGGCCAGTTCGAGGAGGAATTCCTCGCCGTGCCGCAGGAATGCCTGATCCTCACGATGAAGGCCAACCAGAAGTATTTCCCGCTACTCGACGCCGCCGGCAAGCTGACCAACAAGTTCCTCGTCGTCAGCAACATCAGCCCGGCCGATCCGAGCGCGGTGATTGGCGGCAACGAGCGCGTCGTGCGCCCGCGCTTGGCCGACGCCAAGTTCTTCTTCGACCAGGACCGCAAGAAGTCGCTGGAATCGCGCGTCATCGGCCTGTCCAAGGTCGTCTATCACAATAAGTTGGGCACCCAGGGCGAGCGCATGCAGCGCGTCGCGGCGATTGCCCGCGCCATCGGCCAGCAACTGGGCGGCGACAGCCTGGCGCTGCACGCCGAACAGGCCGCGGTGCTGGCCAAGGCCGACCTGCTGACCGACATGGTCGGCGAATTCCCCGAACTGCAAGGCATCATGGGCCGCTATTACGCCCAGCACGACGGCCTCAATGCGGACGTCGCCGATGCCATCGAAGACCACTACAAGCCGCGTTTTGCCGGCGACAGCCTGCCGCGCGGCATGGTCGGCACCGTCGTCGCGCTGGCCGACAAGCTGGAAACCCTGGTCGGCATGTTCGGCATCGGCCAGATTCCGACCGGCGACCGCGACCCGTTCGCGCTGCGCCGCCATGCGCTGGGCACCATCCGCATGCTGGCCGAAGGTAATCTCGATTTGCCGCTCGACAGCCTGCTCAAGGTGGCTGGTCAAGCCTTCGCTGCGGTCGACGGCTTCCAGGCCGCCGAAAATGCGCTGGCCGATTTCATCTATGACCGTCTGGCCGGCAACCTGCGCGAGCAGGGCTATACGGCGCAGGAAGTCGACGCCGTCGTCTCGCAGCGGCCGCAACGCCTGGGCGACATCGTCAAACGCCTGGCCGCCGTGCGCGCCTTCTCGGCGTTGCCGGAAGCCGCCGCGCTGGCCGCCGCCAACAAACGGGTCGGCAATATCCTGAAGAAGGTCGAAAACCCGGTCGAACCGACGGTCGACAATGCCCTGCTCAAGGAAGCAGCCGAAGTCGCGCTGCACGATGCGCTGGTCGAGGTCGTGCCCGCGGCCGATGCCGCCTTCGTCACCGGCGACTACAGCGAATCGCTACTGGCGCTGGCCGCGCTGCGCGCGCCGGTCGACGCCTTCTTCGACGGCGTCATGGTCAATGCCGACGACCCGGCCCTACGCGCCAACCGCCTCGGCCTGCTCGCCAAGCTGCACACCGCGATGAACCAGGTCGCCGACCTGTCCAAGCTGTCCGCCTGACGCGCCGCCATGCCGACCAAACTCGTCATCCTCGACCGCGACGGCGTCATCAATTTCGACTCGGCCCAGTTCATCAAGAGCCCGGCCGAGTGGAAGCCGATCCCCGGCAGCCTGGAGGCCATCGCCCGCCTCAACCAGAGCGGCTACAAGGTGGTGGTGGCGACCAACCAGTCCGGCGTCGGCCGCGGCCTGTTCGACATGGAAACGCTGAACAGCATCCACACCAAGATGCACAAGGCGTTGTACACGCTGGGCGGGCGCATCGACGCCATCTTCTACTGCCCGCACCCGGCCGACTCCGACTGCGACTGCCGTAAGCCGAAGCCCGGCATGTTCAAGCGGATCAGCGAAACCCTGAACGCCGACCTCAAGGGCGTGCCGGCCATCGGCGATTCGTTGCGCGACCTGCAAGCTTGCGCCTTCCTCGGCTGCCAGCCGATGCTGGTGCATACCGGCAAGGGGGAAAAGACCCGGACCGAAGGCAACCTGCCGGACGGCACGCTGGAATTCGCCGACCTGGCGGCAGCGGTCGATTTCATCCTGAGCAGGCACAAGGCATGAACTTCGTCCGTTCCTCTCTCTTCATGCTGTGGGCCATCGTCTGGTCGGTGCTGACCGCCCCGCTGGTCGTCATCGGCGCCTTGGTGCTGCGCGGCCTGTGGGGCTACCATTTCGGCAAGCTGTGGCGCCTCGGCGTGCAGTGGGGCGTCGAACACCTGCTTGGCATCAAGCCTCAGGTCATCGGCCTGGAAAACATGCCGGCCGAACCCTGCGTCATCCTGGCCAAGCACCAGTCGGCCTGGGAAACCATGACCCTGCAGGATTACGTGCCGCACGGCGCCTACTGCGTCTTCGTGCTCAAGAAGGAGCTGCTGCGCATTCCGCTGCTCGGCTGGGGTCTGGGCGCCATGAAGATGATCTCGATCGACCGCTCGGCTGGCAAGGACGCGCTCGACCAGGTGGTTACCCAGGGCCGCGAACGCCTGCAACAAGGCTTCTACGTCATCGTTTTCCCCGAAGGCACACGCGTCGCGCCGGGCCAGAAGAAACGCTACAAGGCCGGCGGCGCCTACCTGGCCACCCACGTCGGCTGCAAGGTGGTGCCGATCGCCCACAACGCAGGCGAACTGTGGCCGCGCCAGGCTTTCCTCAAAAAGCCGGGCACCGTCACCGTCAGCATCGGCCCGGCCTTCGACGCCAGCGGCCTGACCGAAAGCGAAGTCAATCGGCGGGCAGAAGAATGGATCGAGGGCGAGATGCACCGCATCTCGCCGCACCGCTATTCGAATGCCCACCACAACGCCACCTGAAGTCAGCCACCGCATCATCCTCGCCGGCCGGGAAATCGCCTATCAGCTCCGCCGCAGCCGGCGCCGCACCATTGGCCTGGGCATCGACCAACGCGGCCTGCGGGTCGGCGCCCCAAGCCGGGCCAGACTGGGCGATATCGAGCAACTGATCCGCCAGCACGGCCAGTGGGTGCTCGACAAACTCGACCACTGGCAACGCCAACCGGCGCCGGCCGCACTGGAGGTCGGCAACGGTACCCTGATTTCCGTGGCCGGCACGCTGTTGACCGTAGGCATCGACCCGCAACGCGCGCGCGGCTACGTCATCGACCGCTCCCTGCGCCAGATTTGGCTCAATGCCCGACAGCCGCCGGCCACTGCCTTGCAGGCGGCGCTGCGCGACCAGGCCCGCCTGCACTTCGCCGAACGCCTGGCCCATTACGCCGCCCGGCTCGACCTACCGCCGCCACCGCTGCGCCTGTCATCGGCCCGCACCCGCTGGGGCAGTTGCAACCACCGCGGTCATATCGCGCTGAACTGGCGGCTGATCCTGATGCCGCCACGCGTCATCGACTACGTGGTCGCCCACGAACTGGCCCATATCCGCGAAATGAACCACAGCCCGCGTTTCTGGTCCGTGGTTGAACAACTTTGTCCGGAATGGCGCGCCCTGCGCCAGGAACTGAAGCAAGTCGCCCTTGCCCTGCCCGTCTTCTGAGGAACCATCATGCGCATCCTGCACACCATGCTCCGCGTTGTCGATCTCGACCGCTCCCTGGCTTTCTACACCGAAGTGCTCGGCATGCAGTTGCTGCGCCGCACCGACTATCCGGAGGGCCGCTTCACGCTGGCCTTCGTCGGCTACGGCCCGGAAAGCGACGGCGCCGTGCTGGAACTGACCCACAACTGGGATACCGAGCGCTATGAACTGGGCAATGCCTATGGCCACATCGCGCTGGCCGTGCCCGATGCGGCGGCGGCCTGCGCCGAAATCCGCCGACGCGGCGGCAAGGTCGTCCGCGAGGCCGGCCCGATGAAGCATGGCAGCACCGTCATCGCCTTCGTCGAGGACCCGGACGGCTACAAAGTCGAACTGATACAACAATAATCAGTGACTTAGCAAAGCAGCCGCCAAATCGACCGCCAATTTGTAAAAGTTGGCGGCTGTCATGCCTTGCCTTTGATTCTCTCGACTGTGCGCGCAGTGCCAAGGCCAAGGATGCCCGTCAGTATCACCCATAGCGCATCGGTGTCGAGCATGGGCGGCGGGAGAAGCCCGATCGATATCAATCCAGCTGCCTGCATGGCCGACCATCCCCAGGTCAGGAACGGGTACAGCACGAACTGGTAGGCCATTGCAAACACACCGCACCAGCCGACTGCCGGGCGCCAGCCTGAGACGAAAAGCGACTGGCTGGCCGCTTCGATCTTGTTTATCTTGACCTGGCCACCCATGCGCTCAGACTCGGCGCGGTACGCATCAAGATCAGCCTTTGCCCTCTCTTCGTCGCTGGTGAATAGGTCGTCAGCCACCTTGCCGACCGTCTCGACGATGCCGCCAATTCCGTCGGTTAGAAACGGATTCATGCCGCCTCCCGAAGCGTGCGATTGATCCAGCCAAGCAAGAACTTCTGCTGGCTGCGATCATGGGTCACGATGTCGCGATAGCGAGCGATCTTGGCCAGGGCGTAGGCGATTTTGAAGCCGTGCCCATCGAGCGCATTAAGCGCAGCAAGCGTTTTCTGGCCGAGCGCCCCATCCGGGGTTACGCCGGCAACGATCTGCGCCAGCTTTACGGCCGTGCCAACACCGGCATTGACTGCGAAATCGAACAGGCTTTCGGAGATATGCTGGCTTGCGATTGAATCGCCCTGCACCGCATTCCAGAAGTTCGCCCGATAGAACTGGCGCACAAGCTCGGTATCAGGCGTCTGACCGGCGTCGATGTCTCGCCAGCCAAACCACGATGGCCAGCGATTGCGGGCGATGCCGGCATAGGTCTGGCCGCCGCGATCACCCTTGATGTCGGTCAGCTTGTAGCCGCCCTCGTTGCGGATCATGCGCTCAAACGCAGGGAGAAAATCAGCCATTACTTTTTCCCTTCCTCAAGTTGGATATGCCGGATCAGCACTTGGCCAAGGTTGTCGAATTTCTTTCCAAGGTCGGCAAATCCATCACGGAAAGCCCCCTCCAGCTTGTCGAACTTGTGATCGAGTTCGCCCTTGACGTAGTGCTCGCTGGCGATCCGCAGCTTCAACTCCTGAAGCTCTCGGTAGTCCTCGTCGTGTTTCTTGAATAGCAAGTCGATGGCGGCCTGCTGGGCGGCATCCTTCTGGCGCAACAGATACCAGACCACAGATCCTGTGCCAGAGATAGCCAGGAGAATCATTTCAGGACTCATGCTCAACCCATCCGATAAACTTCGATTGCATTGACCGTCACCGAGTCGGCAGAGTTACCCCGGACAACCTCGAAGGTAACGGCGCGGGCAGTGCCATCGCCCATGGCAATCGCTGATGTTCCTACTGCACCATCGCAACTTCCGACCGTTCCGGATGCTGCGCCAGAAATCCCGGTTGAGTAATAGACCTGGCTCGATGCGCCAACGGCTTTGACCACCAGATCAATGACGAAATAGCCGGTTGCGGCAGCTACGAACAGCACGTCGCACGCTTGAGAGCCGCCCAACTTGATCAACAGCTGCTTGGTTGATGTCGTTCCAGTGATCGACCCTACGGCACGAACACGCAGAGACCCTTCGGTGTACATGGCGTGGTTCGGAAGCGTGTAGAGCGTGCCGCCTATTGCAGTGGTCAGCGTTGCGCCGCTGGCCGTGGTCGGCCCGACCCAATCCGCCACGCGGTATTCAAGCGTTCCAGTCGTATGCTGGCTGCCGTAATCTGCACCTGACTGGAAACGCACGGCCGCAGCCGTGTTTCTGTTCGCCGTGCCAACCCCGAAATCCACGCCGTTCTCGTAGATGTTACAGCCGTGGCCGACTCGGATACCGACGCCGCACTTGTAGATGCGCGACCAGTTTGCCCCATCCGCAAAATTCGCCCGGCTTGAGGCGTGAATATCTACCCCATAGGTGAAATTGTTGATGCTGGCGAAGCAGTGCCCGGTGTCGTTTTCCTGAAGCAAGATGCCCGTCCCACCGTTCGCTACGGAGGAAAGCTGCGGAGCATTGGAAATGCTGCTGTCGGCGAAGGTCAGGCCTGTGGTGTCATCGAAGTAGTAACCGATGTTGTGCTTTCCGTTGAACATCGAACGGATCATTGCCGCACCTGTATATGCCCCAAGCCACTTGTGCAGGCCACCGGACACGAACAGCTCGCCATCACCAAGATTGGAGATCCCGTAGTAGCAATCCTCTTGATGAACATTCCGACAGGAGATTAGGCAGCTTTCAGAGGCAGCAATGGCCGTGCTTCCCATCTGCTGAATCTTGATGTCCTTGAACTCAAGCCGCGCACCAAGTCGAGCCGTAAATCCATCTTCAGTTGCCCCGCCAGTGCCGTCAATAATCATCGTCGGGACATTCGGGTGGCCGCCAACATCCGGCCCCTTGATCGTGACTAGGCGCTTCGATGTGATTCCAACCGGGAAAGCGTGGTCGGTCGTCGTGTAGGTTCCTGCCGCACCGACAATATTCCACTTCCCAGGCAGCACAGGGCCATATTCGCGCAGGTAGTCCATGGCGCGCTGGAGCGTGGTTGGGTAGGCGGAGGTTAGTCCGGAGTTTCCTTGCAATGCCGCGCCAGCACTAGAGCGCCCGCATTGAAGATGGGACACATAGACTCCATTCACAGCGTCCCCGGCGCCAGTTCCACCCGGAAGAACCGTGACAAACGGGCGTAGCGTCGTTGTTGCGGCGTCGAATGTCAGCCCGAAATTCACCTGCACCCAACCGTCGCTTGCCTTGGTTAGCCGCAGCGCCGATGGCGTCGCGCCAGCGCTTGCCGTTGTGTAGGTAAGAGCCTCCAGGTCGATGGTATGGCCGACGTAGCTGCCGGCGTTGTTATCGACCTGGCAAATCACATCCTTGTAGCCGGCCGGCTTGATCCAGATGCAGTAATAAGCGTACTGATAGGAAGAAATCGAGATCGAACGATAGTTGTAATGTGACCCCGTTTGTGTGTCCGGGATCAGCTTCGTTGCTTCGTACAGACCTCGATGGCTTGTCGTTTCCGTGGTGTTTGCTGTCGCAGTCATTCGCGCCAACTGCGCCGTGAAAGTGTT
>Ga0316605_10001208_pt1 | contig 15231 bp, 17 predicted proteins | sample OWC_soil_day20_n_FD_207666 | JGI IMG/M metagenome (GOLD analysis project Ga0316605, IMG submission 207666) | Wetland soil microbial communities from Old Woman Creek delta, Ohio, United States - OWC_soil_day20_noCT | ecosystem: Environmental > Terrestrial > Soil > Wetlands | place: USA: Ohio... | reverse complement strand
CGGCCACCTTCCAGGCCGCGCTGACCGGCGCCAACCCCCTCGACAACATCCGGAACCTGGGCCGGGCCTACGCCCAGTTCGCCCTGGACTATCCGAACCACTACCGGCTCATGTTCATGACCAGCCATCCCGCCGAACCCGCCTCCAAGGACGAAGCGCTCCGCGGCGATCCCAGCCAGGACGCCTACGCGGGGCTCCACCACCAGGTGGCCCTCGCCATGGCCCAGGGGCTGATCCGCCCGGAGCTGACGGACACCCACCTCATCGCCCAGACCTTCTGGGCGGGCATCCACGGAGTGATCACCCTGCAGCTCGACAAGGGCTGTGATGCCTGGGTGCCCTGGGCCGACATCCAGAGCCGCGTGGACCTGATGTCCGATGTGCTGCGCCAGGGCATCGAGCGCGCCTGACCTGAACCCCATCCCATCGACGTGAATCCGGGCCCCGCCCCGCCGGCGGCCTGCCTCCCAGGAGCCCACCCATGGTGGACCTCGCCCTGCGCATGCTGCTCCACGACCGGTTGCGGTTCGCCATAACCGTGAGCGGCGTGGCCTTCGCCGTGAATCTCATCCTCGCTCAGGTGGGCCTGTTCTTCGGCCTGCTGCACAACTCGTCGGTGATCGTCCGGCGGATTCCCGCGGAGATCTGGGTCACCTCCCGGAACACGCCGAACGTGGATTTCGCCCAGGCCTTCCCCGAGGCCTACGTCAACCGCGTGCGGTCGGTCCCTGGCGTGGCGCGGGCGGACAACCTGATCGTCACCTTCCTGAACATCCACCTGCCCAATGGCGCCACCGAAGGCACCGTCACCTACGCCCTGGAGGACTTCGCCGCCTGGAACCTGCCGTGGAAGCTGGAGAGCGGCGACATCCGAGACCTGCGCCGGGGGAACTACCTGTTCACTGACGCCTCGGCCGTGCGCCGCATCGGTGCCTTCCAGTCCGGCGACTACCGGGAGGTCTCCGGCGTGCGGATGCGCTACGCGGGGCGCTCGGAAGGGGCCACCTCCTTCACCACCACGCCCGTGTCCTTCATGGACTACCGCCTGGCCCAGCGCATGAACAGCAACCTCCTGGAAGGCAACACCACCTACATCCTGGTCAAGACAGAACCCGGGGCCGACGTGGCCCGGATCCAGGCGGAGATCCAGAGCCGCCTGCCCCACAACGACGTCTACACCCGCGAGGCGTGGGCCAAGCGCAGCGACGACTACTGGATCAAGAACACGGGCATCGGTCTGAACGCCTACCTCACCGTGTTCCTGGGGGTTCTCGTTGGCGTGGTCATCGTGGCCCAGACGCTCTACACCTCGACGATGGAGCACCTCAAGGAGTTCGGCACGGTGAAGGCCATCGGGGGCAGCAACGCGGACATCTACTGGATCCTCGGACGCCAGGCCGCGGTGGCGGCGGCCATCGGCTTCGCCATCGGCGCCCTGCTGACCATCGCCATGAAGCCGGGCGTCACCGCCATCGGGCTCAAGCTCATCCTCCCGCCGGCAGCCTGGGTCGTGGTGGGCCTGGGCACGTTCGTGATGTGCATCCTCTCCGCCGGGATCAGCTTCCGCAAGGTCGCCAACATCGACCCCGGCCTCGTGTTCAGGAGCTGACCGTGGCCGCGCTCGAAGCCCGCGACATCATCAAGGATTACCAGGAGGGCCGCGAACGGATCCGGATCCTCCACGGCGTGGATCTGGCCGTGTCGCCCGGTGAAGTGGTGGCGCTGGAGGGGCCTTCCGGTTCCGGAAAGACGACGCTGCTCCAGATCCTCGGCTGCATCCTCAGCGCCACGGAGGGCGAGGTGCGGATCCAGGGCGACCGGGTGCCTCAGGGCAGGCCCGGGGCGCTGGCGGAGCTCCGCAAGTGGCACATCGGTTTCGTGTTCCAGCAGTTCAACCTCTTCCCCGCCCTCACCGCCCTGGAGAACGTGCAGTACGCCCTGCAGGTGAAGGGGCACCGGGGCCCGGGGCTCCGCGACGAGGCCCGCCGCTGGATCGAGGAGATGGGCCTGGCCGACCGGGCGGACTACCTGCCCCGCGACCTTTCCGGCGGCCAGAAACAGCGCGTCGCCATCGCCCGGGCCGTCGCCGGCCAACCGGCGGTCCTCCTGGCGGACGAGCCCACCGCCAACCTTGACAGCCACGTGGGCCAGCAGGTGCTCCACCTCTTCCGGCAACTGGCGACCGAGCACCAGCGCGCCGTGCTCATCGTCACCCACGATCCGAAGGTCCGCGAGATCTCGGACCGGGTCCTCCGCATCCGCGACGGCCTGATCCAGGCCTGACCTCCCCAACCAGAGGCACCACCATGAACCTTCGCCCGCTCGTCCCCTTCATCCTCCCCGCACTGGTCATCGCCGCCGCGGCGGCCATCCTCCTGGGCCGGCCCTCCCCCAAGCCCGCGAGCCCGGCGCCTGGGCCATCCGTGCCCCACACAGCAGTCATCCGCTGCGAAGGCAGGGTGGCCGCCTATCCCGGTGCCGACATTGTGCTGGCGCCGGAGTACGGCGGCCGCCTCGCGGCCCTCCCTGTGCGAGAGCTGGACCGGGTGAAGGCGGGCCAGCCCCTTGCCCGGCTGGACGACCGGGAACAGTCGGCGAACCTCGCCGCCGCCAGGGCGCACGCCGTGGAGTTGGAGGCCGAATGGCGGTTCCTCAGCCTGGAACATGCCCGGCAGACCCGCCTGCTGGCCGAGGGCGTGGTGGGCCAGCGGGCCTTCGACGACGCCGAGGCGAAGCTGAAGCTGGGCCTGGCGCGCCTGAACGCCGCCCGGGCCCAGGTCGCCCAGCAGGAGGCCCAGCTGTCGAAGCTCACCATCCTGGCGCCCTTCAGCGGCACCGTGGTGGAACGCATCACCAACGCCGGCGAGCTGCTTCCGGCCGGCGGGAAGCTGCTCCGCCTGGCGGATCTGGACCGCCTGCGCGTGGAGGCGGAAGTCGACGAGTACGACCTGCCGCGGCTTCGCATCGGCGGCCAGGTGACCCTCGAAGCGGAGGGCCAACCCGGAACCTGGTCAGGCCGGGTGGAGGAGATTCCCGAAGCCGTGACCCAGCGCCGCCTCAAGGCGCTGGATCCCTCCCGGCCCACCGACATCCGCGTGTCGATCGTGAAGATCGCCCTCGCCGGCCGCACGCCGCTCAAGCTGGGCCAGCGCGTGGAGCTGCGCCTCCAGGCGGAGTAGCCGGGCGCGGGGCTACTTCTGGAAAGGCTCCTTCAGGGGCGCCCCGCAGGCCAGATCCACCAGCGCCTCGATGAGCACGTGGACGCCCCGGTGCAGATCGGCGATGGGAATCTGCTCGTCCACGTCATGGCCGGGATAGGGCTTCCCCGGAAACCACATGCCGAAGGCGATGGCGCGGGGCAGGCGCTTGGCGTAGGTGCCACCGCCGGATATGACGGGGCCCGCCTTCGTGCCCGTGGCGCGGGCGTAGGCGCCCAGCAGGCGCCTGACCAGCGCGCCCTCGGGATCGAAGGCCAGCACCGAGTCGCCGAAGAACCCGCCCGCCGTGAGGGTGGTGTGCCGCTCCGCCGCGAAGCGCGCCACGACCTCACGCAGGGCGGTCTCCAGCGCCGCGCCCTGGAGCCGGGGCGTCGCGCGGAGGTTGATGGTGAGGACGAGCCGCCCCTCCTTCCCTGGTTTCACCATGGCGACATTCACCGCGAACCGGCCCCAGAGCGGGTCGGCCTCCGTGAGTCCGAGGCCGGTGCCGGTCAAGTCCCTCCCGGCCAGCCGCGCGAAGGCCAGCAGGTCGTCGGGGCCGCCCGGGGGCAGCTCGCCCTCCAACAGCCGGGCCAGGGCCACGAGCGCGTTCCGCCCCCCTTCCAGGTTCAGCCCGCCGTGGGCGGCCTTGCCCGTGACGGTGACCACCAGGGCCTTGGCGTCGCCTGCGAGCGCAAGCTCCAGGTGCAAGCGACAGCCGGGGTCGATCCGCTTCTGTTCGAGCCGCGCCTTCAGGGCGAGGAGGGATGCCTTCCCCGCCGTGGACACCAGGCGGACAGATGCGTGATCGGGCACGATGCTCGGTGCGAGCCCGGCGTCCAGGGCCTCGACCGACCAGGGGCGCTCCGCCGTGGGCGAGGAACTCCCGGCGGCCTCCACGGTAAGCGCGTTCCAGGATTTTTCCCCCACCACCACCGGGAAGCCCGAGTCCAGCACCAGGCTGAAGGCCGGCGGCGGGTTGGTCTTCAGGTAGTCGGTGATGTCCGTGCTGCCGCTTTCCTCGTCGCTGCCCACCAGCAGGCGGAGGGTGTGGGTTCGTGCCGGCCCGGCCTCCTTCAGCGCCTTCATCGCCAGGAGCGCCTGGACCATGGGGCCCTTGTCGTCGGCGGCCCCGCGGCCGAAGACCCGCCCCTTCCGCACGGTGCCTTCAAAGGGGGGCGCGGTCCAATGATCGCCCGGGGGCTGGACGTCGCCGTGCACCAGGAGCCCGAGGGCCGGCGCCTCGGCCGCGCCGGGACCCGAGGCCGGCAGGTCCACCTCTAGCACCTTCCCGGCATCCCGCACCGTGAAGCCCAGGCCCTGCGCCAGGTGTTCGAGCCAGGCCTTCTGGTCGGCCCAGGCCTTCGCGTTCCCGGCGACGGTGGGGAAGCGGATGGCCTGCACCAGGAGGGGCACCATCCGGGGGGCCAGCGTGCGGTCGTAACGGACGTGCACCGGCCTGGCGGGAGCCCCCGCCAGCAGGAATGCGGACACCAGCAGGGGCAGGAATCGCTTCAAGTCGGTCTCCTCGGGGCCAGGTCCCAGGTTAGATGTCGGGACAGACGGCGTCACGCCCCACGAGCAGGCCAGCTCAGCGGTTGGGCGCCGTGGCGATCCGCACGGCCATGCCGGCCAGCACGGTGCCCATGACGTAGCGCTGCGTCCGCAGCCAGGTGGGACGGCGGGCGAGGAAGGCTGACACGGTACCGGCGCTCATGACGATCAGGGCATTCACGCTGAGAGATACCGTGATCTGGGCCAGGCCCAGGATGAAGCTCTGCTCGGCGAGGTGGCCCTGACGCGGATCCACGAACTGCGGCAGCAGCGACACGTAGAGCACCGCGATCTTCGGGTTGAGCAGGTTGGTCACCAGGCCCATGGCGAAAAGCCGGCGCGGAGGGTCCGCGGGCAGGGCCTTCGGCGCGAAGGCCGATACGCCGCCGGGCCGAACCGCGCTCCAGGCCAGCCAAAGCAGGTACGCCGCGCCTGCGAACTTGATGGCCAGGTAGACCGCCGGCACCAGGGTGAGCACCGCCACCAGGCCTGCGGCCGCGAGCACGAGGTAGACCAGGTACCCGGCGGCGACGCCCGCCAGGGAGACCAGCCCCGCCCGGTGGCCCTGGGTCACCGACCGAGAGACGAGGTAGATCATGTTGGGGCCCGGCGTGAGGACCATCCCCAACGCCACAGCCGAAATCCCCGCGAGGGCTTGCAGACTGACCATCAAAAACCTCCCGACTGGCCAGATTACGGAAACAGGCGGACGCCCGCAGGAAACTTGGGGTCAATGCCATTTCTTGGGGACTGATCATCGGTCAACAGGGGTCGATCACGAGCCTGAATGGACCTTTCCAGCGGCATGATGGAAAGCGCCCGAGCATCCCACCGGTCAGCCCGGCTGCGCCATCTCCGGAACTTTGCAGGAAAGGCATCTCCATGGACAAGGTCAACCTCGCTTCTGGTTTTGCGAAGATCGACGAGCCCTGGCGCCCCCGCGTCGCCGCGCGGCTGAATGGCCAGGAGGTGAAGCTCGTGAAGCTGGAGGGCCCATTCGTCTGGCACCACCACGAAGCCGAGGATGAGCTGTTCCTCGTGCTCCGCGGGCGCCTGCGCATGGAGTTCCGGGACCGGGTGGTGGGTCTGGAACCGGGTGAACTCCTGGTCGTGCCCAGGGGCGTCGACCACAGGCCTGTGGCGGAGCCCACCGCCGAGGTGCTGCTCTTCGAACCGGCGGACGTGCTCAACACCGGCAATGTCACGGATGCCACCTACACGGCGCCCCTTGGGCAGGAGCTCTGACACATCGCCTTCAGGGTCGCCCCCTCCTAGAATCCAAGGTTCGGGCCAGCGGCCCGGCGTTTGAGAGAATCCCATGAAGGCCATCTCCATCCGATCCGCCGAACACTACGTCTGGGGCGAAGGCTGCGACGGCTGGCACCTGTTCAAGGATCCCGATCTTCACGTGATCCAGGAGGCGGTGCCGCCGGGCGCTTCCGAACGCCGGCATGTCCATGCCAAGGCCCGACAGTTCTTCTACATCCTCTCGGGCCAGGCGGTCATGGAACTGGACGGTGAAGACCACGCGCTGGCCGCCGGCGAGGGAATCCACATCCCCGCGGGAAGCCCCCACCAGTTCAAGAATCCCTTCGAAGCGGCCGTCTCGTTCCTGGTGATCTCAAACCCGACGACGCGCGGGGACAGGACCGACCTCGACTGAGCCAGGCCCCTTCCGCCTCACCACCCCCCCGGGGTGAAGGTCACGGGGCTTGGGACCAGGAGGAAACACCGGCAGTCCGTGACCGCCGTGGCCCGGTGCCAGGCGCCTGGCGGCGTGTAGAGGAAATCCCCGGGGCCCAGGCACCGGTCCCCGACCTGCAGGCGGCCTTCCAACATGAGCAGGTATTCTCCTGCGGGATGTCCGTGATCAGGAAACAAGGCCCCGGCCTTGAAGGCCAACTCACAGGCATGGGCGCCCTTCCCCTCGCCCACGAAGAGGGGGCGGGTGGTGATCCCCGGAAAGGGGGTCGGCCCGTCTCCAGAAGCGGCTTCGACGAAGTGGGGCGCGGTGGTGGGCTGGCTCACAGTGACGTCTCCGGATCCACACTGTGAGGTCAGGTCGCCGTGCCATCCAATGAATTGATTTTTGGTTTTTAATTCATAAATTGAATCCATGTCCCTCGAGATCCGCCACCTCCAGCTCGTCCAGGCGATCCTGGAAACGGGAACCATGAGCGCGGCCGCGCAGCGCCTGAACCTCTCCCAGCCCGCGCTCAGCCACCAACTGCGGATCCTGGAAGCGGACCTGGGCGCACCCCTCTTTCATCGCCTGGGCCGTGGCTTGAGCCCCACCGCGGCAGGACTCCACATGGGCGAAGCCGCCGCCCGGATGCTTCCCGAATGGAGCAACCTGGAAGGTCAGCTGCGCGCAGGAAACCCCGCTGTCGGCGGTCTCCTGCGCCTGGCCACGGGCTGCTACACCGGATATCACTGGCTGCCCGGGTGGATGCGTCGCCTCCAGGAGGCCTGGCCAGGCCTGGAGGTCAGACTGGTGCCCGAGGCCACCCAGGACCCCCTCCGCGCCCTGCGGGAAGGGCGGCTCGACTTGGCCCTGCTCGATGTCCGCCCGGATCTGCCGGGACTGCACGTGGAACCGCTGTTCACCGATCCGGTGGCCGTCCTCCTCCCCCGGCGCCATCCTTCGGCGGGCGCCACGCACCTGGAGATCCGCGATCTGGCGGCCGGGAAGCTCCTCCTCCCCAAGGCCCTGGAACCCGGCCACCCCCTGTTGAAGCACCCTGATCTCCCGCGGGGCGCCCTCAAAACAGAAGTGGTCCCCCTCACGGAAGCCCTGGTCGCCCTGGTGCGGGGCGGCGCGGGCCTGGCCCTCCTGCCCGCCTGGCTGGCCGCGCCGCACCTGGACGACGACCTCCTCGCCCGGCCCCTGGGCAGACCGGCCCTGGCCCGCCGCTGGTGGGCGGCCCTGCCCAGATCCTTGGCGCAGGCCCCCTGGTGGAACCACGCCCTCCAGGGCCTCCGTGCCCTGGGTCCGGCCCTCCAGGGCCTCCGTGCCCTGGGTCCGGAAAGCCAGACCCCCTCTCGCCAGGGCTGACCCGGCTGGCGCCGTTCACCCGCGAAGCTGCTGGGCCTGGGGCGGAATCCCAGCGCCTTTCGTCAGCCGCAGCCACCCCCAGGTGAGCAGACCGCCCAGCAGCAGCCAGCCGACCGGAGAGCGCGCGGCGACACGGAGGTCCTGCCCCGAGGGAATGGCGGCGAACACCAGGTTGGCCATCAGGAACACCAGACCAGCCTCGGACCAGCCGATGTGCGGTTGGCTGCCCAACCGCCAGCGGAGCAGCAGGTAGGCGAGGGGTCCCAGCAGCAGGGGCGCGAGGCCGATGAAAAAGGCGTTGTACCAGCGCAGGTTCTGCAGGGCCACCGACCCCAGCACGAAGCCATGCCCCTCCCGGCGCGGAATCACCGTGAAGCCGCTGGGAGAGCCGTTGAGCAGCTTCCCGATCAACCAGTGGCAGGCCTCATGGCAGATCGTCCCGGGCAGGGCCAGCAGCGAGAACAGCCAGAAGGAACGCCGCGCCTGGTACAGCAGCCAGAGGGCCGCCGCCATGCCGCCGAGGTACAGCAGGGTCACCCCGAGTCCGCCGGTCCCAAGGTCTCCTGCCTGTGCCACCACCGCCCCCTCGCGACTTCATCATGGGGCCATTCCCCGCCTGCCACGAGGAGACCTACCCTCGCTCCGCCACCAGCACCAGGTCGGAAGACTGAGCGGTCCAGGGTTCCCCGGTCATGGTTCCAAAAACCTCCCGCACCTGGAATCCCGCCTCCACCAGCAGGCTTTCCACTTCGGCCCTGCGCCAGCCGTGCAAATGGACGTCATGGCTGGCGATCAGCTCAAGGGGCGGCTCCGCGCCCGGGCGGAGCCGCAACGTGGCGGGGGTGAAGGTCAGGCGGCCTTCGCCGTGATGCGTCATGAACCGGAGGAAGACCGTGTCCTCCCCCGGCGCCCCGCCGGGCCTGAGCACCGGCGGGAAGACGCGGTCCCCCCGATCGAGGATGCGGTCGTAGTTCAGCACCTGGAGGAGGAAGGGCGCGCCAGGCGCCAGGCAGGTCGACAGGCTGTTGAAGAAGGCCAACACATCCCCCTCCTCCTGGAGGTGCGGCAGCGTGTTGCCCAGACACACCGCCCCCCCCCGCCCGCCCTCGACTCGATCCTCCAGCTCCGTGAGTGGAGCCTGGACGTACCGGCCGCCAGGGTCGGCGGACCGGGCGGCCTGCAACTGGTCGGCGGAGGCGTCCACACCGGTGACCTGGAACCCCTGCGCCGCCAGGAACCGCGAATGCTCGCCGCTGCCGCAGCCCAGGTCGAGCAGGCGCGGCACCGGCGCGCGCGCGAGCACCCGCGCCAGCAGCGGCCCCTCGCGCTGGAGCCGCTCGGGCCAGGCGATGAGGCCGCTGTATGCGATGCGGCCGTAGGCGTCGGATGGGCCAGGCATGGCCCTACCGGGGCCAGAGCCAACCGAAGACGCCGGCGCTGACCAGGCCGTAGATGAGGGCGTCGGCCAGGTCCTTGATCACGCTGCTCCAGGGCTTGCCCATCCAGATGCCCATCTGGATGCTGCCGAAGCCGTAGGCCAGGAAGGACACGGCGCCCACGACCCGGAATACCTGCAGGTAGTGGGTGCCGGGGGCCAGGGTGCGGCTGGCCAGGTAGGCGGCCATGAAGGCCACCAGCGCGGTGTACACAAACCACTTGCCCAGGGCGGGGCCCATGGCCGGCGCGCCGTTGGGAATCAGCACCAGGAAGCCCACGGGGCCCTCCTTGTACTTCTCCTGCACCTCGGGCTTGCCCATGTCCTTCATGTCGGAGCAGTGGGGCATCACGTACTGGCCGGGGGTGGGGGAACCCTTGCGGATCGCGGCCCTCACCTCGTCCTCGTTGGAGAGGGTCCGGTAGTCCGACGCGTGCCACTTCACCACCATGTGGATGAGGCTGCTGGCGGCGAAGACGGCGACCGCCGAGAGGAGGATCGGAATCCAGAGCTGAGCGAGGGACACCATGGTGGCTCCTGGTTGTCGGGACATTGGTTGAAGGGAGAATCGTCCGTAGGGTGGCCCTCTCCCCGGAGCCGGTCAAGGGGTCAGCCCCGCCGGGGCTTCCGGGGACCCGGGGCCGAGTGGGCCCCCGTGGCCGCGTCCACCGCCTCGATCCAGCCCGCCCGGGCCTGGGGGAAAGCGTCCGCGTAGGGGACATAGGGCTTCACGTCCAGCACGGGCGTGCCGTCCAGCAGGTCCACCCCCCGCAGGCGCAGGGTGCGACCCTCCACGCCCAGGAGTTCCACCGAGGACAGCCCGATGGCGTTCGGCCGGTGGGGCGAGCGCGTGGCCAGCACGCCGCGCTTGGTCCGCGGCCCGCGCGGCGGCTGCACCAGCGGCGCCCAGCCCTCGCTCAGGTGGAAGGCGAAGATGAGCCAGATCCGCTCAAAGCCCGCCAGATCGCGCAGCACCGTCTCGGGCAGGGTCGCGTCCAGTTCCAGGGTCGCTTCCGCCGGTTCACCCGAGGCCGTGCCGGCCACGACGGTGGGCTGGTGGGGGGCATCGATGCGCCGGGCATAGGGGGAGCGCACGAAGCCGATGGGTCGGTAGGTGAAGGTCGGGGCGGGCATGGCTGCAGGGTACCCTCACCGCGGGGCACAAACCCCTGGACAAGGGCCTTCCTGGGAACCATAGTTGGTTCTTATTTTTACAATTCGCTCCAGACCCGCTCGACGCTCCCCCCTCCGTTGGTTCAACCGTGACCCACCTCGGATCCATCCCCCCCCGGACGCATCTCCTCTCCTTGAGGGCGACATGGTGATCGTCCTCCAAGGGCGCCCGAGCGTCCTGCAGCGCATCAAGGACGATCCGGCCGTGAACCGGATCTACGACGCCGTCTTCGGCTTCGTCCGGACCTTCCTCTACCGGCTCTCGCCGGTCCTCACGGCCCGGCAGCGGTTCCGTCTGGAGACGGGGCGCTCCCTTCCGCTCCACCACCCCGTCACCTTCGACGAGAAGCTGTTCTGGCTCATGCTCTTCTGGCGCCATCCCCTGAAGGCCCAGTGCGCGGACAAGCTCGGCGTGCGGCGCTACGCCGAGGGCCTCGGACTGGGGCACCTCCTGGTGGACCTGATCGGGGTGTTCGAAACCCCCGAGGCCATTGACTTCGGGGCGCTGCCCGACCAGTTCGCCCTGAAGGGCACCCACGGCTGCGGCTACAACATCATCTGCCGCGACAAGGCGGCGCTGGATCCCGAGCGGGCGCGCCGTCAGCTGGCCCGCTGGATGAAGCAGGACTACGCCAGGGTCTATGGCGAGGTCCAGTACGAGGGCCTGACGCCACGCATCCTCTGCGAGCCGTTCCTCGACGACGGCACCGGCCGGGCCCCGACTGACTTCAAGCTGCACTGCTTCCACGGGAAGGTTCACTACACCACCGTCTGCACGGGCCGGGGCCCGGACGGACAGGGCGCCCACTACGACCACTACGACCGCGAGTGGCGGAGGCAGATGCCCATCTCCACCTTCGGCGTCCATCCCGAGCGATGGCATCCCCAGCCCGCGGGCTATGAAGCCATGGTCGAGGCCGCCGAGCGGTTGTCGAAGCCCTTCCCCTTCGTCCGGGTGGATTTCTATTCGGTCCGCGGCAAGGTCCTGCTGGGCGAGATGACCTTCACCCCGGGCGGCTGCCTCGACCCGGGCCTCACCGACGAGGCCCAGCGGGCGCTAGGGGATCTCATCCACCTGCCCGAGCCGCTGCACCCCCTGCGGGGCTGAAGGTTCCACCCCAGGCGGGGAACCACGTACCATGCGTTCATGACCCAGGACGACTCCCCGCGCCAGCGCCGGCCCCGCTACAAGGGCACCCACCCGAGGCGCTTCGAGGAGAAATACAAGGAGCTGTCACCCGAGCAGCACGCCGCGGAGTTGGCCAAGGTCCTGGCCCGGGGTCACACACCGGCGGGCACCCACCGTTCCATCATGGTGGCGGAGATCCTCGAGGTTCTCGACCCGAAGCCCGGCGAGGTGGCGCTGGACGCCACCCTGGGCTACGGCGGCCACACCAGGGAGCTGCTGCCCCGCCTGCTGCCCGGCGGCCGGCTTTTCGGCGTGGACGTGGATCCCCTGGAACTGCCCCGCACCGAAACCCGCCTCCGCGACCTGGGCTTCGGCGAGGACGTGCTCACGGTGCGCCGCATGAACTTCGCGGGCCTGCCCCGCTTGAAGGCCGAGGCCGGGGGCTTCGACGTGGTGCTCGCCGACCTTGGCGTGTCCTCCATGCAGATCGACAACCCGGCCCGGGGATTCACCTGGAAGGCCGACGGCCCCCTGGACCTGCGCCTCAACCCCCAGCGCGGACGCGCCGCCGCGGACCTGCTGGCCTCGCTCGATGAAACCGCCCTGACGGAGCTGCTCGTCGAAAACTCGGACGAACCCCATGCCGCCGCCATCGCCCGGGAGGTCCATGGCCGGGACATCCGCACCACCCGTGAACTGGCGAACGGCGTGCGCATGGCCCTGCGGGCCGAGGGTCTGGACGAAGATGACACCAAGAAGGCCCTGCAGCGCACCTTCCAGGCCCTGCGCATCGCCGTCAATGACGAGTTCACCGTGCTGGATCAGTTCCTGGCCCGGCTGCCGGGCGTGTTGAATCCCGGCGGCCGCGTGGCCATCCTCACCTTCCATTCCGGCGAGGATCGGCGCGTGAAGAAGGCCTTCCAGCAGGGCCTGCGCGAGGGCCTCTATCAGGAGGTGGCGCCGGAACCGCTCCGGGCCGGGCCGGAGGAGCGACGCGCGAATCCCCGCTCCACCAGCGCCAAGCTGCGGTGGGCGAAGGTTCCCGGCGGGCAGCTTTCCGGGGCGTGAAGCTTGCGATAGGGTGGTCGGATATGAGCCACCCCACCGCGTCCTCTCCCTTCCGCACGGCGGTCCTCTGGACCCTCGCCGTGTTGCTCATGGCCGCCACGGTGATCTACCAGCGGCGCACGGGCCCCACCCATCCCCTGCGAGGCACGGTGACCGTCGGCGGGAAGGCCGTCGCCTTCAAGCTCATCCGCAGCGAAGAGACCGTGCGCGACGCCCGGGTGGCCCTGCCCGATCCCGGCGTGCCCGCCACCCTGGTGTGGCGACGCTTCCCGTTGCAGGAGGCCTGGACCCGCCAGGCCATGGTTCGAGAGGAAAAGAATGGCGGCGCCGAGCTGGCGGGCTACCTGCCACGGCAGCTGGCGGCGGGCAAGCTGGAGTACACCGTGGAGGTGGACGGGCCCGGCGCGGTCCAGCGCATCCCTGCCGCGGATCCCATCGTCCTGCGCTACAAGGGGCCCGTGTCCACGCCCCTGCTCGTCGCGCACCTCTCCATGATGTTCATGGCGGTGCTCGCGGGGTTGCGGGCAGGTCTGGGCGCCCTCGTCGGCCCCCAGGCTCCCCGTCGCCTGCTGTGGATCACCCTGGGCTGCATGACCCTCGGCGGGCTCATCCTCGGCCCCTTCGTGCAGAAGGCCGCCTTCGGGCACTACTGGACCGGCTTTCCCTGGGGCTACGACCTGACCGACAACAAGACTCTGCTCATGTGGGGCGTCTGGGTGCTGGCCGCCTTCGTGGCCGGGCCGAGGCCGCGCCGCCGCGAAGGCTGGGCCCGCGCCGCGGTGCTGGCAGCCACCCTGGCCATGGCCGTGGTCTATCTGATTCCCCACAGCCTGCGGGGCAGCCAGCTGGACTACGGCAAGGTGAATACCGGCGCCGACGCCAAGGATGCGGTGATCACCGGGCGTTAGGCACCGTTCCCGCGAGGCGTCCCAGTTCCAGCGCGAAGCGAACCTGCTGCAGGAGGCCCGCGAGGTTCCAGGCGGGATCGTAGCGGTCCGTGGGCCGGTGGTAGTGGTTCAGGAAATCCGCCGCCTTGGCCTGGGCCGCGGCCTTGTCGCCCAGGTAGTCCCAGCCGCCGTCCAGCGAAAAGCCCGGCGAAAGCGCCGGCACGCCCGCCTTCATGAAGGGGAAGTGATCGGAGCGGAAGCAGAGCCCCGCGGGGTCGGCCTTGGCCGGGGTGATCACCAGGCCCGCGGCCGCCGCGGCCTGCTCGCAGAGGGCCCGGAGCCGCGGCTCCTTCGAGCCCAGCAGGCCGATGTCCCGGGTGGGGCCCACCACGTTGAGGCTCTCCAGGTTCACGTTCAGCACGGTGCGATCGAGGGGCCACAGCGGCGCGGCCACGTAGGCCGAGGCGCCCAGCAGGCCCTGCTCCTCGGCGCAGGGGAAGAAGAACATCACGCTGCGCTTCAGGGGCCGGTGCGCCAGCGCCTGGGCCAGGGCCAGCACCGCGGCGCAGCCCGTGCCGTTGTCCACGGCGCCGGCGTAGATGGCGCCGTCCGCGCCCTTGCCGAAGTGATCCCAGTGGGCCGAGTAGATCACCAGCTCCTTCCGCAGGTCCGCATCGGTGCCGGGAAGGAGGCCCGCCACGTTCCACTGTTCCAGCCGGCGCACCGTCGAGGCGAGCTGGCCCTTGGCCCGGATGGAGAGGGGCACGGGGCGGAAGGCCAGGCTGTCCGCGCCCATCGCCAGGGCCTTGAAATCGAGGCCGGAACGGGCGAAGAGCCGCGCGGCCAGTCCTTCGGTGATCCACCCCTGAACCGCGCCGGGATGCCCGGCGCCCTCCCGCTGGAACCGCTCCTGCACCCAACCGTTCCGCACCACGGGCCAGCCGTAGCCCGCGGACGCCGTGGTGTGCACCAGCAGAGCCCCGGCCGCGCCACGGCGACGGGCCTCCTCGAACTTGTACGTCCACCTTCCGTAGAGGTTCTCCGGCTCGCAGCAGAGGGGCATGGGCGGTCCTTCGTGACGGTCGCCCACCAGCATCACCAGCACCTTGCCGCGAACGTCCAGGCCCTTGTAATCGTCGCGGCTGCCATCCTGCGCCGTGATGCCATGCCCCACGAAAACCAGGGGCGCATCCACAGCCACCGCCGACTCCGCCGCCGCCGCACCCAAGACCAGGTCCGTGCCCAGCTCCGGTGACAGAACCCCGGAGGCGCTTTCGAAGCGCACCGCACTGCCGGCTGCGTCGAGGCGGATGCCCGCGAGCCGCACCGTCTGCCGGTAGCTGGCGCCGTTGGCGGGCTGGAGGCCCATCACCTGAAGCTGCGTCTCCAGGTAGCGCACGGCCAGTTCGCCGCCCCGCTGCCCCGTGCCCCGACCCTCCAGCACGTCGTCGGCCAGGAAGGCCAGGTGGGCGCGGAGGGCGTTCTCGTCCACTGCCGGGCCCTGCGCGAAGAGCGCGCCGCCGAGGAACAGGGCACAAAGAATGGTTCTCATGGCGGCCTCCCAGACCACCACCTTAGCGCCCCCCAGGACCGCCTGGAGCCGATCTGAGTTCACCTGGGCGAGCGGGGCTCGGCGAGCCAGGCGACGCCCACGGAGATGGCGTAGAGGCCCAGCAGCACCACGCTGAAGAAGATGGTGGTGACCACGACATCGCCCGGCGTGAAGAAGGCGC
>Ga0316605_10001207_pt1 | contig 15233 bp, 9 predicted proteins | sample OWC_soil_day20_n_FD_207666 | JGI IMG/M metagenome (GOLD analysis project Ga0316605, IMG submission 207666) | Wetland soil microbial communities from Old Woman Creek delta, Ohio, United States - OWC_soil_day20_noCT | ecosystem: Environmental > Terrestrial > Soil > Wetlands | place: USA: Ohio... | reverse complement strand
CTGGAATCCGATCCTGATTGGGTTGCGGTAACGCCATTTGGTGCTCATTCCCATCCCTCTTGTTGTAGTAGACCCCGCATCGTCTGCAGAGTATCGCTTGTGCTCCCGCTTTCTACAGTGTGTCCTTGATCCGGTCGAGTGTGGACTGCTCGACGGGACCGTCGACCACGATCACGAAATTCTCTGGCGTCAGGTACTTGTCGGCAATCCGCATCAGCTCATCGGCGGAGATCGCGAGGAGCCGCTCCGCCTTTTTGTCGAAGTGATCCAGCGGTTGTTTCTCGCGGAGCATGGTGAACACCTGCGTCGCGACATCGTCAGGAGTCTCGATGATCATCGGGAGGAGTCCCAGGTGCCGATTCCGTGACGCCTCGATTTCTTCCGGCTTCAGCCCTTCCGCGAAGAGCTTCCGGATCTCCTTAAAGATGCCTGTGATCACCCGTTCCACGTTTTGCGGACCGGTTTTCGTGTTCATCTTCCAGTATCCGATCGTGCCGGAGGGGGACCAGACTTCGCTCTTGATGCCGTAAATCAGTCCCTGCTTATCGCGCAGCTCAACGCCGATGCGTGACGTCAGGGCGCTGGCCGCAAGAATAGTGTTCAGCACACCGATCGCTTCTTGCTCATCTGCGCTCACGTCATTGCGCGGGGAGAACCCGATATTGATCGTGCATTCGGTGTAGTCTTTCTCGGGAAATGCGGTCAATTCCCTGCCTGTCAACGGAAGCACGGGAGGCACAACATTGACCGGAGGAGGAGCGCCTTCAGTCTTCCACGATCCGAACTGCTTGTTGACAAGCACCCGCATGGCGTCCGGGGTCATGTCTCCCATGACCACCAGCGTGACTCTATCAGGGCGGAAATACCGCTTGTGGAGCTGTTCAAGGTCATCGCGCGTGATGCTGCGGAGCGAGGCTTCGGTGCTGTTGGTTTGTGAGTATGGATGCTCTCTGAAGATCCGGTTGAACATATGGTAGAACGCAATCATGCCGGTCTTGTTGAACCGGTCGCGCGCCGAGATGATGTGCCGGCGCCGGAGACTTTCGATGTCCTTGTCGCGAAGACCCGGCCGCGTCAGCATCTCGAAACCAACCTGCATCATCTCCTGAGCGTCCTCAACCAGGGAGTACCCCTGGAAGGAGAAGCTGCGTGCAGATCCGCTCACGCCGAACGTGAACGGCAAGAATGCCATCCGCTCTGAGAGCACTTCATACTCCTGTGCCTCCGTGCCGCGGTTCATCACGTCCGCAAGGAGGCTGGCGATGCCGGGCTTTCCGCCCAGGTTGGCTTCCGGCATGTTCCCCGTCTCGAAGAAGCCGCCGATGAACACCGCGGGAGCAAGATGGTTCTCGATGACGTAGAGCGAAATGCCGTTGTCCAGCGACATCCTGTGGACCTGCGGAGCAATCGGTTTCGGCCTCAAGATGTCGCCGGCTTTTCGAACTGGCAGAGGGTCGGTGGTTTTCGCGGACTCAATGCGGGTGTCATGCTGGCTGGTCGGCGGATCGGCGGGCCTGGCACGTCCGGCCCCTTGTGCTTTCTGATTTTGCGATCCACCGGGCGTAGTGATGCTCAGGCTTTGGCCAGTATTGATCTCCGTACCGACTGCCGACTGCCCTTCCTTCCTCCCGGTGACTTTGCGGTCTTCCGGGACGCCCAGCACCATCGGCGGAGGAGGATTGAGGAAATTCCACACCTCATTCCATCCGGACTCCGGTTGTGGCTCTTCCGGTTTCGTCTCATCTTCCCCGGCAGGCTGCCGGGCGGCTTTCTTCTTGCCTTCCTTGGGCTGCAGATATCCCACAGTCACCTGGTGACGCTGCAGATATTTCTGCATTGCCGCCTGTATCTGTCCGGTCGTCACCGCCTTGACGCGCCGGTCGAACTCAGGAAAGAAATCCCAGCCGAAGAAGGCTTCATACCTGCTGATGCGGGATCCAATGTCGGGGTTCTTGACGTACTCCGTGACCTGCGTGAAACGGTAGCGGTTTTTCGCCTTCTGCAGTTCCCGCTCCGGGACGGGTTCACGCTGCATCCGCTCGATCTCCTCCCAGACCATCGCTTCCGCACGCTCCACGCTGCTGTCGGGCACCACGCTAACACTGATGGAAAACAGCCCCGGATCCTTCGTCATGCCCATACCTCCGGCGGCACCTGTAGCAATCTTTCCCTTTTCAATCAGGCGCTTGTGCAGGCGCGCGTCGCGGCTCCGTTCGCACAGGATCATGCCGGCCAGCCGGAGCGCGGCTGCATCCGTGTCGGCGTAGGTGGGTACATGAAATGCCATGCGAAACGAGGGGGTGGAGACATCGTTGTGCGTGATCGTGAATGTCTTCCTCGCACGCTGCGGTTGATCGACGCCCCAGACATCCGGCACCGCTGGTCCGCGCGGGATCTTTCCATAATACCGCCGGACCATGGCGAGAATCGAATCCGTGGCGAAGTCGCCCACCAGCACAAGGAACGCATTGTTCGGCGTGTAGTATGTGCGGTAGTAGGTGAATGCATCCTCCCGGGTCATCCGATCAAGATCGGCCGGCCACCCGATGATGGGATCCCGGTTGGGATGGCTCTGATAGGCCACGGCATTCATCGTTTCGTGCATGATGCCCTGCGGCGAGCTCTCGGACCGCATCCGCCGCTCCTGCTTGATCACTTCGATCTCGGACGTGAATTCCTTGGGATCGAACATGCAGTTCTGCATCCTGTCCGATTCGATTTCCATGGCCAGGGCAATCTTGTTCACCGGCATGTATTCGAAGTAGCTGGTCATGTCGTTCGCGGTGAATGCGTTAAACACGCCGGCGTTGTTCGTGATCGTCTTGGACGCTTCCCCTTTGCCGTACTTCGGGGTGCCTTTGAACATCATGTGTTCGACCACGTGGGAGATGCCTGTGATACCCAGACGTTCGTTGCGCGAGCCAACACGGTAGGTGAGCTGGTGATAGATCAGCGGCGCGACGTGCCGCTCCATCGTGAGCACAGTCAGGCCGTTCTCAAAATGATGACGGTAGACCGTCCCTTCGATGTACGATGCCGGCGTGCCGGCCTGGACAGCGAGGGCAAGACAGAGTACTGCACTGAGAGCTGAGAGCTTCATCATACACTAGACTCCAAGAGAACAAAAGGCAGGATGAACCGGCCGGAATGCGGAGTTGGAGGGCACAGCCCGCAACCGGGCCGGGCCCTCCGTCCTCCGATGTACCATTGTGAAGAGCACCATCGCTACTTTGCCACGACCTCATGTCCCTTTCACAGACATGAGCACTTCTTTCTCCATCCCACGCGCATCGGTCTCCGGAGCGCAGCGGCACCTGCATGTGCGCGTGCCGCCACGCCGGAAAACCTGCGAAGACTTACTTCAAAAGCATCATCTTCCTCGACTGCGTGAAGTCGCCGGCAGTGAGCTTGTAGAGGTACACTCCGCTGGCAAGATCGCGTCCGTCGAAATCAATACTATGCTGCCCGGCAGCATACTCCTTTCCGCCGATGAGCGTCGCAACCCTCTGGCCCAGCAGATTGTAGACAGCCAATTCCACCGATGCCGCACGCGGGAGACTGAAGCTGATATTCGTGGTCGGGTTGAACGGATTGGGGTAGTTCTGGTCCAGCGCAAAGCGATCGGGGACTGCACGATCATCGTCCACCGCCGATGCCGGGGCTGTCGTTGTCAGTGTCCCGCTTACACCGCTTACCCAGGGATTACCCAAGGCATCGACTGCCACGGCATTGAGTGCGCCGTCGTGGAGCGTCACATCCGTTACCGGTACCCAGGTGGCACCACCATCTGTTGATTTCAGCGCCTGCTTCGATCCAACGGCGTAGCCTGTGGTGGCATTCTGGAAGGCCAGTCCGTTCAGGGTCACCGTTGCGGGGCTGGCGACATAGCCCCAGTTAGCACCGGCATCGGTCGATTTGAGAATCGTGGAATCGCCTACTGCTACTGCGATCGTCGGACTCAGGAACGCGACTTTGCGCAGATTCGCGGTCGCCTTCGTTGTCGGGACTCCGCTGAACGTCGAAGGGGTCCAGGTTACACCGCCGTCCGTGGTATACACCGCGAGCAGGCTTCCGCCGACAGCCGTGCCGTGCGTAGAGCTTCCGAACGCGATGCCGCGGAAAGGTTTGTTAATGAGAGCAGCTTTGCTGGTCCATGTCACCCCGCCGTCCGTCGTCTTGTGAATCACACCGCTGCTCGAACTCTGTGCCCCAGCCACAAAGCCGAGATTCTGGTCGACGAAGTGCACGGCGTAGGAATACACGGTCGCCGATGTCGTGTCCGGCAGGGAAAGCGTCCAGCTCGTACCGGCGTCTGTTGTTTTGAGAACGGCCCGGTAGCTGCACGCCGCATATCCTGTTGTGGCGTTGACAAAGAAGACATCGTTGATATTCAGTGACAGCCGGTTTGTGTATGCGAACGAGGCTTTCCAACTCTTCCCGCCGTCCGTTGTCTTCACGAACAACCCGTCGAAGCCGCCTCCAAAACCCACTGTGCTTGAAACAAATTGAAGCCCGTACAGTGTTGCGCCGGGCATGGGGGTCTTCAAATCCCACGTGGTTCCAAAGTCGGAAGTCCGGAAGATCACACCATCCGCCCCGCCAACCGCGAGTATGTCGCCGCTCCCGGCAAGCCTGCTGAGCGTCGCCCCACAGGGAAGGTTGACCGGGACCCAGGTCTTTCCGCTGTCGGCAGTCCGTGCGGCCACACTGCCTCGGGTCGCACCCCCAACCGCAATACCGTTCGCTGCGTCCTTGAACCAGACCCCATATAAATTGTCGAACGTCCTGTCCGATCCTGTTTGTACCATCTGGGTCCAGGTCTCACCACCATTTGTGGTTCTGAGATGAATACTGGGTTGCGGACCGACGAACGATCCCCATCCTACCGCATACGCGAGGAGAGAGTCCACCATGAAGACGCCGTTCAAACGGCTGAGCGTGTATGTTGCCCCCGACAGCACTGGAGCAGGAGCCGCTGTCCAGGTTGTGCCGTTCTTTGTATAATAGAGCGTCCCTGTGTTCTTCCCAACCGCGACACCCTTGTCCGGAGCCGCGAAATGCATATCGTTCAGGTTGTTTGCAGCATCGACGAGATCGGCGTTCCACGTTGCCCCACCATCAGTGGTCCGGAGTATGCGTCCGTTGGTCGATGAGAGACTCGCCATGATCCATCCCTTGCTCGCATCGGCAAAGTACACTGCTCGCACCTCTGCGCCGGTATCGGGGACAGCAGTCAGCAGGATGCGTGACCAGTTCGCCCCGCCATCGGTCGTTTTGTACAGTTTCCGCGATGAACTGCCAATGTAGCCCTCCGTCGCCGAGCGGAAATAGACCGACTGTACTGTGCCCAGCGTATCAATGGGCGTTCCGGTCCATGTCTGTCCGGCATCGGTGGTCTTCATGACCAGGCCCTTGGAGCCGACGATCCACCCCGTTGTGGCATTCACGAAATACGCATCATTGAAGCTGATCGAGGGGTATGTCGCAGACAACCCGACGCGCCATGACTGTGCGTCAACATGGAAAGACCCCAATATCAGTGCTGTGGCAACGGCACAGAAAAGGGAGAAAAATCTATTCATGATGCATCCTCCTGATTTTGGTGAACGGTTAGAGATCTGCTATGCGAATCAGAGCAACTGCCCCGAAATCATTCCTTGCCGCCCCCGACTCAATGTCACGATGCGAGTACCGCACGAGCCACTCGAGGTAGATGGCTCCACCCAGCGGGAGAGCAACACTCAGAATCGCCGTATGGCCGTGCACACTGCTTCCTCCCGTCCGGACATCCAGCCCCATTCCGCCGTACCCATAGCTTCCCCTCAGCATGACACTCTCGGTGAGTGGATACTCCATCCCGACCCGGAGCCGGTATTCCGACGTCCGGATCTGCGCGTACCGTGAATCAATATACTTCGACGAATCCGCATGTACAAATGCATAGTCCAGCTCACAGGCGACCGTGGCGCCATCCTCTGAGAGACGGTGGGAGCCGCCTGCACCCAGCGTGGTCTCAGATCCCTTCGAATCCCACAAAAGGAGATCCAGAGCCGTATAACGCGACCATTCCCGCTGATGATGATACGCGACACCGCATCCCACGGTCGCGTCCTCTGTCATCGCCCAACGCAGGCGCGTCTCCCCGGAGTACCAGGTGCGTTGGGCAAAACCATCCTCAAAATCCTCTTCGTACGCGGTGCTGATTTCGTCACGCGTGCGCGTGATACCGGCGCTCACTCCCACGGCGAGTTGCATACCGTCTGCCAGTGCCCAGTGAAGCTGGCCTCCATACTCCTCCCCTGTCAACCGGACGCTGTGCTGAATAGAGCTCGATGAGCGACGTTTCGCGTAGGTTTCACCTCGGAAGTTGAACAGCTCGACGTCGAGCAAATCATCGCTCTTTGCCTCCAGGCGCTCCTGTTCGTCCACGGGACGGAACGTCAAGCCGATCGCAAGAGCACTGTCAACAGCGTATGCGACGCCGACGACCCCATCCACACGGCGAAAGAGGCTTTTGGGCATCGTGTAGAAGTCCTTGAGACCGTCCTGCACGGTGTATCCCAGAGTAGCTCCGGCGAAGAGACCGGAAAAGAGCTCGTAGGCATAGGAAAATGCTATCGTCGGACCTTTGTACGTAAACGAACCAGTCGTCGAGTCGGCCAGGAAGTACGCTTCTCCCCCGTACGGAGTTCGCTTAATGGAGCGGTAGACATCGCTGCGTTCCTCGACAATGTACGAGCTGTATCCGCGGAAGGTTCCCCGGTCATCGAGTGGTTTGACGCCTTCGAAACCGGCGCCGTATGTCATGACCCGTCCCGGGTCGAACAGCCGTCTGTACTCCCCCCACAGCGCGTTTGCCTGCGGTGTGAACGTCAACCACCCCTGACGCTCATGGTTGATCAGCCATGCCGGGTTCCCGCCAAATGTGTAGAGCGATAAGGATGATTGCGGATCCTCGACGGCATAGCGCATGGACCCAAGCGAAGTCACCCGGAGGCTCTGCCCATGGACAACCAGGGTACTGATCACCATGCCCAGGACAAGAACAGCGCAACGTTTCATTGTCTACTCTTCTGGCGATGGTATCATGTGCACAGCAAGTAGCCCGAAGATTCCCGTCCCTGCAACAAGAACGAGATCGAACAGATGGTCCCGCACGTGCTTCCGACGGAGCCGGAGACTGATAAGAAGGAGCACCAGGAACAGAAGCATGCCCCACAGGGCAGTCCACTTTCCACATTGCCCATAAAAATCGACGAGTGCGGAATCTTCGTCCTCGAGATGGAAAGTAAAAGGAAAGAGGCTGGCTGCCCAGGCCCCCGCCGTGCTCTCATCCCGTGTCGGCCACGACTCCTGGTATGTGTCCACAACCGCATACGCACGGTCGGTCACGACTGTTTCCAGCCATCCCTCTGATTGCACCGTGATGGTGCGATAGAACAGATCGCCGCCAAAGAAGAGCGCACAGGTGGCGGCATCATAGCGGGACAACGGAAGCCGGATGAGGCGGTACGAATCGTACGAAATCAATGAGACCGAATTATCCGCGGCAATCATCATCCCATAGAACTCTTTCAAGCCCATCTCCATGATGAACATATGCCGGACGCGCAGACCAGCGGGAATGCCCGTGTTGACGCAGAATGGTTTACCGCGCACCATCTTGATGTGGAAGACGGCATCGTTCGCATCCACAACAAAGTATCCTTCGTCAAACGGTTTGCGCGTCGTCGGGTTGCCGGCGATCTGTCTTGCTGGAAATGCAAAACCGCGGGCGAGGAGCGTGTCGGTGAACTCCTGCGACTTGCTCTCCTGAACCGCATTCGTGGCCGCATCCATGAACTCCATGCGCCGGCCGATCCGGAAGAAATCGTTCGGCATCTCCAGCCGAACGCGCCCTGATTGAGACTCAACCAACGGATACAACGGGATCTGCGGAAGCCCGATGTCGGCGGGCATGACACGCAGGAACAGATTGTTGAGCTGCACGGTTTTCAGGTCCAGCTTTGCACCGCGCAGCGAGTCCGGCATCTGGCCGGAGGCCGCAAGCTGGCGGTAGTTTGTCAGGGGGAGCAATCGTTCATATTCTTCCCGCGTGTATTCCTTCCCTGCCGGATCGACATACCGGACAGATTTCGCCTCCGGACGGAGAAGCAGGAATGAATTCTGCACAGGGCTATAGGACACGCGCGGCGGCCGGATACTGATGTCGAAGGCCTTCCAGAAATAATGGGGCAAGACCCAGGACAGAACAAGGGTCAGGAGAACCGTGAGGGCGATGCGGGCAAGCCGTACGGTCTTCATCGGACCCCCTTTCTGAACCTGTGGCCGGAAAGCACAACGCCTATGGTGGTCAGTACCGTGAGCAGCACGAACCACAGAAGCGATGGCGTATAGGCCGTGATGGCCACACGCAGTACCAGCGCATCCAGGAATCCGTACGCGAGCAGAATGAGAAACACACGGCGGACCCATCGCGGCTCCACGACGATCGTGGCTGTAAGGAAGTAACCGCCCAGGCCGGCAAGAAACCATGGTGCCATCGTCAGGACCATGCTCTGCATCACCTCTTTCGGAAAGTATGCCAGAGCCACCACCATCATAGCAAGCATCTCAAGGAGAAGCAGGCCTGCTACCACGCAACCTCCGTATCCCACCATCCAGAGAAGGACCTGATTCTCTCCCAGGGGAAGATGGAGAGACAGCTTCAGGCGGCTCTGGATCACTTCGGGCACGAATTGCGCAACGGCAATCGCGCAACCCACAAGCAACGGAATGTACCGCAGGCTGCTGTAGAACGGATACTGCATCAGGATCACATACGACCAGACGTTTATCGGCCGTTCCATGGTCATCAGATGACTCAGGTCCAGGGCGATGTTCACGGTCATGCCGATGCACACCACGACCATTGCCAGGAACGTCCATCGCATTTTCAGCCACTCTTTGAATGCAATTGCTTTCAGCATATGTTCTCTTCTCTTAGTTTGCGTTCATTTCCGCCGGAGATCAACCGTTTCTCCGGCTTCATCCCTTATTCCGAGGAGCCCGCCTGTGTGTAGCCCGCGGAACCTGCCTGTTTGTAGCCCGTGGAGCCTGTCTGTTCGTGGCCCGCGGAGCCCGTCCGTTCGAAAACCACAGCGCACGTCTGTGCGTGCTCCTGTCTCCGGCACCGGTGAAACATCAATACTTGCCCGTGATTCCGATAAAGGCATCCTCCAGGGACATCGGTGACTCCTGGAGATGTTGATATGCGACACCTTTTCCCGTCAGGTAGTGTTCAACTTCCTGCTGGGATTTGAAGGAGTAGACGGTCGCGTGATTCTTGATGAGCTCCACATTCCGGATGACGTCGTCCTTCTCCAACTTCAGGCCAGGCGTTGCGACGCTGAAAGCGTAGCGGCGGAACTCCTTCTGGAATTGGCTGATGGGCATCGTCACCAGCACGCTCTTGTAGTCGATGATCACACAGTCATCGATCAGCCCTTCGAGATCCTGAATGATGTGTGAGGTGATGAAAATAGTTTTTCCTTCGGCGCGGGCATATTCCGTAAGGTAATCGATGAACAGCCTTCGATACCCTGCATCCAGACCCATGGAGTAGTCATCCAGGACCATGAGATCGGGATCCTGCGCGAGGATGAGTCCGAGGGCGACCTGCGAGCGCTGTCCGCATGACATGGTGGCAATCTTCTGGCTCTCCGTGACCTGGAGCTTGGACATCAGTTCGTAGTACGGTTCGCGGTTCCACCTGGGGAAGAAAGCGGCATAGAACCGTTCGATCTGTTTGATGGTCATGAAGCCGTACTGCACATGCCCTTCGATCAGGAAGCCCATCCGCGCTTTGGTGGCGGGGGAGAGCGACCGGGAATCCTCGCCGAACACCAGGCATTGACCGCCGGCGGGAGTGAGGAAGCCGTTCAGGATATTGATGGTGGTCGTCTTGCCGGTCCCGTTTTTTCCCAACAGCCCGAAAATGCTTCCCCGCCTGACGGCGAAGTTCATGTTCTCAAACACCAGCCGCTTGCCGTAGTAATGCGTCAGGTTCTTACATTCGACTGCGTACTCCATGCGGTACCCTTCCTGATTACTGGTATCCCGGCGTCGCCCGGGGGATGATTTCAAAGTCAATGGTGGAATCATTCGTATCGCTGCCGGGTTCGACACGCTGGATCGACTGCCCGCTGTACCGGGGCGGACTCAGTGCGTATCCCCTGTCGACGCGCGCGTCCAGCGTCTTCTTGCTTGTGGGCGGAGGATTGGTCTGATATTCGACTGCGTCCACAACGGTTGAAATGTCAATCCCGTCCACCCAGACCGTATCCCGGCCGTCTGCCACCACCATGACATCGGCAGTGAGTCCGTACAGGAAATCCACCGTCCGGTCCGAGCGGATATTGATCAGGTTCGGCACATTGGGGTTGTCGATGTCGTCAGGAGAGAATTGGTTGTAGAATTCCCAGTCGGCTTTTGAAAGATCAACGCTGCTTGCCCATTGCGCTTTATGGTTCACGGCGTCCACCGCCAGAACCATGAACTGGCCCGGCTTCAAGGCATGCTCCGTTCCCCCGGGCAGCCCGGGAAACTGGAAGATGTACGTAACCCCGTCGATATCACCGTCCGCACCTTCATCCGCACCGGGGCCCAGGCCTTCACTGTTCCCCGACACACGCATCACCAGCATGCCATCCAGATATCGCGTGCTGTCACTTGCGTTGTACAGTTCCAGGAATTGATCAAAGAAGAAGAAGGAATCGTTCAGGGGTCCGGCAGAGTAGATCTCGTTGATCGCAATCCCGCTGCTGGAGACTGCTCGCGAAAAGATTGTATCCGCCGTCGTCCCGCCCGATCGTGTCGTCAATCCGATCACGGACCCGACAAGTTGTATTCCCGGATCGAGCGGATGGGATCGACGCACGGAGATGCTGTACGTCGCGGCCGGAAGGCGATCCAGCCGCAGCTCGCCCGCGTAGTCAGTCGCCCTGACCATCGTGCCGTATTCCGACGTGAGCACAACCTTGGCACCGGCCAGAGGCTCGAACGTCGGCAGAGAATCGTTGCCCGTGGAGTTCCACATGGCGACAATCACGAGTGATGCATTGCCGTCCACAGCAACCGGCGGCTCTTCTGCGCATCCTGCCATCAGCAGGAACCATCCTGCCATCAGCAGCAGCGTGGCGCGTGCCGTTCCGACCCCATCCAGGAACGATCTCCGGCGTTGTTCATGGGCGGAACAGGTATGGTGCTCCTTTTGGGTGGATACGGCGAGTTGCAGGGCCGCTGATGCGGGCACACAACGTTGCATACGCTCACTCCCCCTTCCCGAACAGTTCATCAACGATCATGCTGAATTCGATCCCGTAGAACAGCGGCGGATTGCGGGTAGTCTCGGTGGCTTCCGTCGCCGACATCATGTAGCGCGTAATGGCGGGGTCGTCCAGGAAATTGTTCACATAGAACGAGATCTCGGCCCCCTTAAACAGTGATTTGCTTACGTTGACATTCAGCAACCACTTTACGTATCTGGTTTGTTCGGACTCATCAAAGGCCCGCTGTGCGGCTTCCGCCGGCGTGAGGAGCGCGTAATCCACCGGCACCCGGTTGACATACTGATAGCGTTCCCAGACCAGCTGTTCGGCCCGCAGTGTCACCCAGAGTCCAAGAGGTGCCACGGTATACCGGAGGTAGTAGTTGAGAATGAATCTGTCCGCCCAGCGCCCGCCCGAAGGGTACCACCACCCGATAAGCGTGTCCGCGCCCATCCCGGGCACCTGATAGTTCGGGTACTGGCCGATGCTGGCATTAGGAGTGGCGCTGTAGGTCCCCATGGTGTTCCCGCCCTTCGTGAAGCTGTACGCGCCCACAATGCGAAAGTCCATGTTCAGCGGTCGTATGGTGCCAGTCCGGACGCTGAACTCCACGCCCTTGCTCTGCGTCCATCCGTCGTTCCTGTACAGGGAATAGTAATCGACATAGTAGACGATCGTTTTCCCTCCGGAGAGCGCCGATGCAAAGACGGGAAACGATCGGGATTCCGGTTCCTGATTCCGTTCTCTGTAATACCCCGTGAGCGTCACACCGGCACTTCCGAAAAGTTTCTGGTCGAAGGACAGCTCGACCTGCTTCTCCCGGTAGCCCCGGAGGTCCGGGACCCAGGCATCGGGCCGGAAGTACTGGACTGTCTGGGCAACCGGATTCCTCCAGCGAATAACATCCGGTGGGGGGAAGATGCCACTCATGGGCGGAGATTTGGATGAGTATCCCGCGCTGATACGGAGCTGGTTCTGATCGGACAATGCAAGCAGTAGACTGAATCGAGGATTGAGAAATGAACCTTGGTGCGATTTGACAAAATCGCCCTCTCCGAAGAGACCACCGAAGTCAATGCCGAACGGCCGGTACATTTCATACCGCACGCCGAAACTCAACGTGAAGTCCACGCCCAGCCGGCCCGAAATCCTGTCTTCGGCATAGACGCTCGCCAGCAGCTGCCCGGGAATGCTGTCGAAGGAGTACGGGATCCTTCCCGAGGAGGACCCGTAGTAGTTGAACAGCGTGTCCAGAATCACTCCTTCCCCGGTGTTCGCATTGTACTGCAGATCGGTTCCGACCAACGTCTTGTGGATGAAGTCTCCGGTGAAGAATGCGTTGTTCCATTCGAGACGCCCGCCGAGTGTCCACTCATTCCCGCGCGTTTCCACCTGGCCCATGTACGTGGACACGGTGTCTCCCGACGGCAGAATGCGCAGATCCGACTGCACCATCTTGGACCGGTGGCTGTCCTCTTTCCTGTATGTCAGATATGTGTTGAAATCCAGGTCAGAGATCCCTGCAGTAAACGAATACTTTCCCCATGTGGCGAAGCCGAGCGTATGGCCGCGGTTGTAGTTCCGGATTTTCTGAACGTCACCTTTCGGTTCTTCTTCGTCAAAAATCTTCTGGCCGTGGATCTTGGTGTTCAGCGTTAGGGCATCATCAAGCATAGAGATATTGTGGACCAGCTGACCGGTCAGGCGGACGTATTCGTCACCATCCTTGCGGATATCCCTCTCGCTCTGCGCGGCATTGATATTGTAGCTCAAGCCGGACTCGCCCATTTCGAAACCGCCTCCGAGGTTTGCTTCCCGCGTGTCAGGATTGTTCTTGATCTTGAGCCGGTGTGGCTGTGAACCGACCTTCGTTTGTACGTTGATCAGACCGGATGTCATGTCGCCATACCTCACCGACGGCATGCCGGTCACCACTTCGATCGTGGCGACGTTGTCCGCAGGGATCAGGCGCAAATCAGCCCCGCCTCCGAGGTTGGACGAACCGGTCTTGCTCGCCGTGTACCGTTCAAACTGCAGGTTCGCGTTGTTCGACATCGGAATGCCATCGACCATCACCAGCGTGCCGAACGCGGACAGTTTGTCGGATTCTTCTCCCCTGACCGCGATCTGGCTGGTTTTGCCAAGGCCAGGGTTGTCAGTCTTCTGAACGCCGGGCACAAGGTCCAGGACGTCGCCGATGCTGGATGCCTGGAAATGTTCGATTTCCGCGCTGTTGATCACGGTCTTGCTCTGAGCCTCGCGCGGAAGCACCTCGCTTGTCCCCACTACCTCGATGCCGCCGATGAGAAACGCGGTTTCATCCAGAAGAAAATCCACGTTCACGGTTTCACCTGCACGCACCATCACCTGACGCACCACCTTGCCAAACCCCATGCATGTCGATTCAAGCGTGTAGAGTCCGGGCTGCAGCCTCCCGATTACAAACCTGCCCTGGCCATCGGCGGTGGCACCGAGGCGCGTGCCTCGCACCACGATATGCGCACCCACCAATGGCTCACCCCCCTTCCCCTGCACGGTGCCGCGGACAGTGCCAACGCTCTCGGCCACCCGCTGTTCGCTCCCGATGATGACATGGCCGCGTGCGGAGACAACGTAGTTGATCCCCCGTCCCAGCAGAAGCTCATCAAGCACATGCTGCACCGGCTTTCGCTCTGCCGCCACCGAGACATCACGGACTGCTACAAGGTCGTCATTGAACACCAGGTTCACACCTGACAGTTCTGCGACCCTCATCAGGATGTCACGCAGTGAGCGGTTGTGCATGACAAGCGTGATCCGTGTGGCAAGCTTTTCACTGGCAAATCCTTCGGACGCCTCCGTCAGCATCGAACCGTCTTCTTCTCCACGGCTCAACGGCAGCTGGCTTTCGGGGATTTCGGGATTGTTCCGCGTCTCCTGGGCCCCGGCAGGAAGAACCGGGAGGAAAAGCGTGGCAAGGGAGATCAGCCACGGCAGCAATGTGAGGGAGGAAGTATGCATTCAGTAGACCACCACTGTCTTACCTTCACGCTGGATGTTGGCATCCATGGCGACAGGAATAAAAGAAAGCACAATATCAGAAGAGGCTTCCTGCAATCCGGAAGACGTATCGTGGAGGCCGGCGCTTCGGATCCAGCCGGTCTCGTGCTTCCCAGAATCTGAGGAATGATTCCTGCGTCAGGTCTTCAGCCGCCTGACGGTTGCGCGTATAACGATAGAGAAAACGGAAGACCTCGGGCTGCATGTGCAGAAAGAACTCCCGGAACGCTGCTTCATTTCCCAGGCGAACCTCATGCACCAACCGTTCTGTCTCTGCCTGCTGAACGCGACTCCGTGATCCCGAATCTTCCATCATTGGTTAGTGAAATGAAGCGTTAACACAACGATCTCCGGGCGATTCCCGAGACGTACCGGAGGCCCCCAACTTCCCGCTCCGCTTGAGACATAGAATTGCGTTCCGGACTTCCGCAAATATCCCCAGCTCTGTTCGTACACAACCTTTGTTATATAGTTGAGTGGCCAGAGCTGGCCGTGGTGTGTGTGCCCTGAGAGCTGGACGTCCACACCGGCTTTTGCCACGGAATCAAGATCAAATGGCTGGTGATCCATCATGATAACCGGCCGCGTTCGATCGACATCCTTCAGCAGCTCCCCGAGCCCTTTCCGGCGCAGGCCGCCGAATTGCATACTGCTCCGGTCCTCCCTGCCACAGAGCGTGATGCCGCCCCTGAGAATGATGCAAGTATCCCTGAGCATCCGAATGCCGTGTTCTTCCAGGTAGGCCACGGCTTCTTCGGCACCTCCGATATACTCATGATTTCCGGTTATGCCAAAGACACCCATCGGCGCGGTGATGGAGCGGAGGGTCTCGCCCAGATTCTCCTTGATAACCGGCGCGAGATCTTCGTCGACAATATCTCCGGG
>Ga0316605_10001206_pt1 | contig 15243 bp, 16 predicted proteins | sample OWC_soil_day20_n_FD_207666 | JGI IMG/M metagenome (GOLD analysis project Ga0316605, IMG submission 207666) | Wetland soil microbial communities from Old Woman Creek delta, Ohio, United States - OWC_soil_day20_noCT | ecosystem: Environmental > Terrestrial > Soil > Wetlands | place: USA: Ohio... | reverse complement strand
GTCGCTGATGTCACGCTCCTTCGTGAACGCGAAGCATCCCTGGAAAAGGTGTTGAGAGAAAAAGAAGAAATACTTGCTCAAGTCAGAGAATTGACCGGCCTACTGCCTGTTTGTGCGTGGTGCCGAAAAATTAAAAATGATGATGGTTATTGGTTTCAATTTGAAGACTATGTGAAGCGCCATTCGAAGGCTGAATTCACTCACGGAATATGCCCCGATTGCAGGGGCAAGCTAAAGACGTAGGGTCGTTCAACGTCGTATCAAACAGGCGCTAACCCTCCGCTCAGCCCGCCCCCCGGCTGCAGGCCTTCGATCCCTCTTGGCTTCCTGCTTCCTGCACTGTGCTCGACGCCTCGGTGCAGGCATGTCTAACTGGCTTCTTTCAATCGTCGCTCACGATGCTTCCGGTCGGCCAGACAAGGGCGAAGGTATCCTCAGAGCCTTAAATCTCAAACCTCAGAACCCGGAGGCGCGTATGAGAAAATTAAGGATCATCGAACATGTTTCGCTGGATGGTGTCATCCAGCATTCCGACGACGGTGATTTTTTCCCACACAGCGACTGGACCGCACCCTATCGGACCCCCGCCGGAAGGGATGCCATGCTCGCGGCATATGGCGGGAGTTTCGATCTGGTGCTTGGCCGCCGCACCTATGACATCTGGTCGGGCTTCTGGCCACATGCGCCAAGAAGCCCGATGGCGGACGGCCTCAACGCGGCCACAAAATATATCGCTACTCACCGTCCGGAAGGCCTTGAATGGGGCCCATTCGTACGCCTTGGACCTGACATCATCGAAGGTATATGCCGCATCAAGGCGCAGGATGGTCCTGACCTCATCCTCTCAGGTAGTTCCACGCTGACTTCGCCTCTGCTCGAACATGGGCTTGCGGATGACGTGCTGCTCGCCGTCTATCCGGTCTTGTTGGGCACAGGGAAGCGCCTATTTGCGGAAAAAACCTCGCCACGTTCATTCGAACTTGTCGGCACGGAAGCATTTCCCTCCGGCATCATCTTCAGTACTTACAAATTTGTTGGACCTTTGAAGCAAGGATCGTCTCCATCCCGCCAGCCCTAAGGACGATGCGAGCTTCCATCCACAGCGCTCTCGCTCCAGCGAGTGGGGCGCCAGGCGGGACCGCTCACCCGGCCCACCCAACTTGGTCCGCCGGCATCCTTCTCCGCATCTTGTCACTCTTTACTTCATTCTTCTGCTGGTCGCGGGTGCTTACGCCTCATGGTTTGGCTTCATTTACGGCAGAGCTGTTCCGTCTGTCGACCCGCTCCCACGATACAATTCAAAGCCTGCGCTCACGGAGGTGTTGATGTCTGTCTTTCGCCATTCCCGAGAGATCCCGGCGCCTCCAGATTCTGTTTTTTCGGCCATTCGACACCCGGCGCGCCTCGCTCGCTGGTGGGGGCCTGAAGGGTTCACGAACACCTTTCACACCTTCGAATTCAGACCAGGTGGGCCCTGGGTCTTCACCATGCATGGTCCAGATGGGACTGACTATCCGAACCAATCAGAGTTCCTGGAAATTGTTCCTGATTCGCGGGTCAGGATCAAACACGTGAACCTGCCGCATTTCGAGCTATCCATTTCACTCGAATCCCATGCGAACGGAACCCTTGTCACCTGGGTCGGGGTTTTTGAGGACCCCACCTTTGCCGAGAGCATGCGTTCGTTCCTGGAAGCTGCCAACGAACAAAACCTGGAACGATTGGCTCGTGAAGTCGGGTCAGGCGCGGCGCGAGCAACCTGATCGACTTCTCGAAAGAGACCCTGTCTGGAGGGTTATTCAAATGTCGCCAACACGAGGAATCATGACTTTTGGGAGGGTCTCTCGACGGGCGGGGCAGGCCTGCTTTTACCGTGTTCTCCGACATGTCTGAGTGTGCCGACTCTCCGAACGAAGCGAAGCTACGGGCCGCCTTGGGCCTGGCCTTGCCGGTATGGCTTGAGATTCTCCACCACGCTGAAAGAACCTATGCCCCAGTCTCGCTGATCTGGCGAGATTCCAAAACAGGGTTCGGCCAAACGTGCTTGCTCCAACATAAGAAGCGGACCCTGCTTTATCTTTCTCCCGACGGTGACCAAATTTGGGTCGCCATCATCCTTGGCGATCGAGCTTTTCGTATCGCCATGAGCAGCTTTCTCCCGGATTCGATCAAAGGTCTGCTTGCGGATTCCAAACCCTACAGAGAGGGGCGTGGAATCCGCTTCCCCATCCGGGCGCTGGAGGAGGTCCCTTCCGTGGTTAAACTGCTTGAAGCAAAAATGACCAAATGACCCTCGCTTGAATATCCTCCGTTGGCAGGCGTCGAATTCCGTTCAGACGTGGAGTCCCCATGACAGACAAAAGGGCGAGCAAGAAGGCAACGGAACCTGGGGCCCAAGGCACAAGGGATACGGGGAACCACGGGACCGCTTCCGACCTGATCACGGCGCGAATCCGGGAGCTCCAGGACTGGCGCGGCGAGAAACTCGCCCTCGTCCGAAGGCTCATCCAAGAGGCTGACCCAGCGATCATCGAGGAATGGAAGTGGATGGGAACGCCCGTCTGGTCGCATCAGGGAATCGTGTGCACCGGAGAGACCTACAAGGAGACGGTCAAGCTGACCTTCGCCAAGGGCGCCTTTCTGGCAGATCCACATCATCTGTTCAATTCTGGATTGACCGGGAATGTCCGCCGGGCCCTCGACCTCAGGGCCCAGGATGAACTTGACCCCCGTTGGTTTCGGGAACTGATCCGGGAAGCTGTCGCTTTCAATGAGACACATCCACCCAAACATCGGCGGCCCCTGATTGATGCAGGAACCGGCGAGGAGAGCCAGGGCACCCCAAAATAGCGACTTGAGCTGGATCTCAACTCTCTGGTGAACCATGGACTACCTTTTGATTTACGACTACGCCGCGGACTACCTGGAGGGACGAGCCCCATTCAGAGATCAGCATCTGGCCCTGGCCTGGGCTTCGCAGGCCTCGGGCCATCTCATCCTTGCCGGGGTGCTTGCCAACCCCACGGATGGAGCTGTCTTTCACTTCCGATGCGATTCGACCGCTCCCGTCGAGGCGTTTGTCAGGGCGGACCCCTATGTCCAACATGGCCTGGTCACCCAATGGCACATTCGGGACTGGGTCACGGCGGTTGGTGATGCCGCTTCCAACCCCATGCACCCCCCCCTGGGTTAACCTCTTTCGATAGATTCCTGTTCCACGTTTAATGGGGTTGCCATGAACGCAATCGCCATCCCCTAGCAGCTCTCACCCCTTGACCCGGCCCAAGTGCGCTCGGGCCGCTGCCCGTTTTTTATTGGCTTCCCCTTCACGCCTCAGGAGATGACCTATGAAAATCGCCACGCACATTGTGCGCAGTCTGATGGGCCTGCTATTCCTTTTCGCGTCCGTCACCTACCTCTTTAAGCTCATCACCCCGCCACCCCCGACGGGCGCCATGAAGACCTTCAGCGATGGGCTGGCGGCCTCCGGCTATCTCCTCCCCACGGTGAAGGCCTTGGAACTTGCCTGCAGCCTTTGTTTCCTGTCTGGCCGGTTCGTGGCGCTGGCGGCGGTACTGATCGCACCGATCATCGTCAACATCGTGCTGGTCCATGCGTTCCTGGATCCGAAGGGGCTTCCCGTCGCCCTGTTCCTGGTGCTCGCGAACGGTTTCGTGGCGTATGCCCACCGGGACAGCTACAAACCCTTGTTCAAGGCATGACCTCCTCTCAGGGGGGGGGGGGCCGCGCCGCCGGGCAGCCCCCTGGGCGCACCTCCAACCCGCGCATGACTCAGCCCTGCGGGGCATTCCGGCCCGGTCGGCCACCTCTCCAGGGGCACCATGATTCGAATCGAGCATATCGCCATGTGGACGGAGAACCTCGACGGTCTCAGCGGTTTCTACGCGAAGTACTTTGACGCGACCGTCGGCCCGGCGTACCACAACCCATCCAAGGGTTACGCATCGCGGTTTCTCGCATTCCCAAGCGGCGCCCGACTGGAGCTGATGAAAACCACCGTGTTGGATCTGGTTCAGAGCGCTCCGGGCGCCCAGCGCATGGGGCTCACCCACCTCGCCTTCTCGGTGGGCTCGGAGGCGCAGGTGGACGCCTTGACGGGCCGGTTGGAACAGGACGGGGTTCCCGTGCTGGACGGCCCGCGGCGGACCGGTGATGGGTACTACGAGAGCGTGGTGCTGGATCCCGAAGGGAACCGAATCGAAATCACGGCCTGACCTGCGGGCGTCGCGGGTTCCGGTGTCAGACTGCTCCATCCATCCCGGCGCGGGGTTTCACATGCTCACCATTGACCGGCATCCCTATTCGATCTCCACCGAGAAACCTCGTCTGGATGTCCAGGCCATCCACGCCTACTTGTCACGAAGCTACTGGTCTCCCGGCATTCCGCTCGAGATGGTCCGGCGCGCCATCGATCATTCGCTCTGCTTCGGCGTCTTCCACGGCCCGGACCAGGTCGGATTCGCCCGTGTCATCACGGACCAGACGACCTTCGCCTACCTCGCCGATGTCTACATCCTGGAGTCGCACCGGGGCAGGGGGCTGTCCAAGTGGTTGATGGAAGTGATCACAGGCCATGCCGAGCTGCAGGGCCTGAGGCGATTCATGCTGGCCACGCGGGATGCCCACGGCCTCTACCGCCAATTCGGATTCAGGGAGGCCGCCCATCCATCGCGCCTGATGGAGATCGTCAACCCAAACGCCTACTCTGCGCCCTGAGCACCTTGATCCGGGGCCCCAGCTGCCTGATGCCCTCAGGGAACGGCCCTCGGGGAGGGGGCCCTCATCCCTGATCTGCGGCGTGGACGACCCGGGGATTGGAGGTTTGCCACTCAAGGAGGTCCCATGCAGATCAGACGACTCGCACCGCCGGACCGGGACCACGCCCGGGCGCTGTTCGAGATGATGGCCAAAGTCTTCGGCGAGGCACGGCGACCGCTTGGGGACCGCTATCTGGACCGGCTCCTCCGCCGGTCCTCCTTCTGGGCCCTGGCTGCGCTGCAAGGGGGTGAGGTCGTGGGGGGGCTCACCGCCCACGCCCTGCCCATGACCACCTCAGAGGTCTCCGAATTGTTCGTCTACGACCTGGCCGTGCGGGAGGACCACCAGCGAAAGGGTATCGGCCGGCAGCTCCTGGCGGCCCTCAGAACAGCGGCCGCCGAGCAGGGGATCCGGGTGCTTTATGTGCCGGTGGACGATGGGGATGCCCATGCCCTTGCGTTCTACCGGGCGGTGGGGGGCGAGGCCACCCCTGTGACGTTCTTCCTCTTCCATCAACCTGGAGCCTGAGGCCACGGCGGCGCAGAACCTGGGTTGCGGTGTGGGGTAACCTCTTCGGTGAGCGAGGAGCCCCGCATGCCGATCCCCCTCACCATCCGCGACCTTCGGCCCGCCGAGTTCGAGGTGCTCGGGCAGTTGATGGTCGAGGTGTACTCGAAGCTGGAGGGGTTCCCCACGCCCCAGGAGCAGCCCCGCTACTACGAGCTGCTGGCGAACATCGGCCGCTTTGCGGAGAAGAAGGACGCGCGGGTGTTGGTGGCCCTCACCGCCGAAGGCGAGCTGGTCGGCGGGGTGGTCTACTTTGGCGACATGGCCGAGTACGGATCCGGCGGAACCGCCACGGCGGAGAAGCATGCCTCTGGCATCCGGCTGCTCGGAATCCATCCGCGGTTCCGCGGCCAGGGGGCGGGCCGGGCCCTGACCCAGGCCTGCATCGACTTGGCACGGGGGCAGGGGCATAGCCAGGTCATCTTGCACACCACCGAGGCCATGCGCGTGGCCTGGGGCCTCTACGAACGGCTGGGGTTCACGCGATCGGAAGACCTGGACTTCTCCCAGCAGGGGCTCCAGGTCTATGGCTTCAGGCTTCCACTGACGGGGAAACAACCATGAAACGAGTCGTTGGCATCGGGGGGATTTTCATCAAGGCCGCTGATCCGGTGGCGCTCCGGGACTGGTACCAGCGCCATCTGGGCGTCGACGTGCAGGACTGGGGCGGCGCCGTGTTTCCTAACGACCGCCCCGGCGGCATGACGGTGTGGAACCTGTTCCCGGAGACGACGGACTACTTCTCGCCGAGCCGCGCCGGCTTCATGGTGAACTACGTGGTGGAGGACCTGGACGGGGTGCTGGCGGCCCTTCGCGCCGAGGGCTGCGACGTGGATTCCAAGGTCGAGGATTCGGACTTCGGCCGGTTCGGGTGGGTCATGGATCCCGAAGGCAACCGGGTGGAGCTCTGGCAGCCCCCGAGCGGGCCTTCGGCCTGAGGGGGAATCCGTGGCTGTGCGCATCCTCCGGCTGGGAAGCCCGCGGGTGGCGGGCGAAGGCCTCCGCATCGGCACGGTCCGCCGGCCGCCCCGTGGCGTTCCCAAGACCGAGTTCGCTGCCCAGGATTGGTACGACGTCTGGTACCCCAACCTGGCCCCCAGCGTCGAGACGATGAAGCTGGGGCAGGCCGCGGCCACGCCCTCGCAGTGGACGGCGTTCGCCAAGCGGTACCGGGCGGAGATGGGCACGCCCGAGAACAGCCGCACCCTCGACCTGCTGGCGGCGCTATCCCACCACAGCGATTTCTCGGTGGGCTGCTACTGCGCAGAGGAGGCCCACTGCCACCGCTCGGTGCTGCGCGAACTGCTCGCCGAGCGGGGCGCCCGGGTGGCGCCAGCCTGAGGCCACCCACGAGGAGATGGCGGGTGAAGGGGGCGAAGCACGTCTGTCATGGTTCCGACGGCTGCGGTGGCTTCCTTGGCGGGGCCTCTGCAGAGGGCGTTCCCGCGAGTGTCCATGGGGGCTCGAGTCCGGAAGCCGAGTCCTCATGCCTTCTTGATGGGGTGGCCGCCAAACTCATTCCGCATCGAAGACAACAGCCGATCGGAGAAGGATTCGGGATCTCGGGAGCGCAAACGTTGGATCACCGACTGGGCGATCACAGGCACCGGTACGTTTAGATCGAACGCTTCATTCACAGTCCAACGGCCTTCTCCAGAATCTGCAACGTAGGGGGCGACGCCGGCCATGTCCGGATTCTTATCCAGGGCCGAGGCGATCAAATCCAATAGCCAAGAGCGCACCACGCTCCCATGGCGCCAGATGCCTGCCACCTGGCAAAGGTCCAATTCGAACGCTTCCTTATGCTGCAGGAGGGAGAAACCCTCGGCATAGGCCTGCATCATTCCATACTCGATCCCATTGTGGATCATCTTGGTGAAGTGACCGGAACCACTCGGTCCAACTCGGCCCCAACCACGTTCTCCAGCGGTTGCCAGGGCCTCGAAGACGGGCCGCAGCCGCTCGACCACGCGAGCGTCTCCGCCGACCATGAGGCTGTATCCCTCCGTAAGACCCCAGATACCGCCGCTTGTGCCGCAGTCGACGTAGTCGATTCGCGCTCCCTGGACCATAGCGGCGCGGCGCAAGGTGTCCTTGTAGTGGGAATTGCCGCCATCGACGATCACGTCCCCCTTCGCGAGCAGCGGCAGCAGGGCGCGAATGGTCCTGTCCACCGGCTCTCCGGCTGGAATCATCAACCAGATGGCGCGAGGTGCCTGAAGGCTGGCAACGAGCGCCTCGAGTGACAGGACGGGTTCGATGCCCTGCCTTGCCAGCTCCTGGAGCGTGGTCTCATCCGGGTCAAACCCCACCACCCGATGGCGGCTGTGTGCCAGGCGCCGCGCCATGTTGCCACCCATCTTCCCCAATCCAATGAAGCCGATGTCCATGGCCCCCCTCCCGTTTGATCAGATGCTTGGCCAGTGAGGCCCAGATAGTGACATCAAGGAGGTGACGCGGCGGTCACCCGTCTGCTACGATCATCAATTGTATGGGATCCCAACCTTTTTCCCCAACCGCCGACCCGACCACCCGGCGGATCCTCCAATCCCTCCGTGCCATCGTCAGGGATTTGCGCCGCGCCTCGATCTCCTACGAGAGGCAGTTTGGCCTGAGTGCGGCCCAGTTGTTTGTTCTACAGGTTCTCCGAAGCCAGCCGGGCATGAGCCTGAGCGAGGTCTCCGAGCGAACCGCCACCGACCAAAGTTCGGTCTCGGTCGTCGTCCGGAAACTGGAGGAAAAGGGCCTTGTGCAGAAACGGACCTCCAGCAAGGATGCGCGTCGGCTGGAGCTCAGCCTCACCGCCAGGGGCAAGCGCCTGTCCGAGAAAACGCCACCCGCGGTCCAGGATCTATTGATTCAGAGCATTGCCAGCCTGCCCATTCATGACCGAGGACTGCTTGCGGGGCTTCTGGACCGGATCACTCCTCCGGGGAGCGAGGATCAACCCATGTTCTTCGAGGAATCTCCAGGCGATGCCTCGAAGAAGGGGGGGAGTCATGACTGATCGGACCTCCTTCGATGCGATCCATGGGGATGGCCTGCCGATTGCTCCCAGTCTGGAAGCCTCCCTGCAGAATGCTCGGATACCCCTCGTCACCGCGGTTATCGATGGCCGCACCGCCTACATAGGGGCCCTGGCTGTCGGACTCGGCGTGGTGGCGGGGTACCTGGCCGAGGCGCTCATGAGGTTGATCGGGCTGGTCACCAACCTGGCCTATTACCACAGAACCTCGATGGAATTTGTCTCTCCGGCGGGGCATCACCTTGGCTGGACAGCGATCCTCATTCCGGCGCTGGGCGGAATTCTCGTTGGCCTCCTGGCTCGGTACGGCTCCAAGGCCATCCGCGGGCATGGAATTCCCGAGGCGATGGAGCAAGTGCTGCTGAACGAGAGCCGCATTCCCGCGCGACTCACCTTGCTCAAGCCACTCTCGGCCGCCATCGCCATCGGAACCGGGGGGCCCTTTGGCGCGGAAGGACCGATCATCGCCACGGGCGGAGCGCTTGGTTCGCTGCTGGGCCAGCTGCTCCCCACCACGGCCCTTGAGCGAAAAACCCTCCTGGCGGCCGGTGCCGCTGCTGGCATGGCGGCAACCTTCGGATCTCCCGTCTCCGCGGTGTTGCTGGCGGTGGAGTTGCTGTTGTTCGAACTCCGGCCGCGATCCATCATCCCCGTGGCCCTGGCCAGCGTGGCCGCCACAGGCGTCCGGTTCTCCCTCGTGGGCATCAAGCCGGTCTTTCCCATCACCATCCTGTCGACACCCAGCGGATTCTCCCTCGCGATCTACATCACCCTCGGCGCGCTGATCGGCGTGGCCTCGGTGTACGTGACGCGAGCTGTCTACTGGGTCGAGGATGGCTTTGAGCGCCTGCCGGTCCATTGGATGTGGTGGCCCGCCATCGGGGGACTGGCCGTCGGGGGCATCGGCTACTTCGTGCCTCGCACCCTGGGCGTGGGCTATGACAACATTCAGGCCATCCTCTCCGTGGACCTCGTCGGGGCGACCCTCCTAGGGCTATGCCTGGCCAAGTTCCTCTCATGGGTGATCGCCCTGGGAAGCGGCACCTCGGGCGGCACGCTGGCGCCCCTGTTCACGATTGGCGGCGCCCTAGGCGCTCTGCTGGGCGGGCTCATCACGGCCATGCTTCCCAAGGCCGGGGTGGATCCCAAGATCTGCGCCTTGGTCGGCATGGCCGCGATCTTTGCCGGGGCCTCCCGGGCGATGCTGGCCTCGGCCGTCTTCGCTTTCGAGATCACCTTGCAACCCATTGGATTGCTGCCGCTCCTGGGCGGATGTTCGGCCGCCTACATGATCTCGGCCCTGATGATGCGAAACAGCATCATGACGGAGAAACTGACCCGCCGGGGGCTCCGGGTCCCGGAAGAATACTCCGCGGATTTTCTGGACCAGATTCTGGTGAAGGAGGCCGCCTCGAGAGAAGTCGTGACCCTCGATGCGTCCCAGAGCCTCGGAAGCGCGAGGCTGTGGCTTGAAGCAGGGGCGAACGGGGCCACACATCACGGATTTCCCGTGATGGAGGAGGGGGGGACCGTGATCGGCGTGCTGACGCGCCGCGATCTGCTGGAGTCCACCCACTCCATGGAATCTCCCCTCCGGGCTCTGCTCCACCGCGAACTGGCAGTGGCCTTCGAAGGCAACTCGATTCGGGAGGCCGCCAACCACATGGTGCGGGAGGGGGTCGGCCGGCTCCCTGTCCTGGATGAGGACTCGAAGCTTGTGGGCATGCTCACGAGAAGTGATCTGTTGGAGGCCCACGCCACTCGGCTGAAGTCGGCTGAAAGTGCGAAGCGCACGTTCAAGACCGGATGGAATGTGCGCAACCCGGAAGCCCCGAAAGATTCGTGACCCAGCGTGATGATCTCGTCCAACAGATCGTCACGCTGGCGCCTGCGGTTTTCCATTGTTGGATTCGATCCCCGCCCCAGCTCACCCAAGGAGGGCCTGGCATGCAGCACGTCGACTCGCCCCTCACCCCGCGGACCGGACCCACCCTGTGCTCCCTGATCCATTTGCTGGAGGAAGCCGCCGACCGTCTTCAGCACCACGGCCTGAGCCCGCTCCAGCGCATCCACATCCTTCGCGGGCTCTATTACGGGACCTCGCACAGCCTCGACTTTGAGCGCCGGAACAGTCGACTGCGCAACTGGGGCTTCAACATCTACCTGCAAGCCAGCTCGCCCCCGGACCCGACGCCGATGCTGGGGGCATGCCTGGTCCGTTCTCTGAAGGACACCACCGTGGTGTGGCACGGGGACCGCCGGGTGGATGCGGGCCACATCCTGGTGGGCCTGGAGGCCCGCACGCGCCTGGGTGCCACGCGGCTGCCCCTGTGGGGTCAGGGAGGCACCGGCCTGGAACTGGGCACCTGGCTGGGCGACCTCGGCGGCGCGGCGGGCCTCCTGGTCCTACAGCGCCTGGAAGACCCAGCAGCCCGGGCGGTTCCCCTCCTGTTCTCGACGCGCACCTATGACCTGCGACCCAACCTGGAGGGAGATGTGGCCGGGTACCTGGTGGCCCGGAATCCCATCGTCACGGGCCGCGTTTCGATGGTGCGGGCGGAACGCTTTGTGAGTGTGGCCCAGTCCCTGGAGGACTATACCAAGGAGCCAGAGTCGGACTGGGCGGATCGCTGGGAAATCTTCACGCGGCTCTTGGGTGGGGAGCTTGGACCCGCCGGCCGGTTGCTCAGGCGCCAGGAACTCCTCGCCTGGGTACGGAGGAAGACTCGAAGATTCATGATCTGGTACCTGCTGTACCGCCTGCGGGATGCGGGGCGGTTGTCGCAGGCGGCCCTGATCGAGGCCTCCCGCCATGTGGAAGGGGCCGCCGTTGAACTTGCCGAGCTATTCCTGACGGTCATTGAACAGGGTCTGAACCCTGGGTCGTCCCAGGCATTGCCGGATCTCCCGGCCAGCCCACCCGGGTCACCCTGGGACCTCCTGGCCTTGGGCCGCATGAGGGGAGCCTGACCAGATCCCCTCGACCTCCTCCCCACCGGGCGCCACCCTTCTTTCCTGGCAGCGACAATTCTCTTTGGGACCCCAAACCATGGTCACGCCTTCCCAGACACGGTCACCAGACGGCCCGGAGTCATCCACTCTCACGGCCTTGCTTTCGTGCGATCACGAGGAAATCGACCGGCTGTTTGACCTGGCCCAGACGGCGCCGGACGTTGGCCCCACGGGAGACGCCTGCAGGGCGCTGGATCGGATCTGGATGCGACTGGCCGTTCATATCCGCGCAGAACACAAGGTGGTATTCCCGGTTCTGGGAGAAACCCATTTGGATCTCCGGCCAGCGCTCCAATTCCTCCGTGAGGACCATGACGACTTCATGGCCTCCCTGGCAGGGGTCTTGAAAACCTTGCGCGAGCCGGGGCCGGATTTGGGATCGGTCAGGGCGGTCGTGGCGGCCCTGAAGGTCCGGCTGGAAAGCCACAACACCTTCGAGGAGGAAGGCGTCTATCCCTTGGCCGACCAGCTGCCCCTAGCGCAGCTGTCGTCGATTCTGAGGGATGTTGCCCGGGAGCTGGCGTTCCTGCCAACCCGCTATGGCCCGTGAGGTCCAGTGGATCCGGGGATCCGGCCACCCACCCTTCAGATGGCCTAGGGGCCGGCGCCCGAGGAGGCTTCGCCGACCCCGCCGAAAGGCCGATCAAGGTCGGCCCGTCGGACATGTCTCAGGATGGGTCGAGCCCGTGACGCAGAGGCCGGCCATCAAGTTCGGCAGGTCGATCGAGGGATCTTGGAATGCCCCGGCAGTCCCGGACCGTCTCGCCCAGGCTCACCGGCCGATTTGGCCGAATGGGTGCCGATGGCCGAGGGCACAATCAGGGGATGTCGATCAAAAAGCCCCCTGATGTCTCAGGGGGCTCATTGGTGGACCTGATCAGGATCGAACTGACGACCTCTGCATTGCGAACGCAGCGCTCTCCCAGCTGAGCTACAGGCCCACGGACAACCAGTCTACCGTGCCTTGGGCCCGCGTCAATGCTCAGGCCGTCCGGAAACGGCTACATCAGGGCCTGCATGATGTCGTCCAGCACGGCGGGGCTCGGCTTCAGGACCGTCTCGTCGAGGCTGGCCAGGGGCTCGTCCACCAGGTTCAGGGTCTGGGGCAGGGGGGCCTGGGTGGGGTTGATGTAGAGCAGGCCCGTGAGGAACTCGCCCTTGGCCATGGACTCGTGGATGGCCTTCATGGCACCGAAGCGGTCCGTGGGGTCGTAGCCCTCGTGGATGGCCTTGATGGCCACCTTGGAACCGTCGGGGAAGGTGACAACCTCGGTCTGGCCTGCGGCGATGTCTACGTCTTCGACTTCCGAGTACTGGATGAAGCCCAGGTCGTGGAGGGGGAAGTCGTGGTCCTTTACGTGCTTGTAGGAGCGGGTGGAGGCGTCGTGGTTGTTGAAGGTGACGCAGGGGCTGATGATGTCGAGCACCACGGTGCCTTCGTAGGCGAAGGCGGCCTTGAGGATGGTGTTCAGCTGCTTGGGATTGCCCGAGAAGCAGCGGGCCACGAAGCCGCAGCCCAGCTCGATGGCGAGGGTGCAGGGATCGATGGGGGGCAGGTCGTTCACGGCGCCGGACTTCAGATGGGAACCCTTGTCGGCGGTGGCGGAGAACTGGCCCTTGGTGAGGCCGTAGACGCCGTTGTCCTCGATGATGTAGATCATGGGGATGTTGCGGCGCACGGCGTGCACGAACTGGCCCATGCCGATGGACATGGAGTCGCCATCGCCCGAGACGCCGATGTTGATGAGGTTCCGGTTGGCCAGGGAGGCGCCGGTGGCGATGGAGGGCATGCGGCCGTGGACGCTGTTGAAGCCCCAGCCCTGGTTCAGGAAGTAGGCGGGCGTCTTCGACGAGCAGCCGATGCCGGAGTACTTGGTGACGCGGTAGCCCTCGAGGTTGGATTCGAAGGCGGCGTTGATGATCTGGGCGGTGATGGCGTCATGGCCGCAGCCGGCGCAGAGGGTGGACTTGGAGCCCACGTAGTCCTGCTTGGTGAAACCCAGCTTGTTGGTGGGGGCGGCCGGCGTGTTGGGAGCGGAAGGCGTGGCGGTGGACATGGTCGGCTCCTCTACTTCTGCTCGAAGGCGGTGATCTGGTCCACGATGCACTTCGCGTCGATGGCGTAGCCGTCGTAGTGCAGGACGCTCTTGAACTTGGTGGCGTGCTCGGGATAGGTCTCGCGGAAGATGTTGGCCATCTGGCCGTCACGGTTCTGCTCCACCACGTAGACCACCTTCTTTTCCTTCACGTAGGCATCCACTTCGGCGGTGAAGGGCAGGGCGCGCAGGCGCAGGTAGTCGGTCTTGATGCCGGCCTCGGCCAGGATGTCCTGGGCCTCGATGGCCGCCGGGTCGCTGGAGCCGAAGGCCAGCAGGCCCTTGTCGGAACCGAGGTTGCGGAACACCGGGCCGGGCACATGGGACTTGGCGGTTTCGTACTTCCGCTTCAGGCGGTCCACCACGGCCACGTAATCCTCGGGCTTCTCGGAATACTGGGCGTAGGCGTTGTGGCCCGAGCCGCGGGTGAAGTAGGAACCCTTGCCGCCGGGGGTGCCGGGCAGGGAGCGGTAGCAGATGCCGTCGCCATCCACGTCCTTGTAGCGGCCCCAGTCCTTGATCTCGGCCAGCTGCTGCTGGTTGAGGACCTTGCCGCGGTCATATGGCTTGGAAGGATAGGCGAAGGGCTTGGACGACCAGTTCTGCATGCCCAGGTCCAGGTCGGTGACCACGAAGATGGGGGTCTGGAAGCGCTCGGCGAGGTCGAAGGCGTCGTAGGAGAACTGGAAGCACTCCTCCATGTTGCCGGGGTAGAGGTTGATGTGCTGCGTGTCGCCGTGGCTGCACTTGGCGCAGAGCTCCACGTCGGACTGCTGCGTGCGGGTGGGCAGGCCCGTGCTGGGGCCGGTGCGGGCCACGTTGAAGAACACGCCGGGCGCCTCGACGTAGTAGCCCAGGCCGATGAACTCGCTCATGAGCGAGACGCCGGGACCGGCGGTGGAGGTCATGGAGCGGGCGCCGGCCCAGCCGGCGGAGAGCACCACGCCGGCCGACGCCAGCTCGTCCTCCATCTGCACGATGGCGACGGTGGACTTGCCGGTCTTCGGGTCCTTCCGGTATTCCTCGGCGTACTCGATGAAGGTCTCGACCAGGCTGGAGGCGGGGGTGATGGGATACCAGCCCACCACGGTCACGCCGGCGAAGAGGGCGCCCAGGGCGCAGGCCTCGTTGCCGTCCACGATGATGAGCCCCTGGGTCTTGTTGTCGCGCACGACCTTGACGTGGTCCTGGTCGGGCAGGTTTTCCATGGCCCAGTCGTAGCCCGCCATGCAGGCGGTCTGGTTCAGCTCGATGGCCTTGGCCTTGCCCTTCAGCTGCTTGGCGATGGCCTTCTTGACCTCCTCCATGTCGATGCCGAGCAGGCGGGAGGCCACGCCCACGTAGATCATGTTCTTCACCAGCTTGTGCAGCTTGGGCTCGGGGCAGGAGGCGGTCACCAGCTTCTGGAAGGGCACCGGAGTGAAGTCCAGGTCATCGCGCAGCTTGTCGAGTTGGAGCGGCTCGTCGTAGATCACGAGCGCGCCAGGATCGGCCTTGGCGATGTCTTCCTTGGCGGTCTCGGGGTTCATGAGGATCAGCATCTCGTTGCTGGCCTTGCGGGCGACGTAGCCCTTGGCGCTGGCGCGGATGGTGAACCAGGTGGGCAGGCCCGCGATGTTCGAGGGGAAGAGGTTCTTGCCGCTCACGAAGACGCCCATCTGGAAGATGGCCCGCAGCAGCACCGTGTTGGCAGTCTGGGAACCCGACCCGTTGACCGTGGCCACCTGGATGGAAAAATCATTGATCCTGGTTTTCGCCCCTTTG
>Ga0316605_10001205_pt1 | contig 15275 bp, 11 predicted proteins | sample OWC_soil_day20_n_FD_207666 | JGI IMG/M metagenome (GOLD analysis project Ga0316605, IMG submission 207666) | Wetland soil microbial communities from Old Woman Creek delta, Ohio, United States - OWC_soil_day20_noCT | ecosystem: Environmental > Terrestrial > Soil > Wetlands | place: USA: Ohio... | reverse complement strand
CCTTGCAGCGAAACGAGGAGTACAGGCCGGAGACCGACCCTTTGGCTAGCGACGCGGCTGATTGTTTATTTTGAGGTAGATTCGATTGAGCGCAGCCAAAGGGGAATGCCCAAAAAAGACTACAGACGGCGGACAACGGACAGCAGACATATGAATATTGAAAAAGATAAAAGGTAAAAAGTTAAAGGTGAAAAGTAAAAGGTAAAAGTTTTTAGTAGTAATTCTTTATTCTGACTTATATAGTTTAGCTACTTATTATTCTATTCTATTAAATGATTGTTACTGTAGTAATGAAAAATTAAAAATCTTATATCTATTTACAAATCATAAATATACAATATTTTTACCAATCATTTATTAGATTAGGATATAATTGCTCCGCCGGATGAATCGCCCCTACATTCGTGCAATCGAGTAATCGAGTAATCGAGCAATCGAGCAATCGAGCAATCGAGCAATCGAGCATTCGAGCACTCGAGCATTCGAGCATTCGAGCACTCGAGCAATCGAGCAATCGAGCAAATTAGCAATTCTGTAACAACTTCCGGTTTACTTTCAATAAATTGGTGGTGTAAGTTACCAAAGTGTGCGTTTCCTGGATGATAGACAAATATACCATACTCACTTTCGTGCTGGCATTTTCATTCTTTACCCGTTTCAACTGTCTCCTTTTCATTTCATGAAAATCGGTTAACAACCACTTATTATTGATATATAACTCTCTTCTGGATTCAAAATCTTCATTCTCTAAAATCAACTTGCAATCAGATAAGAAATCGTTTAAGGCTTTTTTAGTTTCCGCTAATTCCTCTTTCTGTTCAACACTCATTGGATTGAAATTATTTGCAATATGCTCCTCACACGCTACACTGATTTTTGCTAATGCATAGATCATCTCTCCAATAAAGTCATTGGCCTGATAAAAATACAAGCCTCTTTCAAAAGCATCAGAAGGAGACAATTTCCGGATTCCTAAAGTACCTAAGCGTTTAATCTTCTTTACATCATCTTTGTGAGAGTCGATTTTTCCGGATAGATTTCTCAGAATTTTAAGATCTTCTGAACAGAACGCATCAATCACCTGGGTATATCTTTCCATAATATATTCTATCGTTTCAATAGAATTTGTTTTGGAATATTTTCTTAGGAGAGCCAATGAATTTTCTTCATCTTCTGAAGCTAAAAGATCTACAACAATCTGGTTCTTATCTTCTTTCTTGGTTCTTCTTGAAAATGAAATTTGATTTCTGATTAACATTAATGCAACCAAAATAACTACAATTCCCATGGCAATCATTCCACCATAAAATAGCATTACAGCCATTATAGCTGTGATGATAAAAGCTGCAATAGCCGTTATAAACCAACCCCCAACAACATTAATCACTCCACTTACACGATAAACAGCACTTTCACGACCCCACGCCTTATCAGCTAATGATGCTCCCATGGCTACCATAAATGTCACATATGTAGTTGATAATGGAAGTTTTAAAGATGTCCCAAACGCTATTAATGAACTTGCAACTACCAAACCTACTGCTGCTCTGACTAAATCAAACGCTGCATCATTTTCTAAGGCAATCCCCTCTTTGTTAAACCTGGAGGCAGTCCATTTTTTGACACTTTGAGGTGTATTCTGAACAATGTAAGTACCCATTCTTCTGGATCCTCTGACTATGTTTCGGGCAATAGCTGATGAACTAAACATCTCATCCCCATCATTTTGTCTAGATAAACTAATAGAGGTTTTGATTACATTTTTGGCTTTTTTGGATGTAAACAAAGCAAATACCATTACCGCACCGGATGCTATCAATACAAATAAGGATGTATGTGCAGATTCTTTTAGTCCGCCCATTAACATATTGACATCCAGATGTCCGGAAACATTCGCATACTCATAAGCTGAAAATCCGGCTAACGGAACACCTATAAAGTTTACTAAATCATTACCGGCAAATGCAAATGCTAAAGAGGCAGTTCCAACTAAAACAATAATTTTAAGTGTATTCACTTTTAACCAGTGTAATATCTGCATTAAAATGGATAAGCCAATAAAAGAATACAATAATATGGAACCTGTGTGAAGATCAACCCATAGTTTTGCTTCATCATTCATAAATGAAGTGTCTTTCATCCCTTTTAGAAGCATAAAATTGATAATGGCGGTCAATGCAACACCTCCAAAAATTCCGGCAATGTACTTCAATTGTGGTTTGTAATTAAAAGTAAACAGAATTCTGGTGATGTACATAATGAAAGTTCCAAAGAAGAACGCCAATGCTACAGATATAAAAATAGCCAATACAACCTGTAACGCTTTTTCGGTATTCAGTAATATTCCGTAAGTTAAAGGAGCATCTGCGGGGGCTTGATTAATTTTGATTGTTGCAACAGCAAACGCAGCTCCTAATAATCCAAATACCAAAGAAACAGTTGTAGATGTAGGTAATCCGAGAACATTAAAAAGATCCATTAAAATCACCCCCATCATCATGGTCGAGACTAAAATGATCATTATCTCCTGAAAGGAATAGTATTCCGGAGTAAATACACCTTGCCGGGCTACATCCATCATACCGTTGCTAAAACCTGCACCTAAAAAAATACCGACTGCCGCAATAATTAAAACAAAATTTAAATTGGCAGCTTTGCTACCAATGGCAGATTGTAGAAAGTTAACTGCGTCATTACTAACGCCAATATAAATTCCAAAAATAGCTAGTAAAAATAAGATAACCAGTAAGATAATATAATATTGTTCGACACCCATGATAGTAGTTTTATGATTTATTGTTAGCTATTTTGTAATAATTTTCTGTTTACTTTCATAATATTTGTAGTATATTCCACAATCGTTTGTGTTTCCTGAACAATACTGATATAAACTAATGATGCTTTTGTACTTTGTTGATACAATTGGATTCTTTTTAATTGTTTACGTTTCATCGTATGGAAATCTTCAAGAAACTCTTCATTATTGGCAAAATAATTGTAGTTTTCTTCAAAAGTTTCTTCTTCCATTATAGTTAAACAATGATTAATAAAATCAATAATAGAAGTTTTAGTTTTTTGTAATTCCTCTTTTTGTTCCTCATTCAATGGGTTGAAATTATTGGCAATATGTTCTTCACATGCTACACTAATTTTAGCTAAAGCATAAATCAATTCCCCAATAAAATCGTTGGCCTGATAAAAATAGAGGCCGCGTTCAAATGCATCTGAAGGGGATAACTTTCTGATTCCCAGAGTTCCCAAACGTTTTATTTTCTTTACATCATCTTTATGACTATCAATTTTTCCAGAAAGGTTTCTTAGTGTTTTAAGTTCCTCTTTACAGAAGGCTTCAATTACTTGGGTATATCGTTCAGAAACATATTGTAGCGTTTCAATAGCATTTTCCTTAGAGTATTTTCTTAATAAGACTAAAGCTTCATCTGAATTATCAGATGATAATAGATCATCGACTGTTTTTTTAAGAACTTCTTTATTGGATTTTCTTTTAAAACTGATTTGGTTTTTGATAAGAATTAATGCAGCAATTACAACAACAATTAACATACCGATTTTACCACCATAATATAAGCACACTGCAATTATAGCTGTAAAAGCAAACGCAGCAATTGCAGTAATAAACCAGCCCCCAATTACATTAATAACTCCACTAACACGATAAACAGCACTTTCACGTCCCCATGCTCTATCAGCTAAAGAAGCCCCCATGGCAACCATAAAAGTTACATAAGTAGTTGATAAAGGTAATTTTAAAGATGTTCCAAATGCAATAAGAGAACTGGCAACTACCAAACTTATTGATGCTCTTAATAAGTCAAAAGCTGCATGATCTTCCTCTTTAATTCCTTCTCTGTTGAATCTGTTGTTCAGCCAGTTTGAAAATGAATTTGGGGTTATATTTACGATATATGATGCCATTCTTCTACTTCCTCTAACAACATTTCTGGCAATATTGGAGGAACTGAACATTTCATCAGATTCCCCTTGTTTGGATAACCCAATAGATGTTTTGATTACATTTCTGGATTTTCTGGAAAATAGTAATGCTAAAACCATAATAACGCCTGCTGAAATCAGAAAATACCATTCTGTTACTGCATGCTCATTCAAAGCACCCATTTTTAAAGTATCAAAAATATCCCCACCACCTTGAGCTATATACTCTTTAAATGCTGAAAATCCGGCTAAAGGCATCCCAATAAAGTTAACCAAATCGTTTCCGGCAAATGCAAAAGCCAACGCAAATGTTCCAACTAAAACTACAATTTTTAATATATTTACTTTAAACCATTGTAATAGTTGCATCAAAATAGTGAAAAAAACAAGACACATTAATAAAATTTGAGATGTATGTGTTTTAACCCAATCGATATTTTCTGGAGTCATAAATGTAGTATCTTTCAAACCTTTGATCAACATAAAATAAACAATAGAAGTTATGGCAATTCCAGCAAAAAAGGCTCCAAAATATTTCATTTTGGGTTTATAATTAAAGGTAAATAAAACCCTGGTAATGTACATAATGATCGTACCAAAAAAGAAAGCCAGGGCAACAGAAACAAAAATAGCTAATATAACCTGTAAAGCTTTATCTGTATTTAAAAGTAAATTGTAAGATAAATTAGGATCATGAATAATTTTGATGGTTGCAATGGCAAAAGTAGCCCCTAATAAGTCAAATACCATAGATACAGTCGTTGAAGTTGGAAGCCCTAAATTATTAAAAAGATCCAGCAGAATAACATCAGTCACCATAGCTGCCACGACAATAATCATTATTTCGTAAAAGAAAAACTCCTGAGGCTGAAAAATACCTTTTCTGGCAATCTCCATCATTCCATTACTAAAGGTGGCTCCAATAAAAACACCGATTGCTGCAATAAATAATACAAATTTAATGTTTGCTGCTTTACTTCCAATTGCGGAATGTAAAAAATTTACAGCATCATTACTTACACCTATAACAAGGTCGAAAATTGCTAAAACAAACAAAAGTACAACCAAGCAAATAAAATAAAATTCTGCATTCATATATTAAAAATTTAAGATTTTTTTAAACTAAACAAAAACTCTAATCCCCCACCCTGTCTGTTTTTTACAAAAATGGTTCCCTGATGCATCAACACAGCATTTTTAACAATGGATAGTCCTAAACCTGAACCACCGGTATCTCTTGTTCTCCCTTCATTGACACGATAAAATCTTTCGAATAAACGAGACAAGTGTTTTTCATCCGGAATACCAACCCCTGTATCAAAAAATGAAAAATAGTAATAATCAGCTACTTCATTGTAATTGGAGATTTTTATTTTGATATTGGTTCCGGCATAACGTACAGCATTATCGATCAGATTTCTGAAAATGGCATATATTAAAGAGTAATTCCCCTTTACAATCACTTTATCCGTTATATCCCATTCCATGATGATATCTTTCTCTTTGAACGTTTCCTTATACTCGGAATGTAACAACTGAATGATGGCTGCAATCGAAACATCTTCTATCTCAAACGATTGTGGAGCATCTTCAATCCGACTAATCATGGAAACATCCTGAATAATTTCTGACAATACAATCGTTTTGGCATAAGCCTTATTGATAAAATACTCCTTTTTCTCCTGATCCAGATTTTGTTCAATAACAGTTTCTAAAAACCCTCTGATGCTGGTAACCGGAGTTCGTAATTCATGGGCAATATTAGCAGTAATCTCCCTTTTTAACATACTGATTCTCTGCTGTTTGGTGATATCATTTAATGTGATCTCAAAACTGTCATCATCAAAAATATTAACCTGAACAGAAAACTCCCGGGCTTGTTTTGCTATTTGACTTTCAAAATATTTCTCCCCTTTTTTGCGTGTAGAAATAAAATCACTGATTGGAACAAAGAGTTCCCCTTGAAATAGATTCTCCGGATCACTATTGGCTCCATCTACTAAAAAATTAAGATACTGTAAGAAAAGTCCATTAAAAAAATCTACTTTTTTATCACTGGAATAGAAACAGATCCCCTCTTCAGAACTTTGAACATGTTGAAGCAGTTTTTCACGCTCCATCAATACCTTTTTCTCAGATTCCTTAATTTTTTTGTAGTTATTTACAATTTTTTTACTCAAATCTCCCAGTTCATCTTCCGGAAAATCATTGATATTCAATTCATACGTTTGAGAAGAATTGGTTTCTGTTAAATGAATAAAATCTCTTAATTTTTTAATCGATCTACCCACTTTTGTCGCCAATAAGTTGAATAAAATCAAAGAAAGAATAAATAAGACTAAAATAAAATAGAGGAAAATTGTATCCGAATTTAAATAAGTTTTTAACTCATTGTTGTAAGGCAAGGCAACCCTGATAAAATAGTGTTCATACCTTTTTGCATAATAAACATACTCCTGTTTGGTTGATGTCGATTTACGAATATCACTCCCCTTTCCCTCGTTTTGCGCAATGAAAACCTCTTTTCTGGAAAGATGGTTTTCTAATTTTGAAAGATCCTGAACCGCATTATCGTACAAAACAGCTCCTTTAAAATCAATGATGGTTAATCTTAAATTACTTGGAAATAAATTTTTAATGGAATCAATTTTGGGAGAACAATCAAGGTATTGATCTTTTATAGATTGATGAAAAATTTCAGAATAGATATCCAGATTTTTCTCAATACTTTCAATTCTGAACTTTTTTTCTCTGGAGTGTTCAAAAAGGGTAACGCCAACGGTAAACAATGAAAAAATTGCAAACAAATATATGAATAGCTTCTGTTTGTAATTTAATCTCATTTTTTTGTAGTATTAAATCTGTAACCATAGCCCGAGCGATTGGAGATCATATAGGCAAAATCTCCCATCTTTTTGCGTAACCTTGTAATATGTACATCAACGGTTCTTACTGTGATAAATGGAGTGTCTTTCCATAGATTTTCAATAATATCTTCTCTGGAAAAGATTCGTTCAGGATTCTGAGCTAAAAGTAATATAATTTCGAATTCTTTCTTAGTAAGCTCCACTCTATCTCCATCAATGGTAATCTCTTTTAAAACAGAGTCAATGGTGAGATGATCAAATTTGAGTTCATTGGGAATCGTTCCTGAATTTTTCTGAGGTGCCCTTTTTAAAACTGCTTTCAAACGTGCAACCACCTCTTTAACTGAAAATGGTTTGGTTATATAATCATCTGCACCAACTGAGAAACCTGTAAGCATCTCATTTTCATTGGATTTGGCTGTTAAAAAAACAATAGGAATCGTTTCTCCCTTTTTTCTAATTTGCTCTGCAAACTTGTAGCCTGAGATCCCTCCCATCATCACATCAAGCAAAATGAGAGAAAAAGTATCATCTAATTTGGTTTCCGCTTCTTCCGCAGAATAAGCAACCTGAACCTCAAACCCTTCACTTACCAGATTAAACTCTAGTATTTCGCAGATTTCAGGCTCATCATCAACTATTAAAATTTTGTTTGGCATTCGCGTTGCATTATGATGCAAATATAAAAAAAATATTTACATTTCATCACGAATGCAAAAATGATACATATAAATTACAACATTGTTACAAAAATGTTACAAAAATGTTACAAATCATATTAATCCTGATCCTCATCGGTATCTATCTCTTGGCTATTTTTTTGAGTATTAGACTGTGATTCTGGTATTTGTTTGTGTTTGAGCACTTTTGCATCTACATAAAAAACAACATCTTCAACTAAATTACTGCAATAATCTCCAATCCTTTCCAATTTTCTGACCACTAAAATGAGTTCCAGCCCACTTCTGATCATAGTTGGATTGTTTAATAAAAATTGGGTCATAATGTTAAATGAGTTTTTATAAATGGTATCTACATCATCATCTTTGAATAATATTTTTCCATAAACTTCTGTTTTACCTGAATTAAACAAAGCAAAAGTATCTGTTAACATTCCAATTACCAGATCAAACATCGTTTCCACTTTCAAATCTTCAACAATTTTAGGGTTTAAAATGGTTGAATTTTCCATAATTACATATCTGGCAATACTTTCTGCAAAATCTCCAATTCTTTCTAAAGAACTGGTAATTTTAAGCAATGACAAAACCAATCGTAAATCAATAGCAACCGGTGCATATAACGCTATATGGTTTTCACAGTCACTTTCTATTTTTAATTCATATAAATCAACACGTTTCTCACGAATCATAACTTCTCGCGCTAATTCATAATCATCATTTAGTAAGGCACTTTTCGATTTTTCTAATTGTGAAATAACAAATTTCCACATTTCGATCACTTCTGCTTTGAGCAAAAATAGTTCCTGCTCTGAATGTTTCATATTCATATTATTTATTTTTTTTAATATCAACCAAATCTTCCTGTTATATAATTTTGAGTTTGCTCCTCATCAGGATTTAAAAATATCTTTTTAGTATCATTGAATTCTATTAGCTCCCCTAGCATAAAGAAGCCTGTTTTATCGCTTACACGAGCCGCTTGTTGCATGTTATGCGTAACGATCACAATGGTATATTGCTGTTTTAATTCATGGATCAACTCCTCAATTTTCGATGTAGAAATTGGATCCAAAGCAGATGCTGGTTCATCCATCAGTAAAACTTCAGGAGAAACAGCCAAAGCTCTCGCAATACACAACCGTTGTTGCTGTCCTCCGGAGAGTTCAAAGGCGGATTTATGCAATTTATCTTTCACTTCATTCCATAAAGCAGCACTTTTAATCGATTCTTCTACCCGTTGTTGAATAAAATGCTTATCTCCCATATCGTTCACCCTCAAACCATACGCCACATTTTCAAATATGGTTTTTGGGAATGGATTGGGCTTTTGAAATACCATCCCTACATTTTTTCTTAGTTCATCTACATCTACAGATTTATGATAAATGTTTTTATCATTAATAATACATTCACCGGTGAGTTTGGTGTTATCAATCAAATCGTTCATTCTGTTGAATAATCTAAGAAAAGTGGATTTACCACATCCTGAAGGACCAATAAATGCGGTTACGGTGTTCTTTTCCATTTTCATGCTGATATTTTTTAATGCATGAAAGTTACCGTAGTAAAAATTTATATTTTTTGTTTCTAACATAGATTAGTGAGATTTTAATTTTTTATTGAGACGCTTTCTGATAAAAGCAGCCAACAGATTCATGATTAAAACAATAGCAATTAAAACCAATGCTGTTCCATAAGCAATCGGTAAGGTTTTGTCAATATTTGTTCCACTAGTGGCCAAAACGTACAAATGGTAAGGTAACGCCATCGCCTGGTCAAAAATGGAGGTTGGCAATTTAGGAAGAAAATAGGCCGCAACCGTAAATAAAATCGGTGCAGTTTCTCCCGATACTCTACCAACTGAGAGTATTAAACCGGTGAAAATATTGGGCATCGCCATCGGTAACACCACTTTTCTGATCGTTTGTAACTTACTGGCTCCTAAAGCATAACTTCCGGTTCTGAATGAGTTCGGAATCGCTTTTAAAGCCTCTTCAGTTGTTCTGATCACCAAAGGTAAAACCAATAATCCTAACGTTAACGATCCGGCTAAAATGGAGTCTCCAAATTTGAGTTTATTGACAAATAACGCCATCCCAAATAATCCGAAAACTATTGATGGAATACTAGCCAAATTGCTGGTCATCACTCTGATGAACCTAACAATCCAACCTTTTCCGGCATATTCCTGTGTGTAAATGGCTGACATTACGCCTAATGGGAATGCAATGATCATACTTCCGGCTACGAGACATAATGTACCAACAATAGCAGGAAAAATACCCCCTGCAGTCATACCGTCTGTAGGCGCAGTGGTCAAAAAGTTCCAGTTTATTACACCAATTCCATTGTAAATGATAAATCCTAAAATCCAGAATAGAATGGCGATCACAATGATTCCCAGAATCCTAAAAGATAGAAAAGCTATTTTTTGAGTCGTTTTCTTATTCATATTACAATCCGCTGTTTTGAGGTTTCTTGGAGATCAATTCTGCAGTAATGCTAATCACCATGGTGATTAAAAATAGAATACATCCTAAAAGGAATAGAGCCTGATAGTGAGTTCCACCGGCTGGAGCTTCACCCAATTCAGCTGCAATAGTAGCAGGAATAGTTCTGACCGGCTGGAATAAGGTGGGTGGCATGATCGCTGCATTTCCGGTTACCATTAAAACAGCCATCGTCTCCCCTATCGCACGTCCTATCCCTAAAACTACCGCTGCTGAAATCCCAGAAATTGAGGATGGAATCACTACTCTGTAGATCGTTTGCCATTTGGTTGCACCTAAGGCCAAACTTCCTTCTCTTAGTGCTTTGGGCGTGTTTTTCATAGCATCTTCCGATACCGTAATGATGGTTGGTAACGCCATAATTGCTAAAAGTAAACTACCTGTAAAAGCAGTTTCTCCAACATCTAAGTGAAATACCCTTTGAACGATAGGAACTAAAACGACCAATCCGAAAAATCCATAAACTACCGATGGAATCCCGGCTAACAATTCAATGGTGAATTTTAAATAGTGTCTGATCTTCTCATTGGCTAATTCAGATAAATAGATCGCAACCCCTAATCCTAATGGAAGTGCAATCAAAATAGCTACTAAACTGACTAAAATGGTTCCTAAAATAAGAGGTAATACTCCAAATTGTGCTGCGGGTTTCGAGGTGGGCATCCACTCTTTGCCACCGAAAAAGTCGAAAAAAGAGATGTTCTTTGTTTCAATCTCTTTGACTCCGACCATATTTTTTGGAGCATATTGCTTGGGTAAGTAAGCAACAATATTTTTGTTATTTTGAATCACTTCAGCTAACTTTTGAGGTAGCAGCTTGTAATTTTCTCCAAACTCCTCTTCAGCATAAAGATTGAAAATATCATCAAAACGAAAAACCATGATCTCCTCATTGATTCCATTTAACTCTTTCCAATTATCAATTTCAACATCAAAGATTTGCTTTATGTCATAAGAACTAATAGATTTGACAGGATTTTCAGCATTCACATAGAGATGGTATCCGTCCTCAATCACCGGACTTTTGAATATCCCTGCTCCCTCTTTGAACAGGAATATAACGATAAGCAGGATAGTAACAGTTGTTACCATCCCACTTATTGTTAACATTCCTTCGACAAATCTACCAATAAACCTTCTTATTTTTTTCATTCTCAAAAGATTCAGAAATTATTTTACAGGAATGTAACCCACTTTTGAAACGATAGCCTGTCCTTCTGAAGAAAGAACATAGTCTATATAAGGTTTTACTTTTTTCTCTAATTTGATATCGTAATAATAAAATAAAGGTCTAACAATCGGGTATGTTTTATTTTTTGCATTGGCAACTGATGGTGCTACATAAGTTTTGCCTTTATCATAAGAAACATGAATTGCTTTCACGCTGCTATTTAGATAAGCTAATCCAACATAACCAATAGCTCCTTTGGTTTGGCTGATTGATTGGATAATAGCTCCGGTTGCTGGCATACTCATGATTCCATTCATGTAGTTTTTATTCTTTAAAACACTCTCTTTGAAAAATTCATAAGTTCCTGAAGATGTTTCTCTTGAATAAACAATGATTTTTAAATCTGCACCACCCACTTGTTTCCAGTTGGTAATTTTTCCGGTGAAAATACCTTCCAATTGTTCTCTGGTTAGGTTGGTTACTTGGTTAGCAGGATTTACAACAACAGCAAGTGCGTCATAAGCAACGATCACCTCTTTGGATGTTCTTCCGGTTTCTTGCATTTTTTGTTTTTCAGCAAATTTAATTCTTCTGGATGCCATGGCAATATCAGTAGTGTTATCTACTAAAGCAGCAATTCCAACACCACTACCGCCACCGTTTACGGTTACCGTTTTGCCTTTGTTTGCTTTCATGTATTGTTCCGCTAATTTTTGAGAAAGGGGAAGCATTGTGTCTGATCCTTTAAGTACTTGAGCTGTAGCGAAAATCTGGAAGCTCAAAATTAATGTTGCGATTAAGAGTAATTTTTTCATTTTTTTATGTTTTTTTGTTTGATTCTTTTTTTGATGGTGCAAAATAAGTTCTATATTATTACAATTTGATTTCAAAATTGTTAATTTTTAGTTACAATTAGAATTTGTATTGTAATCTAAGGGTGAACACATTATCAGCAATATTTTTGGAAAAATCGGCATTTCCATTTACAGCGATACCAGTTGTAGTTTCATTTTTAACTAATTCATAGAAAGCTTGTAATCTTACATTTGAAGAAACTCTCCATAATAATCCGAAACCGTAATTGTGGTTGATTAAATCTGTTTTTTCAGTGATCTCATCACCTGCCATTTGAGTATTAGGATCTAAATAACCATATTTTAACACCAATGTAAGAGGCGTTTTATAAATATCCTGAATCAAATACACGTGTCCACCCATAAATTTTCTCATATAATTGAATGATTTATAAGAGGATGTACCATCAGTATAAGTATTTGATTTTGGAGAACCGAAGTCACTTTTAACTGAAGGTTGATTTCCCCCTAAAATTTCCCCTCTGATATTGGTCATTCCCATTCCAGTTGATACAGAAAACTGAGCATCAAAGCCCCAGTATTGTCTGATATTCAATTGATTCACTTCAACTGCAGTTTTAACCCAAGAATTAATATCATTTACAGTTTCAACATTATAAATAAAGGTATCAGCATTATTAACTGTTCCGTAGTAATAAGATGCACCAAGTCCAAATGAAATATTCGCTGTTGATTTTGTATAGCTTAATCTTCCGATGAAGTCCAGTTTACTGTTATCATCCTGACGAATACCATTACCTGAAAATAATCCGCCTTCCAGTTTTAAACCATTTAATACAAATGTTTTAGGAGATTCAATCGTTAACATTCCCCCTAAATCTCTTTCATCAGGGAACAATTTTTGGAAGATCAAAGAACGTTCAGGAGATTCTCTTCTGGAAGAGGAGTATCTGATCTCATCACCGAATGGTCTATCAAAAACACCACCGGTTAAGGAGATAAAATTGTAGGTTGGGTGCCAGATTTTCAAGTAAGCATCTTTAAAAGCAACTCCTTTTTCGGTAATATCAAATTGGAAGGTAGCACTTCCCATTTTTTCGGTCCATTCAAATTTAATTCTACCTCTTCTGATACCAAATCTGGTATAATTTCCGGATTCAGGATCACGATCTTTCATAAATTTAGTGTTTAGACCCACTTTTGTAGAAGCAAACTCCTCCGCATATTCCCCTTGAACCTGTACATAACCGGAAACTTTCAATTTATTTAGTTTCTTGATAGCTGATGTATTAACATCAATTTGTTCTTGCAAAATGGTTAAGGAATCTTTTTGAACTTCTTCCTGAGCGTTTAGGTTTGTAACAAGGATCAAACCAAGGATAATGATTAAAAGTTTTTTCATGTTTTTTTTAATTTAGTAATTAATGATTTTAAATCTATTTAAATTGTTTTTGAGCATTCTTTTGCAAAGCATTTTTTCATGGTGCAAAAAAACAACCGAAATGTTACTAAAATAAAAAGGTGGTGTTAAGAAATGGTTAAATCGGACTAAGGACGAAGGACTAAAGACTAAGGTCCAATTAAAAATGAAAAATGAAAAATGAAAAATAATAAATTTAAAATTTAAAAATTGAATTAAATATAATGTCAATTTTTAATCTGTGTAAATCTGTTAAGTCTGTGTCATCTGTGTGCTATTTAGGGCCTTGCTTAAAAACTTTTAACTATTTGCTAGTCTGCAGACTGCCGTCTGCCGTCTGCTGTCTTTTTCCCTTTTTCCTTCACTTGTTGTTGAAAATCCTGAATGGCTTTTGAGAACTCTATAGGATAAACTTCTTTAAAAATTTCATCATTATCGCTATTCTCCATGAGTTTATTCATGAATAGTATAAGTTTCTCCTTGCCGTACGTTGCAACCAGATAATCGACAATACAAGCGAACTCGGAATAGATGAAAGCGATGGGGTATTTTACATGGAGTTTGGTGTCGTCTTCTTTTTTTGTTTTAAAATCAAGAGGCGGTAAAAAGTTTCCATTTGCGATATTCTGATAGGTTTCCTCTTTAGTGGGGTAAAACGAAGTTCCCATTTGGTTTGTACTATACACTGCAATTCCTTCCATTATCCATTGTGGATACCTATATGCTCTAATGAATCCTGCATTTTGATCAATCAATGAGTGGGATAGCTCGTGGAGCAAATAGATTTCAAGAGAGATAGTTCCTTCATTCGCTTCTTTAAGTGCCCATGTCGAAATGAATAGTCTGCTGTTCGGGTAAACACAAAAGCGAGCCTTTGAAAGTGAATGTCGCATAAAGGAAGCGCTATCACGAAAAATAAAAACTTTAGGTTTGTATTTGAATTTTAATTCATGAAAATCCTCAACAATTGAGATTAACGTATCGATTCTCGTAAAGTCTGAATACGTAGCCCCTTTTTGAACGTAGATGTTTGTCTGAGGCAACTCATGTTTTGTAAAACCGCAAATAATGGGTGTAAATGGAAATAATTTTCCAAAAATTAATTCATACATAAATAGAATTAAAATCGTAATAATAGCTCCAATCAGGATTTTTCTTTTCATTTATTTGCAAGGATTTTGTTTTTACAATATGTATTAATTCGGGTGCAAATATAAACAAAAGCTATCAGCTATCAGTTTTCAGCTTTCAGTTGTTTAAAGGTTGAATCGCTTCGCTGTTTAAAGTTGAAGGGTTGAACGCTTCGCTGTTTAAAGTTGAAGGGTTGAAACATCATTAAATCTTTAAACCTTTAAACCCTTAAACCTTTAAACCCTTAAACCTTTAAACTCTTAAACTATTCATTATTCATTATTCATTCGTCTGCTGTCCGCCGTCTGCTGTCCGCCGTCTGCTGTCTGTTTATTTGGGCATTCCGGCTCGCAGGCTCGCCGTCGGTCTCCGGCCTGTACTCCTCGTTTCGCTGCAAGGGTCTGAACGGCCGGGCAGTAGCTCACAGGCTCGCTCTGCCCGATCCGTCATCCCCTAAGCAGCTCAACTTGCGGGGTACCTGGCCTCCGCCCTAATGCAAGGACAGGCGACTGGAGACTGGTGACTGGAGATTGGGGACAAGAGGAAAGAGATTTTTATAATTCGTGAATTCGTGGCATTCTTAATTAAAATATAGCCGTTTAAATCCGCGTTTGCAAATCCGTGGTATCCGCGTTCCAATTGAGGACGAAGGACAAATGACAATTTGATTTTGGGCTTTAGTTATTAGTTTTATTTGTGGTTTTTTAAGAATTAAACGGTAGAG
>Ga0316605_10001203_pt1 | contig 15286 bp, 11 predicted proteins | sample OWC_soil_day20_n_FD_207666 | JGI IMG/M metagenome (GOLD analysis project Ga0316605, IMG submission 207666) | Wetland soil microbial communities from Old Woman Creek delta, Ohio, United States - OWC_soil_day20_noCT | ecosystem: Environmental > Terrestrial > Soil > Wetlands | place: USA: Ohio... | reverse complement strand
TTGGTAGAGCAGCGGATTGAAAATCCGCGTGTCCGTGGTTCGATTCCGCGATTGGCCACCAGAATTCAAGCACTCGGCCCGGTTCTTGTAACCGGGCCTTTTGCTTTCCGGCCATCAGGTAGTTTGATGCTCGGAGATGTGTTCATCGGACGCGGGGTGGAGCAGTTGGCAGCTCGTCGGGCTCATAACCCGAAGGTCGCAGGTTCAAGTCCTGCCCCCGCAACCAATAAGACAAAACCCTTGCCCAGAGAGATGCTGGCGAGGGTTTTTTTTCGGATGGCGCTTTTTCGGGAGCTTTTATGCGCGCGTTTGCTTTGGCCATTGCCGTCGTACTCGGCAGCTCGGGGTGTGCGGTTGTCGCCGTGGCCGATGCGGCGGTCACCGTGGTGGCGACCACTGTCAAGGTTGGCGCAACAGTCGTCGAAACGACCGTCGATGTGGCGGCGGCGGGGGTGAAAGCGGTGGCCGGCAGCGGCGACGAAGCGAAGGACTGAGGCTTACTGTTCCTGCTCGTAGACCACGTCGGCGCGCCGGTTCTCGGCCCAGGACTCTTCGTCGTGGCCCTTCAGCTTCGGCCGGGCTTCGCCCAGGGTCTTGATCTTGACCTGTTTGTCGCTGGCGCCATGGCCGATGATGACCTGGCGGACATTCTCGGCTCGTTTGAGGCCGAGGGCACTGTTGTAGCCGGCGCCACCGCGTTCGTCAGAGTTACCTTCGATGCGGACGCGGGCTTTCGGGTTGGCCGCCAGGTAGCGGGCGTGGGCCTTGAGGGCCGGGTCGAAGTCGGCTTTCACGGCGGAGCTGTCGAAGTCGAAGTAGACGCTACGCTGGGTGCGCAGGCCGGTCTGGTCCATCTTGATTTCCTGACTCGCGCTGCCGGTAGTGCTGGCCAGTTGGCCGGGTTCCTGCAATTCGGGGGGGATCGGCTGGCCGAGCAGGCCGGGGTGTACCTTGAGGGCACCACTTTGCGAAATGTGTTTGTTCGCCGGCCCATCCTGATTGGTGGCACAGGCACCCAGCAGGGCGGACAGCAGAAGGGCGGCGGGCAGGGAAGTGCGCATCATGGTGGGGGCTGCGTGACGAAGCGTGCATGATAGCTTTTCGGCAGGCGGCCGAACAGGCCCGGGGCTAACATCGGGCGAAATGCTGGCGTAACATTCCAAGTTCATGATCGCGGCTTTTCCTGGGGGCACGAAGATGGATCTATTGCTATGGCGCCATGCGGAAGCGGAAGATGGCGAGGACGACATGAAGCGCCAGCTGACCGAGCGCGGCGTCCGGCAGGCCCGCCAGATGGGCAAGTGGATCCGCGACCATCAACCCAAGGATTTGCGCATCATCGTCAGTCCGGCGGTACGCACGCAGCAGACCGCAGAGGCGCTCAAGCTGCCGTTTGAAACCTTGCGCAAGATCGGGCCGGATGCCTGCGTTTCGGAACTGGTTGCCGCTTCCGGCTGGCCGCATGCCAACGGGGCGGTGCTGGTGGTCGGTCATCAGCCCTCGCTGGGCCGCCTGGCCGCCTTGCTGCTGGCCGGTCATGAGGCAGAATGGACGATCAAGAAGGGGGCTTTGTGGTGGTTGAGCAATCGCGTGCGCCGCAACGAGACACAGACCGTGCTGCGGGCGGTGATTCCTGCCGAACTATTGGAGTAGACACACTGCGGTGTTTCCCGTGAAATAGACCCTGTAGGAATAAATCAACCGGGAGATGGCATGGTGATCAAGAGCAAAGCAGCAGTTACCCCGTCGGCCAAGGTGCGGATGCCGCGCCCGCGCCAGGTGGCCAGTGGCGATGTGGCGCCGGTGCTGAGCGCGGCCGGTATCGAAGGCTTCACGGTCAATGCTGCGGTCGACGACGCGCAGGCGGCAAAAATGGGGGCCTTGCGCGATGTCATCGCTGGGTTGCCGGCCGAGGAATCGGTGGCATTGCTCAAGGGCTTGCTCAAGCAGCGTGGCGGCATTGTCGACGAGTTGCCGGTCAGTCCCGATGATGAGTTGGCCAAGGATTGGCGGGAGGGCGGCTACCCGTACAAGAACCTGATGACCCGGCGCAATTACGAGCGGCAGAAATACCGTCTGCAGGTCGAGTTACTCAAGTTGCAGGCCTGGGTCAAGGAAACCGGGCAGAAGGTGGTCATCCTGTTCGAAGGCCGCGATGCGGCGGGCAAGGGCGGCACCATCAAGCGGTTCATGGAACACCTGAATCCACGCGGCGCTCGCGTCGTCGCCCTGGAAAAACCGTCCGAGATCGAGCGCGGCCAGTGGTATTTCCAGCGCTACGTGCAGCATCTGCCGACCAACGGCGAAATCGTGCTGTTCGACCGTTCCTGGTACAACCGGGCCGGCGTCGAAAAGGTCATGGGCTTCTGCTCCGATTTCGAATATTCCGAGTTTGTACGCCAGGCGCCGGAGTTTGAGCGCATGCTGGCGCGCAACGGCATCCACCTGATCAAGTTCTGGTTCTCGGTCAGCCGTGAGGAGCAGCGTCGGCGTTTTGGCGAACGCAAGGTGCATCCGCTCAAGCAGTGGAAGTTGTCGCCGATCGACATGGCTTCGCTCGACAAGTGGGACGACTACACCAAGGCCAAGGAAGCGATGTTCTTCCACACCGACACCGCCGATGCGCCGTGGACGGTGATCAAGTCCAACTGCAAGAAGCGGGCGCGGCTCAATGCCATGCGCTACGTGCTGCACAAGTTGCCCTACGCCAACAAGGATACGGATCGGATCGGCAATCTCGACCCGCTGATCGTCGGTCGCGCCAATGTGGTATTCGAACGCGGCGAGCATCAGGGCGTGCCCATCCTTTGAGCATGCGGGCGCTCGCCCGGTGGCTCGGCGGCTGGTGGCTGCTCAGCCTGTGCCTGCCATGGGCGTTGGCGGCGGAAGGGCGTCCGTCGAGCATCACGGTGACGCTCGACGACAATTATCCGCCGTACGTCTTCCGCAATACTGCCGGGAGCGTCGACGGCTATCTGGTCGATGCCTGGCGGCTCTGGCAGGAAAGGATCGGCATCAAGGTCGAGCTGGTCGCCACCGACTGGGCGAAAGCGCAGGCCCTGCTGGCCGAGGGTAAAGCCGATGTCATCGACACCATTTTCCGCACGCCGGAACGCGAGCGCACGCTTGAGTTCACCCGGCCCTATGCCGAATTGCCGGTGCCGATCTATGTGCATCGCGACATCGGCGGCATTGCCGATCTGCAGACGCTGCGCGGCTTCCTGATCGGGGTCAAGGCTGGCGACGCCTGCATCGAGATGCTGCAGGGCGCCGGAATCAACACGCTCAGTCAGCACGACAGCTACGAACTGCTGGTCAACGATGCGGTCGCCGGCAAGCTCAAGGTGTTCTGCCTGGACGAGCCGCCGGCCAATTACCTGCTCTACAAGCATCAGGCCAACCAGGATTTCCGCAAGGCCTTCACGCTGTACAGTGGGCAGTTCCATCGTGCCGTCCGCAAGGGCGACGCTGCCATGCTGCGCCAGGTGCAGGCCGGATTCGACGCCATTTCGGCCGCCGACTATCAGCGCCTCGAAGACAAGTGGATGGGCAGCAAGCTGTATTTCTCGCCGTGGGCGCACTATCTCGTCTATGGCCTGGTGGCAGCACTGTTGCTCGGCGTTGCCGGCTTGCTGTGGGTGCAGGTGTTGCGCCGGCAGGTGCGCTCCCGAACGCGGGAGTTGGACAATGAGCGGCTGCGCCTGCATCTGCTGATCAATACCCTGCCCGATCTGGTCTGGGTGAAAGACCAGAATGGTGTCTATCTCGGTTGCAATGCCGAATTCGAGCGCCTGTACGGAGCCAGCGAGCAGCAGATCCTCGGCCGCACCGATTACGATTTCGTGCCGCAGGATGTGGCCGATTTCTTCCGCGCCAACGACCGCCTGGCTATCGAGGCCGGCAGCTCCCGGATCAACGAGGAAGAGGTGACTTATGCCAGCGATGGCCACAAGGTCACCCTGGAAACCATCAAGACGCCGATGTTCGATGCGAGCGGGCGCCTGGTCGGCGTGCTCGGCATCGGGCGTGACATTACCGAACGCAAGCAGAATGCCGAAAAACTGCGACTGGCCGGCCGTGTCTTCGATTCGACGGCGGAAGGCATCCTGATCACCAACCCGCAGGGCGAAATCGTTGCGGTCAACGCGGCTTTCGAGGCGATTTCCGGCTACAGCCAGGCCGAGGTGCTGGGCCGGCAGCCGAGTTTGCTGCGTTCCGGCAAGCATCAACCGATCTTCTATCAGGAAATGTGGGCGGCGCTGCTCGAAACCGGCTTGTGGCAGGGCGAAATCTGGAACCGTCGCAAGACCGGCGAAATTTATCCCAACTGGCAGACGGTCAGCGCGGTGCGCGATACGGAAGGCAAGACCACCCACTTTGTCTCGGTGTTCAGCGACATTACCACCGTCAAGCGTTCGCAGGAGGCGCTTGATTTCCTGGCCCACCACGATCCGCTGACCGAACTGCCCAACCGCATGTTGCTGCGCGACCGCCTGCAGCATGCGTTGCAGCGCTGTCGGCGCGAAGGGCATACGGTGGCTGTGCTGTTCGTCGACCTCGACCGTTTCAAACACATCAACGATACCCTCGGTCATCCGGTCGGCGATGAAATCCTGCGTCGGGTGGCCAAGGCCATGGTCAGTCAGGTGCGGGCTGGTGACACGGTGTCCCGGATCGGTGGCGACGAGTTCGTGTTGCTGCTGGAGGACGACGTGTCGGTGCGCAGCGTGGCGACCGTGGCGCAGAAGCTGGTCGACCTAGTCGCCCAGCCCTTCGTCATCGACGACAAGGAATTGTATGTGACGACCAGCATCGGCATCAGCCTGTTCCCGGACGATGGCGACGATGTCGACAGCCTGCTCAAACAGGCCGATCTGGCGATGTACAAGGCCAAGCAGCAAGGGCGCAACAACTTCCAGTTCTACGAAGCCGACATGGGCAAGGGCGCGCTTGAGCGCCTGGTGCTGGAAAACGCCTTGCGCGGTGCCGTCCAGCGCGGCGAATTGCTGCTCCACTACCAGCCGCAGGTCGATCTGGGCAGCGGCGCGCTGGCCGGCGTCGAGGCTCTGGTCCGCTGGCAGCATCCGGAGCTTGGCCTGGTGCCGCCCGGCCGCTTCATTCCGGTGGCCGAGGAAATGGGCATCATCAAGGAGATCGGCGACTGGGTGCTGGGCGAAGCCTGCCGTCAGGTGGCGCGCTGGCGCGACAGCGATTTCGTCGTGCCGCGCATGGCGGTCAATCTGTCGGTACAGCAACTCGAGAAAGCCGGGCTGGAAGCGGCAGTGGCTGCTCATCTGTCCGCCTGCGCCATGCCGGCCGGCCAGCTCGAACTGGAAGTGACCGAATCGGTGATCATGAACCAGAGCGGGCGGGCGCTGGAAACGCTGGAAGCACTGCGCCAGTTGGGCGTCTTCCTGGCCATCGACGATTTCGGTACCGGTTATTCGTCGCTGGCCTACCTGCGCCAGTTGCCGGTGCACCGCCTGAAGATCGACTATTCCTTCGTGCGTGACATCGGCCGCGATCCGAACGACGAGGCCATCGCCCGCGCCATCATCAGCCTCGGTCACAGCCTGGGTCTGGAGATCGTCGCCGAAGGGGTCGAACGGGCGGAGCAGGCCGATTTCCTGCTGCGCGAAAGCTGCGATGTCGCCCAGGGCTATCTTTACGCCCGGCCGGTGCCGGCCGACGAACTGGTCGCCGCCTGGGAGACGCGTCTCAGCTGATCACGTAGGAGGCGCAGCCGGTGGCGATGAGCAGGCCGGTTTCGTTCTCCAGCGTCATCTGCACCGAGGCGATGCGCCCGCCGAGCCGGGTGAGCCGGCCGGTGGCGGTGAATTTCTTGCCGATGCCCTGGTGCAGGAAATCGGTGCGCAGGTCGATGGTGCCGATGCGGCCGAAGCGATGGCCGACCTGCTCGGTGCTTTCACTGTTGAATTTCTCGGCGATGCCAACCGTCGCCGCCAACCCGCCGACGGTGTCGAGGACGCTGGTGATCACCCCGCCATGCAAACGGCCATGCTGGTAATGGCCGATCAGCTCGGGGCGCATGGCGAAACTGATTTGCGGCGCAGCCGGGTCGAGCGACTCAACCTTGAAACCGAGCAGTTCGTTGAAACAGAGTTTGTGTTCGAAGACGTCGCGTAGGGTCGCTTCGAGGCGGCTTTGCTCCTCGGCGGAGCGGCGGGGCAGGGTGGTGGTAGCGTTCATGGCGGTTTCACAGACATAAAAAAGGGCGACGGGTTCCCGTCGCCCAAACCGAACGCTAATACAAACTTAGCGGTCCGCAGAGACTTTTATTTCTTGCGCGGCGGCGGCACGTCGGTGCAGGTGCCGTGCGCCACCTCGGCCGCCATGCCCACCGTCTCGCCCAGCGTCGGGTGCGGGTGGATGGTCTTGCCGATGTCGACCGCGTCGCAACCCATTTCGATGGCCAGGCAGACTTCGCCGATCATGTCGCCGGCGTTCGGGCCGACGATGGCGCCGCCGATGACGCGATGCGTTTCGGCATCGAAGATCAGCTTGGTGAAGCCGTAGTCGGCACCGTTGGCAATGGCGCGCCCGGAGGCGGCCCAGGGGAACTTGGCGCTCTCGACCTTGCGCCCTTCCTTCTTCGCCTGATCCTCGGTGTAGCCGACCCATGCCACTTCCGGATGGGTGTAGGCGACGCCGGGAATCACCGTGGCGTCAAAAGCCGCCTTGTGGCCGGCGGCGACTTCGGCGGCGACGTGGGCCTCATGCACTGCCTTGTGGGCCAGCATCGGGTTGCCGACGATGTCGCCGATGGCGAAGATATGCGGCACGTTGGTGCGCATCTGCGCATCGACGTTGATGAAGCCACGGTCGGTGACGGCGACGCCGGCCTTGTCGGCGCCGATCTTCTTGCCGTTCGGCGAGCGGCCGGCGGCTTGCAGGATCATGTCGTAACGCACGGCGTCGGCATTCGGTGCCCCGTCGCCTTCGAACTTGACCCACAGGCCGTCTTCCTTGGCATCGACGGCAACCGTCTTGGTCTTCAGCATGATCTTGTCGAAGCGCTGCGTGTTCTGCTTTTCCCAGACCTTGACCGCGTCCCGGTCCGGGCCTTGCATCAGGACGTCGAGCATTTCGACGACATCGACCTTGGCGCCCAGCGTCGAATAGACGGTGGCCATTTCGAGGCCGATGATGCCGCCGCCGATGACCAGCATCTTCTTCGGCACGAAGCGCAGTTCGAGCGCCCCGGTCGAATCGACGATGCGCGGATCCTTCGGGATGAAGGGCAGATGAACGGCGGCCGAACCGGCGGCGATGATGCACTTCTGGAACTTGATGACCTTCTTGCTGCCCGTGGTCTCCTGGCCGCTGCCGGTGGTTTCCTGCACTTCGATGTGATGCGGGTCGAGGAAGGTGCCGAGGCCGCGCACGATGTCGACCTTGCGGCCCTTGGCCATGCCGGCCAGGCCGCCGGTCAGCTTGCCGACGACCTTGTCCTTGTGGGCGCGCAGCTTGTCGATATCGACCGTCGGGGCGGCGAAGGTTACGCCGAGATCGGCCGCGTGCTGGGCTTCTTCCATGACCGCGGCGACGTGCAGCAGCGCCTTGGACGGAATGCAGCCGACGTTGAGGCAGACGCCGCCGAGGGTGGCGTAACGCTCGACGATGACCGTCTTCATGCCGAGGTCGGCCGAGCGGAAAGCCGCCGAGTAGCCGCCGGGACCGGCGCCGAGGACGAGCATCTCGCACTCGATGTCGGCACCGCCGGCATGGCTGCCGGCGACCGGCGCGACGACCGGGGCCGCCGCCGAAGCTTCGGTTTTTGCCGGTTTTTCGGCGTCGACCGCAGCATTCGCCCCGGCCTCGACCTTGATCAGCACGGCGCCTTCGCTGACCTTGGAGCCGAGTTGAACCAGCACTTCCCTGACCGTGCCGGCGACGGTGGACGGCACGTCCATGGTCGCCTTGTCGGATTCGAGCGTGGCGACCGCGTCGTCGACCTTGATGCTGTCGCCGACCTTGACGTACAGCTCGATGACCGGCACGTCCGAGAAGTCGCCGATGTCGGGGACTTTGACTTCTACCAGATTGCTCATGGTGATCTCCCCTTACAGCGCGACGCGACGGAAGTCGGCCAGCAGCTGAGCGATATAGACGTTGAAGCGGGTCGCCAGGGCGCCGTCGATGACGCGGTGGTCAGCGGTCAGCGACAGCGGCAGGGTCAGGCGCGGCACGAATTGCTTGCCGTCCCACACCGGCTTCATGGCCGACTTGTTGACGCCGAGGATCGCCACTTCCGGTGCATTGACGATCGGCGCGAAGTAGGTGCCGCCGATGCCGCCCAGGCTGGAAATCGTGAAGCAGGCGCCGGACATGTCGGCCGGCTTCAGCTTGCCGTCGCGGGCCAGCTTGGCCAGTTCGCCGGATTCCTGGGCCAATTCGAAGACCGATTTCTTGTCGGCATTCTTGATGACCGGCACGACCAGGCCGTTCGGCGTGTCGGCCGCGAAGCCGATGTTGAAATACTTCTTCAGCACCAGGTTGTCGCCGTCGAGCGAAGCGTTGAACTCCGGATACTTTTGCATCGCCTTGACGCAGGCCTTGATGATGAAGGCCAGCATGGTCAGCTTGGCGCCGCCGCCCTTCTCGTTTTCCTTGTTCAACTGAACGCGGAAGGCTTCGAGGTCGGTGATGTCGGCATCTTCGTGATAGGTCACGGCCGGGATCATGACCCAGTTGCGCGACAGGTTCTGGCCGGAAATCTTCTTGATGCGCGACAGCGGCTTGACCTCGACTTCGCCGAACTTGGCGAAATCGACCTTCGGCCACGGCAGCAGGTCGAGCACGCCACCGCCGGTAACGCCACCGGTCGCCGCGGCCACCGGGCCGGAAATGGCGCCGGACATGACGCCCTTGACGTACTTGGTCAGGTCTTCCTTGACGATGCGGTTCTTCGGGCCGCTGGCCGGTACCTTGGACAGGTCGACGCCGAGTTCGCGGGCATAGGCACGCACCGACGGCGAAGCGTGAACCTTGGAGCCGATGGGCAGGGCTGGGGCTAATGCCGCCGGTGCGGCAGCCGGGGCTGCGACGGGGGCGGCAACAGGCGCCGGAGCGGCAGCAGCAGGGGCCGGAGCAGCCGCTTGCGGCGCTGCAGCGGGTGCCGAAGCGCCCGATTCGACCTTGATCAGCACAGCACCTTCGCTGACCTTCGAGCCGAGCTGGACGAGCACTTCCTTGACGACGCCGCCGACGGTGGACGGGACGTCCATGGTGGCCTTGTCGGATTCGAGCGTGGCGATGGCGTCGTCGACCTTGATGGTGTCGCCGACCTTGACGAACAGGTCAATGACCGGCACCTCGGAAAAGTCGCCGATGTCCGGCACCTTGACCTCAACTACCGCACCGCCAGCGGCAGCCGGTACGACTGGAGCTGCTGCTGCGGCCTGCGCGGCCGCTACAGGGGCCGGGGCAGCAGCTTGCGGCGCGGCAGCGGGTGCTGAAGCGCCCGCTTCCACCTTGATCAGCACCGAACCTTCGCCAACCTTGGAACCGAGCTGGACCAGCACTTCCTTAACCACGCCAGCGACGGTGGACGGCACGTCCATGGTTGCCTTGTCGGATTCGAGCGTGGCAATGGCGTCGTCGACCTTGATGCTGTCGCCGACCTTGACGTACAGCTCGATGACCGGTACTTCGGAGAAGTCGCCGATGTCGGGGACTTTGACTTCAATGATTTGGCTCATGTCGTCTCTCCCGCTTAAACCGACATCGGATTCGGCTTGGCCGGATCCAGGTTGTACTTGACCAGCGCGGCAGCAACCACTTCGCGCTTGATTTCGCCGGCGTCGGCCAGCGCCTTCAGCGCAGCCAGCGTCACCCAGTGACGATCGACTTCGAAGAAGTGGCGCAGCTTCTCGCGGGTGTCGGAGCGACCGAAACCATCGGTACCCAGCGTCACGTACGGTGCCTTGACGAAGGGACGGATCTGCTCGGAGAACAAACGGATGTAGTCGGTGGAGGCGATGACCGGACCCTTGGCGCCGGCCAGCTTCTGCTCGACATGCGACAGCTTCGGTTCTTCCAGCGGGTGCAGCAGGTTCCAGCGCTGCACGTCCTGGCCGTTGCGGGCCAGTTCGTTGAAGCTCGGGCAGCCCCACAGGTCGGCCTCGACGCCCCAGTCGGCCTTGAGCAGGTCGGCGGCGGCAATGACTTCGCGGAAGATGGTGCCCGAACCGAGCAGCTGGACGCGCGGACCGGCCGACTCGGCGCCCTTCTTGAACAGGTACATGCCCTTGATGATGTCGGCTTCGGCGCCGGCCGGCATCTCGGGATGCTCGTAATTCTCGTTCATCACCGTCAGGTAATAGAACACGTCTTCCTGTTCGGCGAACATGCGGCGCATGCCATCCTGCGCGACGACGGCGACTTCGTACTGGAAGGTCGGATCGTAGGAGACGCAGTTCGGGATCAGGTTGGAGAGGATCAGGCTGTGGCCGTCTTCGTGCTGCAGGCCTTCACCGTTCAGCGTCGTGCGACCGGCGGTGCCGCCGATCAGGAAGCCGCGGGCGCGTTGGTCGCCAGCTGCCCAGCACAGGTCGAGGACGCGCTGCAGGCCGAACATCGAGTAACAGATGTAGAACGGGATGGTCTGGACGTTATGGACGGAGTACGAGGTGGCGGCGGCGATCCAGTCGCTCATCGCGCCCGACTCGTTGATGCCTTCCTGCAGTACCTGGCCGGTCTTCGATTCCTTGTAGAACATCAGCTGGTCGTGGTCTTCCGGCACGTAGTTCTGACCTTCCTGGTTCCAGATGCCGACCGAGCGGAACATGCCTTCCATACCGAAGGTGCGCGATTCGTCGGGCACGATGGGCACGACGTTCTTGCCGACGTTCTTGTCCTTCAACATCATGTTCATGATGCGGACGATGGCCATCGTCGTGGACAACTCGCGGCCTTCGCCGGACGCCTTGAGCAGGGCCGAGAAAGCGTCGAGCGACGGAATGGCCAGCGGCGCAGCCTTGCGCCGGCGCTGCGGCAGGAAGCCGCCGAGTGCCTGGCGACGTTCCAGCATGTACTTGTATTCCGCCGAATCCTGCGGGAAGGTCAGGTAGGGCAGCTCTTCCAGCTTGTCGTCGGGCACCGGCAGGCCGAAGCGGTCGCGGAAGCGGCCGATTTGCTCCTTGTCCATCTTCTTCTGCTGGTGCGAGATGTTCATCGCCTCGCCGGCCTGGCCCATGCCGAAACCCTTGATGGTCTTGGCCAGGATCAGGGTCGGGGCGCCCTTGTGGGTGACGGCGGCGTTGTAGGCGGCGAAGATCTTGAAGATGTCGTGGCCGCCGCGATTCAGTTGCCAGACTTCGTCGTCGGTCCAGTCGGCGACCAGTTCCTTGAGTTCCGGCGTGTTGAAGAAGTTTTCGCGCACGTAGGCGCCGTTCTTGGCCTTGAAAGTCTGGTACTGGCCGTCGACCAGTTCCATCATGCGCTTCTTCAGGATGCCCTTCTTGTCGCGGGCGAACAGCGCATCCCAGTGGGTGCCCCAGATCAGCTTGACGACATTCCAGCCGGCGCCGCGGAATTCGCCTTCGAGTTCCTGGATGATCTTGCCGTTGCCGCGCACCGGGCCGTCCAGGCGTTGCAGGTTGCAGTTGATGACGAAAATCAGGTTGTCCAGTTTTTCACGGCCGGCCATGCCGATGGCGCCGAGCGATTCGACCTCGTCGGTCTCGCCGTCGCCCAAAAAGGCCCACACCTTGCGCTGTTCGGCCTTGGCAGCATCGATCAGGCCGCGGCTGGCGAGGTATTTCATGAAACGGGCCTGGTAGATGGCCTGGATCGGGCCGAGACCCATGGAGACGGTCGGGAACTGCCAGAAATCCGGCATCAGCCACGGATGCGGGTAGGAGGAGATGCCCTTGCCGTCGGTTTCCTGGCGGAAGTTGTCCATCTGCGCTTCGGTCAGGCGGCCGAGCATGAAGGCGCGGGAATAGACGCCGGGTACCGAGTGGCCCTGGAAGAAGATCAGGTCGCCGCCGGTTTCATGGTCGATGCTCTTCCAGAAATGCGAGAAACCGACGTCGTAGAGGGCGGCCGCCGAGGCGAAGGAGGCGATGTGGCCGCCGACGTTGGTGTCCTTGTTGGCGCGGACGACCATGGCCATGGCGTTCCAGCGGATGTAGGAGTGAATCTTGATCTCAAGGTCCGGATTGCCCGGGTACTTCGGCTGCTGGTCGACCGGAATGGTGTTGATGTATTCGGTATTGGCCGAGTAGGGGATGTCGATGCCGTCTTCGCGGGCCTGACTGATCAGTTTCTCGATCAGGAAATGGGCGCGGTCGGCACCTTCGTTGGTCAGGACGCCGTCGAGGGCTTCAATCCATTCTCTGGTTTCCTGCGGATCGGCGTCGGCCGGGTCGGGCAATGCATTGGGCTGGTTGGCCATGGTTTGTCTCCAAGGTTGGTCTTAACTTTATCGGGCCTGTTTAGCTCGACAACTCTACCGCTTGTGGGTCGGTTCGCGAACCCGTGTTTACACTTAGTTGATATTCCGCATTGTAAAAACAAAATTCGCATCGTGCAATATTGTGGTTATCCATGATGAGATATTTTTGTCGGGGAAAGTGAAACAAATTTAAAAAACAATCCGGCTTGAGTTGTATCAAGTCGACGTGTGGGCGGCGCCCTATAATCGACAGCTTCCGTTCATATTTCAGGAGCACCCATGGCAGCAGTCATGCCTGCACCGGCGGCCAGCCGGCACCTCTTGTCCGGCAACGAAGCCGTCGCTCGCGCCGTCTGGGAAGCCGGCGTCAAGGTCGCCGCTGCCTATCCCGGTACGCCGTCCACCGAAATGCTGGAAGTGATCTCGACCTACCCGGACCTCTACGCCGAGTGGTCGGTCAACGAGAAGGTGTCGCTGGAAGTGGCCATCGGTGCCGCCTATGCCGGTTCGCGCGCCTTCTGTTGCATGAAGCACGTCGGCATGAATGTCGCCTCCGACGCACTGATGACGCTGACCCTGACCGGCGTCATCGGCGGGCTGGTCATCGCCATTGCCGACGACGTCGGCCTGTCGTCATCGCAGAACGAGCAGGACTCGCGCTACTGGGGCCGCTTCGCGCATGTGCCGGTGTTCGAGCCGGCCGATTCGCAGGAAGCCTATGAGATGACGCTGGCCGCCTATGAGCTGTCGGAAAAATTCCAGGTGCCGGTCATCCTGCGCATGACGACGCGCATCAACCACGTCAAGTCGCTGGTCACCGTCGGTGAGCGCGTGCCCCATACCGGCGCCGGCTTCAGGAAGGAGCCGGGGCGTTTCGTCATGGTGCCGGGCAATGCCGGCAAACGCATTCCGCTGATGTTCCAGCGCGATGCCGATCTGCGCGCCGTCGCCGAAACTTCGCCGCTCAATTTCATCGAGGACGGCAGCGACAAGCGGGTCGGTTTTATTGCCTCCGGCCCGGCCTACATGCACGTCAAGGAATCCTTCCCGAATGCGCCAGTATTGAAGCTCGGGTTCTCCTGCCCGCTGCCCTTCGCCAAATGCCGCGAGCTGGTGGCCATGGTCGACCAGGTGGTGGTGGTCGAGGAAGTCGAACCGCTGATCGAAACCGAATTGAAGGCGCAGGGCCTCAAGGTACTCGGCAAGGAAATCCTGCCGTTGCAGGGCGAGTTGTCGCCGAATGTGCTGAAGCCGGCCATCGCCAAGCTGCTCGGCGAACCGGTGCCGGTGTTGAGCCCGGTGGTGCCGCTGCCGGTCTTTCCGCGGCCGCCGACGATGTGCGTGGCCTGTCCGCACCTGGGCGTCTATTACACCCTGTCGCAGGTACGCAACCTGAACATCTCCGGGGATATCGGCTGCTACACGCTGGGTGCCGGCCATCCGTGGAATGCGCTCGACACCTGCGTGTCGATGGGCGCCTCGATGGGCGTCGCGCTGGGCATGGACAAGGGCCGCGGCGAGGCCGACAAGGACAAGCGCGTGGTTGCCGTGATCGGCGATTCGACCTTCCTGCACATGGGCATGCAGGGCCTGCTCGACATGGTGTACAACAAGGGCAATGTCACCGTGCTGCTGCTCGACAATCGGGCGGTCGGCATGACTGGCGGCCAGGACAATCCGGGCAACGGCCGTGACATCTACGGCGACGAGGCACCGCGCATCGATTTCGTCAAACTGGTCAGTGCGCTGGGGGTCAAGGAAGAGCGCATCCACAAGGTCAACCCCTACGAATTGCCGGTGCTGTTCAAGACCATCCGCGAGGAAGTGAAGGTGCCGGATGTGTCGGTGATCATCACCGACCAGCCCTGCGTGCTGATCAAGGATTACCACAAGCTCAAACCCTTCGAGGTCATCGACGACAAGTGCACCGGCTGCGGCAACTGCATCGACGTCGGCTGCCCGGCCATCCACGTCACCCGCCGTGGCAAGGAAGTGAAGCCGAGCGGCAAGGAAGTCGACCTGGCTTTCGTGCGCATCGAGTCCTCGGTGTGTACCGGTTGCGGCCTGTGCGTGCAGTCCTGTGCGCCGAAGGCCATCGTCCATTACGCCCCGGTGTCGCCGATTCAGCTGGTCAAGGGAGGTTGTTCGGCATGAGCGCAACCACCAATATTCTCGTCGTCGGCATCGGCGGCCAGGGCGTGATGACCGCCACCGAAATCCTCGCCGAGGCGGCCATCGCCCTTGGTCACGACGCCAAAAAAACCGAAGTGGCCGGCATGGCGCAGCGCGGCGGCGTCGTTTCGTCGCATCTGCGCTTCGGCCCGAAAGTGCTGTCGCCGCAAATCACGCCGGGCACCGCCGACGTGCTGCTCGGCTTCGAGTCGGCCGAAGCCATGCGCTGGCAGCACATGCTGAAACCTGGCGGCATCACGCTGATGAATACCGCCAAGCTGGTGCCGCCGGTGGTCGAATTGGGCTTGTTCGATTACCCGGAAGACCCGATTGCCGCCATCCGACAGACCGGCAACAAGGTCGTTGCCTTCGACGCGACCTCGATCGCGCTCGAACTGGGCGACATCCGCCTGGGCAACACCGTCATGCTCGGCGCCATCGCCGACCATCTGCCGTTCGGGGCCGAAACCCTGCTCGATTGCGTGCTGAAGCGTTTTCAGCGCAAGGGCGAGAAACTGGTCGAGCTGAACCGGCGGGCTTTCGAGGCCGGCCGGGCCGCGGTCGGAGCCGCCGCAGCAGCGCTCGCCTGATTCTGGTAAAATTCGCGCCAAATCAAAGGGAAAGGCAGCCGCCTTTCCCGTTTTCTTTTTGTTGGATGCGACGATGACGGCACAAATTATCGACGGCAAGGCC
>Ga0316605_10001201_pt1 | contig 15289 bp, 20 predicted proteins | sample OWC_soil_day20_n_FD_207666 | JGI IMG/M metagenome (GOLD analysis project Ga0316605, IMG submission 207666) | Wetland soil microbial communities from Old Woman Creek delta, Ohio, United States - OWC_soil_day20_noCT | ecosystem: Environmental > Terrestrial > Soil > Wetlands | place: USA: Ohio... | reverse complement strand
CCTGGGTCGCGAGCATGGTGAGCTCCTTTGCCATGGATGGTTGAGCGCACTGTCCTCCTGCCAAACCCGGGAGTCAATCGCCGGCAGCCCCAAAATTGGGGATGGACGCGATCAATGGCGGCGCCGGAGTTCGGCCCGGCAACGCGTCTACCATCGAGCCGTGTGCCACACCGAATCATCATGAACACCCTCATCCAACGCCTGGGCGCCTGCTACAGCGGTGCCGTGCACGACGTGCTGCGTGGCATGGGTCACGAACACATCGTGCTGCCGCCATCGATCAAGTCGATCGCACCGGGCCAGAAGCTGGCCGGCCCGGTGTGGACCGTGGCCGGCCACATCGACCGCAGCAAGAGCCGGCATGACTGCCTTCTGGGCTGGTGCACTCTTCTGGCCAAGGCGCCGGCGGGTCACGTCGTGCTGTGCCAGCCGCACAACCACGAGGTGGCGCTGATGGGTGAGCTGTCGGCGCAGACGCTGGCCGCGCGCGGCGTGCTCGGCTACGTGGTCGACGGCGGCTCACGCGACACCGACCTGGTGCTGGAACAGGGCTTCCCGGTGTTCTGCTCCTTCCTGACGCCGTCGGACATCGTCGCGCGCTGGATCCCCCATGCCTATGGCGAGCCCATTGACATTGGCGGCGTCACCATCCGCACGGGCGACTGGCTGCTCGGCGACCGCGATGGCGTGGTCATCATCCCGGCCGAGATCGCCGAGGAGGTGGTGACGAAGACCGAGCAAGTGGTCGCCACCGAAAGCGACATGCGCCGTGCGCTGGTCTCGGGCATGGACCCGGTCGAGGCCTATCTCAAGTATGGAAAGTTCTGAAACCTTTGAAGCTCACCATCATCCCCGTCACCGCCTTCCAGCAGAACTGCTCGCTGGTCATCTGCCCCGCCACCAACCGCGCCGCCTTCGTCGACCCCGGCGGCGAGGCCGACCGCCTGTTCGAGGTGCTTGCAAAGCGCGGCGCCACGCTGGAGAAGGTGCTGGTCACGCACGGACACATCGACCATTGCGGCGCAGTGGCCGAGGTGGCCGAACGCGCGGGCGTGCCGATCGAAGGCCCACACCCCGATGAGTCCTTCTGGATCGACCAGCTCGACAGCCAAGGCCGCATGTTCGGCGTGCCCGGCGCGCGCCGCTTCACGCCCGACCGCTGGCTGCACTGCGGCGACGAGGTCACGGTCGGCGAGATGCGCTTCGAAGTGCGCCACTGCCCCGGCCACACACCGGGGCACGTGGTCTTTGCCAGCACGACTTTCGGCGTGGCCTTCGTCGGCGACGTGCTGTTCAAGGGTTCGATCGGCCGAACCGACTTTCCGCGCGGCGACCATGCCACGCTGATCCGCTCGATCACGACCCAGCTCTGGCCGCTGGGCGATCAGATGCAGTTCGTGCCGGGCCACGGGCCGATGTCCAGCTTCGGCGAGGAGCGGCGCAGCAATCCTTTTGTCGGGGATGCAGCGCTGGGCCTGGCAGCGCGCGCCTAAAGCCTTGCACCGGGCGACAGCCTGCTGGCCGGGGCCAAGCGCGTCGCCGCGGAACAGAACACCAGCTTTCGCGCGCCAGTGGAGGCCGGCCTGAGAGAGGTGCCCGGTGAGCACCGCAAACCTGCGGCGCCATTCCGGCTGCGGCGGGTGACGACCAAAGGCAAGGGCTTGCGGCCGCAGTTTTGAGGGCGCGTCTTGGCAGCGGCTGCGTGACCTGTCCTACGGCGGCCCGGCACCAGGATCGCGTCGACACCAACCTGCGGGTCTGTGCGCATCGCGAGGGTTCGGCCTTCCATTCCGCCGCTTTCGCCGGTCTGGCGCAGCGCGCCGAAGCGCGCGCGGCCTGGGCCATCGCCCGGCCCTGCCTGCACGAGCTCTTTTCGATCCTCACTCACCCGCGCATCTACAACCCACCGACCCCAGTGACGTGCGCGCTGGCACAGATCGCCGCCTGGCTCGAGAGTCCCACCCTGGTGCTGTTGACCGAAGGCGACCGGCACTGGACCACGCTTCGCGCACTGGTGTCGAAGTCGCGCATCGCCAGACCCGCGATCCATGACGCGCGCATCGCCGCCTTGTGCCTGCAGCATGGCGTGAGCGAGCTTTGCTCAGCCGACCGGGACTTCGGCCGCTTCTCCGCGTTGCGGGTCGTCCATCCAATGCCGACACGCTGACGGCGCAGCAAGGCCGTCGCCGACGATGCCGTGCTCACCCTGCAGCAAGCGCTGCCACGTTCAATCCGGCTTGCCCAGCAGCGGGATGCCGCTGTCCGACCCTGTGCCCAGCAGCCCGACCTTGGTGTAGACGCCCAGCTTGCCACGCGTGTCCTCGATGTCCAGGTTGCGCATCGTCAGCTGGCCGATGCGGTCGGCCGGCGTGAAGGCGCCTTCCACCTTCTCCATGCTCAGCCGCTCGGGCAGGTAGGTCAGGTTCGGACTCTCGGTATTCAGGATCGAGTAGTCGTTGCCGCGGCGCAGTTCCAACGTGACTTCGCCGCTGACCGCGCGCGCCACCCAGCGCTGCGCCGTCTCGCGCAGCATGAGGCATTGCGGGTCGAACCAGCGGCCCTGGTACAGCAACCGGCCCAGGCGCCGGCCGTTGTTGCGGTACTGCTCGATCGTGTCCTCGTTGTGGATGCCGGTGATCAGCCGCTCGTAGGCGATGTGCAGCAGCGCCATGCCCGGAGCCTCGTAGATGCCGCGGCTCTTGGCTTCGATGATGCGGTTCTCGATCTGGTCGCACATGCCCAGGCCGTGGCGGCCACCGATGCGGTTGGCCTCCTCGAACAGTTCCACCGCGCTGGCGAAGCTGCGGCCGTTCAGCGCCACCGGCTGGCCTTCGTCGAAGCGCACCGACACCGTCTCGGCCTTGACCGCCACGTCCTCGCGCCAGAAGGCCACGCCCATGATCGGGTTGACGATGTTGATGCCCTTGTCAAGGAACTCCAGGTCCTTGGCCTCGTGGGTGGCGCCGAGCATGTTGCTGTCGGTGCTGTAGGCCTTCTCGACGCTCATCTTGTAGTCGAAACCGTTCTGGGTGAGGTATTCGCTCATCTCCTTGCGGCCGCCCAGTTCGTCGATGAAGCGCTGGTCCAGCCAGGGCTTGTAGATCTTCAGCGCCGGGTTGGCCAGCAGACCGTAGCGGTAGAAGCGCTCGATGTCGTTGCCCTTGTAGGTGCTGCCGTCGCCCCAGATGTGGACGCCGTCCTCGCGCATGGCCACCACCAGCGAGGTGCCGGTGACGGCGCGGCCCAACGGCGTGGTGTTGAAGTAGGTGGCGCCGCCGGTGCTGATGTGAAAGGCGCCGCACTGGATGGCGGCGATGCCTTCGGCCACCAGCGCGGCGCGGCAGTCGATCAGCCGGGCGATCTCGGCGCCATAGCCTAAAGCCTTGCGCGGGATGTCCTCGTAGTCGCTCTCGTCGGGCTGGCCCAGGTGGGCGGTGTAGGCACAGGGGATCGCGCCCTTGGCGCGCATCCAGTGCACCGCAGCGCTGGTGTCCAGGCCGCCGGAGAAGGCGATGCCGACACGTTCGCCGGCGGGCACGGATTGCAGGATGGTGTGGGACATGGTGAAGGAGGTCGAGCCTGAACAGCAGCTATTGTCGCAAGCTGCCCGCCGCGCAGGCGGCGCAGGCGCACAATCGGCAGCCGCAGGCCACCATCCGCAGTTCTCGACGATGGACCGACGCCACTTCGTGACGACGCTCGCTGCAGGCGTTGTGCCGGTGCGCGCCGAGGCGCAGGCACCGGGCAAGGTCGCCCGCGTCGGGTTTCTCAGCAGCGCGCGCCGGCCGGCCGACGCCGAGTTGCAGAAAAGCCCCTGGCACTTCGAGATGCAGCGCCTGGGCTGGGTCGAGGGGCGCAACCTCGCCGTCGAACGGCGCTTCACGGACGGCAACATGGACCAGCTGGCCACCTTCGCGCGCGAGTTGGTCGAGGCCAGGGTGGACGTGATCGTGGCCTTGTCGGAACGCGACGCCGCCGAGGAGCGGCACCTCAGCTCGACGCTGCCGATCGTCCTCATCTAAAGCGGCCTGGATCCTGTTGCCGACGGGCTGATCGCGAGCTTCGCCAGGCCGGGCGGCAACGTCACCGGCGTGTGGCGCATGCTTGGCGAGACGCGCGCCAAGCGGCTCGAGCTGATCAAGACGATGCTGCCCGCGGCGGACCGCGTTGGCGTGCTGTTCTCCCCGTCGCCCGATGCCGGGCAGCGCGCGGCGTTCGAGTCCGCGTTGCGCCAAGCCGCACGCGCGGTGCACGTCGAACTGGAGTTCCACCCCTACCGCAGCCTGGACGAGCTGATGGCCGCGTTGCCGGCGCTCGCCGCGGCGCGCACCCCGGCCTTCCTGCTCGAGCCGATCTTCCAGACCTTCGTCAACCGTGGCCGCATCGCCGAGCTCGCGATCCAGCATCGCCTGCCGGGCGTGTTCACCCTGCGCGAGTACGCTGTCGCCGGCGGGCTGCTGTCGTACGGGCCGGACTGGCCGACGCTGCTGCGCCAGCTCGCGCAACAGGTCGACCGCATCCTGCGCGGCGCTCAGCCCGGCGAGCTGCCGATGGAGCAGCCGAACCGGTTCGAGCTGGTGATCAACCTCGCCACCGCGAAGGCGATCGGGCTGGCCGTCCCGCAGACGCTGCTGCTGCGCGCCGACGAGGTGATTGCGTGACCAGCGGGGCTGGGGCGCGCACCGACGGCCTTCGCGGTCGAGCGTAAAGGTGGCGCCTGCGCACAGGCGCGTCAGATTCCACTGTGATCGTGTACACTGTTTTCGTGTGCACGTTCGGAGCCCGTCGATGAAGAACATCACCCTCAGCGCCGAGGAACGCCTGATCGAGGCGGCACGCGAACGCGCTCGCGCCGAGAAGACCACGCTGAACGAACAGTTCCGCCTTTGGCTTGCCGGCTATGCCGATGCCGCCGGCCGGCTGCAGCGCTACGACGAACTCATGCCGTCGTTGCGCGGCCGGGTCAAGGTCGGCCGCAAGCTCAGCAGGGACGAGATGAATGAGCGCTGATCGCTTCATCGACACCCATGTCTTCGTCTACCACCTCGACAGCAGCGACAAGCGCAAGCACCGCATCGCCGAAGGCATCGTGCGCGACGCGCTGGCCGGCGGCCGGGCCTGCATCAGTTTTCAGGTGGTGCAGGAATGCCTGAACGTGGCGCTGCGCAAGGCCGCCGTGCCGCTCACACCCGACCAGGCCCGCACCTACCTGGACGTGGTGCTGCTGCCGCTGATGCAGGTGCAGCCTTCGGCAGCGCTGTACCACCGTGCGCTCGATGTGCAGCAGCGCTGGCGCTTCGGCTTCTACGATTCGTTGATCGTCGCCTCGGCCCTGTCTGCGGGCTGCACGCAACTGCTGAGCGAAGACCTGCAGGACGGCCAGCGCATCGAGGCCTTGGTGGTGAAGAACCCCTTCGCCGGCTGAAGCCCCCGCCAATCCGCCGCATTGACACAGGCTATTGCCGGCGGGGAAAGCACTGAGACGCGCAGGCCTGGGGCTGCGTCATGCTTCGCGCTCCTGCCCGACGTGAGCGTCGGTGCACCCCGATCGCCACAGGAGAAACGTGCCATGAGCCACGACGACCCCCACAACCGCCCCGGCCCGAAGCGCCGCCACGTCACGCTGGGCCTGGCCGCTGGCGCCGCCGCACTGGCCGCGCCGAGTGTGCTGCGCGCGCAGACCGGCCCGGTGCGCGTTGGCTACACCATGGCGCGCACAGGGCCCTGGACGCCCGGCGCGCAGACCAGCCAGGAGCCCAACTACCTGATGTGGGCCGCGCAGCAGAACGCCGCCGGCGGCCTGAACGTCAAGGGCACGAAACGGATGATCGAACTGGTCAGCTCCGACGACCGCAGCGACATCGAGACCTGCGTGCGCAGCTACGAGAAGTTGATGGGCAGCGACAAGGTCGACCTGGTGCTGGCGCCCTGGGGCAGCGGCGCCAACTTTGCCGTCGCGCCGCTGGCCAACCGCTACGGCTACCCCTTCCTGGCGCCGACCGCGCTGTCGCGCCGGCTGGTCGAGATGAAGCTGCCCTACTTCTTCCTGATGCTGCAGCAGCCCAAGGCGATGTGCGATGCGCTGGTGGCCCTGCTGGCAGCCAACGGCGTGAAGAGTGTGGCCGTGATCTACACCGACGAACTCTTCGGCCTGGAGAACTACGCCGCCTTCAAGGTGGCACTGCAGGGCACGGGCATCAACATGGTCGAGGACAAGAGCTTCTCGACCAACACCAAGGATCTGTCGCCGGTGCTGCGCTCGATCAAGGACAAGAACCCCGACGCCTTCGTCGGCTTCACCTACCCGGGCGATACGGTGCTGGCCAGCCGCCAGAGCAAGGAAATCGGCTTCAACCCGAAGTTCTTCTACCTCAGCGTGGGCACCGCGTTCCCGTTCTACCGCGCCACCCTGACGCCGGCCGGTGTGGAAGGCGTGATGGGCATGGGCTCGTGGAACCCCAAGACCAGCGCCGGCGCCAAGGCCTACTTCGACGCCCATGTGGCCAGCCAGAAGAAGGAGCCCGATCGCTGGGCCAGCGGTGCCTGCTGGGCGAGTATGGAGATCCTGACCAGCGCGGTCGGCAAGGTCGGGCTGGACCGCAAGGCGATCCGCGACTACATCGCCAACACCGAGCACAACACCATCCTCGGCAAGATCAAGTTCAACGGCAGCGAAAACGTCGGCACGCCCGGCACGGTGTCGCAATGGCAGAACGGCGAGTTCGAGGTCGTCTGGCCCAAGGCCGTGGCCACCGCAGCGCTGAACCCGAACAAGCCGGCCTGGAAGTAGGCCGCCTGCACCCGCAGCACGGGCCGTGCGCTGCTGCGTGCGGCCCGTCTTTTCGTCTGTTCAACACCCCATGTCCTTCGGCGCCTGGCTCGAACTGATCGCCTCCGGCCTGATTACCGGCAGCATCTACGCGCTGGTCGCGCTCGGGTTGAACCTGCAGTACGGGCTGATGCGCATCCTGAACATCGCGCACGGCGAGTTCCTGATGCTCGGTGCCTTCGTCACCTGGGCGGCGACGACCACGCTGGGCTGGTCGCCGCTGGCGATGATCCCGCTGTCCTTCGCGCTGATGTTCGTGCTGGGGCTGGTGATCCATCGCCTCTGGTTCAAGCGGCTGACCGACACCTCGCCCAACGTCGACATCTTCGAGGCGCGCGCGCTGATGGTCTGTTTCGGCCTGATGTTCCTGGTGCAGAACTTCGCCTCGTGGGTGTGGGGCGGCGATCTGCGCGGCTACGACTACCTGGCCGAGCCGGTGCACATCGGCGGCGCGCAGTTCGCCGCCAACAAACTGCTGGTGCTGGGGCTGTCTCTGCTGTTCGCCACGGCGCTGATCGTGCTGCTGCGCACCACGCTGTACGGCAAGGGCGTGCGCGCGCTGATGCAGTCGCCCACCGGCGCGATGCTGGTGGGCATCGACACCGCGCGGCTGCACCCGCTGATGTTCGGCATCGGCCTGGGGCTGTCGGGCGTGGCCGGCTGCCTGCTGTCGATGACCTACACCGTCACCCCGGCGATGGGCGAGCCCTACACCGTGACCTCGCTGATCGTCATCACGCTGGGCGGCTTCGGCAGCATGGGCGGCGCACTGGCCGGCGGGCTGCTGCTGGGCGTGGTCGAGGCGCTGGGCATGCACTTCACCAGCCCGTCGCTGAAGTCGCTGCTGTCCTACGGCATCTTCATCGCCGTGCTGCTGCTGCGGCCGAATGGGTTGTTTCACCGCAAGCGCTGAGCCATGACAAATCTGCGCAAGATGCCCTGCTCTGCTAAACTAGTCAGCCAACTAGTCAGCAGGAGTAGCGCATGTCGACTTGGCCCGTACAAGACGCAAAGGCCCGCTTCAGCGAGTTCCTCGACGCCTGCCTCGCCGAAGGCCCGCAGCTCGTCACGCGCCGCGGTGCCGAAGCCGCGGTGCTGGTGCCGGTGGACGAATGGCGGAGGCTTCAGGCCGAAGCGCGCCCGTCGCTCAAGCAACTGTTGCTGTCCGACCAGGCACGCGCCGAGCTGGTGCTGCCACCGCGTGGTAAGGCGCGACGGCGCACGCCTGGGGCGCTTCGCTGAACGCCATGTACCTGCTGGACACGAATGTCGTCTCCGAGCTGCGCAAGCCGCGGCCGCATGGCGGCGTGCTGGCCTGGCTGCGCTCGGTGGACGACAAGGCGCTGTTCCTGTCGGCGGTGACGGTGGGCGAGATCCAGGCCGGCATCGAGTTGACCCGCGAACAGGATGCCGCCAAGGCCGCCGAGATCGAGGCCTGGCTCGAGCAGGTGGCTGCGTCCTACAACCTGCTGACCATGGATGCCGCGACCTTCCGCGTCTGGGCGCGGCTGATGCATCGCCGCTCGGACACGCTGATCGAGGACGCGATGATCGCAGCCACGGCATCGGTGCGCGGCTTGAGCGTCGTCACCCGCAACGTCGCCGACTTCAAGCCCTTCAGCGTACCGGTGCTGAACCCTTTCAATACCGCCTCTGGTTGAACACCGAGCCGCGCAGCTGCGTTCGGGTCTCGCCATGAACGACCGGCAGCTCCTTACCCGCGACCTGCTGGTCCTTTTCGGCCTCACCGGCTGGGCCGTGGCGATCCCCTCCTTCGCCAGCGAGTTCGTCGTCTCGCTGGCGCTGACCTGCCTGATGTACATCGCGCTGGCCACCAGCTGGAGCCTGTTCTGCGGCACCACGCGCTACCTGTCGCTGGCGACAGCGGCCTTCTTCGGCATCGGCGCCTACACCAGCGCATTGGCGCTGGAGCAGACGAGCTGGGTCACCGCCATCGTGCTCGGCGCCGGCATCGCCACTGGCGTGGCCGTGGTCATGGGCGCGCTGGTGCTGCACCTGCGCGGCACCTATTTCGCGGTGCTGACCTTCGGCATGACCGAGCTGATCCGCCATGCCATCACCTACTGGGAAAAGCAGGTCACCGGCACCGTGGGGCGCGTGCTCACGGTCGTGCCCGAGCGCGACACCATCTACCTGACGATGCTGCTGATCGCGGTACTGGCGGTGGCCACCTCCATCGTGCTGCGGCGCACGCGCTTCGGCCTGGCGCTGCGCGGCATCGGATCGGACGAGCAGCGTGCGATGACGCTGGGCGTGGACACGCGGCTCATCAAGATCGCTGGCTTCGCCATCACCGCCGCCTTCGCCGGCGCGGCTGGCGCGGCGATGAGCGTGCGCTGGACCTACATCGACCCGACGACGGTATTCAACCCCTTCATCGGCTTTCAGACGGTGCTGATCGCGCTGATCGGCGGCGCCGCCACGCTGTGGGGGCCGCTGATCGCCGCCATCGTCTTCAGCCTGCTGGCCGAAACGCTGCGCCTGCAGTTGCCGCAGCTGTACATGATGACGCTGGGGTTGCTGCTGATCTGGTCGGTGCTGTATTTGCCGGGCGGGCTGGCCTCGTTGCGCTGGGAAACGTTCCGTCAGTGGTGGCGCGACAGCCGCGACGAGTGGAAGCGCAAGCGCTACGAATGGAGCGGCGAAAAGGCCCGTGACAAGCAGCGCGAAAAGGAGCGCCGTGTCCTCCTCTGAAGCCCAGCCGCTGCTCGACGCGCACGAGGTCACGGTGCGCTTCGGCGGCCTGACTGCCGTGGATGCGGTGAGCGCGCGTTTCCATGCCGGTGAGCTGGTGGGCATCATCGGCCCCAACGGCGCCGGCAAGACCACCTTCTTCAACGCCATCTCGGGCGTGCAGTCGCTGACCTCCGGCCGGCTGGTGGCCGAAGGCCGCGACCTGACCGGCCAGCGCGCCAACCGCTTTGCCGCGCACGGTGTGGCGCGCACCTTCCAGACGCCGCGCACCTTTGCCGAGATGGCCGTGCGCGACAACATCCAGTTCGGCCTGAAGTTCGCCGGCCGCCGGCCGCGCAAGTATCTGTTCTGGGGCGAGGAGGAGTCGGTGCCCTGGGCGCTTCGCACGGCCGACAGCATCCTCAAGCTGATCGGCCTGGCCGAGCTGGCCGACCTGCCGGCCGCCGCCATCACACCCAGCCAGCAGCGGCTGCTGGAGATCGGCATGGCGCTGGCGACGAGGCCGCGGCTGCTGCTGCTGGACGAAGTGGCCGCCGGCCTGACCGAAGCCGAGATCGAGGACATGGCGCGGCTGATCCGCCGCATGCGCGACGAGCTGGACCTCACCGTCATCTGGATCGAACATGCGGTCACCGTGCTGCTGCGCCACGTGGAGCGCGTGATCGTGCTGCACCAGGGCCGCAAGATCGCCGACGGCATGCCGGCCGAGGTGACACGCGATCCCGAAGTGATCGAGGCCTACCTGGGTGATGAAATGGTCGAAGAGGCCACGCCATGATGTGGTGGCGCGACCAACCCTTCACGCTGGGCGGCAGCGGCCGCGCGCACCTGAAGGTGCAGGGCCTGAGTGCCGGCTACGGGCCCTTCCTGGTGCTGCGCGATCTGAAGCTGGAAGCGCGGCCCGGGCTGACCGTGATCCTGGGCCCCAACGGCGCCGGCAAGACCACCCTGCTGAAGGCGCTGGCCGGGCTGATTCCGATGCGGGGCATCGTCACGCTGGACGGCGAGGACCTGCCGGAGAAGACCCACGAGATCGTGCGCGCCGGCGTCGCGCTGGTCGCCGAAGGCCGGCAGCTGTTCCCGCAGATGACGGTCACCGAAAACCTCGAACTCGGCGGCTGGCTGGTGCCAAAGGCCGAGCGCACACCGCGCATCGAAGCCGCCTTCGCACAGTTCCCCAAGCTGCGCGAGCGTGCGCAACAACTGGCCGGCACGATGAGCGGCGGCGAGCAGCAGATGGTGGCGGTGGCGCGTGCGCTGGTCAGCTCGCCCCGGTTGCTGATGCTGGACGAACCTTCGCTGGGCCTGGCGCCGAAGATGGTCGACGAGCTGCTGGCCGCGGCGCGGCGCATTGCCGATGCCGGCACCACCGTGTTGATGGTCGAGCAGAACGTCAAGAAGGCGCTGGCCGTCGCCGACCGCGGCTACGTACTGGAGCGCGGCGCGCTCGTGGCCAGTGGCAGCGCCAGGCTGTTGGCACGATCGGCCGTGGTGCGCGAGGCCTATCTCGGCGCCGCCGAATCCGACACCACCACCGCCGCCGATGCGGCCCGACGCCATGCGGTACGACAGCGCGTTCAGGCCTGAGGACGGTGGCGGTGGTGCCGCGCGTCGAGCCGGAGCACACTGCAGCTGCCGCTCACCCGAAGACCAAGGAGACATTCATGGATCAGGACACCTTCAACCTGGGCATTCGCAAGTTCCTCAAGACGGTCGGCGTGGCTTCGCAGCGCGAGATCGAGCAGGCGGTGGCAAAGGCCATCGCCGACCACACGATCACCGGTACCGAGGCGTTGTCGGTGACGATGACGCTGCGCATCGATGCACTGAAGTTCGAGCGGACCTTCGACGACAAGATTCCACTCGAATAGCGCCGCGCTGGCGCGAGGTCGTGATCGCGCCTGTCCCACGCCCAGACGTCACCGGCCGCCAGGTGCCTGCCGCCATGTCCGATCCATCCCGAACCGTCACTTCCTTGCCGAGGTAAAGCCATGTCCGACCTGTCGATGCTGATCAACGGCCTGAAGGTCACGGCCGAACGCAATGCCACCTTCGAGCGCCGCAACCCGCTGGACGGCACCGTGGCGACGCGCGCGCCGGCCTGCTCGCCCGCCGATGCAGTGATGGCGGTGGAGGCCGCTGCCGAGGCCTTCCGCACCTGGAGCGAGACCGGACCGAACGAACGCCGCATGCTGTTGCTGAAGGCCGCCGACGCGCTGGAAGCCAAGACGCCCGCCTTCATCGAAGCGGTGCCGGCTGAAACCGGCGCCACCGGCATGTGGGCCGGCTTCAATGTCATGCTGGCGGCGGGCATGATCCGCGAGGCCGCGTCGCTGACCACGCAGGTGGCCGGCGAGGTGATCCCCTCCGACGTGCCCGGCAGCCTGGCGATGGGCCTGCGCGTGCCGGCCGGCGTGGTGCTGGGCATCGCACCGTGGAACGCGCCGGTCATCCTGGGCGTGCGCGCCATTGCCACACCGCTGGCCTGCGGCAACACCGTCATCCTGAAGGGCAGCGAGAACTGCCCGCGCACCCATGCGCTGATCATCGAGGCCTTTGCCGACGCCGGCTTTCCGCCCGGCGTGGTCAACTACATCACCAATGCGCCGGCGGATGCCGGCGCGGTGGTGGAAGCGATGGTCGCGCATCCCGCGGTGCGGCGCGTCAACTTCACCGGCTCGACCAAGGTCGGGCGGATCATCGCGATGACCTGCGCCAAGCACCTGAAGCCGGTGGTGCTGGAACTGGGCGGCAAGGCACCGCTGGTGATCCTGGACGACGCCGACATCGACGACGCCGTCAACGCCGCGGCCTTCGGCTGCTTTGCCAACAGCGGCCAGATTTGCATGAGCACCGAGCGCCTCATCGTCGACCAGAAGATCGCCGACGAGTTCGTCAAGAAGTTCGCCGACAAGGCAAAGATGCTGCCGCTGGGCGACCCGCGCAAGCCCGAGCCTGTCGTGCTCGGTTCGGTGATCGGCATGGGCACGGTGGAGCACTGCAACGCGCTGATCGACGATGCCGTGTCCAAGGGTGCCAAGCTGCTGTGCGGCGGCAAGGCCGACAGCACGCTGATGCCGGCCACGCTGCTGGACCACGTCACGCCACAGATGCGCATTTACGGCGAAGAGACCTTCGGCCCGGTGAAATGCGTCGTGCGCGTCAAGGGCGTGGAAGAGGCGGTGGCCTGCGCCAACGACAACGAATACGGTCTGAGCGCGGCGGTCTTCGGCCGCGACCTGGCGCGCGCCTTCCAGGTGGCGCGCAAGATCGATTCGGGCATCTGCCACATCAACGGCCCCACCGTGCACGACGAGGCGCAGATGCCCTTCGGCGGCGTCAAGGGCTCAGGCATCGGCCGCTTCGGCGGCAAGGCCGGCATCGCCGAGTTCACCGAACTGCGTTGGATCACGATGCAGACGCAACCGCGGCACTATCCGTACTGAGGCTCAAGTTCCCGGCAGCTTGACGATATTCGTGTTGTGCGCGGCGCGAATGCGCCAGCGCTCACCGTCGCGCTGCAGCAGCCAGGAAAAGCGCCCGCTGCGCGGCGCGCGGGGTGTGCCATCGGGGTCGAAGTCGCCGCGAATCGACCAGCGCAGATGGGCCAAGCCGAGGTCCGGTCCCAGCAACTGGGCTTGCGATTCATGGTTCTCCCAGACGCTGTCTTGGAACTGCGCCTTGTGCATGGCGGCATGCACACGCTCGACGTCGGCGCTGCCTTTCCAGTGACTGCCCAGCACGTTGACGAAGTCGACGTCCGGTGTCAGCAACGCTGCCATGCGCGACATGTCGTGTGCATTCCAGGCTGCTTGCCATTCGGCGGCGATGGCGCAGGTGGCGTCTTCGAGGGATGTCGTCATGACTACCACCTTGTATTTCAGTAGGCCCGCGTGAAGCCGCCATCGTGCAACACGTTGTGTCCGGTCATGTGGTCGGTGAAAGCGGACAGCAGGCCGTCGACCGCACCGGCCACGTCCTGCGGCGTGCCGTACTTGCGCAGCGGCACGTTCGCGGTCTCCTCGGCCAGGCGTTGTGCGTAGGACACCCCCGCGTTGGCCGCGCGCTTCTCGAGCGACGCGGCATAGCCGGGCGTGAGCGTGCCGCCGAGCGACAGCGTGTTCACGTGAATGCCGCGCTCGCCGAGGGCGAAGGCCAGCGTCTTGGCTTCGGCCAGCCAGGCGCAACGGATCACGTTGCTCGAGGCATAGTGGCCCAGCACCTGGGCCGACGAGATGCCCGAGACGATGACGATCTTGCAGCGCCGCCCCTGTGTCAGGTCGGGCTGCATCGCGCCGATGGCCGCCTTGAGCAGCGCCAGCGGGCCGACGAAGCTGTTCTGCAGCACTTCGCGCCACTTCTCGCTGCTCGGCAGCGCATCGGCCGTCGGCGGGTCCTGCGGCGGCATCAGCACCACGCCGTCCAGGATCACGTGGCGCTCGCTCAGCGCATCGGCAAACTGCTGCACCGAGGCATCGAGCGTCATGTCCACCGAGATCCAGCCATGTCCTGCAGGGCCAAGGGCCGGCAGTTCGGCGCACAGCGACTGCAGCCTGGCGGCATCGCGCGCCGCCAGCAACAGCGTCGCACCGCCCTCGGCCAAGCGCAGGCAAACCGCCCTTCCGATACCGCCGGTCGCGCCGGTCACCAGAATCGTTCTGGGTGTGTGGTCCATGGCGTCGTCCCCGGTGGCGCTCGATCGGAGCAGGTCGTCGACGGACGGTCCGGACCGTCCCCATGGTCACCAGGCGCGCTCGCAGGCGGCTCATTGTGCGGCGTGTGCCCTCAGTTCGGGTGGATATCTCGGCCGGGGTGGCCGAATACACCGAGCTGCGCCGGATCACGCTGCAGACCACGCCGCGGCACGGTCCGTTCTGAAACTTGACTGCGGTCTGGCGCTCGGCAATCGCCGTGGCTCAAGGCGCCGCCGCAGACGCAGCGGGTTCGGCAAACTCCGGCCGGATGGTGCTGGCGTCGCGGTATCGGGGCTGGATCTGGCTTGCCGGTGTCGGCGGCGGCAGGCGGCGGACATAGCCCCAGGGGCTGCCGGTGGTGCCCCAGATGTCCTGCTCGGGCGGTGCTCCGGGCCCAGCCGGCGCGGCCGCGGGCCTGCGTCTCGCTCGCTCGTCCCACCACGGTCCGACGCAGGCGGCGTAGGGCACGCATGCGCCGGGAAAGAAGTACGGCGAAACGACTGCGGGTGAGGGCCACGTGGAGCCCGGCCGTCCCAGCCGGCCCTTGGCCACCTCGGCCGCCGCCGGGGCATTGGCCGCAGCCTGGGCCAGGTGCGCCATGCCCAGCACCAGAATCGCGATCAAGGCCTTGTTCATTGCAGTCCCGCCAGCCACCATCGAAGCGCGCTGGTGGCAACTCCGGCCGCGAAGCCGACCATCATGTCACCCACCCGCCGCACACCGGGAACAACTGACCGACGAAACATGCCGCGGCATCGCTGGCCAGGTAGGCAGCAAACAGCGCGTCCTCGTCGCCTGAGACCAGCCGGCCCAGCGGCACCTCGCGCTTCAGCCGTTCCTGGAAAGCCGGGTTGGCCTGCACCTCGGCCGGAAAGTAGGTCGGGTTGTCGACGAAGTTCTGCGCGATGGCATTGAGCTGGATGTTCTGCCGCGCCAGCTCCACGCCGGCGGCGCGCACCCAGCCGAGTTGCGCACCGCGCGCCGCGCTATAGGTGGACGTACGCTTCTGCCCACGCAGCGCGGCCGCGCTGCCGATGACGACAATACGCCC
>Ga0316605_10001198_pt1 | contig 15306 bp, 14 predicted proteins | sample OWC_soil_day20_n_FD_207666 | JGI IMG/M metagenome (GOLD analysis project Ga0316605, IMG submission 207666) | Wetland soil microbial communities from Old Woman Creek delta, Ohio, United States - OWC_soil_day20_noCT | ecosystem: Environmental > Terrestrial > Soil > Wetlands | place: USA: Ohio... | reverse complement strand
CCTCCCCCCTCGCTGTTCCCCTCGCCTTCGCTCGGGGCCATCGGGTCCCCCATTCCGTAACTCCATGAAATGAGGAAGGCCTCCCGCCAGTCACTACAGAAAAGATACCGATGGTCCACAAGCCGTCCGCCGACTATTGATTGGCCCTTCGGTAGTCCTCGATGAACTGGTCCAGAACGGATCGGATGTCGGAACGAATAGCCTCTGTCCCTGAACTCATGCCGAGCATCCGCACCAACCAGGTATCGGTGTTGGTCTTCACTTTCGGATCTCTTTCCAGGACCACGTTCTGAAGAAGCGACAGGGAGATGCTGTAAAACAGCCGCTCGATTCTCTCAGGCCGCATCACCTGGACATAGAGGTAAACGGCGGGACGGCCGCGTTCAATATCCGGAGCCACGGCAATATTCGCTTCGCGCAGTTTTGCTTCCACATCCGCCTTGACCTGAGCCTGAGTGAGTCCCAGTTTCTCCACTTCCGGCTCAATGGACTCGATGACCACACTGACTTCTTTGATGCCTCGCAGGGTCAGACGGGTGATTTCTTTGTCTTCTGCAAAGGCAAAGGGGAGGACGTGGAGGAAGGCTACGGCGATTGCCGTTGCAAGCACAACCATTCTGTTCTTGCCCATAGAACCCTCCTTTTGTCCTCTTGGCGATCGCCCCACACGTTGTTCGTTTGTCTGAGAAAGTTTTTCTCGATTTTTTACTTGTATTGTATCCCCCATTCCTCGATCCGATCAAATGCTTTCTCAAGTTCATCTTCGGTCGCGCCAAAGGATAGCCGGATGTGGCCTTCCCCCGTCGGGCCGAAACCGCTTCCGGGCACCGTGATCACCTTTGCTTCGTAGAGGAGCTTGAGACTGAGGTCCACAGAACTCAACCCGGGCAACCCTATTCTGGGGAACACGTAGTAAGCGCCTTTCGGCTTTTCATAGGAAAAGAGGTGAGAAAGCCTGTCCAGGTGCGAACAGGTGATCTGCCTTCTTGAAGCAAGCGCTGAAACGAGCTCCCGGATGAACTTATCGCCCTCGCCGTCCTTGCCGTTGGTTGCCTGCAGGGCGGCCAAGGCCGCATATTGGGAAATCGTCGGTGCGCAGATGGCAAACGCATCATGGACCTTCAGGACCTGGGTCAAAATGCGGCTGCTTGCGACCATGTACCCCACTCTCCATCCGGTCATGCAGTACACTTTGGAAAAACTGTAGCAGGCCAGGAGGTTCTTCTTCAGTTCCGGGATAGAGGCCAGGCTGAAATGGGGGTGATCGTCGTAGACCAGGAAATCGTAGGCTTCATCCGCCACAACAAAAAGGTCCCTCTCCAGGGCGATCTCCGCCAGGGCCCTCAACTCTTTCTCCGAGAAGACAGCGCCGGTAGGATTCATGGGGTTGCACACCACGATGGCCTTTGTCTTCTTGGTGACCGCCTTTCTGAACCCCTCAATATCCAGCTTCCAGCCTGCCTCTTCGATAAGGGGCACAAAAACCGGAGTGCCTTCTGCAAAGAGAACCTGCTCGATGTGAGACGAATAGTTTGGAGAGGGGATTAGCACCTCATCCCCTCGCTCGATGATGGCCGCAATCCCGCCGGCAATGGCTTCCATGGCCCCGCAGCTGATGAAGATCTCCTTTTCGGGATCGACTGCAATCCCCTTGGTCTGATTGAAGCGCCGGGCAATAGCCTCCTTGAGTGCGGGGAGACCGGGCTGAAGGGAGTACTTTCCCACGGCGTCACTTTGCCGCAGCGCCTCGATCACGGCTTCACGAATGAAGGGCGGTGTCGCAAAGGAAGGGATACCCTGGCCCAGCGAGATGCTGCCTTCCACCTTGCTTGCGAGAACAGGCATCTGTTTGATGGCTGACACCGTGATCTGGGCCACGCGCTTCGCGATGCCCCTCACGTCCTCCTCTCCCCCGACCACTTTGTAAATGGATCGTTCGACCATGTGCTATCTAAGGCTCACAGGTAAGGTGCCATTTTCATCATGATCTCGTGTTTCTGCAGGGATCCCGGCAGGGTTTCGCTCAGTTTCCCGTGGTCAAAGACAAGGATCTGCGGGACGCTCAAAATGTTGAACTGGGAAGAGAGCCCTGGATTCTGATCCACATTCAGTTTACCCACCCGGACTTTCCCCAACGAGTCTTTGGCAAAGTCATCGATCACAGGAATGAAGGTCTTGCATGTGGGGCACCACGGCGCCCAGGCAAAAACCAGAGCCGGCACCGGAGACCTTAAGACATTGGTCTCGAAATTCCCATCTGTGATAATGAGCGGCTGAGGAAGAAAAAGCTCCTCCGTTGCCAACGGCTTTCTGCATTTCCCACAAACCGGATTGGACTGGACCCGATCCGCCGGAATTCTGTTGCGTGCGCCGCACTGCATGCAGCGTAACTTGAATACCTCTTGTTCGGACTTTTCTTCAACAAGAAGAGGCGTTCCGCATTTTCCGCACTTCGCCCTGGCCCCCGGTTTTTCGAGAGGGACCCGATTCCTCGCCCCGCATTGCAAGCAGGAAATGATTCGAGTGCCGGCCTCTTCTACCATGCTCTTCACCTACCAGGAAACAGCCGTTTTCTTGAAACGCGTGACTCTCTCTTCGGGAGCCGGGGGTCTAGCTGCAGCAGCGCCATGGCCTTTCGCTGCTTGGATGCGTTCTGCAATGCCCGGGTGGGTGGAAAAAATCCCTTGCGATGTTTGCTTGCTGGTTTGCTCAAGGCGATCCAGCAGGCTGACGAACTGACGGCCGTCGTAACCGCATGTCTTCATGCAGCCGATGGCGAGCGTATCCGCCTGCAACTCCTGCTCCCTGCCGTACCCATTCACCACAAGGGTCTTGAACACGTCATCCACCGTACCCTGGAACAGGTCCACCAAACTTGCCATTTCCGCAGCCGTATAGGCCTTTGCAGTCTCCAGGGCGAGGGTGGTGACGACCTCCGTCCACCTGGCGCTGCTGATCGCCTGAAGACCGTGCTTCTCAGCCACGTGGCCCACCTCGTGGGAAAGAACCGCTGCCAGCTGGTCTTCGTTACTCACCATCTTAAGCATTCCTTTTGTAACGAAGATGGTCCCTCCCGGGCAAGCAAAGGCGTTGACCTCATCGGTGTCGAGCACGGCAAAATGGTAACCGCCATAAACATAAGGTCTTGGGGAACCCATGACAACCGTGTTGCCAACGTAATTCACATAGGCCGTCACGGTCTGATTGCGATAGAGGCTGTACTTAGTGAGAATCGTCGCGGCCACGCCTCTGCCGATGTAGTACTCTTCAGTCTCGGACACAGGCCGGGCGGCCTTCTCGACTTTGACCGCCGTTTTGTCCAGGGCCTGCTTCTGCCCTTCCGTGATGTAGCCCGCAGAGACCGCCACAGAAGTCGCCACCTGCGTCGCCGCCGCACACCCCACGAACATCGGGACCAAGAGGAGTAGGATTATTTTTTTCATTTCTGACCCTCCGACACCTTCAGCCCACCTCTCTGGATGAAGCTGCGCAAGGAATTGGGATCCACAGTGTAGCGTTCGATTTCATCGACCAGGGCATAGTTCATCTCCGGATGGGCTTTCCCGTAGTTCTTTTCCACCTCGGGAGTGAACCCCTTGCCTGCCAGAGCCACCTCGTCCTGGCTTGCCCCTGAAGAAGAGGAACTGCTGAACAACATGGTCTTCATGTCAACCTTTGTGGAGGTCAAAGCGCTCTGGTGGATGTACCCTCTCTGCCTGCCGAACCTGACTTTGGCCCAGTCTTTGACGACCTCCTCCATTTCCAGCTGGTCCCCGAATTGAAGCGTGGCAACGGTTTTGGAGAGGAAGTTCGGCTGATCAAAGAGGCTCGTCTTCTGCACCTTGACCTTCACCATCTCCCCGGCTAGACAAAGTGCCGGCATGAGAACCAAAACGAGAAGCATGATTCTTTTCATAGGACACCCCTTTCTAAGTTGAGGACATCCATCCCAAAATCCTCTTTCACCTAAAGCAACGGCATTATACCAGGGCCAAAGGCCGCAATCCAGGAACAATCTCTATTTCTGTTTGAGCCGAAATACCCCATCCCAGTCTGCGGCAGGCGGATTGTTCTGCAGATCTTCGGATCTTTTTAATAGAACAGACGCCGCCTGATCCCTGGGGTCTGTCTCGAGCGCTTGAGCGAACAATCGCCGAGATCCGGCAAAATCTTTCGCCCGGTAGCTTCGGAGAGCCTGTTCGTACAGGCGTTTCCATTTTTTCCGCTCTTCCGTCAAAGTCCCCTTTTCCCCAAGGAGTTCATAGATGTGGATGGGTTTTTCCTTGCCCTTGACGGCAATCAGGTCCAGCTCGCGCACCTCGATTCTGTCTCCGGCTTGAAGGTAGGTGGTTTCACTGATGATCACCTTGGTTCCGAACTGCTTGTTCACCCCTTCCAGTCGCGAAGCCAAGTTTACATTGTCACCGATGATCGTGTAGTCAAAGCGTTGCGCTGATCCCATGTTCCCTACGACCGCATCTCCGCTGTGAAGACCTATCCTCATGGAAAGCGAGGGGATACCTTTACGGCTCAGGCTCTCATTGATCTTGCCCATCCGGGTCTGACACTCCAGGGCTGCAAGGCAGGCCCTGGCCGCATGGTCTTCCAGAAAAATCGGTGCTCCCCAGAAAGCCATGATTCCGTCTCCCTGATACTTGTCGATGACTCCGTGGGAGTCCAGAATCACCAGGCTCATCTCCGTGAAATACTCATTCAGCAGGGTGACGATTCTTTCCGGTTCAAAGCGCTCGGACAGGGTCGTGAAATTGGCCAGGTCGGAAAAGAAAATCGTAATAAAACGGCGATCACCGCCCAGCCTTGCTTTCTGAGGGTTGGATTCCAGCTCTTTCACCAGCACTTCGGACATGTAGCATGAAAAGAGTTGTCGGATGACTCTCCTCTTTTTCCCCTCCGTGTTGTAGCTGTAGGTGGAGGTCGTTCCGAAGATCAGGAGGAACGCCAACTCGAAGGAAAGAAACCCGAGCCATGAATTCTGTGTAAAAAACAAGGACAGGGAAAAGGCCGGCCATCCCAGAACGAAGAGCAGAAAGATGAGTGTGTTTTTCCAGAAGGAGACATTCGCAAGGATGCCATATCCTAGGACACTCCCCAGAAGGAGCATGAGAGCGTATTTCCAGTTCTCGCCGACTTCCCGAAGGTGATCCCCGTTCAGGAGATTGCTCAGCAGGATCCCGTGCACATAGGCGCCCGGCGAAACAGAGGTGACCGCTGTAGGTTTGAGATCGTAGAGCCCTGGCGCTGTGAGAGCAACGATGACATACCGGTCCTTGACGGCTCCCCTCACCTTTTCAGAAAGGGGGGCATCCGGACTCTGATATGCGGAGAGAACGTCCAGGGCGCTGAGTCTGGGAAACTGGAAATCCCTGCCGTAGAAGTGAAGCATCAGCTGTCCTTCACGATTGAGAAACAGGGCCCTGCCGTCAAGGAAAACTTCCCCTTCCTTGAATTCGACGCGGTGCAGCAGCGGAGCCAAAGCCAATGAGGGGAATAGGGATTCGTGGAGTCGGGTGAACAGGGCGACCGCCCTGTACACGCCATCCCTGTCCGGCAAAAGGATCACATTCCCCAGGCCCCTGACTCCTGCGACGAACTCAGGCACCGGAAGAACGAACGACCTTGCTTCCCGGAACTCCGGCGTCGATTCCGTGCGCCTAACCGCGAAACGGGACAGGGACGAAGCATCCTGCCCTTCTTTTGATTTGGAAATCAAGCCCATAGGAAGGAACACGGACCGGGCCGCTTGGATCGCCTGCGCCAAGGTCAGATCATCTTCTTTCCCATAGGAAGAAGGTTCGCTGAAAAGGATGTCGAAGACAACCCCTTTGGATCCGGCCCTTGCGCAGAACTCGACCAGAGGCGCATAGATCTGCCTGGGCCAAGGCCACTGGATCCCCTTTTCGCTCAGGGCAGTCAGGTCTTGCTGGTCTATTTCCACCATCAGAACTTCCGGATTCTCAAGGGGAGAATGGAACCTTTGGAAGAGGTCCATGGATTTGAGTTCGTAGGTTTTGAAGAAATCCGTCTGATCTAGGGAAGCGATCACGAGGACAGTGATGAAGGAAATCAGGCAGGCGATGAGAACAGCTTTCTTGCTCACAAAAGTTTCACTCATCGCAGTCGCTCCCCTTTGCCAAAAGGCCACTGCTGCGGATGGTACCCTTTGCTTAATGAAGCCTCTTTGGTGCGCAGCTGGTCACTTCCCCCATCCACCGGCTTCTGCAAAACCTCTCCAAGCAGGAGCTCACCGACCGGACACAACACCTTTTTTTTGTTCGGCTATTCTGTAGTAGAGCTCCTCGTATTGCTCCGCTGTCCTATCCCACGAGTGTCGCTCAGCTTTTTTTCTTGCTTCTATTCCAATCCGCCGCCTCAACTCCGGATCTGAAAGCAACTCCAGCAGCTTCGACAATTCCTCCACACTCCTGAATACAAAGCCGTCTTTGCCATCATGGATCAGGGAGGCGATACCTGCATTTGCGCTCGTGACGACAGGAAGTCCGCAAGCCATTCCTTCCAGCACGCTCATTCCAAATGCCTCTGATCTCGATGGGAGTGCCACGACATCACTGGCCGCATAGTAGGGCCTGATGTCGTGAGAATGCCCCTCGAAGTACACTCTCTCCAGGGTACCACTACGCCGAGCAAGGCTCTTATAATGACCCAGCTTCTCCCCCTTTCCCACCACAACGAGCCTCATACCAGGGGAGATCAAAGGGACCAACGCATCAAGGCCCTTACGCTTAAACTCCGATCCCACGAACAGAATCACCGTCTCATTGGCAGGGATTTCCTGCCGAGCCCTTTCCTCCTCCCTCTTCCGTAACACACACGATGGCTGGAACCACTCCGTGTCCACTCCGGGTGTAATGACGGAGACCCTTTCCGCTCCGGGGTAGCTCCTTCGTATGTCGTCCCGGATAACATCGGAAACCGCAACGAGCCTAGACGTGCGCATCTGCTTGCCTTCAAGCCACAGGTAAAGGGCGCTTCTCGGGCTCAAGTATACCCGGTCAATTTTTTTCACCAACGAGTATTTCTCTGTATTTCCCCGGAAGCTAAATGTGTGGACAGTGAGGATATCCTGAGAGAATGCCCTCTCATGGCTATGAACAACATCATAGGACTGCTGACTCAAGAGTCGCGCCGTGCTGAGGGCGAAAGATACCGAACTCAAAACGCTTGAATACCTCAATCGTTCAGGAACTCGTATCCACTTCAGGCCCGTCTCCTGCCCGGCTTCAACCTGCCTGGCGTAAAGGGTGACTTCATGCCCCTTCTGCAGAAGACGGCGACTTACTTCGAGAGCATAACGCTCCGCTCCACCGGAAGAAATGAACCGCTTGACGAGCACCGCAATCTTCAGGGGCTTTTCCATTTCGGGATCGCTTCCCCCATTCTGAGCCCGGGGAAAAGGAGCAGCGACAGGGCGCGGACTTTCTCAACGGCTCATGGGTTTCGTTCGAGAAGCTTCTCCAGTTCTAGCTGTTTCTGCTTTTCAGCCGGTTCTGCAGGCTTTAGACAGGGCCTTTTCATTCTCGTCTTTTTCATACCTGCATGGAACGCCATCAGATCAGGAAACAAGAGGGGTTGACGGTAGCGAGAATAATCGTCGCACGACCGCCTGCGCTTGCAAGCCTCGCACACGCTGACATGAACCTTTGGTTTTGACTTTTTCTTATTGCAGATGATGAATTCCAAGCCGGGGTCCCTCTTTGCTGCATATCAAGCACGAACATAGCGATAGATCAAGCAAATAATGGGTTCTCCCCTTGCGTTGCCAACCTTTCGACCCCTGGGTCGGACGGGAATAGGGTATTTACATTCCCATCCTTTGTAGGATAGGTTTAATTTTTTGATTATATCGAGTCATAATAGGAGGCAGCGATGTCAACTGTAACGATCGTCCGGGCCGGCACCTTGGTGGCGGGCCATGATCAAGCGGTCATCTCCGATGGTGCGGTGGCCGTTTCAGGCGAACGAATCAAGTCCGTCGGCCTATACCCTGAGCTTTCGAAGCAGTATCCGGATGCGAGAACAGTTGGAGGCAAGCGTTTCCTGCTTATCCCCGGTCTGATCAACGGCCACGGCCATGGTCGCGGGTTGACGGACTTTCAGCGCGGAGCCTTGGACAACACCCTTGAATCTTGGCTCCTGGACACGCGGAAATACGTTCCTGTTTCCACTTATGACGACATTGCCTATTCTGCAGCGAGACTTCTGAAGTCCGGCGTCACCACGGCCATGCACAACCACATCCTCAAGGACCCCTCGGCCTACAACCAGGAATTTGAAGAGGGGCTGAAGGCTTACGGCGACACCGGCATGCGCGTCCAGTTCAATCCAGCGATCCGTAACGACAACCCTTTTATTTACGGAGACAACAAGGCCTTCCTCGCTGCTTTGCCTCAAGCGTTGAGGACCATCCTGACTACCCCTCCCAGCCCCGGGTCTCTTTCAGCGGCCAATTTCGTTGAAGCCGTCCGCTCTCTTCATGAGCAGCATCAGACGACCATGTGCCGCATCGGGTTCGGGCCCTTGGCTCCCCAATGGTGCACGAACGACCTTCTCCTGGAGATCCGAAAGGCGGCCGATGAACTCAACGCTCCTATCCATATCCATGCAGTGCAGTCCATTTTTCAGAAGGTTTTTGCCCTCCGATACTTGGGGAGAACCCTCATCCAGCACATGAATGACATCGGTCTTCTCGGCCGGGGGGTGGTGATCGGCCACTGCGTTTGGCCCACCGAAAGGGATATTGAGCTTCTTGCTAAAACCGGCACTGCCGTGACCCACCATCCCAGCTGCAACCTCAGGGTGCGAAACGGCATCTCGCCTGCCTATCATATGCTCCAGGCGGGTGTCACGGTCGGTCTGGGTTTGGACGGGAAGTCCATCAATGACGACGACGATATGATCCAGGAAATGAAGATCTGCTACCTTCTTCATCGTCTCGCCTCTCTCGAACTCCACTCGCCCCATATGACAGCGAGGGACGTCTTCAAAATGACCACGGAGAACAATGCCAAACTCCTCGGCTTGGGCCAGGAACTTGGCCGTCTTGAACCCGGGAGACTGGCGGACATGGTGCTCCTGGACTATCAGAAAATGTGTTATCCCTTTGTGGATCCGTTGCATGACCCCATCGATGTGCTTCTTTACCGGGGCCTGGGCAAACACGTTCACACGGTCATGGTCAATGGCCGCATCGTGGTCCTGGATCGAAAGGTTCTGACTATTGACGAAGAGGCGATCGCGGGGCGTCTGGCTGAGTCAGCGTCCCGGCCTAGAACAGACAAGGAAAAAGCACTGGTCCAGGCCATGGATGAGCTCAAGCAGAACGTGATCCGCTACTACGACGGTTGGGCCAAGAAAACCAGAACGGAGCCTTACTTCATGACCAACTCCCGAATAGACGGCCTCTTATGATCCTTGTTCGCTCGGGCATCTTGGTTCCGGCCTATGACGCCCCGGCCATGGTCGACGGAGCTGTGGCGGTCTCAGGGGAGACCATCGTGGATCTTGGCGCCTTTGAAGAGCTTTCAGCCAGGCACCCTACTGCTCGGGTCATGGGAGGCGATCGGTTTCTGCTCATTCCAGGTCTCATCAACGGCCATGGTCACGGCAGGGGGCTGAGTTCCTTTCAGCGAGGGGCACTGGACAACACTCTCGAATCGTGGATCTGGGACACACGAAAATTCAAGCCCGTCCCCGTTTACGATGACGTCTCCTATTGCGCCGCAAAACTCCTCAAGTCGGGCGTCACGACGACGATGCACAACCACCTCCTGACAGGAGCTTTCCCCCCTGACCAGGAATTCGATGACGCGATCATGGCTTACAAAGACGCCGGCATGCGGGTGTGCTTCTGCCCTGCGATCCGCAACAACAATCCCTTCGTGTACGGCGACAACAAGAGCTTTCTCTCCTCCTTGCCGCAGCCTGTGCAGGAAGCCCTTTCCTCCCCTCCCCCTTTCCGCGAGGAAGACTACTTCAACACCGTTCGAGCGCTTCATGCAATGCACCACGGGTCCATGTGCCATGTTGGCTTCGGACCGGTAGGCCCTCAGTGGTGCACAACCGGTCTTCTGCAGAAAATACGCGGGACCGCCGAGGAGCTCGGCCTATCTGTCCACATCCATTCACTGGAATCCGTGCTCCAGAAAATCCACAGCCTCACGGCCCTTGGCAGGACACCTATCGCTTTCATGCGTGACATCGGGTTTCTCGGGCCAGAGGTCGTGCTGGCTCACGGCGTTTGGGCTACGGAAAACGACATCCACATCCTTGCAGGGAGCGGAGCCGGTGTGACCCACCAGCCGTCATCCAACCTGCGACTGCGGTCGGGCATCGCTCCGGTTTTCCACATGCTTCAGGCGGGAGCTCGAGTCGGGCTGGGTCTGGACGGGCAAGGCATCAACGACAACGATGACTTCATCCAGGAAATGAAGCTTTGCTACCTCCTTCACCGCATTCCATCTCTCGAATTGAACTCTCCTCATCTCAGTGCCAGACAGGTTTTCAAGATGGCCACGGAAACCAACGCGTCTCTCCTGGGATTCGGCTCCAAGATCGGTCGCATCGAACCAGGCCGATACGCGGACTTGGTGCTTCTGGACTTCGGGAAGATGCGGTTTCCTCACACCGACCGAGCGCATGACCCCATTGAAGTCCTTCTCTACGGCGGATCAAGTGAACAGGTTCACACGGTGATGGTGGGCGGGCAGGTTGTTGTGGAGGGCGGTAGGATTCTCACCGTAGACGAGCATTCCGTCGCTTCGCGTCTTGCTGAGGCGGCATCACGGCCGAGGAATCCAAAGGAAGAAGCTCTTGTGAAGACGATGGACGAATTGAAGAAGCAAGTCATCCTCTTCCATAAGGGATGGGTTGAGAAGCTAAGAGTAGAGCCTTACTTCGATGTCAATGCATGGACAGATGACGCTCATGGCAACCCCTTGTCGTGCGAAGAGCCTTTTGCCTAAGGCTGGAGGAAGACAAAAGGCGGGAAAAGGCTCTGCGACGACGCAAGGGCGTGTCATACACGGGCATGAACGTACCGGACAGCTTCCTCACAGGACATCAGGTCGCAGTATTTCATCCACAAGTCAAGCAAAGCGACTTTGTGGGAGACGCTGATGCGGTCGTAGACGCAGTCTTCGACAACGGCCACGTCAAAGTTTCGGCTGATCGCATCCACGCAGGTAGCCCGCACGCAGCCGCCCGTGGTGCCGCCTGCCACGAGGAGGGTGTCCACTTTGAGCTTGATGAGGACACTCAGGAGGGGAGTCCCATAGAAGGCGCTGGCGTAGCCCTTGTCGATCACAAAATCCCCTTCTCGGGGCGCGATCGTCTCGACAATGGACGTTCCTTTGGATCCTTCCAGGTACTGGGAAGAGCTTCGATCTGCTTTTGCCGCAAAACCGTCAAAGGCAATGCTCTTCCGGACCTGACGGGTGTAAAGGATGGAACGCTTCTCCACCCTGAAAGCGCGGATGAGGGGTTTGAGCCGTTCTATCGCCCGCCAAGCCGATTCGCCGACCCCGGAGGGCCACTCCTGAATCTGCTCAAGGATAGGTTTGTCGGCCCCGGCGTAGTTGTACTGGGGATCAATAATGAGCAGCGCAGGGCGTTTGCCGAGCCCGCGCGGCTTTCCGTATCCTCCCCGGCGGATGACTTCTCGGTCAGCAGGAGTGAGGATGTCTTCCCAGACAGGCATCGGTTTCATCTATCCAAGAGGCGCGATGAGAGATGTGACCTGATTGATGTCCTTGACCTTTTCCAAGGCTATGACCTGAGAGCGAATCCCCTCGGCTTTTGCATGGCCCCAGACAGGGTCGGCAAGAGAAAAGTATTTCTTCTCCAGGTCTGCAGGCCCGTAGGGATCTTCGAAGTCGCCTTTGTTCATGGTCACTTCCGCTTCGAGCGTTTCACCGCTCTTCAGCGTGACCCTGACCCTCGAGGGCCTTCGTGCCGGCATCATGGCCGTGAGCCTTGGATCCTCTTTCACCTCCACCCGTTTCGCCAGAGCCTGGACCGCCTCACTGCGAACCGCCTCAGGTGTGAAACAGGTCACATCCGTGCGGCCGTGGACGAGGAGAGTCGCCACCGCAAACGGAATCGAAAACTTGGCTGCAAGCATGTTCTGAGGATTGCGGTCGCAGAGCTGGGCGGCAAGAGAATAGGTCTCCACATCCACGGATTCAACGTCACCCGCCTTGAGCGTTCTCTGCGCCAGGATTTTTTCCAGGGCATCCAAGGTTCCATGGTTGTAGCGGCAGCAGGCGTGCATTTTGAAGTAATTCCGAGCGATCTCGAAACGTTTTCCCAGACCTTCGGTCACCACATCAGGGTTGAAGGTGTCGGAAACGACGGAGCCATAAACCGTTTTCAGCCCATCCGCTTCCCCGGTGAATCCCGATTGGACCAGCTGATGCGCAAGAACGCCCATGAAGTTGCTCACTCCGGAGTACACATTCCGGACGGTTCCTCCTTCCAACATCGTCCGCCTGCTCGTGGCAAGACCGAGGGATGAACTCACATTGATCATCTCCTTCATCGCCGCTTGGCCGTAGCCCATGAGCTTTCCAACCGCGACGGCCGCGCCCACCGTGCCCCAGGTGCCGTGGGGATGCATGGACATTCTGATTTTGCACGCGATCCCGATCCGCGTTCCCATCTCGTACCCGAGGACCAGCGCGGTCAGCAGATCCTCCCCAGACAGATGCCCTTCTTCAGAGATGGCCAGCACCGCAGGGACCACATGAACGCCCGGATGGCCCCTGCCGAATTGGTTCCCTTCGTCCAGTTCCAAAAAGGTGCCTGCCGTGCCGTTGATCAACGCGGCCTTTGATGGCTCGGTCCGTATGCCTGGTCCGATAAGCGAGGCCACCTGCTTGTCTTTGGGATCCACAAGTCGCTTGGTGAGTCCTTTCACTTCATCTTCCCGCGCCCCTGCCGCAATGACGGACAAGGTGTCGGCCAGCACTTCCTTAGCTCGCAGCACAACGGCCTTGGGGAGATCATTGAAAGTCGTTCGGCAAACATAGGAGACGATTTGATCCAGGTATTCACGCATGGCGACACTCCATTACTCCAGTTCTCCAATACTCCATCCTTAGTAGCAGTTTAGCTGCTTGAGTACAGTTACCGGAAAAGGCCATGGGGGTCTCCCTCAAAACTGAACAACGAAGAAGTTACATTGCGGTGTCCAGCTTTAGGCCATGGGTGAGGCGGGCGGAGGGCTGCCGGGGAAATCGCCCCCTAAAACCCTGCATGGAGGTGCCGGTGAAACCTCGCCGCCCGCCTTCGCTGCCTCTTCTCTGCTAATGTTTTCCCGATCACTCTTCGATTTCTGTTTTGAGGGAGACCCCCATGGCCTCAGCCATCCATTTCAAACAGCTATGCTGGTGCCATCCTTACAACCCTAAATAGACTCTCTTCACATGCGGGTCGGCGAGAAGATCGCCCCCCTTGCCCGACAGGGCAATCCGGCCTTGTTCGAGCACAAATCCGCGTGTGGAGAGAGAAAGCGCCTGCGAAACGTTTTGCTCCACCAGGAGGACCATCACCCCTTCTTTGTTGATTTTGTCGATGACGCTGAAAATTTCGTCCACCACGATCGGAGCCAGCCCGAGTGACGGTTCATCAAGAATCAGCAACTTGGGCTTGGCCATCAGTCCCCGGCCGATGGCCAGCATTTGCTGCTCACCTCCGGAGAGCGTACCGCCCAACTGTTTCTTCCGCTTCTCCAGCACAGGGAAAAGGGTGAAGACAAAGGCCATGCTCTCCTGTCGCAAGGCTTTTGGACCCTTCCGGTAAGAGCCCATCTCCAGGTTTTCCATCACGGTGAGGGTCGGGAAGAGCTTGCGGCCCTCAGGAACCTGGACCAGCCCCCGCTCCACGCGATCGTAGGATTCTACGCCGGTGATTTCCTCGCCCATGAACACCACCTGACCGTGGTTCACAGGCAGAATCCCTGAAACGGCGCTGACCGTGGTTGTCTTGCCGGCTCCGTTGCTCCCCAGAAGGGAGACGATCTCCTTTTCCTGTATGTCAAAGGACACCTTGCGCAGGATCTGGACCTGGCCGTGGAAGACGTCTATGTCGTTGACCCTAAGCAAGCATAAGCTCCTTTTCCCAGGTAGGCTTCAATGACCCCCGGGTTCTCGCAGACCCTCTGGGGTTCGCCGTCAGCAATGCAGTTCCCGTGATTGATGACGACGATGCGATCACTGACCCCCATGATCACTCGCATGTGATGTTCGATGATCAGGATCGCGGTTCCCGATTCACGGATTTTGTGGACCAACGCCACAATCTCCCCCTGCTCTTTCGGGTTCAGGCCGGCCATGACCTCATCCAGAAGCAACAGTCTGGGCTGAGTTCCCAGCGCACGGGCCATTTCCATTCTTTTTCTGTCCGGTGTGGTGAGGCTGCTTGCAGGCTGCAAAGCTTTGTTCTCAAGCCCGACAAATCGGAGGATCTCCCACGCCTTTTCTTCGACCTCCTCAACCGCGCGAGTGCGGTTGTAGCATCCCACAGCCACATTCTCCAGGGTGGAGAGATGGCTGAAGGGTTTGACAATCTGGAAGGTCCTTGTGATCCCCAGTTTGCAAATGACATGGGGCGGCAAGCCCACGAGGTTCTGCCCCAGGAAATTTATTTCCCCCGCCTCCGGCTGCAGAAAACCGGTGACCAGATTGAACAGGGTTGTCTTGCCAGCGCCGTTGGGCCCGATGAGCCCCAAGATCTCCTTCTCCCTCATCCGAAAGGAAACCTGGGAGATCGCTTTCAGCCCGCGAAAGGATTTGGACACAGACTGGACTTCCAGAAACGATTTGTCCTCCACCGTTAAGCCGCCCCCTTCTGGAATTTCCTAACGACTCTTCTGGCAAACCCGATGAGCCCGTCAGGCAAAAACATGATCACGGCCACGAGGATCACGCCGTAGATCATGAGATAGACACCGCTGTAAGACTGAAACGCGAGGCGCGTGACCTCCGACAGCGGCGTCAGCACGACAGAGCCAAGGAACGGGCCGAGAATGGTGCCGGGCCCTCCGATGATGGGCCTGAGCATAATCTCGACAGAGTTGACCACCCCGAAGGTGGAATCCGGATCGATGTAGAGAAGATACTGGGCGTAAACGGTTCCGCCCACGGCGGTCATGCCTGCGCTGATGACCATGGCGGTCATCTGGGCCCTGAAGGTGTTGACGCCCAGGGCTTCGGCCGCATCATGATCCTCTCTCGCAGCTAGGAAATAGAGCCCCAGCCGGGTGCTTTCGAG
>Ga0316605_10001195_pt1 | contig 15321 bp, 11 predicted proteins | sample OWC_soil_day20_n_FD_207666 | JGI IMG/M metagenome (GOLD analysis project Ga0316605, IMG submission 207666) | Wetland soil microbial communities from Old Woman Creek delta, Ohio, United States - OWC_soil_day20_noCT | ecosystem: Environmental > Terrestrial > Soil > Wetlands | place: USA: Ohio... | reverse complement strand
GCGAGAGGCAACTGATCCTTCAGATTGTCGGCGCTTCTGCGGTTCTGATTGCGGCCATCGATAGCAAACGGCTGCCGGTTGGAGCGGTCGAGGCGGCTGATCTGGTGGCAACGCGTATCAACGTGTTGCCCGAAGAAACCTTGCGTGATGCATTGCGGTCGGTGCATGCCGAAATTGAAACGGAATCGATAAAAATCGAGGCATGAAAATCGATATTGAACGCCTTCGGGCGGTTTTGCTGGCGACACCAGATGAAGGCGAAGTGGTGCAGGAGGATTGGATCGCCGATATTCCCATGACACCGGCCGCCGTGCTGGTGCCGATCGTGTTGCGCGAAGATGGACACACCCTGTTGATGACGCGGCGTGCTGCGCACCTTAAAGATCATCCTGGGCAGGTGAGTTTTCCCGGTGGCCATGTTGATGAGGGCGATATTTCGCCCCTGCACACGGCGCTGCGTGAAGCCGAGGAAGAGGTTGGTTTGTCGAGCGAGAGGATTTCGCTCCTCGGCTATTTGCCGGAATACCGTACCGGCACGGGGTTTCGGGTGACGCCGGTGGTGGCGCAGGTGTCGCCGCCCTTTGATTTGCGCACCGATCCTTTTGAGGTCGATGAGGTCTTTGAGGTGCCGCTGGCATTTGTACTCGATCCGGCCAACCACAAGCAGCATTCCCTTTTTTACCGGGGAGCGATGCGGCATTTTCATGCCATTCCCTATGGCGACTACTTCATTTGGGGCGCGACGGCGGGAATGATCAAAACCCTTTTTGACCGCCTGTCGGCGCAAGGCGGTTTTTCGCAGGCAGGATAAAGAATCATCGCGCCGCCTGTGGGCAATGTTTGAAATGAATATTACAATTTCGCATCACAGCGCAGGCGAGGGACGACCATCATGCTGTTGCATCATCAGTTTGTACGCACGGCCAAGAAATATGAGAACAATCTGGCCATTGCCGACCGCTCGACCGGCAAGCGGCTGACCTACAAAAAGGCGCTCATCGGCGCGCTGATTCTGGCCAAAAAGCTGGATGCCTACCGCAAGGGTTTTATCGGTATTTTGCTGCCCAATTCAGCGGGGTCGATTTTGGCCGTTCTGGGAACGCTTTTTTCCGGCCGCATTCCGGTCATGATCAATTATTCGACTGGAGCCGAGCCCAATTGCCGCTTTGCGCAAAAGAAGTGCGATTTTTCAACCATCATCACTTCGCGCGCTTTTTGCCAAAAGATCAACTGTCCACACGTTGATGGCATGGTTTACCTTGAGGATGTCATGGCCTCGGTTTCGGCGCTGGACAAGGCGGCGGCGCTGGTCAAGGCGATGCTGCCCGTTGACATGATTCTGCGCCGCATTCATGGTGGCCAGGAAGACGATACCCTGCTCATTCTCTTTACCAGTGGCAGTGAACGCGAACCCAAGGCGGTGCAGTTGTCGCACCGCAATATCAGCCAGAACGTCGATAGCGTGACCGAGTGTTACCACTTCGTTCCCGAAGATATTTTTCTCGCCAATCTGCCCTTTTTCCATGTCTTTGGGCAGACCGCCAATCTTTGGGTGCCACTTTGCGTCGGCATGACCCTCGTCACCTATGCCAATCCGCTCGATTTCAAAACGGTTTGCGAAGTGGTGCGTGAAGAGAAGGTGACGCTCTTCGCCGGCACACCGACTTTTTTCTGGGGCTATTTGCGCAATTCCAAGCCGGGTGATTTCGAGACCTGCAGGATCATGCTGGCCGGTGCCGACAAATGCCCGGAGGCTTTGCGTCAGGGCTTCATGGAGAAACACGGCAAGATTTTGCTCGAAGGCTATGGTGCGACAGAAACCAGCCCGGTGATTGCCGTCAATACGCCGGAAAATAACCGGCCGGGCAGTGTCGGCAAGCCGATTCCGGGCGTTACCGTGCGGGTGGAAAATTATGAGACGGACGAGAATTGCCCGGTGGGTGTGACCGGCAAGATTCTGGTCAAGGGTGACAATGTGATGAAAGGGTATTTTGACGATTTCGAGCAGACCGCCCAGAGTATTCGTCACGGCTGGTATGACACTGGCGATATGGGCTATCTCGATGAAGACGGTTTTCTCTGGCATGTCGGTCGCCTCAAGCGCTTTCTCAAGATTGGTGGCGAAATGGTTTCGCTGGTCAAGGTCGAAAATGTGCTGGAAACATTTTTGATGCCAGACGTCGAATGTTGTGTTGTGGAGATCCCTGATGCCCTGCGGGGTGCCAGGATTGTCGCAGCAGTGACGCAGGAAATCGACGAGAAAGACATCCAGAAAAAACTGGCGGAAAAGCTGACGCCCATCGAGCTACCCAGCCGTTTTGTCGTTATTCCAGAAATGCCCAAGTCTGGTAGTGGCAAGCTCGATTTCCGGCTCATTACCGAGATGGTGCGCGATATGGTGCGTCATTAAAGAGAGTTTTGGTTTGTGTAAAGGAGTTGATTGCCGATGAGAACCACGCTTCTTTTCTTCCTCTGCACATTACTGGCGGGTTGCGTCGAATCGAATATTCCGCTCTCGCCCTTTGCCGCCTTGCCACTTGGTCATCCCTTGCTGGGAACCTGGGTGCATCGGGATCAGAAAGAACAAGTCTATTTGCACATCGGCAACGAAGAAAACGGCTTGAAATTGTTGCAGGTGGAATTGGACGATAAGGGGGCTTTGAAGAGCGAGTCCTATCAGGCTTCGGCAACAACATTGGCGGGCAAGGATTATCTGAGCATCCGCCTGAGCGAGAAGGATCGGGTTTTTTACTATATCTGGAAATTTCGCATTGCCGAGAACGGGACGCTGACGTTTTGGGCGCCGGATCACAAATTCATGGAAAAGGCCGTTAATCAGGGCCTGATTGCCGGCGAAGCGCATGCCGGTAAATTTATTACTGTGGTGAAACTGTCTGCCGATCAGCAAGCTTTGCAGCGCTTTATTGCCGAGCACGATGCGAAAATATTTTCTGATGAGTCCTCGACGCTGAAACGCCTGAAGTAAGACGGTTAAGGGGATTGGCCAGGCCGTTTTTCCAAACCGGCATTTCCCGTGGTCAACTGGTTTCCCAGCTTCAGCGCTGCATCGCCTTGACTGGAACCGCATCGCCGACCGGAGCTTTCTTCGGGAAGGTAAAGGTAAAAGTAGTGCCGATACCAAGTTCGCTACTGACCTCGATGTCGCCTCCCAGCACCGAGGTGACGATGTTGTAGCAGACGTAAAGCCCGAGGCCGCTGCGTCCCTTGCCGAGGCGGGCGGTGAAGAAGGGGTCGAAAACGCGATCAAGGTGATCTTCGGGAATGCCGATGCCGTCGTCGGTCACCCGTACACGAATATTGTCGTTCTCTGTTTCGGCAACCTCGATCCAGATGTGTCCGGATGAGCGACCATGAAAAGCGTGAAGCATGGCGTTGCTGGTCAGGTTGTTCACCACCTGGCAGAAAGGGTTGTGATAAGTGTCGCAGGTGATGTCGCCGGGTTCCGGCAAGTGCACGTCGATCGGAATACTGCCCTTTTCACGGCTGAGCTCGAATGCCATTTGCCGGATCGCTTCGCTGGGATTGAAGGCAAAGTGCTGCGCGGTTGTGCGGTCGACGGCGATTTCCTTGAAATCCTGAATGAGACAGGCGGCACGCTTGAGATTGCGCTCGATCATGCCATTGGCGAATTTGGCATCCTGCACGAATTGTTCGAGGGTGGAGCGGCGCAAGCCTTCTTTGATGGCCTGCTCGAAGCTGGCAATGTCGTCTTCGACGGTGGATACAATCGATACGGCGTTGCCAATCGGGGTGTTGAGTTCGTGTGCGACGGCAGCGACGATGGCGCCCAGTGCCGAAAGCTTTTTCGAGCGCAACAGGTCTTCCTGAGTTTGCCGCAGCGATTCGAGTGTTGACGCCAGTTCGGCATTGCTGCGCGCCAGTTCGGCCGAGCGTGCTTCCAGGCGGGAGTGGATTTTGGCATTTTCAATGACGGCGCCGAGAAAATCGCTCCAGTAGCTGATTCTTTCGACTTCGGTTGCGCTCAAACCCCGGCTCTTGCGCAGGCTGTAGAGGCCAAGAACACCGATGGGCTTGCCGCGCCGGCGTATCGGGTAGACCAGCGCCGAGAGCAAGCTTTCGGAAATGCCGACCAGTTTGGCATCCTTTTTCGGCATCGACAGGTTGCGGGTGGTGGGGATGTCTTCCAGCATCAAGTGCTGGCCGATGTGAAAAACGTAACTGACGGCGCCATCGCGGGCGTCGGTGGCGGAATAGGGATGTTCTGCCGCCACTTTCTGCCAGTGCTTGAACCAGGCGATATTCGGATTGATGGCATGGCTGGCGACACATTGCAAATTTTTGCCTGCAACCATCCAGATAGCACCGAAATCCTGGTCAAAGCGGGTGACAAATTCCTCCAGTACGGCTGGGTGGATCTCCTCGATATTGGTCAGGTTGGCGGTTTCGGCCACGAATTCGAGCATGCTGTCGATTTCGGTCTCGGCATCACGGACACTGGTGGCGCCTTCTGAAATTGCCCGGTAGTTCATGTGCAGATAAAGCAGCATGACCTCTTCGCCGAGCCATTGGCAGAGCGCCTCGATTTTTTCGGGGACAATTTCCTTGTTGCGCACCATCAGCGCTACTGAACCGGCACAAACCCGGTGTTCAGCCAGTGTCAACAGCGGCAGAATGACGATTTGCCGCAGTTTCCAGCGATCCATGGCCATCTGGCTGGCTGCAGAGAAGGTGTTGCGGTTTTCCGGATTGATATTGATGATGGATTTTTCGGCAAAAGCGCGGTGATTGTCGCTGCCGGCAGAAAAGATAAAATTGGTGTAGGTGGGTCGCAGGTGCTCCATTTCGGGGGGCAGGACGACATGAACGCATTTCAGAACGTTGCGTGCAGCATCATGCAGATTGATGAAACAGATTTCTGCACCGGCCAGGAGGCTGATGGCTTTGCCGAAAGCTTGGGCGCAACTTTCGAGATCCGGCGATTCGCGCACGGCAGATAGCAGGCTATCGACGGGAGAGCTGGCGTTGGCTTTCATTTGGGCTGCATGGCGGCTTGTCGAGTGAATACTTTCGTACTAGTTTAGCCCAAGAGACTGCCGAAAACCCTTCTGAAAGTGCTTTGCACGGCAAGATTGCGCAGATGCGCAACGGCGACTGCCCCGAATTTTGCGGAAATGAGCGCAATTACGATTGCTCCGCCGTCGATTGCAGGATTAGAATCTTCGTGTCGGCCACGTCTTTCAAGAGCCCATCATGATTTTATCCGGCAATACCAGCGATAACCCATCCGGCAATGAACTGGTCGGTTTCCGCGAGGACCCGCCCTCCGAGTTGCCGAAGGTGGCCAATGCCGAAGAGATGCCCTGGCGTATCCTGATTGTCGACGATGATCGGGACGTCCATCAGGCGACTGAATACGCCTTGCGCGGCGTGGCTGTTCTTGAGCGTCCGCTCTCTTTCCTGCACGCTTATTCGGCGGAAGAGGCCATCGAGTTGCTAAAGCGCGAGAAGAATGTGGCGGTCATTCTGCTCGATGTGGTGATGGAGACCGAGGATGCCGGCCTGGCTGCCATCGGCCGCATCCGCAACGAACTTGGCTTATTCAACCCCCGCATCATTTTGCGCACCGGTCAGCCGGGTTACGCACCTGAAATCGAGACTATCCGTCGTTACGACATCAACGACTACAAGACCAAAAGCGAATTGACCCGGCCAAAGATGTTTACCACTTTGACGGCGGCGATCCGCTCCTACGATCAGCTTTGCCGTCTGGATGCCAGCCGCGTCGGTCTCGAGCACATCATCAGTGCCAGCAACCAGTTTATTTCCGAGGCCGGGGTGCAGGAATTCTCCACCGGCGTCATTACCCAGATCGCGGCTTTCATTGGCGTTGCGCCGGAGGGCATGCTGTGCGCCCGCGCCGAGAACAATGATGGCGACGCGGCCGAATCCTGCGTGGTGATTGCGGCGACCGGCCATTTTTCCTGCTTTATGGGTCAGCGACTGGTCGAAGTGAAGCATTCGCTGGTGGTGGATGGTTTGCTCAAGTGTTTGCGCCAGCAGCGCAGCATTGTTGAACCCAACTGTGTTTCGCTCTTTTTCCCGGGACGCAATTCGCACGATTTTGCCGTCTTTATCGAATGCAGCCGGAGTCTGCGAGAGATTGACCAGCGTTTGCTTGAGGTGTTCTGCACCAATATCGCCATTTGTGGCGATAACGTTCGTCTGGTCGATGCCTTGCGCAAGATTGCCTATAACGACATGCTCGTGCGATTGCCCAATCGTGCCCATTTCATCGAAGCTGTTAACCAACGTCTTGCAGGCTCTGCACAAGGGGGGACAGATTTTGTTGTTGCCCTGCTTGATGTCGACCAGTTTGCCGAAATCAACGACATGCTCGGTCACCGTTATGGCGACCTGTTGCTTGATGCCATTGCCCGACGCCTGGAAACACGGTTTGGCGATTGCTGCACCATTGCCCGCATCAGCAACGACACCTTTGCCATCCTTGGCGACGAAGCCGACGTCAGCCCGGAAAGTCTGCAGGATTTCTTCAATGCGATTTTCGAAATTGAAGGGGTCAAGCGTCCGGTCAGCATGTCGGTAGGACTGGTCAGCAGCAAGGTGAGCGATTCTGGCGAAGGGGATGCCCTGCTCAAGGATGCCTCGATTGCCGTCAAGCGTGCCAAGGAGAATGGCCAGGGGCAGTTTGCCTGGTATTCGCCGGAAATTGCCGTCAGCACGCGTGAACGCACGCAGCTCCTGCACGATTTGCGGCATGCCTTCAGCCAGGAGATGCTCTTTGTGGTTTATCAGCCCCAGGTTGATCTCGAAAGCGGCCGGGTTATTGGTGTGGAAGCCTTGTTGCGCTGGCGGACACCGGCGGGCAAGTCGATTCCGCCTGATGTTTTCATTCCGGTGGCCGAACAATCCGGTCTCATCATCAGTCTGGGTTCCTGGGTGTTACGCACGGCGCTTGAGGCCAGCCGCAAAATCGAGGCCGCCGGACATAGTTGTATTCGTATGGCGGTCAATGTGTCGACTAACCAGTTCCGCCAGCCTGGTTTTATCCATGAGGTATTCCAGACCCTTGACGATGTTGGCGTCGCGCCCGAGTGGCTGGAACTGGAAGTGACCGAATCGGTGGCGGTCATGGGGCTCAGCCATGTCGAGGATTCATTGCGCCAGTTGCGCGCGCGTGGCATCTCTGTGGCCATCGACGATTTCGGTACGGGGTATTCCTCGCTCTCTTATCTGGGGCGCTTGTCGGCCAACCGGCTCAAAATCGATCAATCTTTTATCTGGAACATGTCTTCCGGTAATTCGCGGGTCAATATCCCGCAAATGGTCATTCCGCTCGGTCACCAGCTTGACATGCTGGTCATTGCCGAGGGCGTCGAAACCCAAGAGCAACTCGAAATGCTGCGCCAGATGGGATGCGATGAAATCCAGGGCTATTACTACGGCCGCCCCATGCCATTGGATGAGCTTATTGCCTGGCTTGTGCAGCGCAAGGCCTGAAGACTTGGCCTATTCGGCCAATTCCCGCGCCATGCTGGAAGTTTGCCGCAGACGATCAGCCAGAGTCAGATAGAGATTGCGGACTATTTTCCGCGCCAGTTCCGGGTGGCTGGATTCGAGTTGGTGGAAACGCTCAATCGAGAGATAGGCGCAGAGTCCGTCACTCTGGGCGAAAACATCGGCAGAACGTGGTGAATTGGTGATCATGGCCATTTCGCCGAAAAAGGCGCCGGGATGGATGATGGATAGCCGTATGGAAGATTCGCCGAGCTGTTTGGAGATTTCAACGACGCCGGAGAGCAACAGGAAAAGCCCGCCACTGGGGTCGCCATCGCGAATGAGGTGTTCGTCCTGGCTGAAACTGCGGTGTTCGAAACAATCCTCCAAGACAGTGCACTCGTCAGCGCTCAGCCCGAATCCCAGTGCACTCTGGTTAAGTGCGATTTCATGGCCGTCAAGTTCGCTGGTGCCGATGTCGCGCAGCATTTCGAATTCGACTATTGCCAGTGCATCCTCGGTAATCGGCAGGATAGCGGTTTCGGCAAATGCGGCCAGGGCGCCAAAATCGCGCATGGCTTTGGCAATGCATCCCCGCATGTGGGCGAGCCGCAGATGTTTGCCATCGAGTTGGAGTTTTTCGGCGGCGCGGCGCAAGGCCAGGGCGCCGGTGCCATCGATATAGGGCACGCGCTTGAGGTCGAGGATAATGTAGCGCGCTTGCTGTGCTTCAGCTTCGACGATTTCCAGCACGCGGTCGGCCGAACCGAAAAATACGGGCTGTTGCAGCTCCAGAATGACGATATCCCGGCCATGTTCCTGCAGCAATTGTTCGCAGTGTTTGGACCACTGGCTCATCGAACGTCGCTGTAGCCCCGTGATACGTCGTCGCACCAGCGAGGCGCTGGATCGATTGAGAAAAATCAGGAAGGCGGCGGCCATGCCGAGTAACAAGGCATAGGTCGGGTTGAGGACGACGGTCAGGGTGGTGACCAGCACGGCCAGGAAAAAATCCTGGCTGAGGTTGGTGCGCTCTTCGCCGTCCTCGCTTTTTTGCAAGCGCCGCAGCGTGGTCAGCGTCCATTTGTCGGTCATGCCGATGCCGACGTGCACCAGGATGGCGCCCATGACGCACAGTGGGATGGAGCGCAGAATCGCGCCGTTTGTCGTCGTTAGCAGGAACAAGAAAAAGCAGACCAATATGGCACAGAGTCCGTGCGCCAGGCTGCTGCCCCCGCCAAAGCGGGCATGGGCGCGCACTTGGGCGGCCGATCCGGCGCTGGCGTAGCCACCGGCCAGACTGGTCAGTGTGTTGGCAATGCCCTGGGCAATCATTTCGCGGCTGGTATTGCTGCGCTGGTTGGCGAGCGAATCCGCCAGCGACAGTGACAACAGGCTTTGTACCGTGGCGACGATGGCGACGGTGACGGCGATGGTCGCCAGGAGCGGCAGTAATCTGGCGATATCGCCGTCGAGCAGCAGATTGAAACTCGCCAACACACGTTCTGGTGAGAAGGCGACGAAGTTGCCTTGAACCAGTGTTTCGCCCTCACTGCCCGGCCGAAGATTGAGCAGCAGATGGAACATGCAGGCTCCAAGCAGCAAGCCGGCGATTTGCGGCGGTATGGCCTTGATCCAGCGCGCGCTGGCAAAAAGCACGGCCAGCGTGACGAGGCCAATGCCGGCGACCAGAGCGGAAGGTGGCACTGTGCTGAAAAGCGCCGTCCATGAAGTTCCGGCAGGATAGCCCAGCATGGCCGGTAACTGGCCAAAAATGATCTGAATGGCAATGCCGTCCATGATGCCGGTCAGCACCGGAAAAGGCAGGTACTTGATAACGGAAGCGATATTGAGGGCGCCGACAGCGATTTGCAACAGACCAGCCAGCAGCGAAATAATGGGAAGCAAGAGCACGATGGCATTGGCAGCCTGATCGGGATCGGGAAATGTCTGGCGCAGAACCGGGCTGGCCAGCATGGTTATCACGCCGGCAGCGAGGATGGTCGCCACCGAAAGGCGGGGCGCATTGAACTGGTGCGGGCTGCCGCCAAGCAGTGGGGGCAGGCTGGTGCCAAGGATGGCAGACAGCAGGCCGGCGACAATGCCATGGCTGAGATAGGCTTGCCCAAGCGGGGCAGTGGCGATGAGGCCGCTCGAAATGGCCATGATGAGGCAGACCACGAAGTTGCCGGCGGCGCTGGTGAGATCGCCGCGATATTTGAATGTGGCCTGGCTGTTCGCATTTCTCATGCCGTCACCAGCAGGTGGGCGGTGTAGGCGACGAAAGCGGTTGTAAGAAGAGCGCCTTTCCAGCGGCTGATTTTGCCCGCTTTCTTGCCGCCATAACAGATCGCGAAAAGGGAAAGGGTGAGAGCACCCATGACCAGCATGTCACGTCCAAGCACCTCGGGCGGCACCTGCATCGGTTGAACGAAACCGGCAATGGCAACAACGGCCAGCGTATTGAACAGGTTGGAGCCGATGACGTTGCCGAAAACGATGTCGTGTTCGTCCTTGCGGCTGGCGATGATGGAAGAGGCCAGTTCCGGCAACGAGGTTCCAATGGCAATGATGGTCAGGCCGATGAAAAGATCGCTGACACCAAGGGATCTGGCGATGTCGACGGCGCCCCAGACCAGCAGGCGTGAACTGGCGATAAGCAGGATGAGGCCGACGATTAGCCAGAACACGGCGCGCCGGATTGGCATGGCGTGCTCGTCGAGTTCGCGCACGGTTTCGGAATCCAGGGCGTCACCTTGTTCCCGCATGCCTCTGTGGATATTCCAGACCATGATCAGAAGAAAGGCAATGGCCAGAATGATGGCATCGAGCCGGCTGATCTGGCCATCCCATAGTTGCCAGGCAGCGAGTGCTGTAGCACCGGCCAGAATGGGTAGTTCGCGGACAACGGCGCGCGAATGGACGATGATCGGGCTGATCAGCGCTGTTAAGCCGAGAATAAGCGCAATATTGGCGATGTTGGAACCGTAGGCATTACCGAGCGCAATGCCGGGATTGCCTTGCAGGGCTGATAACAGTGAAACGAGCAGTTCCGGCGCTGAGGTACCGAAGCCGACGACGACCATGCCGATGAGCAGTGGTGGCATACCGAAGTGGCGCGCCGTCTGGGCAGCGCCGGCAATAAAGCGGTCGGCGCTCCAGATCAGGATGGCAAGGCCGGCGAGCAGAGCAAGTATCGGGGTCAGCATATCAAAGTGGCAAGGGTGTCTAAACGGTTGCGGATTTTTCGGGATTATCGCCCAGGAGCCTGCTCAGGGCATGAATGCTTTCGGCTTTCAGGCCGATCCGGGGGGCAGGCGCAGATTTCCCGGTGGCAGGGCCGACAGTTTTTCCGATCCTTGCGGGTCTTGTCTTGCCGGCGAGTAGCCGTCATTATCTGCCATTTATAATTTCACTTGGATCATCGATATGAAGTCAGGATTTGTTACGCGTGTTCTCCATTCCGACCTGGAGTCGCCGATTGAGCATAACGCCGTACATAAGCCCATGCATGTTGCCATGGCTTATGGCTACAAGAATGCGCGGGAAATAGCCGAAGTCTTTCAGGGCAGGAAGCCTGGCTATGTCTATGGTCGACAGGGCAATCCGACCTCGACCGCGCTTGAATCGCGCATTAACAAGATGGAGGAAGGTGTTGCCACCGCGACCTTCAGCAGCGGCATGGCAGCCATTGCCGGCACCCTGCTGCCTTTGCTGCACAAGGGTGACCATCTGATTGCCAGCCGTTTTCTCTTTAGCAATACCAGTAGCTTTTTCGGGACTTTGGCCGATTTGGGCATCGATATCAGTTATGTCGATGTCACCGATGTTGCGCTCGTGGCTGCCGCCATTGGGCCCAGAACGCGGGCGGTTTTCGTCGAGACCATCGCCAATCCGCGTACGCAGGTGGCCGATTTGGAAAACATCGGCCAGTTTTGTGCCGAGCGTGGCTTGCTCTACATCGTCGACAGCACGATGACTTCGCCCTGGCTGTTTCAACCCAAAACAGTGGGCGCCGGTCTCATCATTCATTCTCTGACCAAGTACATTTCTGGCCACGGCAATGCCTTGGGCGGTTCGGTGACCGATACCGGCTGTTTCGACTGGCGGCGTTTTCCCAATATCCACGAAGCCTACAAAACCTTGCCGCCGGAGCAGTGGGGCATCACGCAAATTCGCAAAAAGGGCTTGCGCGATTGCGGCGCAACCTTGTCGCCGGAATCGGCGCATCGCATTGCGGTTGGCTCAGAAACGCTGGGTCTGCGCACCGATCGGGCCTGTGATAATGCTCTGCGCTTGGCGCAATGGCTGGAGGCGCATCCGGCGGTGGCCAGGGTCTATTATCCTGGGCTGCCCAGCCATGCGCAGCATGCGCTAGCGACCAAACTTTTCAAGGGCTACGGCATCATCATCAGTTTTGAACTGATCGACCGGCTTGATTGTTTCGATTTTCTCGATCGTCTGCAAATGGTCATCTGCTCGACGCATCTGGCCGACACGCGCACGCTGGCGATTCCAGCGGCGCAAACCATTTTCTGGGAAATGGGGCCGCAAGCCCGGGCTGAGATGGGCATTGCCGATTCGCTCATCCGCCTCTCGGTCGGTATTGAGGACTTCGATGATCTGGTGGCTGATTTTGAGCAGGCTTTAGTGTGAAAGACGCACTAGCGTCTAACGAATCTCCCCTAGCACGCTTGGTCTGCACTCCAGATCAGGAGTGCAAGACCGCCGAGTAGAGCAAGTATCGGGATCAACATGTCAAAGCGGCAGGGGGATCTGAGCGGCTGCGGATTTGTCCGGATTGTCGCTCAGGCGTTGGCGCAGGGCGTGAAGGCTTTCGCTTTCCAGACCGATCCAGGGGTCGGTGCAGACAAGATTGGCGCGTTTGTCGGACGGAAATTGATCCACGGCATCATCGACAATGACCCAGCGCTTTACTTCGGGGTGAATTTTCAGCCAGGCACAGATTTCACGGTAGCGCACAAAGCTACGGTCCTCATCCTTGTGAACTGGCGTGGTGCCGATAACCCTTGGCCGGATATCAAGTGAAAACAGCGCCAGCAGGCGATCGAGTGGATAAACCTCGCGCCAGGTCGAGGTGATGACGATGCTCACCTGCAGAAATTCCGGTTCGCGCAGCAGCGATTCGAACAATGGCAGGCGACAAAACAAGCCAGCACTGCTGGCACCGCCAACAGGATGCAGTACGCCGTCGAAATCAAGAAAGAGGATGCTTGGGTTCATGCCGAAAGAGTGTTGAATCGCTTGTCCTGATGCAGATTGTAACCGCGATGGCAGTTACATGCGGAGTCGTTAATCCTGTCTTGTCAACACCACAGATGTCTGTTGTTATTGACTTGCTTGCCATCGACAATCTGTAGACAGATTTCGTCTTAGCATGTAATTTTCGACCGTTGCGCCTTGGCATTTGCCGGGTCTTTGGTTTTTGCGGGAACTGGGTCAGATGAATCGACTGAATGCGAATCACCTCAAGCTGGGCAGGCCGCTGCTCTGGGACGTTTTTGATGCACAAAACAATCTGCTCCTGAGCAAGGGCTATGTTGTCCAAAATCAGCATCAGCTTGAAGGCTTGCTCGAACGTGGCCTGTTTGTGTCGGAGGAAGATTTTGCCGCTGTTGCGGCAGCGCCGCCGGTACAAGAAGAGTCACCGGTGTTCAACCCCTTCTGGCTTTGGGATGACTTGTTTTCCAAGGTGGTCTATTTTCTCAAGTACGCCAATAACGAGGAAATGCTTGAAGACAAGCTGACAGGAACTTCCTTTCTTGTCACCACGCTGACCGATAACGATCCTGATGCGGCTTTGGCCTCCATCCTATTAAAGGACGCCACCCGCTACGCCTATGCTCATTCTTTGCATGTGGCGGTTCTGGCTTCGGTGATTTCCGGTCGTTTAGGGTGGCCGGAGGCCGCGCGCCGCGATGCCGTGCGGGCAGCACTGAGCATGAATGTGGCCATGATCGAATTGCAAATGGCGCTATTGCAACAGAAAGAGCCGCTGACCGAAGATCAGCGGCGCGAAGTCGATACCCATTGTGAGCGCGGCTATCTTTTTCTGCGCAAGAAGGGAATTTCGAGCCAGAACTGGCTGGAAGCCGTGCGCCAGCATCATCAGCATCTCATCCTCGTGCCAGGCGAAGTCAAGACGCCCTCTGGTCTTGTGATATCGCAACTCTTGCGTGTGCTTGATGTTTTTTGCGCCAAGATCAGCCCGCGCGCTTATCGTCGCGCCATTCAGCCGCCGGTGGCGGCACGCGAAATCTATGTGGCGGAACGCGAAGGTTGCGCCGAACTGGTCGATGCCCTGATCAAGGAAATCGGTCTCTACATGCCCGGCACTTTCGTCAAGCTCGACAACGGCGAAACGGCGCTGGTGGTCAAGCGGGGCGAGACAGTAAGTACGCCGAAGGTGATTTCCTTGTCGCGCGGCGACGGTATGCCCTACATGGATGGCATGAAGCGCGATACGGCGCGTTCTGAATTTGCCGTCAAGACAGTAGTGCCGCGCGACAAAATCATGCACATGCTCAATCTCTCCAAGATCTGGGGATATTGATTTTTTGGCTTGTGTTTGTCGGTGAAAGTTATTGCTGACAAAATTACTCGGGTATTTTAGAATTCACTTCTGATCCTGTTCGGGAGTGCATTCTCATGTTCCAGCATTTGCGCGAAGATATCCGATCCGTATTTGATCGTGACCCGGCAGCGCGCACCTTCTGGGAGGTGCTGACCTGCTATCCCGGCATTCACGCCCTCATTCTGCACCGCGTGGCGCACTGGCTGTGGGGACATCGGCTGCGCTGGCTGGCGCGCTTTCTTTCGCAGTTTTCCCGCTTTCTGACCGGCATCGAGATCCATCCTGGCGCCACTATTGGCCGCCGTTTCTTTATTGACCACGGCATGGGTGTGGTGATTGGTGAGACGGCCGAGATTGGTGATGATGTGACGCTCTACCACGGCGTGACTCTGGGTGGCACCTCGTGGAACAAAGGCAAGCGCCATCCGACTTTGCAGAACGGCGTGGTGGTTGGTGCCGGTGCTCAGGTTTTGGGGCCAATCATCATTGGTGAAAATGCCCGTATCGGCTCCAATGCGGTAGTGACCAAGCCGGTGTCGGCGGGCGATACGGCGGTGGGTAACCCGGCGCGCATCATCGACAAGTCGGAAGAGGGCAAGCAGCGCGAAGCACAGGCTGAAAAAATGGGCTTTTCTGCCTACGCCGTGGTGCGCGAACAGAATGACCCGATAGCCCAAGCGATTCACGGCCTGATCGACCATGCGGCGGAAAGTGATCGGCGTCTCAATCTGCTCATCAAGCAACTCAAGTCGGCTGGGATCAAATGCACGGCTGCGCCCAAAGCAGGTAGCCATTTTGATCCCGAACATCTCGGCAAAATAGTTGACTGAATTAGTCGGCTTCTGTATTCTCGACAAAAATTGTAGGGAATTGTTGAGGGGGCAGTGATGCGATTGACCACCAAAGGACGTTTTGCCGTAACCGCCATGGTCGACTTGGCCATGAACAGCCATGAGGCTCTGGTGACGCTGGCCAGCATCAGTGAACGGCAGAAAATTTCCCAGTCCTATCTGGAGCAGCTTTTCGGCAAATTACGTCGGCAGGAGCTGATTACAAGTGTGCGAGGCCCCGGCGGCGGTTATGGTCTGGCACGTCCGGCCAAGGAGATTACGGTTGCCCAAATCGTCCGGGCTGTTGATGAAGTTCTTGATGCCACCCAATGTCACGGCCACCAGGATTGCTGTGATCAGCACTGCTGCATGACGCATGATCTGTGGGAGAGTCTCAAT
>Ga0316605_10001194_pt1 | contig 15340 bp, 10 predicted proteins | sample OWC_soil_day20_n_FD_207666 | JGI IMG/M metagenome (GOLD analysis project Ga0316605, IMG submission 207666) | Wetland soil microbial communities from Old Woman Creek delta, Ohio, United States - OWC_soil_day20_noCT | ecosystem: Environmental > Terrestrial > Soil > Wetlands | place: USA: Ohio... | reverse complement strand
CAGGCCGCGCGGGTCCGCTTCCCCTCCGCGCTGGCGGTGGAGGAGAGGTTCCTCCTGGCCGACCCGCAGACGTCCGGCGGCCTGCTGATGTTCGTCCCGGAGGAGCGGGCGGACCGGCTGTGCGACGCCCTGCGGAAGGAGGGGGAAGGGGCGTGGATGATCGGGAGGACGCAGGCGGGAGGCGACCTCGACGTGCAGCGGGTCACGGTGCTCTGAAAGGAATATCCTCCTCCCCGTCTTCGCCCTCCTCACCCTGATCTTCTTCCAATTACACCCAGTTACAAACAGGGACGTAGTTACAAAACCCGTTACAATCAGGGACGTAGCTATAAATCCATGTTGAGGTTCGTTGGAGTTTGTAAGTTTCCAACTACGTCCCTGATTGTACGGGGTATCATTTCGGGTATCACCTGCGCGGGAGGGGCCATGGGGACGCTTGCGATCGGGACGGCGAAATCTCTTTCCGTGAAGTGCCTTTCCGAGGTGTCGTGGCACGACAACGCCCGGATGCGGCTGGACGTCCGCGAGGCGGGGGGCCTTTCCGTCGACCAGTTCGACGTAAAGTGGACGCCGGAGAACGCGGCCGGCGTGTCCGCGCTGGTATCGGTGACGGCCGGCGACGGGAGGACGTGGCGGATCCTGATGGACGTGGGGTGGGACGTGGCGTACATGGACGCCGTGTTCCGCCGCGAGGGGGTCGACCGGCTGCTCGCCGACGGGAACATCGACTTCGTCTACGTCACCCATGAGCACGTCGACCATTTCTGGGGGCTGCCCGCCGTGCTGAAGTACCGCCCGGACGTGAAGCTGATGATCCCCGCCGGCTTCTCCGCCCGCAGCAAGGAACTGCTCGCCGCATCCGGGCACAAGGGGGAGGTCGTCGAGATGCCCCCAGGCCCGCACCTACTGTTCCCCGGCTGCGCCACGGTCACCTTCGACCAGCCGATCTTCCTCAAGACCCACGGGGAGCAGGTGCTCTACGTGAATGTGGAGGGGAAGGGGATCGTCACGATCACGGGCTGCTGCCATCCCGGGGTGCTGGGTCTCCTCGGATACGCAAAGGAGCATTTCGAGGGATTCACGGCATTCCACGGCGTGTACGGCGGCCTGCACATCTCCCCCTTCGAGGAGTGGGGACCTCCGCAAGAGGAAGTGCTCGACAAGCTCCAGGCGTTCGGCGTCCGGAAGTTCGCCTGCAACCACTGCACGGGAGAGACGGCGGTGAAGAAGATGCGGGAACGCGGGATGCCGGTCCTCCCCGGCACGGCCCGCAACGGCAGCAAGAGCAACCTCTACCCGGGAAACGGCGACACGGTGGAGTTCTAAGGGCCGTTCCACCGCCGGATCAGGGCGTATACGATCTCCGTCATCTCCGCGATCCCCGCGAGCGGGATCCGCTCGTCCACCCCGTGGATCTTGCCGTGTTCCGCGCGCGGCAGCAGCACCGGCATCAGCCCGTACGTGGGGATGCCGATGGAGCGGAAGAAGCGGGAGTCGGTGAAGCCCGTCGACATGTAGGGGACGACGGTCGCGTCGGGGTGGACGGATAGGATCGCCTCTTCCATCGCCCGGTAGAGGGGATTCATCGGGGAGCCGTTCGGCCTCTCCGCGAACAGGACCTCCACCGACACGTCGAAATCCGCCACGAGAGCCCGCACCCGCGCCGCAACCTCCTCCGGTTCCTCGCCCGGGACGATCCGCGCGTCCACCGTCCCCTCCGCCGTCCCCGGGATCACGTTGGGCTTGAACCCCGCCGAGAGCGTCGTCACCGCGAAGGTGTTCCGAAGCAGCGGGTCGATCTCCGGGAACCGCTTCGCGAGGGCTTCCAGCGCCTCCGCCTCCGCATCGCCGCCCCGCAGCGCGTCCACATCGAGGTCGACGAACCCCTTCGCCCGGAGGGCCCGGAGCATGTCCCGGACCGGCTCCGTCAGCCGCGGGGGGTCCCGGTGCTCCGCCACGCGGGCCAGCGCCCGCGTCAGCCGCGCCGGCGCGTCCTTCGGCGACGGACGGCTGCCGTGCCCCGCCCGTCCGGACGCCGACAGCTTCAGCCACACCGGCCCCTTCTCCCACATGTTCAGGAGGAAGAACTTTCCCCCGCCGCCGAAGACGTCCGTCACGCCCACGCCGCCCTCGTTCAGCCCGTACGCCTCCCCGAACGGGATCGGCAGGTTCCGCACGAAATATTCCGCCCCCTCGACGCCCCCCACCTCCTCGTCCGCGTTCGCCACCAGGTACAGCTTCCGGCGCAGGATCCCCTCCCGCGCCGCGCGCAGGGCGGCGCACCAGTGCGCGACGCCAAGACCCTTGGTGTCCAGCGTACCGCGGCCGTAGAGGAACCCGTCCCGCTCCACCGCGGAGAACGGGGGCACGCTCCACTCCTCCGCCCGCGCCGGCACCACGTCCATGTGGTGGACGAGCACCAGCCCCGGCTCCTCCGTCCCGCCCAGGTGGCACAGCACGTTGGGTTTCTCCGGCTTCATGCCGAAGGTTACCGGGGACAGGCCGTCCTCGCGCAGGATGCGGCAGAGCAGCTCCGCCGCCCCGCGGCAGTCCCCGGGCGGGTTCGAGGTATCGATCCGGATGTATTCCTTCAGCAGCGCGACCGGGTCGGTCATTGAACTCCCCCCCGTTCCGGGATACATTTCTTAGATTGACGGAATACGCATCCGACTTCATCCGGGGGATATCGAAATGCCGAAAGCGCTCATCACCGGCATCACCGGACAGGACGGATCGTACCTCGTCGAGTTCCTGATGTCGAAGGGGTACGATGTCCACGGCCTGATCCGCCGTGCGTCTACCTTCAACACCGTCCGGCTCGATCACATCTACGTGGACCCCCACGCGCCCGGTGCACGGATGTTCCTCCATTACGGCGACCTCACCGACGCCGGCCAGCTGACGAACCTGATCTACAACGTCCAGCCCGACGAGATCTACCACCTGGGAGCGCAGAGCCACGTGCGCGTTTCCTTCGACATCCCGGAGTACACCGGCGACGTGACCGGCCTGGGCACCGTGCGCATCCTCGAATCGCTGCGGCGGGCGGGATGCAGGGCCCGCTACTACCAGGCATCCTCCAGCGAGATGTTCGGCGCCAGTTCCCCGCCCCAGAGCGAGAAGACCCCCTTCTACCCGCGGTCGCCGTACGGGGCGGCGAAAGTGTACTCCTACTGGATGGCGGTGAACTACCGGGAGGCGTACGGCATCTTCGCCAGCAACGGGATCCTGTTCAACCACGAGTCCCCGCGTCGCGGCGAAACGTTCGTCACCCGCAAGATCACCCGCGCGGTGGCGGCGATCCGGGCGGGCAAGCAGAAGGAGCTGTACCTCGGGAACCTCGACGCCCGGCGCGACTGGGGGTTCGCCTACGAGTACGTCCAGGCGATGTGGCGCATCCTGCAGCACGACAAGGGCGACGACTTCGTCGTGGGCACCGGCCAGTCCAACTCGGTGCGGGAGTTCGTCGAGGAGGCGTTCTCCTACGCGGGCCTCGACTGGAAGGAACACGTCAGGATCGACAGGAAATATTTCCGCCCGACCGAGGTGGAGAACCTGATCGCCGACGCCTCCAAGGCGAGGAAGCTGCTGGACTGGGAGCCGAAGGTGACGTTCCGGGAGCTGGTGCGGATCATGGTGGACGCCGACATGGAGGAAGCGGGGTTGACGCCCCCCGGGGAGGGACGGAAGATCCTCGCCGCGAAAGGTTTCCCCATCGGCTCCCGCTTATAATCGGGGACGTAGCTGAAAAATTACAAATACGCTGAAGCCGGATGAAATTACCCAGCAGCGTGTATCAAGGCCAAACCATTGACGCTTCCGACGCGAAAGACGATCCACGGGAAAAGAGGTACCGCAGTCCGTCCGGTCGGCGAAAGGAACAGAACTACCAGGACGGCGATCCCTCCGGAATGCAGGAAGACCAAAGGAAGCAACACGTTTAGCAGCCGGGGATACGGGAAACGATGAGCCTCTTCGCGGACAAGAGAATTCTGGTGACCGGCGGTGCGGGATTCCTCGGACGCCCCCTGATCCGGAAGCTCGTCGAACGCGGAGCTGCACAGGAGGGCATCACGGTCCCGGAGTACCCCCGGTGCGATCTCCGGCTCCCGGCAGATTGCGCCAAGGTCGTCGCGGGTCAGGACCTCGTGATCCACCTCGCAGCCAACGCCGGGGGCATCGGCTGGAACCTGGCGCACCCCGGCGCGCTTTTTTTCGACAACGCCGCCATGGGAATCCACCTCATGGAGGAGGCACGGAAGGCTGGCGTTTCGAAATTCGTCCAGATCGGCACCGTATGCGCCTACCCGTTCCAGCCCCCGCGCATCCCGTTCCGCGAGGACGACCTGTGGGAGGGGTATCCCGAGCCCACCAACGCGCCATACGGCATCGCCAAGAAGGCGCTGATGGTGATGGCGCAGGCATACCGCCAGGAGTACGGCTTCAACGCGATCTACCTGCTCCCCGTGAACCTCTATGGCCCCGGCGACCATTTTTTCGACCCGGAGAAGTCCCACGTCATCCCGGCGCTGATACAGAAATTCGTGGACGCCCGCGAATCCGGCGCCCCCCGGGTCGAGGTGTGGGGAAGCGGCTTCTACGAGGGAACTCCCGTCTCCCGCGAGTTCCTCTATGTGGAGGACGCCGCCGAGGGGATCGCGCTGGCAACGGAGCGGTACGACGGAGCGGAGCCGGTGAACATCGGTGCGGGCCATGAGGTGCCGATCAACGACCTTATCGCGTTGGTGAAGGAGATGACAGGGTACCGGGGCGAGGTGGTCCGTAACCTCAGCCGGCCCGACGGGCAGCCCCGGCGATGCCTGGACACTTCCCGGGCGCGGGAGAGGTTCGGCTTCTCGGCGCGAACCCCCTTCGAGGAGGGACTGCGCAGGACGATCGCCTGGTACGAGGAAGCACGCCGCTCCCGCCCAGGGCACTTACAACCAGGGACGTAGCTGCAGACTTACAACGGGTGACGCGGCCATTCGGGGACGCAGGGTAGCGGATCCAATTTGGCGGGAGAGCTGGATATCTGTAAGTTCCCAGCTACGTCCCTGTTTGTAAGAGGGGGGAGGCATGAAACGCATACTGGTCACCGGCGGAGCCGGCTTCATCGGGTCGCACCTGTGCGAGCGCCTGCTCGCGCGGGGGGACGAGGTGCTGTGCGTGGACAACTTCTTCACCTCCCGCCGGCAGAACATCCTGCACCTGTTCGACAACCACATGTTCGAGTTCATGCGCCACGACATCACCTGGCCCCTGTACGTGGAGGTCGACCAGATCTACAACCTCGCCTGCCCCGCCTCCCCGGTCCACTACCAGTTCGACCCCGTGCAGACGACCAAGACCAACGTGCACGGCGCCATCAACATGCTGGGGCTTGCCAAGCGGCTCAAGGTGCGGATCCTTCAGGCCTCCACCTCCGAGGTGTACGGCGACCCGACGGAGCACCCGCAGACCGAGGCGTACTGGGGAAACGTGAATCCCATCGGGAGCCGTGCCTGCTACGACGAGGGGAAACGGTGCGCCGAGACCCTCTTTTTCGACTACTATCGCCAGCACAAGCTGCAGATCCGCGTGATCCGGATCTTCAACACCTACGGCCCGCGGATGCACCCCAACGACGGCCGTGTGGTGTCCAACTTCATCGTCCAGGCGTTGAAAGGCGAGCCGATCACCCTCTACGGGACAGGGAACCAGTCGCGTTCCTTCTGCTACGTGGACGACCTCGTCACGGGCATGATCGCGATGATGGACCAGGAAGAGATGACCGGTCCGGTGAACCTCGGCAACCCCGGGGAGTTCACCATCCTCGAACTGGCGAACCTTGTGAAGGGGCTTTCCGGTTCGAAGTCCGAGATCGTCTTCCGTCCGCTGCCCCAGGACGACCCGGCCCGCCGGCGCCCGGACATCACCCTGGCGAAGACGAAACTCGGCTGGGAGCCCACCGTCCCGCTCCGCGAAGGCCTGGTCAAGACTATCGCCTACTTCGGGGACCTGCTGAAGTCGGGGGTATAGTCGGTCCGGTTTCCGGACACCCGGGACGTGATGCGGTCCCACCCTTGGTCCCGTTTCCCGCGCACACCCTTGCCCTGACGTAGTTTTTTCTGCTGCCTCCGGGTCCGGAACGCCTCCCGATCTCCCCGGTACAACCCTTGCCTCTTCCTGTCACAAAACAATTACAAAAGGGGACGTAGCTACAATTTCCCAAATAACAGCAGACCGGATCGTCCTAATGGAAATTGTAGCTACGTCCCCGATTGTAAGGAGGAGGTAGAGCGATGGCGAGGAAGGCGCTGCTGGTGGGGATCAACCGGTACCCGGACCCGGCGGACGGACTGAGGGGGTGCGTCAACGACGTGCTGTTGATGCGGGACACGCTTGCGCGCCACTACGGCTTCATCGATCCCGGCGCCGTGCGCATCCTCACCGACCATCGCGCCACCACCGAGGCCATCCTCCACAACCTCGCGTGGCTCGTCGACGGCGCGGCGTCGGGCGACTCCCTGGTCTTCCACTACTCCGGCCACGGTTCCCAGGTGCCCGACCGGAACGGCGACGAGGGGGACGGCCTCGACGAGATCCTCTGTCCGTACGACCTCGACTGGGCGCATCCCCTGACCGACGACGATCTCGCCGCCGTCGTCGCCCCCATCCCGAAAGGCGCCCTCCTCACCGTCATCCTCGACTGCTGCCACTCCGGCACCGGGTTGCGGGAAACGTCGCGGAACGGATCCGGCATCCGGCACCGTTACCTGCCGCACCTCGTGGAACCGGCCGTTTTCCCCCGCCCCGTCCGCCGCTTCGGCGCCGGCGTCACGAAGACCAACGCGGTGCTCCTCGCCGCATGCCGGGACGACCAGACCTCCGCGGACGCCTTCATCGACGGCAAGTTCCGCGGCGCCCACACCTGGTACCTGTGCCAATCCCTGCGGGAGGCGAACTGGAATCCAACGTACCGCGATCTGGCCTCCACCACCGGCACCGCCCTCTCCCGGACCGGCTTCGACCAAGTCCCGCAACTCGAGGGCCCATCCCGCCTCCTGACCATGCCGGTATTCCAGGGCAGGCACATCAGCAAATCCGCCAGGATCGTCGCGTGATGGTCCGGTTCCCCGGCCCAGAATCCCCTTGCCCGGCCCACTTGTTTCCTGTAATATTTCCGGATATTCCGGCGCACACCCATAAGCTGAAGCCGACTCAGAGCCGTCGTGCGGATGTTCCGGGTGCCGGCATCCGCAGGGGGATTGCTTGGACCCGAGATGGTTCCTGGTCAAGACGAAAGCCCTGAATGAAAACAGGGTGTTCACCCGCCTAACCGGCGCCGACTACGAGGTCCTCTTCCCCCGATACCGGAGGAAGTCCCGCCGCCATCGGGGCGTCCTCGAGACCCGCCCTCTTTTCCCCACCTACCTGTTCGTCCGGTTCGACCCCGACGAGCTCAAAACGATCAAATACACCCATGGCGTCTCGCGGGTCATCACGTTCGGGCTGGAACCCCAGGAGGTGGGGGATGAGATCATCTCCGCCATCCGGGAGCGGATGGACAGCGAGGGGATGGTCAAGCTCGAGCCGAAGGTCGTCCCCCTGTCACCGGGCCAGCGCGTGAAGATCGGGGAGGGCCCATTCGCCGGCCTCGACGCGATCTTCCTCGAGGAACTCCCGGACCGGGAGCGCGTCGTGCTCCTCCTCGACGCCGTTTCCAGCTACCGCCTGACCATCGAAAAGCAATCCCTCGAGCATTGAGACGACGATCCCGCTCTGCCTGCCGGTGCGCTCCATTTCATTCGAATTTTCGGCCAGTAGGGGATGTTATAATTAAGCATTTATAGGCAAATCGCTGTTTTATTGGATGCGGATTCCCGGGTCGGCACGTCATATGGGCGGTAGCGTGCCAAGTCACGCCAAAAAGGATAACGCCGTGATATCATGTAGATAGTTGGCAGTATCCGGGCCTTTCTCGCTGTGGTTTCCGTACCCGGTTCGTTCTTCTTCTTGTGGCCCCCGTCGTGCTCCTCGCAGTCGCTTCGGCGCCAGACGGGAGCAGCGTTCCGGTGCCTGGTGGTCCACCCATCCGGATTTCCTGCACGACTGCCAGGACCGGGTCCTGAATCACCCGATGGGTACCGATGCACAGAACTTCGGCGTTGGGATCACGCGGTCGTGGCAATTTCCGGGTGGGTAAGGTCCCGTTCTCCCCGGTGATGTCGGCGAACGGTTTTCCTGTTCCTGTTTTCCATCAGAACGGATATGTTGGTTGATCTCAGAGGAGAGCGTATGATCCGGCGCTTTTTCCGTACATCGGTCATGGTCATCTTGTTCACCCTGCTCTCCGCCCAACACGTCCAGGCTGCCGACCCGACCGGATCCGGAAGTGGACAGTACGATCCATCGCAGCCCTCGAACCAGGGGACAACGGGAACGTATCCCAAGGGAACTTCACCGTCGCCGTTCCTGCAGCCACAGGGTCCTTTATCTCCATATCTACAACCACCTGCGGTGACGCCTGTCCAGCCGGGGATGGACGTCCCCCGGGAGGTTCCGATTCCATCCGCGGACAAGGCCGCCTTGCCCGTCCTGCCACCGCTCCCCCCGGAGGGGCAGTCCCAGTTCGAGCAGCTCGTGTCCGGGAAGGTGGAGATAACGAGGGCACAATTCGAGACGCTCTTCCGGGATCCGAACCTGAAATTTTCTGTAACGATGGTGACCCCTCCCCTGGGATCGATTCTCGTCCCCATCAAGGTTGTCACCGTGCCCGATAAGTCCGACCCGGCGGAAACCCGGCAGCCCCGGCAGCCGTTCGAATTCGAAGCCGGCTACCTGGTCGGCTCCCCCGAACGGATCGGGGAGTCGTTCCGCCTCCTCGGGATCAACAGCCCCTACTCCATCTCGACCGACCTCAAGCATTTCGGATTCGACCTGTTCCAGCAGGGACGCTCCGGGTTCCAGGCGAGCATCCGGCTGCCCGTGGGCCCCGACTACGTCGTCGGCCCCGGGGACGAGTTGCGGATCACGGTTTGGGGAAAAGTCGAGGGAGCGTGGAATATCGAGGTCGACCGGGACGGCACGGTACGGTTGCCGAAAGCCGGCATCGTCGTCGTGGGGGGGCTTACCTTCGATCAGGCCAGGGATGTGCTGCGGAAGGAGTTCTCCCGGTACTACACCGGATTCGAGATGAACGTCTCCCTTGGCGCCCTGCGGACGATGACCGTCTACGTGGTGGGGAATGCCCGGCAGCCGGGTGCCTACACGGTCTCCTCACTCGCCACGATGGGAAACGTCCTGATCCAGGCTGGTGGGCCGACCAAGGCCGGATCCATGCGGGACATCCAGATCCGCCGGGGCGGGAAGACCGTCTCCCGACTCGACCTGTACGATTTCCTGCGGCGGGGAGACAAATCCGGTGACCACCGTCTCCTTCCGGAGGATGTGATCTTCATCCCCCCCGTCGGGCCGGTCACAGCGATCGCCGGGAGTGTGAACAACCCGGGACTGTACGAGCTGAAGGGGGAGAAGACGGTATCGCAGCTGGTCGAGCTGGCGGGAGGGCTGAATACCGTCGCGTTCCGGGGCCGCCTGCAGATCGAGCGGATCGTGGACAGCAACCGCCAGATCGTGTTCGAGTCCGACCTCGAGGACACGAAGGAGCAGGAAGTAGACCTCCGTTCCGGGGACATCCTGAAAGTCTTCCGGGTGGTACAGGACAAGCGGACCGTCCGGGTCCTCGGGGCCGTGCAGCGGGACGGCGAATACGGGTACCGCGCGGGAATGACGGTGAAGGACCTGGTCGCGCTCTCCGGCGGCACGAAATATTATGCGTACCTGAAGGACGCGGAGCTGACCCGGCTGGACGTCACCGAACAGGGACCGAAAGGTGAGAAGGTCACCATCGACCTGGAGAAGGCACTGGCCGGTGACCCCGCGTCGAACCTGCCCCTCCGGGAGAACGACCAGCTCCTCGTCCGCACCGTCCCGGAGTGGAGGATGGCCAGCCAGGTTACGGTGCAGGGGGAATTGCGATTTCCCGGGACCTACATGGTCCGAAAAGGGGAGAAACTGTCCTCTCTGATCGGGCGGGCGGGCGGCTTCACCGCCAACGCGTATCTGAGGGGAGCGGTGTTTACAAGGGAGAGCGTGCGGGAACTTCAGCAGAAGCGGCTCGAAGAGTCCATCGCCCGCCTGGAGCGGGACCTGCTGTCCCAGGGGTCGTCCCGGATTTCCACGGCGGCGTCCCCGGAGGAACTGAAGGCTATCGAAGTGGAGATCAAGCAGACGAAGGATTTCCTGGAGCGGCTGAAGACCGTCCGGGCCACCGGCAGGATGGTGCTGGAGATTTCCACGCCCGAGACCCTGGCGAAATCGATCTACGACATCGAGCTCGAGAACGGCGATTCCCTCTTCGTCCCGGAAAATCCCCAGAGCCTGCAGACTCTCGGGGCGGTGTTCAACCAGACCGCCTTCGTGTTCGACAAGGCGAAAGGGCTGCAGGATTACATCGAGCTGGCGGGCGGCTACACGGAAAGCGCGGACAAATCCAGGCTCTACATACTCAAGGTGAACGGGTCTGCTGTCCGGCCCGAAAGCAGCCGGTTCTTTCTTTCTTCCAGGACGACCTACAGGACGGCCGACGGCAGCCCGCTTCTGGAACCCGGGGACAGCATCGTGGTGCCGGAGAAGCTGGAGCGCATTGCGTGGCTGCGGGAGACCAAGGATATCACCCAGATCCTCTTCCAGGTCGCTGTGGCGGCCGGCGTCGTGATCGCGCTGTTCTAGAGGCCGCCGGCTGTGAATCAGGACATGGAATCCTCCCGTATGTATCGCGAGACCGGAATAGACCTGGCGGAACTGATCAAAGCTCTGTCGAAATGGTGGCGGTGGATATTCGGCGTAACTGCCGCGTGCGCCGCCGTCGCGGTGGTCGTCTCCCTGCTGCTTCCCGTCTACTACAAGGCGGAAACCCGGGTTCTTCCTCCTCAGGAAAAAGGCAGCCTTGCCTCCCAACTGATGGGCCAATATGGAGGTCTGATTGCACTTGCAGGTGGTACTGCGGGTATCAAGTCCCCTGGTGAACTGTACGTGGAGATGTTGAAGTCCCGTACGGTCCTGGACCGCATGATAGACCGGTTCGAACTGATGAAAACATACAAGGTGAAATATCGGGAGGATGCACGGAAGGATCTTCGAAATCTGCTCACGGTCCGGGAGCAACGGAAGAGCGGGGTCATTGTCCTTACCGTGGAGGACAGGGACCCGAAACATGCTGCCGATATGGCCAACACGTTCGTCGAGGAACTCAAATCCCTGGCGAGCGGACTGGCGGTCTCGGAAGCCGGCCTGAGGCGGATGTTCTTCGAGGAGCAGATCCGGTCCACGAAGGAGTCTCTCGCCCGCACCGAGGAGGAGATGAAGGGGTTTCAACTGCGCACGGGCGCTTTCCAGATCGACGCGCAGGCGAAGGCGGTCATCGAGGGGATCGCCCAGCTCCGGGCGAGGATCGCGGCGAAGGAGGTCGAGGCCAAGGTTCTCCGCTCCTTTGCGACTGCCCAGAATCCGGATCTCCAACGGGTCGAGGCTGAGATCCAGGCTCTTCGAGCCGAATCGGAGAGAATCGAGTCGGGAAAGGGGCGGGGGTTCGACCCGCTCATGTCGTCGCAACGAGTACCCGAAATGGGTACGGAGTATCTCCGGAAACTGAGGCAACTGAAATACAATGAAACCCTTTACGAACTACTGGTGAAACAATATGAACTGGCAAGGTTGGATGAAGCCAGAAGCGCGGTCGTCATCCAGGTGATCGACCGGGCGGTTCCTCCCGATCGGAAATCCAGACCCAAAAGGACTTTGATCGTCTTGATGACGACGGCGACGGGTTTCATTTTATCGTTGGTCGTCATTCTGCTTCGTGAGCGGCCCTGGACAAGATCGGAAAAGCCATCGCGGGAGGGAAGCCGACAAGCATAGCGAAGGCGAATGTTGCTTCGTGTCACGCTGTCGTGGCATTATGCCGGATTCTGGCGTTCGGTGAGACAGGGTTCCCCAGCGGAAAGAATCGTTTCTAAGGCTGCCCTTTCCGGATATAATTTTTCCTTCTAATTACTTGGGGCAAGGGATCACCTGGCGATGGGATATACGGAAAAGGCCATCGGTCGACCGGTATGGAAGAATTAATTTCCCAGAAACATATCGTGTGGTTGTTCTTCTCCTCCCTGTTCCTTTCCATTGTGCTCACGCCACGGACGCGTGCGTTGGCGGTGCTTCTCGGGGCTGTGGACACGCCGGATCCGCGCAAGGTCCACGGGAGGGCGATTCCCCGATTGGGGGGATTGGGTATCGCGGTGTCGGTCGTTCTGTTCCTGTACCTTTTCGGAAAACCGGGGATGTCCCTGAACGGGTTCCTGATCGGTGCGATCCTGACCGCCCTGGTCGGTTTCCTCGACGACGTTTTCCATTTCAGGCCCCTGTACAAGTTTTTCGGGCAGATCGTTGCCGCCGCGGCGTTTGTTTTCCTGGGCGATTGCTACATCCAGTCTTTGGGAGACATCGCCGCGATCGGCGAGATCCGGCTGGAGGCGCACGCACCGTGGTTCACAGTTTTCTGCATGGTAGGAGTGATGAATGCCCTGAACCTTTCCGATGGGCTGGACGGACTTGCGGGCGGGATCAGCGCCATCGCCTGCTTCTTCCTGGGCCTCTTCTCTATCCTGCAAGGGGACTCGCTGAGTCTTTCCATCACGGTCTGCCTCCTGGGCAGCCTGTTCGGGTTCCTGCGGTACAACTCCTTCCCGGCGAAACTGTTCATGGGGGATACGGGGAGCATGCTCCTCGGGTATTCCCTTGCGGCCGTCGCGGTGCGGCTGGCGGAGTTCGGGGGGGCGGTCCGATTCAGCCCCATGACGTTCGCGACCGTGCTGGCGCTTCCGATTCTCGACACGCTTCTCGTGATGGGGCGACGTGCCCTCCGGTGCGAGAATCCCTTCCTTCCCGACAAGACACATCTCCATCACCAGTTGCTGGATCTCGGGTTATCGCACGCGGCGGTGGTCCCGATCCTCTACGGCCTCATGACCGTATTCGGGGTGGTTGCGTGGGGAATGAGAGACTTCCCCGAATGGATGCAATTTGCCTCCGTGGTGGCGTTGGGCGCATTCGTGTACGGTGCGCTCCCCCTGTTCGGACGGATAGGGCCACGGATTGCCGTATCGTTGAAGGATGGAACCCTCTATCGGGGAACTTCCTCCCCGATCCGGAAACACCACGGGCTGGCCCGAAGCGTCCCGCTGGTATCCTGGCTGATCGGGATCGGATTGTGCGTCCCCGCGCTCCTTTCCGCCCAGGTCCGGGGCAAGGCCGGCCTGGTGTCCTTCTCGATGGCCACCTTCATATTTTTCCTGTTTCCGTGGCAAGGGAGACGGAGACACGCGGCCTTGTGCCACGGTGTTTTATACGCCTCCTGCGTCTGCCTCGTGGGGATTCTCCATCTGGGCAATGGCGCGGCCTCCTGGGTCGTGTACTATATGGTGGTATTCAGCATCGCCACTCTGGCCTGGGCTCTCCTGATGACAAAATCCCGGCCCTTGTATGGCAAGCTGCTTGTGCCGAGCGGGTTCGAGACCCTCCTGATCGTCCTGTGTCTGCTGATCCCCCTGATTGTGGTCCCCGCTTTGGGGCTGGCGGGTTCGATGCGGAAAACCATCCTGCTGTCATGCTTCGAATCCATGCCCTTCCTGCTGGCTTTCAAGATCATAGTGCGGAGAAAGCCGGTTCGAAACCAGGTCTTTGCGATCGCCTTCCTTGTGACCTTTCTCCTTCTGGGGATCCACGGCACACTGTCCGCCGATAATGTCTGGGGCTCAAGCCCTGTCCCGGCGGAAACGAAAGCCCCCGGGTGCCCTTGAATTTTCCCCCGTTCGTTCACCCCGTGCCGTGGAGCCGCATGGAGCGAATCCCGAGCGGATCGTATTCCTGTGCCTGATTCCCGCCGGCGGGGGTCGACAGCACCACGAAAAGCCTGGACGGCGAATCCCTCCTTGGGCCTCCACCCACGGCCCTCCCGATGAACACGTGGTTTTCGCTTCCTGCGTCCGGAGCCGTGGTGTTTCTCCGTCAGGTCCGGAAAACCCTGGAGTTCGTCCGGCTCGCGCCATTCGACACCTCGACGACGGAAGGGCGGTCCCGGGAGCGGTATCGGCGGGTCGCGCTCTCCACGGTGACTTCCGCCGCCGCAAAGGCGATCGCGATCCTCACCACGCTCGTGGCCGTCCCCCTCACGGTAGGGTACCTGGGCGTCGAGCGGTACGGGCTCTGGATGGCGCTCAGTTCCGCCGTCGCACTCCTCGGGTTCGGGGATTTCGGGATCGGGCTGGGGCTTCTGAACGCGGTCTCCGAGGCGGATGGAAGGAAAGACCTCGAGGCGGCGAGGGAGTATGTGTCCAGCGCCTTCTACCTGCTCCTGGGGGTCGGGGTTGTCGTCGGGACGGTGTTCGCGGTCACATCAACGTCCGTCTCCTGGGGGGAACTCTTCAACGTGCGGTCGAAACAGGCCGCGGAGGAAGCGCTTCCCGCCATTTCGGTGCTGATTGCATGCTTTGCCGCGAACATTCCCTTGTGGACCGCCAACCGGGTGAATATGGGATACCAGGAGGGATACGTAAACAGCGCCTGGGAGATAGCCGGGAACCTGGCCGGACTGGGGGGGTTGCTCCTCTCCATCCATTTCCGGACCGGGCTGCCCATCCTGGTGCTCGCGGTTTCCTCGGGACCTTTGCTCGCTTCCATGGCCAATGGGATCGTGCTGTTCACCTCGCGCCGCCCACGGCTGCTCCCGAGATGGAAGCGCTTTCGGGCGGATTCCGCAGGAAAGGTGTTCCGGCTGGGGGCACTCTTTTTCATCATGCAGATGGCGGGCGTCCTGATGCTGACTACGGACAATCTCGTGGTGGCCCGGGTGCTCGGAGTCTCGGAGGTGACGAGATATGCCGTCCCGATGAAACTGTTTGGAGCGGTGCCGCTCCTGGTCGGGATGATCCTCGTCCCGCTGTGGCCTGCATACGGGGAGGCAATATCCAGCGGTGACGCGATCTGGGTGCGAAGAACGCTGGTGGGCTCCGTCCGGTGGGCCGCGATTTTTTCGCTCGCGATCGCCGTGCCGCTGGCCGTTTTCGGGAAGTCGATTGTCCACGCCTGGGTAGGGCCGGAAGCCGTTCCTCCCTTGTCCCTGCTGTTGGGGATGGGTGTCTGGACCGTCATGAATACGGCATGGGGAGCCGTGGCGATGTTCCTGAACGGGGCGAGCGCGCTGAGAGCCCAGGCCATCTGGTCTACCGTGACGGGAGCCGGTGCG
>Ga0316605_10001190_pt1 | contig 15357 bp, 10 predicted proteins | sample OWC_soil_day20_n_FD_207666 | JGI IMG/M metagenome (GOLD analysis project Ga0316605, IMG submission 207666) | Wetland soil microbial communities from Old Woman Creek delta, Ohio, United States - OWC_soil_day20_noCT | ecosystem: Environmental > Terrestrial > Soil > Wetlands | place: USA: Ohio... | reverse complement strand
TTCACGAGGAATCTCCTGGCATCCAGCGTCGATTGTGTCACCTTTCCGCGGCAGCGTCCGTTGGCGGTGAGCTGGCGACCGGCCACCAGTGGCACCGATGGCGGCGTGATCGGTCGCTTGCGGCCGACGCAGGCTTCGAGCGAACTTTCCGGGGGCTGGATGTCGTTCCTTGCGGCGATGTCGGCCTTGGGGGACATCTCGCAGATTTCGCTGTGATTTCAGCGCTTAAGCGAAGGAGAAATATTTGGCAAATTGCTGAGCGTGCCGTGATGGACTGTCAGCGGCCTTTGCAGCAGCGTTCGCCCGGAATCGCAGTGCCCCCCATTTCGCGTCATAGAGGTGGACCATGTCGAACGAGCGCCGGGTACGCAAGAGTCCACTCGCAAACAAGCGGTCGATGGAGGTTTGCTTGCTCAGCCTTCTGTTGGCCCAGGCCCTGGCTGGGTGCGGCGGAAACGGCGGCGATAAGAACCCTGGACCAACCTCCGCGGGACCCGTGCCCCCACCCGCCCCAGGACCGGTGCCGCCACCCGCCCCAGGACCGGTGCCACCGCCCGCCCCAGGACCGGTGCCACCTTACGCCGCTGAGTCGTTGCATGGACGCTTCGTTGGATCGGTGAAGATTGGCGATGCGGAATACTTCGGCGACGCGCTACTCACCGTCGACGGCGCGGTTCGACTATATGTCGGGGGTCCCTATCACTCGGATGGCACAGTCCAACTAACCAGGCCCGAAAGTTCCGCACAGTTTGTCGGCAACCTCGAAGTGCAGGGGAACCGGGCATCTGGAACTGGCGTCATCGTCGCCCAGGGGTGCGCCCCCCCCCGTGACGTCGTCGGATTATGCGGTAACAACGTGTTTGGTGAAGTCCGCATTGCAGTCGATTCCGACGGCATCCAGGGCGAGATCCAGGTAGACGTGAATGACGCGATCGGGACCTGGTTGCTGGACTTGCAGTCGTGGGACAACTTCTACGTGCTACCGGCCAGGCTACAGAACGTGGCCGGCCAGTACGAGGAGGAGCTCGCGGAATTCGCGTCCGACGGCGACGTGATCATGAACGTCGATGGTACGGGGCGCTTGTTCTTTCAGAGCGCGCATTCGGCCTGTACCGGCAATGGGACACTGGCGCCTCATCTGGACGGGGCATTCAATGTCTACGACGTCACCCTCATCATCGGAGGCTGCAATGAAACGTACGCCTACCTTAATGGTGAATACGAAGGTCTGGCTACGACAAGCGCCAGCAACTATTGGGCCTACGACTCATCGCTCCGCACTTGGCTGTCGAAGCGCGCGGGCGGTCCTTCGCAGCCGGCTGCGTTAGTCATGTGGGGACGACCTTTGTAAACGGTGCCACACGAGTGGAGCCAACCGCGAAACGAGTCCAGCGCGCCGGAGTCGTAGCATCGAAACTGCGCGGCTGCGAGTCGTCCCCGCAATCGCGATCGCCTCGAACTCGCCCGTGCAACTACCTCCCTGCGTCGCCGGGCGACGAGATCGGACGCGGTGAGGAACCTGAAAATTATGAAAAACTGAAAGCCTGCCTCCGCAGCACGCGGGCTCTCAGGTTTCCAGGTTCGCCAGGTTTCCGGATTCCCACGTCCCCGACCCCGCGCAGCCGAACTGGGGGCGCGTCGTGGCCTCGTCGCGGGCGACGGAAGCCGGACCCGGCGGGCCCCTTCCGGCGCGCGGTTCGGAAAGGGTTCGGTCGCGATGTGCGCAAGCCGTCGACCGGCATGGTCCAGCGGTCAAGTTCGGCACGTTTTCGCGTGCCAGACTCGGGATAGGCTCGGTCGAGCGGGGCGGTTCGGTCGCTGAACGAGAATCCCCTGGACGCCTGTTGACACCGCTGCCCTCCGGCGCAGACTCCGCGAACTGCCGATCACATACTGATGGAAACAGGGGAAGAGAGAACATGAAACATCTAATGGTGGCGCTTCTGTGCTCAATGGGTCTGGTTGCCACCGCGGGTGCGGCGACTCCGGAGGCCGAACTGCTGGCACCCATTCATCAGTTCGTCGACAGCTTCAACAAGGGCGATTCCGCCGCTGCCGAGGCGGCGAACCTGTCGACCGGTGTCACCATCGTCGACGAGGTGCCGCCGTATCTATGGCAGGGTCCCGGCGCGTTCAAAGCGTGGGCCAAGGACCTGGACACCCACGACAAGAGTGCAGGCATGACCGATCAGCAGGTCACGCTCGGCAAGGTGAGCCTGACCGACTCCACGGCTGACAACGCCTACGTCGCGATCGCCGCTGTGTACTCGTACAAGCAGAATGGAGTCGCGATGAATGAGCCCGCGCACATGACGTTCGCCCTGCGAAAAGCCACGGGCGGCTGGAAGATCGCTGCGTGGACATGGACGGGATCGCAAGCGCAACAGGCGAAGTAAACCGCTCGACGGATCCTGGCGGGCGGCGACTTGTGACGCTAGCGCCGACCCGCCGCGGCTGCGTTCGGCCGCCCGGTTCGGAAAGAGTTCGGTCGCGATGCGCCTAAGCCGTTGAACCAGATCGGCCCTCCAGATCGCGGGTCAGGTTTTCACGCCTCCGGTTCGGGATAGGCTCGGTGGGGCGTGGCGGTTCCTCACGCTGCCGCACTCCCGCTAGACTCGGCCCCTGAGGGGGAGGTAAGTGACCGACACGCCGACCGAGGTTGGGGGTGAGGGCACGTGGGCCCGACTGCGCCGCCGCAAGGTGGTGCAGTGGGGCGTCGCCTACGCCGCCGGCGCGTGGGCGCTGCTGCAGGGAATCGGCTTCCTCGCGGATGCCTTCCACTGGCCCGACGCGACCAAGCAGGTCGCGGCACTCGTCCTGCTGATCGGACTCCCGATAGTCCTCGTTCTCGCCTGCTACCACGGCGACCGCGGCGAGCGGCGCGTCACCCGGACCGAGTTCGCGATCCTGACTATGTTGTTCCTGCTCGGCGGCGGCCTGTTATGGCGTTACCAGCACATGAGCGCGACGCCGGAGTCGCCGATTGTTGCGCAGTCTGCGACCGCGTCCACGACCGCCGCTGCCGCTGCGACCGACCGTTCCATCGCCGTGCTCCCGTTCGTGAACATGAGCGCGGACAAGGAGCAGGAGTACTTCGCGGACGGCATCTCGGAGGAGCTGCTGAACCTCCTGGCCCAGGTGCCGGAGCTGCGCGTGATCGCGCGCACGTCGTCGTTCTCATTCAAAGGCAAGGAGGTGGACATCGCGACCATCGCGAGGAAGCTGGGTGTTGCGCATGTGCTCGAGGGCAGCGTGCGAAAGTCCGGGAATCGAGTACGCATTACGGCCCAACTCGTCCGGGCTGCGGACAGCTCGCACCTGTGGTCCCAGAGCTACGACCGCGAGCTCTCGGACGTGTTTGCAATCCAGGACGAGATCTCCAGCGCGGTAGTGCGGCAGCTGCAGGCCACATTGCTCAGCGGGCAACCGTCAGCCGCCGGCGGCGCGCTCGCTGGTTCGACGCGCAACGCAATTGACCCCGAAGCCTATGAGCTGTACCTGCGCGGCCGGTACGAGATGTGGTCCTGGAACAATGAGAACCTCGCACGCGCCGAGGCGTTGTTCGAGCGTGCGGTCGAGCACGATCCTTCGTTCGGCGACGCGTGGGCCTCGCTGGCCGAGACCGCAGTGCTGCGCCACGAGATTCACCAGGTGCGGGATCGTGAGGCCGCGTACGCGAGGGCGACCGATGCTGCCCGGCGCGCGCTGGCGAGCGCTCCGACGTCGGCCGAAGGGCATGCGGCGCTGTCGCACATCCTCTGGCATGAGCGGCGTTGGAGGCTCGCCGAAGAAGAGGCACGCCGGGCCGTGGCCCTGAATCCGAGCTCAGCGATGGGGTACGAGTGGCTGGGAATGGCCTTGACCGCGTTGGGCAGCCTGGAGGAGGCCAACGCCGCTTTCAAGCAGGCACTGGCGCTCGACCCTTTGTCGCAGTCGTACTACGCAAACGCGGCCTCGGTGCTCGTGAACCTCGGGCGCTACGGCGACGCCGAGAGCATGATGCGACGCGCCGTCCAACTCGGCGAACTTGGGTTCACGCCATTCCTCTGGTGGACTGGCCTCGACGTGCTGCTGCGGGTCGGCCGCATCGACGAGGCGGAACTCTGGGTCGAGCGGTGCGCTGCGCTCGGTCCGCGAGCGGAACTGCTGGTGCAGATTCTTCGGGCACGTGTCCTCTTTGCGCAGGGCGATCAGCGCGGTGCGCGCGACCTTCTCGCCGGCGTCGGCTCGAAGATTCCACCCGGTGCAGGCTTCGAGGTCTTTGTCAGCGGCGCGAGTTTCATGATTGGCGAGGTCGACAGCGGGCTCTACTGGCTGGAGCGCACGGTCGCGTCCGCCGACTTGTTGGCCATAGCTCGTTTCCTGCCGGAGATCCAACAGGTGATCGCTCACCCGCGGATGCAGGCGTTGCTCAAGGAGACCGGCCTCGAGGGGTTGCCCGCGACTGGGCCGGGAACGCCGCCAGCCAATTAACGTCGCGCCCCCGACTTATTCAGCCCAACTGGACGTCATGGATTCAGCGCATCTCACGTGACGGTGTTGTCAGCTTAATTCGTCGAAGGAGCAATGAGCGGGGAGGGAGCGGCATGAAAGGCACTGGCATATGAAACAGGGATCCGGCGAATCGATTGTGTTGCCGGCTCCCGTGCCGGAAGAGCACCTGATCGACGGCTGTGCTCCGCAAATATTAGATCCGGGACGAACTGACCCCGTTGCGGGACCTTCGCCGAGCTATGGCATGATCGCAGCGTGATCGCGTTGGCTCGAATCGTCCTTCGGTTACTTGCCGACCTGGCGGGCCTCGTTGTGTTGTCGCTCAGGCCAAGGCGCGTCGACGCCGCGACGCGGGTGTCGCTGGCGGTGCTTTCCCGGCTCTTCGATTGGCGCGATGCCCTGGCCGTGATTCGGCCCGAGACGCTGATCCGCTGGCACCGAGCAGGCTGGCGCCTGTTCTGGCGCCTCAAGTCAAGACCTGGACGACCGCCGATTCCGCTGGAACTGCGCCAGCTGAGCCGGGCGACGCGCCGCGGCGGGCGGTTTGCGGCGGGCCCCGAGTCGCCCCGGAGTGGCCCGCTGAGGGGCAGTCGGGCCCCGGCGATGGCTCCCCCACTGGCGGGCCCCCGCCTGTCGCCCCGGGGCGCGAGGAGAATGACTTCGCCGCACGGTCGGCGCCCTGCTCGCGGCTGGGTGCACGCGTGGGCGCTGCGAGCGTGACCGCGCGTCGACGGCCGCGTCTAATCCATTGAACATGATTGAATGAACAATAAAGTGAGCCAAAAAATGTCATCAAACGTCGCAGCCCGGCCACGTGCGATTGCGGGCAATGCTCGACCGCCGGTCCCGGTCAGTCGATGCATTCGGGGCCAACGATCAGCAGGGCAGCGGGATCGAGCGGCAGCGTCCCGCAATGCAAGGATGCACACGTCCTTGACGCAAGCCGTTTCGAACAACAGCTAGTGCGATACAGAGGCACCGGATAGCGGCCAACCAGAAGCGGGTGAGGCGGCGAAGACCGGCCCCAATGCCGATCGCCGAGAGCGGTCGTGCAACCCGCGATCGACCATTGGCCGACATACCGTGGGCGGTCCTGGTCGACAATCGCCCGCGCTTTCGACATCATCGGTCCTCAGAGGGAGGCGTAACGACGGTGATGTCTTTCATCGCCGAGCTCAGGCGTCGCAACGTGCTGCGCGTCGGCGCGGTCTACGTCGCGGGTGCGTGGTTGCTTATCCAAGTCGCCCAGACCCTGTTCCCACTCTTCGGCTTTGGCGAGACGGTGCTCCGCGTCGTCGTCGTGGCGTTGGCCATTGGCCTGCTTCCGATCCTGATTTTCGCGTGGGCCTTTGAACTCACGCCCGAAGGCCTGAAGCGCGAGGGCGACGTCGATCGCAGCCAGTCGATTACACCGCAGACCGGGAGGAAGCTCGATCGCGTGGTCATGGTGGTGCTGGCGCTCGCGCTCGGCTACTTCGCCTTCGACAAGTTCGTGTTGGCGCCGCAGCGAGAGGCGGAGCGGACGGACGCGGCACGCACGGAGGGCCGCATCGAGGCCGTGGTCGAATCCTACGGCGAGAAGTCGATCGCGGTGCTGCCGTTCGTGGACATGTCCCCGACTAAGGACCAGGAGTATTTCTCCGACGGCATCGCCGAGGAATTGCTGAACCTGCTGGCGAAAATTCCCGACTTGCGCGTGATCTCGCGATCGTCCGCGTTTTCGTTCAAGGGCCAGAAACTGGAGATCCCCGAGATCGCGCGGCGTTTGAACGTGGCGCATATTCTGGAGGGCTCGGTGCGCAAATCCGGCAACCGAGTGCGCATCACTGCTCAGTTGATCGAGGCGCGCTCGGACACGCACCTGTGGTCCGAGACTTGGGACCGGGAACTGAACGATATTTTCGCCATCCAGGATGAAATCGCCGCCGCAGTGGTGGCACGCCTGAAAGTGACCTTGCTGGGTGAGGCGCCAAATGCACGGGAAATCAACCCCGAGGCCTACTCGCTGTACTTGCAGGCGCGCCACTTGGGCCGCCAATCCACCGCGGCAGACTTTCGGCAGGCCAATACGCTGTACGAGCAGGCACTAGCGATAGCCCCTGACTACGCCGCCGCCTGGAACGGACTGGCTGTCAACTACTATCGCGAGGCTGACAAAGGTCTGCGGCCGATTGACGAAGGGTATCAATTGGCCCGCGAGGCTGCTGAGAAGGCGCTGGTCATCAATCCGAACTACGCATTGGCAAACGCCACGCTCGGTTGGGTCTCGATGGCCTTTGACAAGGATTTGGCGGCCGCAGCACGGCACTTGGAGCGGGCGCTGGAGCTGGAACCAGCCAACGAGGAAATTATTCGAAGCTCCGCCGGGCTCCTGGAAAGCCTTGGACGGCCCGACGAGGCCGTCTTGCTCGGTGAATACATGACTGCCCGCGACCCTCTGAACCCCCGATGGCATGTCGCCTTAGGCAACAGCTGTCTTTGGGCTGGACATTGGGATGCGGCCATCGCCTCGTTCGGCGCCGCCGTGCGGCTTAGCCCGGATTACATTGCCGCCCATTTTCTGACTGGTGTGGCACTGCTGCTCAAGGGCGAGGCACAGGCCTCGCTGAAGTCGATGCAGAGGGAGCCGTCCGAGGTCTTCCGGTTGCTCGGCCAAGTGATGGCATATCACGCTCTGAGCCGGAAAGCCGAATCCGATGCGGCGCTGCAGGTGTTGTTCAAAGAGCACGAGCAAGGCTGGGCGTACAACATCGCCTACGTGCTGGCCTACCGCGGCGAGGTTGATCGTGCCTTCGCATGGCTGGACAAGGCAGTGGAGTACAAGGACTCGGGTCTGTCGGAAATCGTGGCTGAACCGCTGTTTGCAAACCTCCACGACGACCCGCGCTGGCTACCGTTCCTGCAAAAGATCGGCGAGTCGCCAGAGCAGCTCGCGGCGATCAAGTTCAACGTGACGGTGCCGAAATGATCGTGTGTCGCGGCAGGTCACCCGGGGTGGGCCCTGGCAGCGATGCGCGAGGCTCGTCGGCCCCGCGGGGCGCCACTCGGAGCACGGTTCGGAAGAGGTTCGGTCGCGACTAGCGGTTCGGTCGGCCACGCGAAGACTGGTTCCGGACCTTCGGCTTGCTCGCACCGAACCTGGCTTTCCGTCGTACTGAAAATCCGCGTGTCGATCGTTCGATTCCGTCCCTGCACACCACTTCCAACTCCATGATTTGCATGCAGTTCCGGGTATCACCCGCGGACTATCGAGAAGTGGGTGGGTAATCGTCACCGCGCCCCCCGCCTACCGTCGCCACTTTCTGCCGTGCGCGCCGGCACAGAAAGCACTGCCTAAAGCCCGAATGGCTTGTTCGGCGCGCGCTGTTAGTCTGAATCCACGGGGCGGACGACGCGCCGTTCGTGGTGCGCCGAACTCCCGGTAGGGAAGGAGGCGAACCATGAAACGGATCATTCGTGCGACAGCTTTGACGCTGATCGCGGTTGGGTTGCTGCCGACAGCCTCGGCGCAGTCCATCACGATGACGGTCGACTGCAATCGCGGCCAGACAATCGCCAACGCCCTGAAGCAGGGCGATTTTCGCAGGCCGCTGGTCGTGGTCGTTCGGGGCACGTGTAACGAGCACGTGTCGATCACCCGCGACGACGTGACACTGCGAGGTCAGCCCGGCACGGAGCCTACGGTGAATGGCCCGAACTCGACCATAGACACCATCGTGATCTCGAAGGACACGGTGAACATCGAGGACCTGACGGTGATGGGCGGCTTCAACGGCATCCGTCTGCAGGGTCCGTTCTTCGCCGGGGTCAGGAATGTGATGGTACGGAACACGGCCAACAACGGCATTCTGATACGTGCCGGTGACATGGAAATCGTCAACGACACCGTCGAGTATGCCGGTGCCTCGGGACTGGTGCTGGGGCGAGCGGCCTCTGCTCGGGTCGTCAACAGCCACTTCAGGTACAGCCACTTCGCCGGCATCTTCACGCAGAATAACTCGACCGTGACCGTCAACGGTGGCACGGTCAGCGACAACGAAGGGCACGGCATCAACGTGGACTACGGTTCCGACGGCACAATCAGCAACGTGGAGATCTTCAACAACGCCACGGGAATCCTGGTGTCCACTTCTCACGCCAGTATCGACGGTGGCAATGACATCCACCACAATCGGGAGCACGGCGTGGTGGCGCAGGCGGGCGCGGTGATCGGCGTCAATGGCGCCAAGGTCAGCGGCAACGGAAAGACCGGCGTGCTTGGCTATCTCGGCGCGACCATCGTGATGAACAGCAATGAGATCACTGGCAATGGCGAGTCCGGTGTTTTCTGCCTGAATGACTCTACGCTCCAGGTCACCAGTGATCGCATCACCGGCAATGCCCACCACGGCATCGGCGTGCAGCGACGCTCGACGCTCATCGACCTGGGGCCGATCGACGAGCCGACCGATGCCAGCGGTAACAACTGGGTGGACCTCTGGTGCGGCGACAAGGAGTCGAGCGTGGACCTTGGTACGAACTTCAAAGGGACCGTGGACTCGGCCTGCACGGGCTTCGACGACTGAGATTGCGCCTCGCCGCCCATCCAAGTCTCGCAGCGGTATCCCGTCTCGACCCCGGCCGCGCGCCGGGGTCCTTTATGTGACCCTGTATTGGTCAACCCGCGCGTCGATGGTTCGATTCCGTCCCTGACTGCCACATGGCTAGAACCGATCGACTCGTTGGATTGGCCGAGCACGGATCCACCGCCACTGTGGGTGCCATATCAATCTGAGTCGGTGGTTGTGCACGTTTGCGTCACAGGCTCACATGGTGAGCCTGCGATCCGTATAATTGACGGTGCATCCAGAAGGGGCCTTTGCCCCTGCCAACCTGCCCAGCTCGGCAAGGTGGCGCGCCATTTCGGCGGATGCGGCCCGACCCCAGGGCAACGAAGGAGCGAACCATGGCGAAGAGTGCACACGTGGACCACCGCATCGTCACGCCGGTCGCGGCAGCGGCCGCGAGGGATGTCGGCGCGGTCACCCTCAGGTACCTCCACGAGCGCCTGCAGATAGACGAGGAGTGGACGCAACGCCGGGAGCGCGGGTTCTCCTGGTGGGCGCACCGGCTGCCGCAGCACATCGACGCCGGCCGGCCGATCGACGCCGAGGTGTGGGCGGGCGCGTATCAGTTCGCACAACGAGCGCGCTCGGCCGGGGTATCGGTGCCAGCAACAGACATCTTGATTGCTGCATGTGCCAGCCGGCACGGTGCCGAGCTCGAGACGGCCGATTCGGACTTCGAGCGGTTGACTGTGGTTTGACGATCGGGGCAGTGACCCGATTCCCCCTTCCGTGTGCGTTGCGCGGCGCGAAGTGCGGTCCGTTGCAGGCCTTTGCTACGCCGCCCCTGACTGAGACGATGGCCCGTTGAGCACGAGCACGATCTTGCCGATCACACCTCCCTTCGCGAGCAACTCCTGCGCGCGTCTTGCCTCGGCGAGAGGAAATCGCTGCGCGATGAGCGGCTTGATCTTCTGCTGCTGAAGAAGCTCCAACAGGGCAATCCAATCCTGTCGAAACAAGTCTGGTCTCAGCCGTTTGAGCGTCTGGATGCTGTAGGGGACCACCCGTTTCCGGCCCGGGAGAAGCCAGCCGCCGGCGATGTACAAGCCGAAGATGGCGGCTCCACGAAAGCGTTGACGACGACCCGGGCGACCCGAAGCCAGTCCCTCCCCACGTATCGAGGAAATGAGGCCATAGCCGACCACCGTCCCGCCGGGACGGAGAGCCTCTCGGGAATGCCAGAGGTGAGGGCCACCGATCGGGTCAAAGACGACGTCCACGCCCTCGCTCGTGAGGCGGCGAACTTCCTTCACGAAGTCCTGATGCTGGTAATCAATTGGGATTCCGCCCAGGTCGGAAACGGTCGACGTACCTCTCGATGAGCAGGTTCCGTACATTTCCAGCCCGGCGAGGCGCCCGAGCTGCAGCAGCGCCGTGCCGACCCCGCCTGCCGCGCCGTGTATCAACACGCGCTGGCCCGACCGGACCTTAACGGAGCGATGCATCATCTGGTAGGCGGTGACGTAGTTCAGGCCGAGGCTGACGGCCTCAGCGACGTCCAACCCAGGTGGCACCGGGACCAGTTCACGTTGCGGCAGGCAGACGAACTCCGCGTACGCGCCGCTGATCGGCAGCGCAGCAACCATCTGGCCTGGCTCGATTCCAGAGACACCGTCGCCGAGCCGATCGACCACGCCAACCAGATCCCACCCCGGCGTGAAGGGCAGCGGGGGCGTTTCGGGATGAACACCCTCGCGCGCCATTACGTCGGGCAAGGAGACGCCTGCCGCCAGCACTCTTACCCGCACCTCACCATCCTTCGGCTCGGGGCACTCTTCTTCAACTACCCGGAGTGCATCTGGTCCGCCGTAGTGAGTAACGATGATGCGCGTGTGTCTCACTGACCTCTTCCCCGCTTGCCATCCGTTGGAGATGGTCGCGAACGACGGGGTCACCGCAACGTCGCATTCAAGCGCCTTGACCTGCGCGTCTGACAAGCCGAATCCGACCCGAACCGTACTCCTGAGACCCCGGCAACCTGGTCCTCCGGGCCAACCCTGTCAAGGGCTTAGGGTCATCCGGAGACAGGGAATCACTGATCCGTCATTCTCCGCCCATGGCTCCCGCCACGGTCCCCGCCCTTCGCCAACTGAGAGTTCGGGTTCCACACGTTTCGTTGGCGTCGGTCCGATCCGTCGCGACAATTTTCATGGTGGTCGTGACGCGGTGGGCCTGCTCCGGTCGACCGGACCACCGCACTTCGGCCTGAACGCGCTTGCCGTGCCACCATGACAGCAGGTTGAACACCGTGGCTTTGTCCCTGCCGTGAGCCTCGCCTTTTGTCTTCAATCTATTCCAGCGCCGCTCTCCGTACCACGCCCTCGTCAGAACGGCCGGGCCGATGGAGTAGTGGAACCGCTCGGTGCGCTGCGTCAGACCAGGGTCCAACCGTTAACCGGCTGCGGCGCACCGGGCGGTCTCCCCTACGTGTTCTTCCGCACCCGCGACGAGTACCCGGCGCGTGGTTCGACTTCTACGCCGACGCGAACTGCTCCCATGCGCGTCGTACCACGCATGCGCTGAGGCACGACTGGCCGAACCCGATGACACGCCAGCTATTTTCCGGTGTCCGTGGCTGCTGCGAGTTCCGCCTGCGCGCGCCGCTGGCGAGTGCGCTCGAGGTTCTCGTCGGCGACCCGATAGTAAGTCGGCGACGCGACCAAGGCCTCGCTGAGGTAGGTCTCGGCGATCCCGTAGTGTCCTTCGAGCATCGCAAGGTAGCCCACGTCGTTCAGCGCGGCTGCCCGGTCCTCGACGCGCTCGAATGACTTGAGCGCCTCTTCGAAACGCTGCTGACGGACGTGCACGAGCCCCAGGTTGCGCCAGGCACGCTCGAATCGTGGGTCGACGTGCAGCGCGGCCCGGAAGTCCGCCTCTGCGCCCGGCAGATCACCCGCCAGGTAACGGGAATAGCCGCGGTTGCTGTACAGGGAAGCCTGGCCCGGCTGCACCTTCAGGGCTGCCGCGTAGTTCTCGATTGCCTGCTCGTGGTCGCCGCGCAAGTCGGCCAGCACGCCGAGGCCTTCGTAGGCTCGCCAGCGGCCCGGGTCCCGCGCGACGGCGCGGTCCAGCAGATCGCGGGCCGCGTCGTGAGCCCGACGATCCAGGAGCACTAGGCCTGCGCCCTCCAGTGCGTGTGCGTTATCGGGCTCGATGGCCAGCACGCGTCGGTAGGAAGCGAGCGCGCGGTCGTCGTCGCCGCGCCGCCTGTGGACGGCTCCGATCTTGAGCAACGTCGGCACGTGTTCCGGCTCGAGCCTGACGGCCTCGACGTAGAAGTAGAGGGCCCGGTCGAAGTCGCCCTTGGCCAGCGCGATGTCGCCGCGCAGAGCCGCCTCGGCAGCGGAACCCGCCGGAAATTCCGTTCCGTAGACTGCGCGTGGCTGTCCCGAGTACAGCTCGTCGGACTCCGCCACGACCGGCTTGTCAGGCTCGGTTGCGCAGCCTGCGAGCAGGACCCCCAGGATCGCGGGGCCGAGCGCCCTGGCGATCACCGTCAACCCACAGGCTCGATCCGTGCGGCTCATGATTCGCTCACTTCGCCATCTGCCCGAAGACATCGATAAGGCGCAGGACGGCCGGGCCGATGGCCACCAGGAAGAAGGCAGGGAACATGCAGAAGACCAGCGGGAAGATCATCTTCGTACCGATCTTGGCCGCCTGTTCCTCAGCCGCCTGCATGCGTTTGTCGCGGAACTCCTCGGAGTAGACCCGCAGCGCATCGGCGACACTCGTGCCGAAGCGCATGGTCTGGGTGAGCAGTGCGACCAGCCCGCGGATGTCCTCCAAGCCCGTGCGATCGGCCAGGTTCTTGAGCGCCTGTGAGCGTTCCACGCCGGCGCGAACCTCCGCGTTGACCAGCATGAGCTCGGCGCCAAGCTCCGGGTGGCTCACCGCCAGCTCGTCCGCCACCCGCTGCAGCGCCGGCGCGAGCCCGAGTCCCGATTCCACGCAGACCACCAGCAGGTCGAGCGCATCGGGGAACGCAACCCGCAGGGCCCGCTTGCGCCTCGCAACCAGGCGGTCGAGCAGCGCCCCGGGGATGATCGAACCGACGAAGGCTGCCACGGCCGTGTAGAAAAGGATCTTCGCCGTCGGTACCTCGGGCATCCAGTAGGATGCGATCAGCACCGCGGCCGGCAGCACGATCAGCAGCAAGGCGCGCGCCGCGTAATAGAAGGTCACCGAATGCGGCGAACGGTAGCCGGCGTGCACCAGCTGTCGGCCGACCTGCGAGCGATCCCAGTCCTTCTTCGGCAGAATGTACGCCGACAACGGCTGAAGCAGGGCCGCCACTGAGTCCGCGCGCGAGGTGTCATCGCGCTCCACGCCGGCCAGTCGATTGAGGCGTCGGCGCATCGGGTCGGCCAGCCCCAGGACGATCGCGGACACGCCGAGGCTGAACACGAAGACGGCGACCGCCGCGAGGCCCACGAAGACCGTGCTCGTGAGCGCGTTGTCGCCGAGGGTGGCGCGCAGGACTTCGAGTAGTGTTTCCATGTTGAGGTCCCGCTCAGACTTCGATGCGGATGATGCGACGTATCCACAGGATGCCGACGATGCACAAGCCGACGGCCGCGAAGATCAGCCCGTGCCCGTCCGGGTCCTCGATCAGGCGCGGGAGGTAAGTCGGCGTCGTGAACCAGATGACGACGAACAGCACCAGGGGCACCAGGGAGAGGATCCACGCCGAGAGCCGGCCCTCCGCCGACAGGGTCCGCACCCGGCGGTAAAACTTGAAACGGGCCCGTATGACGGAGCTGATCTGGTCGAGGATCTCGGCGAGGTTGCCGCCCGTTTCCTTCTGGACCAGCACCGAGGTCACGAGCGCCATGACGGTCACGCTGGGGACGCGTTCGAGCAGCCCGAGCATGGCCCGGCGCACGTCGTTGCCGTAGTTGACGTCGGCGAAGGTGAGGTCGAATTCGTGCGCGATGGGCTCGTCCATGTCCTCCGCCACGAGCTTGAGCGACTGGCTGAAGGGGTGCCCCGCCTTGAGCGCCCGCTTCATCACGTCGATCGCCTCCGGCATCTGCTCCTCGAATTTCGCCAGTCGCGCGGCACGGTCCCGGGAGACCTTGAGGTACGGTGCGACGAAGCCGGCCAGCGCAGCGGCCACGGCAACCGGCAGCAGGCGCGTCATGGCCCAGCCGCCGATGCCCAGGCCGGCCGCGAGCGCGAGCGAGAGCAGCACCACCCGGTAGGCCCGGGTGTGCTTGCCGGACTGCTCGATCATGCGGCTCAGGGCTTCCATGAACGGGAGGGATTCCAGGCTTCGCTCGAGCGGCGAGAGCTCCGTGAGATATTTCGCGCGCAGCAGCGATGCGAGTGGAGCGTCGCTGGAAGCCGTCGAAACCTGCTGCAGTCGCGCCTGCAATCGCTTGCGAACCTTGCGTCCCTCGCCGAAGACCGGGACGACCGTGCCCTGCGCCAGCAGGAAGACGGCGAGGAAGACCAGGCCGACAAATATCCAGATGCCATTGCTCACAGGCAAATCTCCTACCGACGCCGGGAACCCGAATCCGTGCGGAACAGATCCACCGGGAGGTCGATGCCGCGCTCGCGGACACGCTTGACGAAGGCCGGGATGATGCCGGTCGCGCGGAACTCGCCCAGCACGTTGCCCTTCTCGTCCAGCCCCCGGCGCTCGAACGTGAACAGCTCCGACATCGTGATGATCTCACCTTCCATGCCGTTGATTTCCTGCAGGCTCACGACGCGCCTGCGACCGTCCTCGCTGCGCTCGACCTGGATAACCACGTCGATGGCCGAGGCGATCTGGCTGCGCAGCGCCTTCACGGGGAAGCTGATGCCCGTCATCGACACCATGTTCTCGACGCGCCCCAGCGCGTCGCGCGGCGTATTCGCGTGGATCGTCGTGAGGGATCCATCGTGGCCGGTGTTCATCGCCTGGAGCATGTCGAGAGCCTCCGCGCCACGCACCTCGCCGAGTACGATCCGGTCCGGCCGCATGCGCAGGCTGTTGCGCACCAGGTCGCGCTGGGCCACCGCACCGCGCCCCTCGATGTTGGGCGGGCGCGTCTCGAGGCGAACGACGTGCGGCTGCTGCAGCTGCAGTTCGGCGGAGTCCTCGATCGTGACGATGCGCTCGGTCTCCGGTATGAACCCAGAGAGCAGGTTGAGAAGCGTGGTCTTGCCTGCGCCGGTGCCGCCCGACACGAGCACGTTCAGGCGCGCACGCACGATCGCGCTCATGACCTGCACGACCTCGTCGGTCAGGCTGCCCAGGCGGATG
>Ga0316605_10001189_pt1 | contig 15358 bp, 9 predicted proteins | sample OWC_soil_day20_n_FD_207666 | JGI IMG/M metagenome (GOLD analysis project Ga0316605, IMG submission 207666) | Wetland soil microbial communities from Old Woman Creek delta, Ohio, United States - OWC_soil_day20_noCT | ecosystem: Environmental > Terrestrial > Soil > Wetlands | place: USA: Ohio... | reverse complement strand
GCCCAAATAATCGAAGTTTTCATCCCGTTTCACTCCGTGCCATTCTTTCAACATAGGTGCATATTTACTTTTATAGAGTACATGCCCCGAAATCGGACGCATGTCCACCACGGCATCGGTAAAACCTAATGATTTAATTTTTTTTAGGTAAAAATCAACTGAATCTGGATGGCTGAATCTCTCAAAATTACCTGTTGCATCAAACCACATTAAAGCGGTTTTTGTTTTTTTATTATCGTATCGGGAACAACCAAAAGAATTGCCAATTACGAGATGAATTAATATAAAAAGGCTAATAAAAAATTTTTTCATGTGTAAATAATTGTTTTTTAAAGGTCACATGGAACTCGCATATTAGATTTTCATCGACTTTGGTGAACGCCTGCGTTAATGCTCGTTTCATAAATTGATTGTTGTATCTGAGTATTATAAAAATGTGAAATTAAAGTTCTGCTATGTACGTGTTTCCAAAAGAGTCTGTTGCATTAATCTTTATTTTTGAGTTTTTATTTTGTGGAGTTGCACGAAACATGTGTTCAGTTTTTATTGGTGAAATCCAGTTAAACTCCAGCTTTTCTTTATTAGAGCACATTTCTGCAACTTTCGGGTCAATGCCTTCAAACCGGGTCATTTCTCCCATATTTTTTCCGTTTTCAAACCATTCAATTTTCCAGTTTTTATCCCAGTTCCATACGTTTACAATAATGTCGTCTGGAAATTCGGTGTTGCTGCCTGCCGGATATGCTCTCATTTGACATGAGCGAGGATATCCCACGCTTTTGAAGTACCAATTAACCTGTTCTCCGGTAATCTCGTAAACACCGTATCCGATTGGCGATCCGTCTAAACAATAATCACCTTGCCACCAAGTTCCGCAAATAGCTCCCAGGTTATGTTCGTACAATGTTGAGGAGTGGATAATATTACGGTTGTAATGCATGTGTCCTGTCAGAATATGAACATTGTATGGTTCCAATACTTGAAATAAAGCAGAAACATTTACAGTTTGTTCTGCGATAGAATATCCATCATATTTGAAAAACTCTGATTTGTTACTTAATCGTGCAGGTATGTGCATAGACACAAAAACAGTTGAACCTTTCGGGACATAGGATAGATCTTCCTTCAACCAATTTAAAATCTTTTCACTGACATAGCCCATATAAAAATAGTCACGGCCAATATAAAAGATATTATCAAGGATAATGTAGTGAATTTTTCCTTTGTTGAAAGAATAATAGGCAGGTCCGAAAATCTTATTATATCTTGTGGTAGATGTTTCATCAGAACGTCTGCTATAATCCATATCATGATTACCTAATACGCGGTAAAAAGGGATTTCTGTCTTGCTCAGGTATTCTATATATGTAGGATAGAATTCAGGTTTATCACCTACCAGGTCTCCACAATCAATACCGAATAAATCCACATTTTTGTATTTATTGATTGTTTCTTGACAATCTTCAATTACTTTCTGATAATGATTAAAGTTATCTGTTTTATAGAATTGAGGATCAGTATGAACTAATAATGTATGATTGTAATCATTTTTGGGATTTTTCTTTAATTCAAAATTATAAATTTTGCTTTTATTAATATTCAACCTTTTATAAAAATGAGGTATCATCAAACTATCATGCGGAAGATAACCACTCGGAGTAGAAAGATAGACAAAATCAGTGCTTTTTGAAGTTTGAATAGTATATAATCCCTTTTTATCGGTCGTTACACATGTATTTCCATCGGTAACTACTACACTTTCAACGCCTTTCCCATTGCAGATAACTTTTCCCGATATTGAAATATATTGCCCCTTACTGTGTTCCGGAAGTATAACACAAAGTAAGCTCACTATACATATTATAGGAGAAAATTTGAATTTAATCATGTTTAATTTGCTGTTAACGTTTTATCAATACCTTCTTTTGCATAAATCCATTGATTAGCCATTTTTAAATGAATCATATCGAATAAAAAATATCCATCACATTCATCCATGCAAGCTTTAACTGAATTGACTATCGCTTGGTTTTCTTCTTCTTGTGTTGCAGTATTATTTGAATCCCAATTGCCGACATCAGGTCCTCCGGCTACCATTGGGCAATCTCCTTTTGTTTTTTCTTTTGCCAATTTGCAAAATCCCTGCATGGTCCATTCAGTTGTGCCGTATACTCTAAGTGGTGAGGCATAAGCTCCAATCAACATTTGTTCCATTAATCCGGCATAACCATAATTTTGGTAATTTGCCGTAGCCCATTTACTGTAGTAAGATGATGTATTGTATTTTTTACTTCCCCAGTTCACACCTACTTCATAGTAGGTAGAATACCAGCCACCTACATATACTCCAAATTTTATTTTTGAATTCACAGATTTAATGGCGTTTTTTGCTTTTTCCATAAAATCATACATTATTTTTGCTCTGAATTCCAGCCATTGTTTAAAGTATACCGGGTAAGTGCTCATTGAAGATATGGTCTGCATTGTAGCTCCTTTTGGAAGAATATCTTCTGGGAAATTTGTTATTGTTGACCCACCGATATAAGTTTGAAATTTTTGGCGGGTAATGTCTGAAAAATCAGATTTAATCCCGTCAAAACGTCCTCTATCCAAGAAGATCCCATCTAAATCATATTTTGCCAGATCTTTCAAAAGGTTACAGATGTAATTTTGAACTTCGTCATTAGCCGGATTGAAAAATTTAGTTCCATCGCCATTGTCCATCGTATTGGTTATACCAGAAGTCAAATTTTCAGAAGTAGCCCACGATTTTTTTGTGTTATCTCTGTAAAGGAGACCTTGATTGCCCAATCCGTTACCATTACCACCTACCATTGTGTTAAATCCGGCATGAACTTTGAGCCCGAGTTCGTGTCCTTTATCAATGAATGCCTGAAGATAATCCCATGTTTCTGTGCGCTCTACTTTGGAATAAACACCGTTTACCCAAGCCGGAAGCCATGTAACTTGTTTGGAACCTTCGACAGATGACTGATACAATATATCTCCGTTAGTGGGTCGAATATCAACTACAATATCTGTGAATCCTGCATTTTTTGCCAGATTCAGATCTCTGGCAATGTTTTCTTTACTATTGGCGAAATCTTTAAAATTTGCAGCTGCATCAATCCAGATAAAACGTGGTTTGTCGTTATTGCTTGTAGAAGGAGGATCAGGGAAATCATAAGGATCTTTTTTCTCTTTACAAGACTGCAAAGAAAAAATAAAACAACAGGCTATCAACAGAAATAAACTATGATGATTGATTTTATATTTTTTCATCCGTAAATATTTTTTTTAATTGTCGTATGGAACTTGTATGACTGATTTTCAATGTCTTTGGAGAAAGTTTGTAATAACTACGTTGACCGTTAGTTCATGCTCGTTTCATATAAAAAGAAATAACCTGCACCAAAGATATTGGTGCAGGTTTTATTGTTAAATTTACATACTTATACAGTCATATTGAACACAAACAACACAACCGTTGGTGAACATAAAGTACAGATACATATAATATCCATTATCTGAAACTTTCAAAGCTACGTCACCTGTTCCGTTTGCGTTTTGTCCTCCATTTTCTTTTCCGCCATATTTGCCTACGTCAGCTTTCCATACAGAAGCGCCTATTGTACTGGTGGAACTTACATCATACAGATAAACTGTATCATCGCTTCCCCAGGTAAATGAATTTATAGAATTTTGTACTGCGTATGGGCATTTGTTAAATACAATATAATCAGTTGCATTAGAAATCCAGTTGGAGCTTATAGCCGGAGATGTGGCTTTAACTGAGTTGCTAGTGCCATTTACCCAGGCAAATTGATAGGGTGCGGCATAATAAGCTGCAAAATAATCAGCGCTTAAATCTGTCGCACTTGTAGAAACTATGTCACAATTATTATTCCATGCCCCACCAATACCACTAATGGTTATAATTTCGGGAGTTTGTGATAAAAGTACTCCTCCTTTTACTTGCCAACGGGCAAATTTATTTCCTGCTCCTAAAATAGCACCTGTAATAATGGCATCACCATCAATGCTTCCTTTTACTGAAAGTTTACGTCCAATAGCAACTCCGCCATTCCAATCAATAAATGCTTCCGGAGTTCCATTAACTCCTTTGATTTTCCAAACTTTGAATGAACCGTTATTTGGTGATAAATTACAAAGTAAGATGTTGTCATTATCATCACAAGTATTGTAGAAGTTAACCAAACCTCCTACCTTATCTCCTAAATTAAGAGTGCCGGCTATTTCTCCAGTTTTTCGGTTAAGATAAATACTGTTAATTCCTCGGGTATTTATTACCAAATAATCTTTTGTAGCTGCAATACCACCAGTCAAATTTAATGTGCTGATTCCAAGTTCTGAATTCAACTTTTTCACCCAAAGTATTTTAGCACTTCCTGCACGCATTCCAAATTCTGTTTTGGAAGGAGCAGCTTTTTTAACTGTATAAACCGAAGTTGTTTTACCGTCTTGAGCTGTAACAGTTATTTTCACATCGCTGTCGTAATTCAATGCGGTTTTTGTGGGGTCAGGGTTCATATTAGCACCATGAGCAACGTTTACAGTGGCAATGGCATCGCCTATAACATCGACAGAAATAAGAGAAATTGTTTTCGAATTATCGTCAATTACCCCTGCAATGCCAAGGGTTTGGAGTTCAAAGCTTGTAATTTTGGTTTCATTACTTTTTCTGATTTCTCCTATTACTTTGTACTGTTTTTGTTTCTTCGTTTGGTCAGTTACGGTTATATAATTTTCCTGCGTTAAATCCATGTATAATAATGCCGGAGAAATGGTTACATTATCATCCAGGTTAGCCTGTACTCTTATATGTTTTAATTTATCCATAGTTAAAACATTATCGGATGTACGAGGATAATTATAGGGAAAAACAATAGTAATAACACCATTAGCATAGTCGATTTCACTTGTAAATGAATTCTCGGAACTTTCATCGTTGAGGAAGGACGCTGTGAGGCTATTTATCCCTTCTCGTGAAATGGAGGGAGTGAGGTCTTCCACCTGTTGGCAACTATTCCAACCCAATAGAAGGGTGAAAATAGTAAATATAGATAAAATTTTATTTTTCATTGTTTTATATTTTACGGTTATTATTTCCATTCATCGTATTGGGTAATAACTGAGTTGTTTTGCAATTCTTCATCAGGGATAGGAAGTATATACGTTTTTTCCAGGAATTGACGGTTTTGATAATCAACGTCTATATATTCATAATTATCCCCTGTAATCTTGAAACCATGACAACGATAATTATTATATTCTATATGAGCTAATTTCCATCTGCGCATATCCCAAAATAGTTGTCCTTCATAAGCTAGTTCTACTTTACGTTCATTTATATAATCTTTAAACCAATCATCACCGGTAGAAGATTTAGCAGGTAAGCCAACCCGGGCACGTACTAAATTCATAGCTGATTGTGCTTCGGAAATTTTACTTAACCGATAAGCTGCCTCAGCTTTGTTCAGAAGTACTTCTGCATAACGGATTTCTACCCAAGTCTGAGTACTCGGAGTACCTTTCAGGTCTTTGTGATTTTCATCCATTAATTTTCTTAAGAAATAGCCCGTGGTGGTATAACCATAAGTATATGGTTGTGCTCTGTAAGCCATAAAACTTCCGTAAGTTCCGTTAACTGAATTCTGCATTACATTACCTTTCCAAGTGCAGCCGGGATAAATAATGGATGCTTTAAATCGTGGTTCAAGGTTTTCGTAGGGAGGACGAGTTGCTGTTTTGGAATGATAAGGTGACCAATCCATTTTAGTGCCATCGGCTTTTTCATAACATTCTACCATTTCTTGGGTTGGGGTACCCAGTCCGCCAAACTCATAACCATCACTTAATGGTGCATAATCCTTGTCAAAAATATGACTTGGACCTAAAACCTTGTATTCAAATTGAAGAATGTCTTCTTTGTTATTTCCTGTACAAGCTTTTGCATAGTCATCCACGAGCCCGTATTTGTTTGACTGAATTACTGAATCAGCTGCGTTATATGCTGATTGCCAGCGTTGTGCATACAACATTGCTCTGGATTTGAAGGCAAATGCTGCAAGTTTTGTAAGACGCCCTTTATCTGCAGTAGATATCCAATCACCGGGTAAGTTGGCAATGGCAAAATCTAAATCTGATTCTATTAAATCCCACGTTTCTTTTTCGGTGCTGCGGTCCATATCTTTCTGCATTTGATCAATATCGGTATAAAGGATTACGCCGCCATGTCGTTTGGCAAGCTGAAAATACATAAATGCACGAAAGAAACGTATCTGTGCCTCCAATAGTGTATTTTTTTCTTTTGAAAAAGTGGAATATTTCTGCATTGATTTTAAGAATTCATTCATTCTTCTAATCTTATTGTAGCCGTCATTCCAATTATCGTAAAAACAACTTGCAGATGTGATTACACTCGGATTAAACACATAATTATTCGGATGTCCAGCTTTATGTCCAAGTGCATAGGAGCCATACTTGAAGGTGTTTGTCAAGCTTTCTGTAAGACTACCCTGAAATTGCTGTGATCCAAATTGCCCGTACTGGCTTAAATAGGTGTAGAAACCATCTACATACAGATCGGCGCTTTCCTCGTTTTCCCAAACGGCTTTATCAGTAAGATCGCTGGTAGGTGTGAGTTCTAACCAATCATTACAACTATAAAATCCGGCAAGAATAAAAGCCAGAATTGTTATTTTAAGTATATTTTTCATCGTTTTCAATTTTAATTATAATGTAATTTTAATACCGCCTGAAAAAGTTTTTTGCTGCGGATAATATCCATTGTTTACACCAGGTTGTTCAGGGTCAATATTGTATTTCATCAATTCGCTTAATGTGAATATATTAGAACCTTCTACATAGAATCTTACCTGTTTTACTCCCCACGATTTGATTAAGCGTTCAGGGAGTGAATATCCGACCTGGAATGTTTTAAATCTCAAATAATCTCCAGAACGATACCAGAAAGTAGATGAGTAAGCATTATTGGAACTTACGGTAACTAAAGATAGACGAGGAAATTCTGCATTTGTATTTTCGGGTGTCCAGCTATTTTCAGCTAAGAACTGAGGAGAGTTCCCTCCGTGGTAGAATAATTTTGTAAACGCCGTATTATCCATAATACCTTCAGAACCAGTAGAAGTATAAACGCCTGTCAATGCGACTGTGCGTCCTAAGCCTCCTTGTAATAATATGTCAAAATCGAATCCTTTCCACGCACCATTTAGGTTCAATGATGTTTGATATTTTGGGTAGGCGCTTTTACCTACATAGCCCATGTCTTGTGCATACGTAATTTTTCCGTCACCGTTTCTATCCTGATATTTAATGTATCCGGGGAGTACTTTTGCTCCAGGAATGGTTGGAGAATTGTCAATTTCTTCTTGTGACAGGAAAAGTCCTTCTGCTATAAATCCAAGTTGAGAGCCTACTTCTTTTCCTGTAAGTTTCATATAATCAGGTGTATTTGGAGAATCGCCAGCATAATATAACCAACGACGTTTTGCAAACGAACTTATCCATTTTACCCCATATTGAAAATCGCCAATTTTGTTATCGTGAGTGATCGTAAAATCAAAACCTCGATAGTCAATTTTGTTTTTATTTACAACATTAAAGAAGTAGCCGCCCATAGAGGGAGGATAAGCACCAGCGATATAAGCAGGAATATCATATTGATATTTATAAAATACATCAAATTCTATCCCTAATAATCCTCGCCAAGCTGAAAAATCTGTACCTAAATTGTAGTTTATACTACTTTCCCAACTCAAATTAGGATTACCTAATGTTTTTGTATAAACTAAACTTTGACTTGAATTTCCTATTATAACAGAATTTGGAGAAACAGCCATTAAATTTAGGTATTGGAACGGGGTAACACTTGAGGTTGCTGTTTTTCCAACACCACCTCTAATTTTAAAGTTATTCACCCAATCAGCTTTAAACCAATCTTCTTTGTTTACTCTCCAACCTAATGAGATACCAGGTAAATTAATCCATTGAGAATTGGTATTTCCCCAGAATAAATAAGTCCCGTCGCGTCTTATAGAAAATTCAGCAAGATATTTATCATTGTATTCATAATTAACACGACCGACTAGCCCTATCACGCGAGCTTGACTGCTACCGCCTGATGGAACGGGATATTTAGGATCACCATTTGCCGTTTTATTTGTTATTTTATCCAGTTCATCTAATTGTAAAAAATCTAATCCATAACCTGTAACACCTAATCGATTAGAAAAATTATTTCTTGTTTCAACCAACAAGAGTGTGTTAATTTTGTGCTTGTCAAATGTCCTATCGAAATTCGCACTTGATTGAGTTACTGCATTTGTTGAACTGTAGGCAGATTCTGTCAAGCTTGTAATGCCACTATTGTCTTTAAAAATGCTATAGCTTATTTTTTCTGTTGTCGAATTAGGTAACGCTGCTAATGCAGTTTTGAATGGAACAGAAAATGTTTTTGAGAATTGTTGGAAAATATCATATGCACCCATAAATTTGAAGCTTAATCCTTCTAACCAGGGAGCATCGTATTTTAGGGCAAAGTTTGTCTGAATATATGTGTTGTTTGATCTAGCATAACCCGATTCGTTTATAGCTGCCAATGGAGCTACCGGTGAAGAGGCTGTATTCGTTGAGGTATAATATTCTTTTCCATCAATAGTCATTTTTTCAGCTACATAAGGTAGAGCTCTTACCGCTTGCTGTGGAATGTTGTGCCAATCGTTCGGATTAGCAGAGTAGCGTGGATTGTCCCTTTTCTCAAGACGTCCTGATACTCCTAATTCCAATGAAAAATTTTTGCTAATTTTAGAGTCTACGTTCGAACGGAAGTTGTAACGATTGTAGTTATAATTGGCTACGTTTCCTTTTTGATCAAATGCTCCGATAGAACCAAAGAAGCGAACTTTCTCATTCCCTCCTGTTGCACTTACATTGTGGTGCTGATTTGTACCCATACCGAATACTTTTTTATACCAATCCGTATTGCCCCAACCGTCTTTACCATCTATCATCTTCTGCACTTGGTCATTTGTAAATACAGTAGCATCGCCATCTAATTCACGGGCTTTGTTATACCAATAAGCATAACCCGGCCCGTCCAACCACTGTAATTGATTGGCATTTTGGCTTATTCCGTATGACCCCGTATAACTAATTTCTAATTTGTCAGCTCGTCCTCTTTTAGTAGTTACAAGCACTACAGCAGAAGCATTTAATCCATATAAAGCTGCCGAAGTAGCATCTTTTAAAATAGAAACAGATTCAATTTCATTCGGATCAATCTCATTAAAATCACGAACAACACCATCTACCACATATATTGCTCCTTGTCCTCTGACTAATAATGAAGCGGCATCACTACCGGGTTGTCCTGATTGCTGAAGCATACTCACTCCAGCTACTCGGGCACCTACTAAATTCGAAATGCTCATTGTCGGGGCTTTCAAAAGTTCTCTTTGTGATACTGTAGAAATTGCGCCTGTTACACTTGTTTTTTTCTGTGAACCATAAGCTACCACCACCACTTCATCAAGCGATTTAGTCTCTTCTTGCAGAGTGATTTGAATGAAATTTTTACCTTGTACGTTTACTTCCTGTGTCTGATATCCCAGGTATGAAATCTCAAGGATTGAATTTGATTTAGGAGTTCTAAGAGAAAATTCTCCGTTGCCATTAGTAGTAGTGCCGAAAGTAGTTCCTTTCACTTTCACACTCACGCCGATTAAACTTTCTCCTTTTTCATCTAAGATTTTCCCCTTTACATCTACTTGAGCATAAAGTGATGTAGAGCAGAAAAGAAAGAAAGTAAACAATAGTGGTACCCAACGGTTTGGCATCCACCTCAATAAGTTAGTTTTGTCTCTTTTCATGAATAATTTAATTTAATGTTGTTAATTTAGTTAACTATTTCATTTTGAAATGTTCTTTGTATCTGTCATATAAATATTCTGCTTGAGAATATGTTGAATTAGGGCTCATAAAGTGTGAGAATTCAAACGTAATGGCATTTTCCATTCCTGCCATACGAGCTGCTTCTAATTTTAGCAAAAGTTTTTCCCATTTTATGGGTAAGAAACGAATAGGCATATCACGGTCAAATGACTCAATGTTTGTCCAACACTTCATGCCATAACGATCGGCTAATTTTTTATTTACCTGCAGGTAGCTGAAAAGCTCATTGTAATTTACCTGTCCGTCTTGAAATGCAAGTATGTCGACAGCTCCTTTTACATTGTAGAGTATTTCATCCCATTCTTCCTCGTGTTCTTTCACACTCAATGCATTATCACCACTCATAACCTGGTCGGTTTTTACACCGTGAATGTAGGGAGAAACCATTGTTGGTAGATTGTTAGAAATAGCTTTGGCGTGTTTCCCCACTTCAGCATAAATTTTTGACATATTTTTTGTACGACGGCTGATTTCCTGCGAGAGATACCACCCCTGAAACGAGCTGTGATGTCCATATTTATTCCAGACTTCGTCTATGAGACGCATGTTCAGATCTATTTCTTTTTGAAAGGAACCTTCAATCCAATATTTTCCGGAATCATACATGCCAAAGTAAAAAGCCAGTTTGTGTTTATCTGCTAATGTTAAAAACATTTCAACCAAATCTACCGGTGGGTAAAATACGTTTTCGGTTTTCAAAATGCATTCAAACGGTGATGCTATCCATGAACCTAATCCTGCACGAATCATTACCACCGTATTGATTCCCATGTTTTTCATTGCTTCAAAATCCCTGTCCCACTCTTTGACACCCCAGTTTTGATGAGGAATATCCCAGCTTATCTCATCCAGAAAGGTGGCTTTAATAGGCATGCCTTTTAAAATTCCGGGAGTTTCGAACATTTTGTTCGTTAGACCAGAATTGGTCTTTCGAATTTCTGATTTTTTATTGATTGATGCAGCCGATACCGTGTTTAATCCTTCAATAGATTGGGCTGCAAGTAATCCAGCTGATCCGACTGCAACTTTTTTGAGAAAATTTCTTCTTCCTTCGATATTCATTTTTATTAACTAAAATAGAGTTGTTCGACAATTTTTGAGAAAATTATTGGATCAAAACATTTTCGTTTTTTACAATTTTTCCTTCTGATTTAATTTGAATTAAATGCTATACATCGTTATTGTTTTAATGAGGTTATTTTTCAGCAATTCTTTCCAGAGTTTTCCAGCACTGATACATACCCCTTGGTACATGAAAACACCCTTTCCATTTGCCTCCTTTTAAGTCTAGTAATACTTCACCCTGACGATTTAAATATCCCCACCATTCGGGATGTTTTGGATCTTTGAAGTGAGACCATGTATAATCGTGAACTTTCTCAAACCACTGTAAGCATTCCTGTGAACCAGTAAGCTGATAACCTTTTAGAAGAGATATCAATGTTTCAATGTGTACCCACCAAAGTTTCTGATCCCATTCAAGTTGTTGAGTAGGGTGTCCCAGACGATCCATAAAATAGAATATGCCACCGTATTTTTCATCCCAGCCGTATTCTATCATCTTCAGGGTTGTTTCTACAGCCTTATCAATTAAATCTTTTCTCTGTAAACGCACTCCTAAATCCATTACAAACCACATGGCTTCAATAGCATGACCGGGATTTATCAATCTGCCTTCGAACGTATCTGATAAACTACCGTCTAATTCAACATTTTCTACTATTATTCCTCCAAGCTCAGGACGCAGAAAAACATCCATCACTTCTTGAATACAAGTTTCGATGGTTTTATTCAGAAATTTTTCGTCCAATAACGGTTCAATTTCCAGAGCGAGATTACAAAGTATCATCGGTAATGCAAAATTTTTCAAGTTGCGAGTGCCGGGATGAGCTTTGTTCCATCTCCCTTTTGGATTTTCCAACTTGGAAAGCACTGTATCAAAGGTTTTTTTTGCAATATCGGCATATTCCTTATTTCCCGTTGCAATACTCAACTGCCCAAATGCCATTGTGGCAAAGGTGTAAGAAAAAATATTGTACGGTTCGACCAACGGATTTCCTTTGCGGTCAAGTGAGAAATACCAGTTAAGATTGCCATCGTGCCCATATTTTTTTAGAAACTCTCCACCTTGTACAGCACAATCAAGCCATTCTTTCCGTTGCTCTACTTTGTTGTAAAGCATCGAAAACATCCAAACTTCACGTCCCTGAAGCCAGATAAACTTATCGGTGTCAAATACATTGCCCTGTCTGTCTAAACAGGTGAAATAACCTCCGTATTCTTTGTCCTGTGATTTTTCCAACCAAAAAGGAATCACATTCTTTAATAATTCATCGCGGTATTGCAATGATAATTTTTCCCATTCCATAAAAATCCAATATTTTTCAGTAAAAACACATTTATTATTAATTCTTTTTCATCCAAAAACGCTCAATATCTTCCAATGATTTTCCGGCTGTTTCGGGCATCAGTTTCCAAACTATGAGCATGTAAGGGATGCACATGGCAGCAAACAAGAAGAATGTACCCGATGGTGAAAGTGTTTCAAGCATCCACGGTGTAAGCTGCCCTATCAGGTAAGTACCTATCCACAAAGAAAATCCGGCTACAGACATAGCAAGTCCGCGTATTTTGGTAGGATACATTTCGGAAAGGAAAACAAAAATCACAGCACTGATAGAACCGGCACAAAAGAATATATAAGCAAGAAAACAAACCAACAGGAAAATACCTGATAATCCCCATGCTTGTCCGTAAAGAAAATAAACTCCGATTAAGAGGAGTGTTAGAATCATACCCGTTACACCTACATAAACTAATTTTTTTCTTCCTACTTTGTCAATAATAAGCAATGCCAGAATAGTAGTAGCCATATTGACTACACCGATTAATGATTGATAGAACAATGAATCTCCACTTGACAAGCCACTTGTTTCGAAAATTGAAGGACCATAATACAGCACTGCATTCACACCCATAAACTGGCCTAACATTGCGATAGCACAGCCTATAAGTACCGCTTTTAAAATACCGGGTTGCATAAGCATTTTGAAGTCAGATTTTCCCTGATTTTGAAGCATAAGTTTCGTTTCATTTACCTGGAAAGATATCAGCTCTTTGTCTTTGTAGATTTTTGATAATATTGCCACTGCAGCCGATTCGTTGTTTCGGACGATAAGCCATCTCGGACTTTCAGGGATCAAGGCTATGACAAATAAAAACAAGACAGCCGGTAGAGCTTCCATACCCAACATTCCACGCCACGCTTCCGAAGCAAATATCTTTTGCAGCATTGGGTTTGAAGACGAAAAATCAGCTGAAATTTTCAGTAGATAATAATTCATCAGATAGGCGGCTAAAAATCCGAATGTAACAGCTAATTGATACAATGATACCATCCGTCCACGGTAAGAAGCCGGAGAAACTTCAGAAATATAAAGCGGGCATACAATCGAAACAATACCAATACCTGCTCCTCCGACTATTCGGGAAATTACAAGCTGATCAAAATTAGCAGCAATGGCACATCCGATACCGGAAAGTGAAAATAAAAGAGCTGAAATAACCATTGTCTTTTTTCTTCCGAATTTATCACTCAATGCACCTGCACAAAGTACACCGACTATAGATCCCACTAAAGCACAGCCTACATACCATCCGCTTTGTAATGTGGACAAATTGAATTGAGAAGTAACTTGAGAAACCGTGCCTGAAATCACAGCTGTATCATACCCGAAAAGCAAACCGCCTAAAGCAGCAACGATAGAAAGGAACGATACATAATTAATATTTTCTGTCTTTTTCATCTGTTTATTTTATGTTAAAGTATTCTTTATACCTGTTGTAAAGATTTCCGGCTTGAGCATAAGACGACTGAGGACTCATGAAATGTGAAAACTCAAAAGTAATTGCCTTATCATATCCGGCGCGTTTAGCTGCTTCTAATTTCATCCGCAGTTTATCAAATTTTATCGGTAAGAAACGTATAGGCATATCCCGGTCAAATGTTTCAGCATTTGTCCAGCATTCCATACCGTATTTATCTGCTAATTTCTTATTTACGGCAAAAAAAGCATCAAGCTCATCGTAATCAATATGTCCGTCCTGAAATGCGCATGCATCGACCACATCGTGTATTCCTGCAAATATTTCATCCCATTCTTTTTCATGTTGCTGCACCGACACAGCATCATCTTTCGTCAATTTGTCATTCGTTCCCATTATCGCTTTTTTACCATCAATCCAGGGTGAAATGAACGTTGGCAATCCATTGGAAACATCTTTACATTGCTTTCCCATAGCATGAAAAGCACCTATAGCACCTTTTGTAGCTCTGCTTATTTCGCCGCTGATGTACCAGCCACTGAAGCTTTTGTGTTTACTTCCGTAGTTTTGCCATACTTCATCAATGACATATTTATTATCTTCAATTTCGTAACTCAAATCGCCTGTATCCCAATAATGGCCGGAATCGTACAGTCCAAAATAGAATTTCATCCCGTGTTTGTCAGCCAAACGCAGGTACATATCCAGTAAATCCACCGAGGGCTTATAACATCCTTTAGAAAGCAGATATTTGGACGGATAAGTCGTGAACTTTCTATATCCCGAACGAATCAAAATAACCGTATCAATACCGATGGCTTTCATGTGCTGAAAATCCAAATCCCATTCAGCTTCACCCCAATTCTGATGAGGAATATCGTGCGAGATTTCATCCAGAAATGTTCCGGTAATTCTTAATCCGTTATTTTGAGGAACTATCAACTTGCTTTGTAAAGACACATCTTTTTTTATCAATTTTGATTGTTTTAATTCACTGGCCTTTGCGCCTTCCCAACCCATGAGTTGCGGCAAAGTAATTGCAGAGGTGGTGGCAATGGCTGCTTTTTTAATAAAATTACGTCGGTTAGTTGTTTTCATACGATTTTCATTTATTTTTAATAAATTCACCTTTCATGTTGACGGTTTTAGCATTGAATGGGTCTAAAATCTTATCTATCACTAAGGCTGCCTCTATCCGGCTTACTTTTTTATTCATGTCAAATTGAAATCCTTTTTGCCCAAAAAAATCTTTTACGACAGGTTCAATTTCTACTTTCGCTGACTTTCCTTTATGTATAACTTTGTTTACTATGGCCAACAAGTCTTTCATATACATTTCGGACGAATCGTTTCTATTAATATTTACATCAGGATATAAATCCTTTAATCCTTCTAAATCATTCATCTTCAATATGTCGTTTGCTCTGAACCAGGTCTCGTTAGACCATCCTGCGTTTTTCCCTACACCTTTCAATATACCTGTTGAGCCCACACGTTGCAGCGATAAGAATGCGGGATGAGATTTTGGAACATCCAGATA
>Ga0316605_10001186_pt1 | contig 15388 bp, 14 predicted proteins | sample OWC_soil_day20_n_FD_207666 | JGI IMG/M metagenome (GOLD analysis project Ga0316605, IMG submission 207666) | Wetland soil microbial communities from Old Woman Creek delta, Ohio, United States - OWC_soil_day20_noCT | ecosystem: Environmental > Terrestrial > Soil > Wetlands | place: USA: Ohio... | reverse complement strand
GCCGCTTCGGGGATTGCCTGAACAACTTTTGTGTCGAATTCGCCATGTCAGTGTCGGCAAGTGGCAACGAATGCCGTCAGGCATTGACGGCGTGCGCCCTTGGCAGGGCGCGGGGCAATTGACGCCGATACGTAGCGAAAACTGGCGCGTAGCGGTGGCTCGATGAAGGAGTCGATATCTTGAAAACATCTTCCAGCACTGATTTCTCCGGCCACCCGCATGGCCTGCCCGCCGCCCTCCGCCAAGCGGCAAACGCTCTGCGACAGGTACTCGCCGCCATCTGCCTGATCGGTCTGGGCCTAGCCCAGGCACCGACCGCCAGCGCCCAGACCTGCACCCCGAATACAGCGGCGGACTGGATGGTCAGCAGCGACCCGCTGGCCCAGGATATTCGACCGCGCGACTGTGTCAGCGTCGAACAAAGCCCGCCCGACTTCCGCTGGCCGGAGGCCAGCTCCACCGCCAGTTATGCGCTGACCCTGACCTATCCCGACGGTCGCACGCGCACCCTGAACGCCAAGCAAAACTGGCTCAACTGGGACGAAGTCCTGCCGACCGGCACCTATTCGTGGAAGGTCAGCTACAGCGGCGGCACCAGCGTCGCCCGCAAGTTCATCGTCGGCCCCCTGGCCAAGCCCTTCCTGGTCCCGAACATGAACACCCTGTTCACCACCGTTTCCGGCAAGGCCCATCCACGCAGCCTGCCCAACGCGACAACGCTGGCCACCATGAAGAGCCAGCGGCTGGCCGGGGTCAACACCCTGCTCAACGAAGTGAACGGGCAACTCAAGCAGCCCCTGCCGACCAACGGCAGCGGGGCCAACGATGCCTTCAACTACAGCAAGCTGGCGTTGGCCTCGCTGCTCGCCTGCGTCTACAGCGTACAGGACACCTATTGCAACGACGCCATCCGCCGGGTGGTGAATCTTGCCGCCTGGGATCCGAAAGGCAGCACGGCCTATTCCGCCCCCGGTACCGACATGGCCGCCCGCTACCTGACGTGGACGGTCGCCACCGGTTATGACTGGCTATACCCGCGCCTGACCTCGACCCAGCGCAATCAGTTGCTGAGCAGCCTGCGCGTACGCAACGGCGACATGTACAACGACATCATCGGCAGCCGCGCCCGCATCGCCAAATATCCGCGCGATTCGCACGGCAACCAGACCCTGACCTTCGTTGCCGTCATTTCGACCCTGCTCGCCGGCGACCTGACCGAAGCCACCACCTGGGTAGCGAACAGCCTGCCATTGGCGCTGAATGCGACCAATCCGTGGGGCAGCGACGAGAGCGGCTTTGCCAACGCCGCCACCCAGGGTATCTGGGACATGGGCGAAACCCTGCCGCTGTGGTTCCAGCTGCGTAACGCCACCGGCATCGACCTCGCCCAGAAGGCCTGGGTACGCAACTGGGGGCGCTATTTCACCTATTTCACGCCACCCGGCATGAGCGGGGGCAGCACGGTATTCGGCGACGGCTTCGAGAAGAACGAAAGCGAACACCAGGCCCGCTATGGCAAGGGTTACTTCTATTTTTCGCCGAGTCCCCTCGGGCGTTGGCACGCCAGCCGCTTGAGCGGTGAAAACTCGACCCGCATCGAATATCTGCTGGCTCCCCCAGCCGATTTCACCGGACCGCAACTGTTCCCGGCCGGCCTACCGAATTCGCTGGCGCTGACCTCCATCGGCCAGGTAGTGATGCACAGCGACCTGTCCGACCTGCTGCGCACCTCGGTCTACTTCAAGTCCAGCCCGCCGCCCTACGGCGCCTACAACCACAGCCATGCCGACCAGAACAGCTTCGTCATCAATGCCGGCGGCCAGCGCCTGGCCATCGAGTCCGGCTATTACGACGACTACAAGACCCCGCACTGGCTGGACTGGTACCACACGACCAAGGCCAAGAATGCCATCACCTTCGACGGCGGCCAGGGACAGCTGTTCTATGAAAAGAACGGCAAGATGGGCTACGGCAAGATCACCGCTTTTTCCGGCAGCGCAACCCACGACATCGTCACCGGCGATGCCACCGCCGCCTATGGCGGGGCGCTGAGCAAGGCGCAGCGCTCGCTGGTCTATCTGCGCCCGAACCTGATCGTCGTCTACGACAACCTGGCGTCGACCACCAGCCGCCAATGGGAATGGAACATCCATGCGCTGAACCAGATGACGGTGGCTTCCGACACCCAGATAACCATCCAGAACGGCACCCAGAAGCTGTGCGTGACCCAGCTGGCCGGGCCCACCGTACGCTTCAGCCAGACCAACCAGTTCTCGACCAACCCGAGCAGCGGCTCGCAACAATGGCACGGCCGCTTTGCCAGCACTGCCAAGAGCGCGGCGGCCGAATTCGTCACCCTGCTCAATGTCGGTTGTACGGCGGTGACCGCCGGCGCCACCAAGGCAAACGGCATCTGGACGGTACCGGTCGGCGAAAAGACGATCAGCATAGCCGCCACCGGGGCGATCAGCGTCAGCAGCACCGCCCCGTCCCCCACCCCCACGCCAACCCCGACACCAGCACCGACGCTGGTCCCCCCGGTCACTGGCACCTCACCCAGCCCGACGCCAACGCCCGCCCCGTCCCCCACTCCGACGCCGACACCGACGCCAACACCCATCGCCGGCAGCACACTGCCGTCGACCAATACCCGGGCGGTTCCCACCTTCGAATCGATCGGCCTCTACTGGACACCGCCTGCCAATCCCGGCACCGCCGGCTGCTCGATTCGCTACCAGAAGCTCGGCGACAGCACCTGGAAGGATGGTCTGCCGATGTGGTACGACAGCCGTAACGGCGAGTGCCGCGGCAGCCTGGTGCAACTGGCACCCGGCACCAGCTACGCCATCCAGTTCAGTTTGCCCGGCAAGACGCCGGTGGCTGAAGTCAGGACCACGACCTGGAACCCGAATTTCCCGATCGCGCGTACCGTAACGGTCAACAGCAGCAACCAGACCCTGGCCATCACCTCGGGCGGCACGGCCAGCGGCTATGTGCTGTACACCTTCCCGGCCGGCGGGCAGACAACCATCGACGTGGCCAATGCCCTGCCGTACAACGTCACCATCTCGGCGCCCTACGTCATCCTGCGCGGCCTGACCCTGAAAGGGGCGCAGCAGGATGCCATCCGTCTGTTGAAGGGCGCCCACAATGTCGTCATCGAGGATAACGACATCAGCGGTTGGGGGCGCTTCCGTGCCAACAGTACCGAGGGGGCGCTGGGCATGGACTACGATTCCGGCGTCCGGGCGATGTGTACCGACCGGACGATGGAACGCATCATCATCCAGCGCAACACCATCCACGATCCACGCTATACCGCCAACAGCTGGTCGACCGCCCATCCGGAAGGACCGCAGGGCATCAGCATGGAAAGCTGCGGCGGCAACCACGTGATCCGCCACAATGAAATCTACGGTGGAACGAGCGGCCGCTACTTCAACGACGGCATCGGCGGCTGCTGCAATTTCACCACCATCGGCTTCCCCTACGCCGACTCCGACATCAACGGCAACATCATCAGGAATACCTGGGACGATGGCATCGAAGCCGAAGGAGGCAATGCCAACGTGCGCATCTGGGGCAATTACCTCGACCAGACGTCGATCGGCATCGCCACCACGGTGGTATCCACCGGCCCGGCCTACATCTTCCGCAACGTCTACAACCGCAGCCGGCAATACAAGGCCCTGTCGCTGGACACCGGCGGGCGCAATGTCTTTGCCAAGTCCGGTTCGCAATCGTCGACCATCGGCGGCGGCCGTCGCTACATCTTCCACAACACCCTGTTGCAGGCCACCCAGTCCGGGCTGACCTACCCGCTCGGGGCCGGCGGAGGCATCGGCAATGCCGGGACGTCGATCACCAACACGGTTTCCCGCAACAACATCTTCCACATCTGGAAATCGAACTGGCAGGTCATCGAAGGAGCCGGCTCGGGCAACGACTTCGGCTACGACCTCTACAACGGCAGCCTGGGCGGTGCCAGCGAGACCAACGGGATTTACGGAACGCCGATCTACCAGTCCGGCAACGGCTGGGTCAGCGAAGCGAACGGGCTGTATCAGCTGGCTTCGAACAGCCCCGGCTTCGACCGTGGCGCCCGACTGGCCAATTTCAACGACGGGTTCATCGGCGCCGGGCCCGATATCGGCGCCCACGAAGCGGGCACGCCGGCCATGCTGTTCGGCCTGCGCGCCGGCGTAGCGGCCGCCAAGCCCACCCCGACGCCGACCCCAACCCCGACCCCAACCCCGGCGCCGACACCAACGCCCACTCAGGCACCGACACCGACACCGACACCAACACCGGCGCCAGCACCAGCGCCGGTGCCAACCTCAACACCATATACCGGAACCCCCTTTGCAGTGCCCGGCAACTTCGAGGCCGAGAACTTCGATCGCGGTGGCGAGGGTCTGGGCTACCACGACACGGTCAAGGGCAACCAGGGCGGCCAGTACCGGCTGAGCGAGGACGTAGACATCATTGCTTCGGGGGACTCGGCGGGCGGCGGCTATGTGGTCAACGGCTTCGTCACCGGCGAATGGCTGGCCTATACGATCAACGTCACGACGGCCGCTCGCTACGTCATCGGTCTGCGGGCCAGCCACAACTACGCCACGACCCCGTCCTTCCATGTCGAAATCGATGGTAAGCCGGTGACTGCCAGCATCACGGTGCCCAAGACCGGCAGCTGGAACGTCTTCCAGTGGGTCAGCACGCCGGCTGTCAGCCTTACCGCCGGCCGCCATGTATTGAAGATCGTTGCCGATCAGAATTACTTCAACTTAAACTCGGTGAGATTGACGACAGCCCCCTGACGCATGACATGACGCCGGGACCAGCCACGGCCCCGGCAGAAAGGAAGCAACGCCATGCCCGACGTTATTCTGCACAGAGAAACTGCGCCCGGCCGGCCGGCATGCCAGGGCACGAAGCCTTCCCTTCCCCGGCGCCTGGCGGCCTTTACCCTGCTCGAACTGCTGGTCGTCGTGGCCATCATCGGTTTGCTGGCCGGCTATGTCGGACCGAAATATTTCGGACAACTGGGCAAGGCGGAGACCAAGGCGGCCAGAGCCCAGATCGATGCCCTGGAAAAAGCGCTCGACCAGTATCGTCTCGATGTCGGCCGTTACCCGACGACCGAACAAGGACTCAATGCCCTGGTCAACCAACCGGGCGGCGTCAGCAAATGGGCCGGTCCTTATCTGAAGAAGGGCCTGCCGCTCGACCCCTGGGACAAGCCCTACCTCTACAAGTCGCCGGGCGAGCATGGCGAGGTGGATATTTTCTCCTACGGACGGGACGGCACGCCGGGTGGTAGCGGTGAAGATGCCGACATCACCAACTGGTGAGGCCGCGCCATGCGCTTCCAGATCGTGGCCTATCGACCGGTGGAGGGTGTCATATCCCTGTCGATGGAGGCCCCCAGCTTCGACGACGCCCGTCGCCAGGCCCGGGAGCGCGGCATCAACATCGTCTCCATCCGCCAGCAATGGCATTGGGCGGCGCAACGCCGGCGCAAGGATCCGCCGTTCGACCTGCTGCTGTTCAGCCAGGAGCTGCGCTCGTTGCTCGATGCCGGACTGTCGCTGGTCGAGTCACTGGTCACCCTGTCGCGCAAGGAAATCAACAACACGCGACAGAAGCTGATCGAGGTGCTGATTCGCCAGCTGCGCGAAGGCAAGCCGTTTTCCGGCGCCTTGCGCGAATTTCCGGCGATTTTCCCGCCCCTGTACATCGCCCTGACCGCCGCCAGCGAACAGACCGGCGATCTGGGCAGCAGCCTCGGCCGCTTCATCACCTATCGCAGCCAGATGGACATGGCGCGCAAGCGGGTGGTCTCGGCCGCGATTTATCCGGCCCTGCTGATCGGCGTCGGCGGCCTGGTGGTGATCTTTCTGATGACCTACGTCGTACCCCGCTTCAGCCGGATTTACGAAGAATTCGGCAGCAACCTGCCGTTCATGTCCCGCCTGCTGATGCAATGGGGCGGTTTGCTCGACAGCCGCGGCATCGAAATCCTGCTGGCACTGGCCGCCTGCGCCGCCGTCATTGCCGCGCTGATCAGGCAAACCATGCGTCGCCAGGGAATCCTGCACCGCTTGCTGGCCCACAAGGCGTTGCGCGGCTTGCGCGACCGCCTGCGCATCTATGCCCTGTCCCGCTTCTTCCGCACCCTCGGCCTGCTCCAGCAGGAGGGCATCCCGATCATCAGCGCGCTGGGCCTTTCGCGTGAACTGCTCGACGAGGACGGGCGGATCGGGCTGGATCACGTCGTGCTCGATGTCCGCGCCGGCGTCGCGCTGTCGGAAGCCATGGAAAGGCACAACCTGGCACCGCCGGTGGCCAGCGAACTGCTCAAGGTCGGCGAGAAGACCGGCGACGTCGGCGAAAAGATGATCCGGATCGCCGATTTCTACGATGAGGAAATTTCCCGATGGACCGAATGGTTCCTGAAGCTCTTCGAACCCCTGCTGATGTTGACCATCGGCCTGTTCATCGCCTTCATCGTCGTCCTGCTCTATCTGCCGATTTTCGAACTGGCCGGGAGCATGTGATGGACGACGGACACCCGCGACTCGATCTCTACCGGCTGCATACCCTGAAGCCGGCCTTCGATGCCCTGCCCTATGCCGACGCCCAGTCGCGGCATTGCATCGCCATGTACGACGACAACGGCGAACTGTTGCTGGTCGCCGAGCAGGTTGCCGCCGGCGGCCTGGTGGCTTGGGCAGATGCCTATCTGGCCCGACCGTTCCGGCTGTGCTTTGCCCAGGGCGGCGATATCGCCGCGGTACTGACCCATCACGGCGACAGCATGCTGGCCATGGACGCGCTGCCGACCCAGGCGGCAAGCGAGGCGGCCGCCGACGAGGGCATCGAGTCCCTGCGTCTGGACACCATCCACGCCAACGCCAGCCCCATCGTCCGGCTAACCAATTCGACCCTGTACGACGCTTACAAGGCCGGGGCCAGCGACATCCACCTCGAATCATCCGGCGACGGCCTGCGCGTCAAGTACCGGCTGGACGGGGTGCTGTCGCTGATCGCCGAACCGGCCGGCGTACAGACCGCCGAGCAGGTCATTTCGCGCATCAAGGTGATGGCCGAACTCGACATTTCCGAACGGCGGGTGCCGCAGGACGGGCGCTTCAAGGTGCTGATCAACGAACGGGAAGTCGATTTCCGCGTCTCGGTGATGCCCAGCATCCACGGCGAAGACGCCGTGCTGCGCATCCTCGACAAAAGCGCCCTGACCGACCAGATGACCAGCCTGACGCTGGAATCGCTCGGCTTCCAGCCGGACATGATGCGCCAGATCCGCCGCCTGGTGCGCGAACCCTATGGCATGTTCCTGGTCACCGGCCCGACCGGCAGCGGCAAGACGACGACGCTCTACGCCGTGCTCAGCGAAGTGAATACCGGCAAGGACAAGATCATCACCATCGAAGACCCGGTGGAATACCAGTTGGCCGATGTGTTGCAGATTCCGGTCAATGAAAAGAAGGGCCTGACTTTCGCCAAGGGCCTGCGCTCCATCCTGCGCCACGACCCGGACAAGATCATGGTCGGTGAAATCCGCGATGCCGAAACCGCCCAGATCGCCATCCAGTCGGCCCTGACCGGCCACCTGGTGTTTTCGACGGTGCATGCCAACAACGCTTTCGACGTGATTAGCCGTTTCCGCCACATGGGCGTCGTGCCGCAAAGCTTCGTGTCGGCGATCAACGGCATCCTGGCCCAGCGCCTGGTCCGTATCAATTGCACGCAGTGCAGCCAGCCCTACCAGCCGGACGCGATGCTGCTCGCCGACTCCGGCATCGCCGAAGCCCACCGTGCCAGCTTCGACTTCCGCAAGGGCAGCGGCTGCCCGCAATGCCGGGAGAGCGGCTACAAGGGGCGCAAGGCGGTGGTCGAACTGCTGCAGCTGACCGACGAATTGCGCGAACTGATCGTCGCCGAGGCGCCGCCCCGCCAGTTGCGCGAAGCGGCCAGCCGCACTGGGATGCGCGACATCCGCCAGGCGGCACTCGACCTGGTACGTCATGGGGAATCCACGCTGGAGGAGGTTAACCGTGTCACTTTTGTCGCGTGAACGCCTGGTCGTCAGCCTGGCCCCGGAGCGGCTCAATGCCGTTCGCCTGAGCGGCGGCTGGCGGCCACGCCTGCTCGACCAGCAGGCCGTAGTGCTGCAAGCCAGCACCCCGCTATGGACCGCCGGCCTGGAAGCCATGGAACTGCTGCTCGACGACCCGGCCTGGAGCAATCTCGACCTGACCCTGATCCTGTCCGGCCATTATGTTCGCTACGCCGTGCTGCCCAAGGGCGAGCACCTGGGCGCCAGCGAACAGGCCGACCTGGCCCGCCTGATCTTTCGCAACATCTACGGCGAACTGGCGCGCGACTGGGAATTGCGGGTCAGCCCGAACAACCGCCAACCGATGCTGGCCTGCGGCCTGCCGAAAGCACTGCTGGCGGCGTTGTCGGCGGCCTGCGAGGGACGGGCGACGCTGCAATCAATCCAGCCCGGCCTGATGACCGTGTTCAACCGGGCGCGCCCGCTGATCGGGCGCCAGCGCGGCACGCTGGCCGTGGTCGAAAATGGCCGGATCACGCTGGCCGACATCGACGCCGGGCAGTGGCAAACGGTCAGCAGCCGAGCCTGGGCGGCCGCCGCCCTGCCCGAATTGCTGGCCGAAACCCAACAACTATCCGGCCAGGAAAACGGCGGCCGGCTCTGGCTGTGCGACCTGACCGGCCAGGCGGTGGCCCCGGACAGCCCGGCCTGGCGCCTGGAACGTCTGGTCGCCGGCGCCGCCGGCGCGGCCAGTCTGGCCGGCTGGGGAACGGCATGAGCAAGCTGATGGCTCCGCTCTGGCTCGACTACCGGCGGCCGCCGCCCAGCCGCCAGTTGCCCGGCATCGCCCTGCTACTGGCCAGCCTGGTCCTGACGGCATGGTTGCTCGGTAGCGCCCTGGACATTTCAACCGAAACCGCCCTGGTCGAACGCCAGGTGGCCAAGTTGCGCCAGGCAGCCGAACGGCGACGGCTTTTTGCCACCACTGACCCGTCGACCGCAAGCATTGCCGGCGCAGCGGCCCGCCCCGCCGAATCGCCGTCGGCCGGGCGCTGGGAAGCGCTGCTGACCTCGCTGGAAAACGCCGGCGACGAGACGGTCACCCTGCTCAGCCTGACGCCCGGCACCCGCGAAATCGTCATCACCGGCGAAGCCAAAGGGGTCGCCTCGGCACTCGACTATGCCCAGCGCCTGCAAGGCTCCAGCGTGCTGACCAAGGCCCACGTCGCCAAATACGAAATACAGCGCGAGCATCCACGGCAACCGGTGTCGTTCACGCTGCTTGCCGAATGGCGGGGGGGCAGCCGATGAAAATTCCCTCACTCGATCGACTGGGCAAACCGGGCATCGTTGGCCTCGGCTTGCTGCTGTTTTGCCTGAGTTTCTATCTGGGCAACATCGTTCCCGCCCGCCAGGAACTGGAGCGACTGAATGGCGAGGCCACCCGGCTGTCCGGCGCCGCGCGCAGCGGTGAGCGGAACGAAGCCCGGGAAAGCGAAGCGCCGCGCCGATTGCCGTCATTCGCCACGGCGACCGATTCGCTGAAGGAATTGAGTGCCCTGGCCGAACGGCATGGCCTGAACATCGAGCGCAGCACATATCTGCTCAGCGAGCAGGACGGCCGGCGGCGTCTGGAAGTGAATCTGCCGCTGAAAGCCGGTTATGGGTCATTGCGCGGCTATTTGCGCGATGTGCTGGCCCTGCCCAGCGCGCCTGTCATCGACGAATTGGTATTGCAACGGCAAAAGGCCGGCGACGAGATCGTCGAGGCCAATATCCGCCTCTCCTATTACTTCCTGCCCGCCACATGAAACCCTGGCCCATGCTCCGCCGTTACCGCTGGGCACTGCTCGCCATGCTCCTGGTCGTGCCCGCCGTCTACTGGCTGCTGAACGGGGAAACGCCGGGTGAAGCGCCGAACGCCATGGCCCCCGCGCCGCCGGAAACGCCCGGCAGCCCGCTCCGCCCGCTGAGCCCGGCCGCCGGTACGGCCAGCGAAGCCCCCGCCGAGGTCGGGCCGCCGGCGAACGCGGGGGCCGAGCCAGGCAGCGCTGCGGCCGCCGGGCCGGTCGATATCTTCGCAGTCCGCACCTGGGAACCGCCGGCGCCGATCGAACTCCCTCCGGCCGAAGCCGCGCCGCCGCCCCCACCGCAGGCGCCGCCGCTGCCCTTCCGCTACGCCGGCCGGCTCGAAGAACCGGGCAAGCCAATCATCTTCTTCCTGGCCCAGGGCGAACAGATTCTGGCCGTCAGCCCCGGCGACCTGATCGACGGCAACTACCGGGTCGGCAAACTGGAAGGGGGGAAACTGCACTTCCTGTACCGGCCGATGAAAATCCGACAATCCATTCCCGTGGAGGGCGACACATGAGCTACCCGGACGTCAGGCCTACCCTCCGCCGCACCCTGCTGCCGGCCCTGTTCGTACTTCTCGCCGGCTGTGCCGGCAGGCTGCCCCAGCCGCCACAGGGCCTCGACCTGCTCGACCGGGAAAGGCACGAAGCAGCCGTCGCCGAACTGGCCAGGACGAGCAACGCCGATCCGGGCAACCGCGAATCGCGCATCCACTATCTGAATGCCCAGGCCCAGCTGATCGGGCGCCTGCTCAACGATGCCCAGTACGAACGGCAGATGGGCCGCTTCGAGGCTGCGGAAGCGCTCTACCGGCGCGTGCTGAGCCAGGATCGCAACCACGCGCAGGCGACGGCCGGCCTGGAGGCGGTCGACCAGGAAAAACGCCAGAAACGCCTGCTCGGGGAAGCCAACGCCTTGGTCCAGATCAACGAACTGGATGCCGCCGACCGCAAGCTGGGGCTGATCCTGCAGGAAAATCCCCGGCACGACGACGCGCTGCTCCTGCGCCGCCAGATCGAGGAGAAGGCCCGACGCAGCGACCCGGTGACGCCGGCCCTGCGCAAGGTGTTCCAGAAACAGGTGTCGCTCGAATTTCGCGAGACCAGCCTGAAACAGGTGCTGGAAGCGCTATCCCGCCATGCCGGGCTCAATTTCGTGCTGGACAAGGATGTCCCCCCCGGCCTGACGGTAACCGTCTTTCTGCGCCAGGTGTCGGTCGAGGACGCGCTCGACGTGATGCTGAGCACCAACCAGTTGCGCAAGCGGGTGCTCAACGAGACGACCCTGCTCATCTACCCGTTCTCCGACGCCAAGGTGGGCGATCACCAGGACCTGGTGGTCAAGAATTTCTTCCTGGCCAACGCCGAGGCCAAGCAGGTCATGACCATGCTGAAGACCGTGCTCAAGGCCAGGAATGTCTTTGCCGACGACAAACTGAACCTGCTCATCGTCCGCGACACGCCGGAGATGATCCGCCTGGTCGAGCGCATGGTCAGCATCCAGGATGTCAGCGAACCGGAGGTCATGCTCGAACTGGAAGTACTGGAGATCCAGCGCTCCAGGCTGCTCAACCTGGGCGTCCAGTTCCCCGAACAGCTGACCCTGTCGCCGCTCCCCACGGCCGGCTCCGTGCTCACCCTGAGGGATCTGCTCAACCTCAACTCGCGCACTACCGGCGCCTCGATCTCGAACACCGTGCTCAACCTGCAAAATGTCATCGGCGACACCAACCTGCTTGCCAATCCGCGCATCCGCACCCACAACCGGGAAAAGGCCCTGATCCGCATCGGCGACCGCGTGCCGGTGATCACCAATACCTCGACCTCCACCGGTTTCGTTGCCGAAAGCGTCCAGTACATCGATGTCGGCCTCAAGCTGGAAGTCGAGCCGACCATCTATCCGAACGACGAAATCTCGATCAAGCTGGCCCTCGAAGTCAGTTCGGTCACCAAGGAGATCATCAGCAAGTCGGGCACCCTGTCCTACCAGATCGGCGGGCGCAATGCGTCGACCGTGCTGCGCCTGAAGGATGGCGAAACGCAGATCCTCGGCGGCCTGATCAACGACCAGGACGTCAAGTCGGCCAACCGCTTCCCCGGTCTCGGCGCCTTGCCCATCCTTGGCCGCCTGTTCTCCAGCCACAAGGATAGCCAGGACAAGACCGAACTCATCCTGTCGATCACGCCGCGCCTGGTCCGCGGGCTGGCCGCCCCTCCCCAGATGCCCAGCGAATTCTGGTCGGGCACCGAGAACGACCCGCGCCTGAACGCCGCCCCGCTGTCGCGCCTGCAGTCCGGAACGACCATCCCCGAAAGCACTGCCGGTACGCCGGCGACGCCAACCCAGCCCGTGCTGCACTGGGAGGGTCCGGCCTCGGTCAAGGCCGGCAACACCTTCAAGCTCCAGCTCAAGGTTTCCAGCGCCCAGCCGGTAAGCAGCCTGCCGTTGCAGATCGCCTACGACAACCAGTTCTTCGAACTGCTCCGCGCCACCCCCGGAGGCTTCATGGCCCAGGACAATACCGTGGTCGAAACCATCCAGCGCCTCGAAGCCGAATCGGGCATGCTGTTCATCACCCAGACGCGCAGCGGAACCGGTGGCGCGAGCGGCGCCGGAGAACTGCTCGAAGTCGAATTCCGCGCACTCAAATCGACGCAGGACAGCCTGATCAACGCCCTGCCGAGAGAGCCGGGCGACGAGGCGCCGCAAGCGACCACGCCGCCCTTCCGGGCCAGCGCCTTCCGGCTGACCGTGACGCCATGAAAGGCCGCGGCTTCACCCTGATCGAACTGCTGGTCAGCCTGGCGCTGATCAGCCTGTTCGCCACCCTGGCCCTGCCGCTCGCCGAGTTGTCGATCAAACGCACCCAGGAAAGCGACCTGCGCGCAGCGCTGCGCCAGATCCGCGACGCACTCGATGCCTACAAGCAGGCGTCCGAGGAAGGCCGGGTGACGTTGCGCCCCGGCGACTCCGGTTACCCGAAGACCCTGGGCCTGCTGGTCGAGGGCGTCGTCGATAACAAGAGCCCGGAGAAAAACATGATCTATTTCCTGCGCCGCATTCCGCGCGACCCCTTTGCCGACCCCAAGCTGAAAGCCGAGGATGGCTGGGGCCTGCGCAGCTATAAAAGCCCGCACGACCGGCCGCGCCCGGGCGACGATGTATATGACGTCTACTCGCTCAGCAGCGAGCGCGGCATGAACGGAATTCCCTATGCCGAATGGTGACCTTGCCCTGTGCCGGCGCTACCGGCCAAAGGGCTTCACGCTGATCGAACTGCTGGTCACCATGGCCATCGTCGCCCTGCTGCTGTCGCTGGCCGTGCCGCGCTATTTCGGCCGCGTCGAGTTAGCCAGGGAAACGGTACTGCGCGAAAACCTGCACCAGATGCGGGAAGTGCTCGACAAGTTCTACGGCGACAACGGCCGCTACCCCGACACGCTGCAGGAACTGGTCAGCAAGAAATATCTGCGCCGCATCCCCCCCGATCCGATCACCGACAGCGATCAGACCTGGATCATCGTCCCGCCGATACCGCCGGCCAGGGGGGCCGTGTTCGACGTCAAGAGCGGCGCGCCCGGCAATGGCAAAGACGGCACCCCCTACCGCAGCTGGTAAAGACCAGCGCGGTGTCATCTACCTGGCACTGATGATCCTGATCGCCGTACTGGGCGCCGGGCTAGCCGCCACCGGTACGGTCTGGCAGCAAGTGCAGCAACGCGCCCGGGAGAAAGAACTGCTGTTCGTCGGCCAGCAATACCGGCGGGCCATACAGCAGTATTACGAGAGCGGTGGTGGCGGTCGTTACCCGCCGACGCTGGAGGCGCTGCTGGTCGACGAGCGCAGCCCGAATATCCGGCGCTACCTGCGCCGGCCGTTCCCCGACCCGCTGACCGGCGCCCCGGACTGGGGCCTGGTTCAGGCCCCGCAGGGCGGCATCATGGGCATCTATAGCCTGGCCCCCGGCAAGCCGATCAAGAAGACCAATTTCCCGGCTTTGCTCAACTGGGAAAGCGACCTACCGACCTACGCCGAATGGAAATTCGTCTATGTGCCCGCCCAATCTCCGAACGCCATCCCGCGTTAAATCCGCCCTCCGCCAATTGGCACACACCTCTGTTTGCCGCCGAACAGAGCCATGCCTCGCCTTTGCCGGAGGATGTACACACCCCCGTCACTATTGCAAAGGAGTCATCTCATGAACAAGGCCAGAGACAACAAGAAGGAGGGGAAAAAATCCCCCCTCAAGACGCAGAAAGAGAAAAGGAACGACAAGCACCTGAAGAAGGAAAACCGCCTGCATCCGGATTTCCTGGTCAAACCCCTGCACGGCCCGGTTCATTGAGCCGGCCAAGCGTCGAAACCCGTTTTACCCGGAGGGAGCTTCAAGCGCATTCCGTCAGGCGCGCTTCCCGTGCAGGCGGGAACGACAAATCGTTTCCCGTTGACCGGACTACGTTGTGAAGTGACCCCGGCCTATTCCGAGGAGAAACATCATGGCAGTCGATACCAAGCAGGAAATCATGGTCTCCCAGAAACCGGCAAATTCCCTGGGGGAAAGCAGCAAAACGCACAAGCCGCCAACCTTTGCGTCCTTCGAAGAAGTCGAGCATCTGTTCGAGCGTCTGATGCCGACCAACTGGATCCGTCCGATGGGCTGGAACTGGCCGCTCTGGGGGGCGCTGGATGAAAGCCTCGAGCACATCCGAGTACCGCAACTCGATATCGTCGACCGCGACAAGGAGATCCTGATCCGGGTCGAAATGCCGGGGGTCGACAAGAAGGACATTCAGGTTTCGCTGAACAACAGCACCCTGAACATCAGCGGCAGCGTCAGCCGCGAGTCCAGAGAGCAACACAAGGACTACATCCGCAGCGAAATCACCCGCGGCAACTTTTCCCGCCGCCTGGCCATCCCGGAAGGTGTTGATACGGCGAAAATAGGCGCCAGCCTGCGTGACGGCATCCTCGAAATCACCCTGCCGAAAGAACCGGCCACGCAACGTCGTGCTGTCGAGGTGAAATAGCTTTTCCCCACCCCGCACCGGGCGATCAAGCCCGGTGCCTGCCGAATGCCCCTGCCCGGTCGGCAGGGGAAATCTCGCCTACCTCGGGCCTGCATCGAAACGGGAAAGCCCGGAATCACTTTCCGACGCAAATACCAACCCTGGCCGCAGTAATCGCAAACGGCCAGGGTGAAGTCACTTTTCCGGCGAACCACTTTAAAGCGGTTCAGTAGGCGCCCATTGTCCTGCTGCCATAGTAGGAGTGGATGCTCTTGCTCCACGAGGCATCGGCCATATTGGGCCAGTGGTCGGGATCAAAACCGGGGGCATCCTTGAGCCGTTCTTCATCGGCATCCATCACCAGGCGCTTGTTCTTGGTGTCGACGCTCAGGGCGCTCCAGGGCACGGCAAACAGCTTCTCGCCCATGCTGAGAAATCCGCCGAAAGA
>Ga0316605_10001185_pt1 | contig 15400 bp, 14 predicted proteins | sample OWC_soil_day20_n_FD_207666 | JGI IMG/M metagenome (GOLD analysis project Ga0316605, IMG submission 207666) | Wetland soil microbial communities from Old Woman Creek delta, Ohio, United States - OWC_soil_day20_noCT | ecosystem: Environmental > Terrestrial > Soil > Wetlands | place: USA: Ohio... | reverse complement strand
TTTTTTTCTTTATTATTTATTCTGTTTTTTTTGAATTGTTCGTTCTTGCCTTACTATAAGTCACAATGTGTGCCATGATTTTTAAAATAATTTGAAAAAAAACATAAAAATCGCTCATACGTTTTTGTAAAACGCAGATATACAAAACAATAAATTTTAAAAATTTCACTCCTGGTTATGAATATGGAGCCAATTTACCGGCAAACCGTGACCGGTGTAAAAGAAAATATTTTACAAAACGTAAAGGATTTTTATACATAATAGTGCAAAAAAAAAGCTGCACAAGGCAGCGTAATATATTTGATTCGGACTTTCTAATTATATGCAAAAACCACAGAGTATGATCCCTGATATAATCCGGACTCTTTACCCTGAACAGAATTAGTATTTGCAGAGAGACGGAGTGTCTGGTTGCCTGAAGTGAGCTGGTTTCCGGATTGTGATGTAGGTTCAATTGTAAAGCTGCTTCCGTTAATATTGGATAAAGTGGCAGGTTTTACAACAACGTTATATGCTACGCCTGCTCCGGAGTTAACTTTCATTTCGCCAAGACTGACATTGGAATTACTTGAAGAAGCCTTACTGTTAAGGATGTCGAAATTTGTAACGGCAGAAGAAGAAACACTTACCGATTCAATAATCTCTGCAGAAACATGACCAACCGCCATAGTTTGGCCATTCAGATTAACCGCTGAAAATATGCTTGTTAAAGCTATTAAAAACAGTGTTGTGAAAATGGCTTTCATGACCTTTGCATTTCTTAATACAAAGATGTGTAAAAAAATAATACGAAACAAGAAAAATGTAAAATATTATTTTACTATGTGTAAAATAATTTAACTCGAAATAATTAGTACCGGAATACCAGCTCAGAAATAACCGGCCGGTGATCGCTCAAATCAATATTTGGATTTGAATAAGAAACGCTCTTAAACTCCTTTGAATGAAGGATGTAATCTATTCTTAACAATCCGCCCATTCCCCGGAATGTGCCTCCGAGCCAGGAGCCGGCCTCCCGGAAACCATCTGTAAGATTTTCCCCTTTTATTTTTGAGAATGTATATGAAGTTGGTATATCGTTAAAGTCTCCGCAAACAATTACCGGAATAGTTGTAGTATCTATTATTGCCCTGACAACGTCGGCCTGATGTGCCCGGATTACTGAGTTTCTCTGTAGAAATTCAATTTTTCGGGATACATCTGAATTGAGATTCTTTATATAGTTTGTGGTTTGAAGATGGTTGTTAATTATTCTTATAACTCTGCTGCTATCTATCTTGATATCAGCCCATATTAATCCGTTTCCGGTATCTTCAAAATTAATTTTTTTTGCCCGTATTATTGGGTAGCGGCTAAAAATTGCCATTCCAATTTCATCTTTATCCGGCTCTTTAATATAGTTATAAGGAAGAAAGTCAAACGATCCAATTAGCTCAGCAGAGTTAAGGAAGTATGGCACTTTATACTCCTGAAAACAAATGACACTTAAATTCCTGGACTTAACAAATTCGGACACCCTGCTAACGGAAGTCTGATCATTAATATATTTAAATTCATGAATGTTATAAGATGCAATATTAACAGATAATTTTTTATCTGAAATTAAACCGGACTTATCAGATCTGAACTGAATGTTACTTAATATGGAGTCATAATTAATGCTCAAAGCCAGAAGAGGAATTAAAACGACAAAACTCTTACGGACAGACCAGTATATTGTGAGAAACAGAGACGAAAAAATTATTGCAGGCAAAATGAGTCCTATTAGACTTACGTAACTACCGGGTTCGGGCCGTGAAGGACCAGAAATAGCTGTTGTTATTGATAAAATAAATACTATAAATGAAGCAACAGCCATAAAAAAGTCTGTCAAAAATAGTATCCGGATTTTATTCATAGTTACATATTATAAGTACAAATTTATCATGGATTATTTAACTGCCAAATTGTTTTTGTATTAGTTCATATTTGAGAACGTAAATATTTTAACAGAAACAGGTAATTGTCGACACTTTTTTATATTTTTACACATTAATATTAGAGGGATTGTATAAAATCAAAAGCTACCGTGAAAAAGAAAGTACTAATTGTAGATGACAAGCAGACAATTGCCAAAATAATTCAAGTCTATATTTCAGATATGTTTGAATGCATTTACTTTGATGACCCGATTAAATCTATTGCCTGGCTGCAGGAAGGTAACCTTCCGGACTTAATTATTTCTGATATTAATATGCCAAATATGAGTGGGGTTGAATTCCTGGATTACATAAAAAAGAACGAACTTTTCAAAGCCATTCCATTTGTAATTCTCTCCGGAGAGGATAGTACTACTCAAAAAATTGAACTTTTAGAAAAGGGTGCAGATGATTATATATCGAAACCGTTTAATCCAATGGAGTTGAAAGTACGCCTAAAAAAAATTATTGAGTGATAGTATTCGTCATATACGTCGGAGAAAATGAGATGTATATATCTCATTTCAGCAGGCTTTTAAATGGCGAGCTTGAAGTTTCAAACGACCTGTCCATGCTTTCAGAGATTTTCAGAAAGAACTTAAATTCACTACCGGTTATGGTCCTTTTTGAAAAATCTAAAATGGAGCACGATATTCAAAAAATAAAATTTATTAAACAGGAATTGCCACTTGCATACATTGTGCTTGTAACACCGGGGATAGGGAAAAATGAAATACCGCATTATCAGGCCGCCGGATTAAAAGATACAATTTCTCCAAACGTAAGTGAAACGAGGCTAAAGAACGGGCTGGAATTTATTGCAAAAAATCAGATGCTTATTGCTGACTCAACACACGAGCATCTTCCTTTGGGGACATATGAGATTCCGATATGGAAAAGAAGTTTTGACATTTTGTTTTCACTTGCGGCGATTGTTATTCTTTCCCCTATACTTATTGTTGTTGCCGCAATGATTAGAATTGAGAGCCCCGGGCCTGTTATATATAAATCGAAAAGAGTCGGAAGCAATTATGAAATTTTTGATTTTTATAAATTCCGCTCAATGTATAAAGATGCAGACAAGCGACTCAAAGAATTTTTAAGCCTCAATCAGTACAAAGAACTGGACCCTTTATTTTATGACTATTCAGATGAGATTACTCATATTCCTGTTGTAGAATCATCTCTTGCAGACAACTCCTTTGTGTCGGACAACTCATTTGTTTCCGATGACGAAGTAATATCGGAGAAAGAATTTCTTAGGGAAAAAGGTAACAGGCAGAGAAATAATTTTATTAAATATGAGAATGACCCCCGCATTACAAAAATGGGGAAGTTTATAAGAAAATACAGTATAGATGAAGTTCCCCAGTTAATTAACATTCTGATGGGGGATATGTCTATTGTAGGCAACAGACCTTTGCCTCTTTATGAAGCAGAACAACTAACTTCGGACCAATATATCGACAGGTTTTTGGGACCTGCAGGGTTAACAGGATTATGGCAAGTGGAGAAGAGGGGAGATTCAGGTAAACTATCGCCCGAAGAACGAAAACAGCTTGATATATACTATGCTAAAAATTATTCTTTTTGGATGGATGTAAAAATAGTTTTCAGGACTTTTACGGCATTTATTCAGAAAGAGAATGTATAATTAGATAAATTATGAAACGATATTTCATATTGCTAATATTATTTTTCGCTTTTGGAGGAAACCTGTCTGCTCAGGTATCGGCCAGAGAAATGGTAGAATTAAGACTACCCCCTTTAGACACTTTGTTTAAAGGAGCAATGAATAGTTCAATGGTCCAGTTTTATAATTTACGGATGGAGGGCCAGGAGCTTGCTCTTAAAACAGAAAAAAAGAAATGGCTTGAATATTTTAGCCTTTTCGGGTCTTATCAATATGGCATAATGGGAGTTAACTCATACACAAACTTGGGAACCGACTATCCGTTGATATATCAGAATTCGGGAGCAAGCCAAATATGGTATAATGCCGGTGCTTCAATAGCGATACCTCTTGATAGGATATTTGACCGCGGAAACAGAATCAAAATGCAGCAGTTAAAGATTCAGGAGACGCTCAAAGAGAGAGAAATGTGGTATGACGACCAAAGACAAAAAATTACGGAGTTGTATTATAGAGCACAGGAAATGCTTAACACTCTTAAATATGTAATTGAACAGTGCTCAATGGCAGATGCTCAGTTGGAAACAGCTCAAAGAGACTATATCATGGGGAAATTAAATGCTCAGGAACTAAATTCTGCTAAAGGGACTCAGGTTCAGTCTTATATTCAAATGGAAAAAGTTTTGTCGGAACTTAATAAATCACTGAAGGGCTTGGAAATAGTATCTAAAATTAAAATTCTGAACAAATAAATGGATATTCTGTCTCAAATAGTCAAGTTGTTATACAGAAATAAGTACTGGTTGGTTATTCTGCCCATACTTGCTACAATTTTTGCAATATTCCAGACAAAAAATTTGACTCGGGTATATGAGGTAAACACTACTATTTATACAGGAATTGCATCTGGTTTTACAATCGAATCGGGATTGGAGAGCGGAAGGGTGGACTGGAGCACGGTGAATAACGGGATGGATAATCTCATAAGTATAATAAAGTCTAAGAGTACGTTAAGAAACGTATCATTAAGACTTTACGTACAGCACATGATATACGGTGACTCATTAAAGGACAATAATTATATTCAGGCAAATAATTTCAGGAATCTTGTAAGAATCACGCCTAAGGAGGTTAGAGCGCTTATTGACAAATCTTCTGAAGAAAAAACAATCCAGAACCTTAATGAATATGAGAAAGCGACTCCTACAAATTTTGTGTATGGTCTCTTCAATTGGAATCACCCCCACTATAGCTATACTGCACTTAGCAACATAGAAGTGAGCCGTCTCTATAACAGCGACATGCTGGAGATTAAATATGCTTCAAATGACCCTGGTGTTGCATATAATACACTTGTAATTCTCAATGATGAATTTCCGAAGCAATACAGGCTTCTTAGATTTGGAGAAACAAATGATGTCGTAGAATATTTTAGAAATGAACTGGCAAGGCTCACTTCAAAATTAAGATATTCAGAAGATTCCCTTACTCAATATTCTATCGACAAAAAAGTCATTAATTACAGTGAACAAACCAAGCAGGTAACAGCTCTTTCGAAGGACTATGAGATAATGTATTATCAGATATTACTCAAGTATACAAGCTCAACCACGATGGTTGCCGAGTTGGAAAAAAGGATTTCTGAACAAGCAAAATCTATTGAAAAGAATGGCATTTTTCTTAAAAAACTGGATGAGATATCTCAAATGAGTACACAGATTGTAAGACTCGAAGCATTCCAGAAAGACTCTTCGGCAACTTATAACAATACATTAAAAGCATATAAGGATAAACTCAGGTTGGCGGAAAATGATATAAAAGCATATTCATCTGCCATTTACGATCAAAAATATACTAAAGAGGGTGTCGCTTCAAGTTCTTTTGTAGATGAGTGGATTGCCGAACTTATAGAACGGGAAAAATCGACGGCAGAACTCAAGGTAATGGAAGAAATCCGAAAGAGCCTTGACCAGCAATATGTTTATTACTCTCCTATCGGATCTACTCTTAAGAGAATTGAACGTAATATCAGTTTTACGGAACAATCATATCTGAGCGTCTTACAGAGTTTAAATACGGCATTGTTAAGACAGAAGACTCTGCAGATGAACTCTGCTAACCTCAAGCCTATAAATCAACCGCTTTTTCCTGTTGCTCCTATGCCTACAGCGAGAAAAATGATTGTTTTGGCAACACTTATAGGTACTTTCGTATTTATCCTCTCATTCCTTATCCTTCTTGAAATATTTGACAAGACAGTAAGAGATAAACAAAGAGCAGAAAGATTGATACCGGCCAAAGTTCTCGGGGCATTCCCAAGGAAAAACAGATTCAGATACAGGTCATACAGGAAGGAATACGAAAGGATTGCTACAAATTATATGGCAAATTCAATAATTCCGTATTTGAATCCTAAAGAAAAACCGGATATAATTAACTTTATAAGCACCGATGACGGTACCGGAAAATCGAAGTTAATAGAACACCTGAGCAATTATTGGAGCGAAAGAGGGCTCATTGTGAGAGTAATGTCCTGGCATGATGATAATTTCGGAGATTCCAGAGATTTCCTTCTTTCAAATAATCTATATGACTTTTTTGATTACGATAATGAGGATATAATCCTGGTTGAACACCGTTCGATATTAAAATCGGCAATACCTGCCGGACTTCTTAAAGAAGCATCATTGAATCTGGTTGTTGTGAGAGCAGATAAAGTTTGGCGGGATATAGATAAAATTGCGTTTGACAGGCTAAAAATTCAGGCTCATAATACTCCGGTTTTGCTTTACCTTAACCAAGCATCCAGAGATGTTACTGAAAGTTTCCTTGGACTAATGCCTCCTTATTCAAAACTGAGGACATTCGTTTATAAAATGATTCAATTTGGCTTAACATCAAAGTAAAGGAGTTCTGTGGATATTGGAAAACTTATTGTCGATAATGCAAACAAGCCTCTGGTATATGCGTTCCTGATACTGGCAGTATACGCAATCACGTTCATTACACTCAGGTTCGGCTTCGTTTTTGGGCTTGCTGTTTCCTTTGCTCCTTTAGTGATTCTTTATCTTATACTCATAATCAATAATCCATACTGGGGTTTCTTTGCCATATTTATTTTAAATTACTATGTATCAGGCCTATCCAGATACATTAAAGCAATATCTCCCGGGATATTAATGGATGTACTTCTTGTAGTCACTATTATATCACTGATTTTTCAGGTTTTTAAAAGCGATACGAAATATCACTGGGAAAGAGCGAATAACTCTCTGGTTGTTCTGGCGTTCATTTGGTTTCTGTATTGTGTTCTGGAACTTCTGAATCCGGGTTCTTCACCGGTTGGATGGATAACCTCGGTCAGAGGAATAGGTGTATACTTTTTAGTAATTGTTGTAATTACTTCAATAATTATGAAAAGGTACAGGGACTTCAAAATACTTTTGATTACCTGGGCAATCTTGTCCTTAACCGCAGTATTAAAAGCTTTAATACAAAAATATTTTGGTTTTGATGCATGGGAATCGAGGTGGCTGTATCTCGAAGGCGGGATGGCAACCCATATTATATATTCCGGAGTCAGATACTTCTCGTTCTATACAGACGCAGCAAACTTTGGGACAGGAATAGCATTTTCGGGAATAGTCTTTGCTATTACATCTGTTTACATCAAGGGACTACGGCTCAAAATATTTTTTTTCCTGACATTCCTTGCCTGTATGTATGCAATGTTGATTTCAGGAACAAGAGGGTCAATTGCCGTCCCTTTTGTGGGGTTTACACTATTCGCATTTCTATCCAGGAAAACAAGAATAATGATTTCTTCCGCGGTTATTGTAATAACTGCATATCTGTTATTAAATTTTACCAGTTACGGAAACGGAATTTCGTATATACGAAGGCTACGCTCGGCTTTTAATATTGAAGATGCATCCTTTCAGGTTCGGATAGAAAATCAGAAGAAATTAAAAGTATATTTAGCCGACAAACCTATCGGAGCCGGAATCGGAATGAGCCGGGGGAGCGCAAAAACCTACCGGCCCGATCCATATCTGGCGCAAATTCCAAACGACTCGTGGTATGTTATGATTTGGGTTGAAACAGGTATAATTGGTTTGATACTTCATGTCTTTATACTTCTTTATATCGTTTCATATGGGGCTTATATTGTTTATTTCCGCCTGAAAGACAATGAACTCAGAGGCCTGGTCACGGCACTTATATGTGGACTCTCGGGAGTATATGTTGCTTCCTACAGCCTTGAAATTATGGGACAGTTTCCTACCGGATTTATCTTGTATATAAGTATGACCCTTATTTTTATTAGTCCAAAATTCGATGAAGAGATTGAGGAGACGAAAAAAGTAAATGATAAGAAGTATGAAATTACTACCTGATATTTCTTTCGTTATTTTAAACTATAACGGAATAGAGGACACAAGAGAACTGCTGATAAGTATTAAAAAAAATCTGCAGGATATTCTTTATGAAGTAATAGTTGTTGATAATGGCTCAAAAGCAGATGAGTATTCAGAACTTAAAAATGAGTTTCAGGAATATATAATTTTGAAAAATCAGACAAACCTTGGGTTTGCAGGAGGAAATAATGTCGGAATAAAAGCAAGCACCGGGCGATATATAATGCTGATTAACAATGATACATTATTAACGGATTCTTCTATAAGCCAGCTTGTAAAAAATATGGATGAACACCCCGAAATAGGTGCCATATCTCCAAAAATTCATTTTTTCTCGCCTTCGGGAGTTATTCAATATGCAGGATATACAAGATTATCCAGATTTACTTTAAGGAATAAAGGCATTGGATTTGGAGAAACAGACAGAGGTCAGTATGACGTATACGGGCGTACGGAATCGTTACATGGAGCAGCAATGATGATTCGCAGAGTGATAATAAGTAAGACTGGGTTAATGCCGGAGGATTATTTTCTATATTATGAGGAACTGGACTGGAGCGAGATGATAAAAAAGGCCGGATTTGAAATATGGTTTGACCCGAGTGCTGTAATCGTTCACAAGGAAAGTAGGAGTACAGGAAGAAATAGTCCTTTAAAAAAGTACTATATGGTACGAAACAGACTTATATTTGCTAAAAGGAACAGAAGAGGATTAACCAGAATATTTGCCATCCTCTATCAGCTAACCATTGCTGATATCAGAGAATTAATCGGATCTCTTTTAGTTGGCAGGGTTGACTTAGCTATTGCAACCATTCATGGTGTAATGGATTTTTTCTTTAACAATAAGAATTATTCTAAATAATCAATTAATGGAAAACCTGCTTATTATTACTGACAAAATATTCTTCGGTATAATTGCTATTTCGGTTATATATGCTTTTGCATTTGCTTTTTTTTCTGTTTTAGGCAAGAAAAAACGATATCCTCTTGCAAAAAAACAAGAAAGATTTTTGGTTCTGATTCCAGCTTATAAAGAAGATAGGGTTATTATTCAGACGGTTGAATCGATACTTGATCAGGAATATCCGGAAAACAGAATGGATATTGTTGTTATTTCGGACAAAATGGAAAATGCAACTAACCTGATTTTATCTGAGATGCCTGTAATTCTTATGGAAATTAATCCAGAACAAAGTTCAAAGGCATATGCAATGAATTATGCGATTGAAAATATGGCTGATAAGAATTATGACGTAGTCGTTATCTTAGATGCTGATAATATTGTTGCAAGCAAATTCATTTCAGATATAAACGATGCTTTTTATTCAGGAGCTACTGCTGTACAAACTCACAGAACAGCTAAGAACCTGGATAACGACATGGCAATTCTTGATGCGATTAGTGAGGAGATTAATAACTCAATCTTTAGAAGAGGGCATGTAAAAGTAGGATTGTCTTCTGCTTTGATTGGTTCGGGAATAGCATTAGAATACAAATGGTTTAGTGAAAATGTTAGTAAACTTAGTACAGCCGGCGAAGACAAAGAAATGGAAATTCTTCTTCTCAGGGAGGGTATTTTTATAGATTTTCTTGACTATGTTTTTGTTTATGACGAAAAGGTAAAAAAAGAGGAGATATTCTATAACCAACGAAGAAGGTGGCTCTCTTCTCAATTTTATTCTTTGTATTCAGGGCTGAAATATTTACCTAAAGCACTTTTTAACTTAAATCTGGATTATCTCGATAAAATTTTTCAGTGGATGTTGCTTCCCAAAATTATATTGCTTGGAATTATTTCAGTAATAATTGTTATTACAACTTTTATAAGCATAGAACTCTCTTTCAAATGGTGGGCTCTATTCCTTTTGCTAATGACGTCATTTGTATTAGCGTTGCCTGGCTTTCTCATTACAGCAAAAAATATTGGAGTAATAAAAAAGCTGCCACTGCTATTTTTATTGATGTTTATTAATTTGTTCAGAACAAAAGGTGCAAATGGTAAATTTATTCATACTCCAAAAGGATAAAAAATGAAAATTGCAATTGAAGCTCAGAGAATATTTCGTGATAATAAACACGGGATGGATTTTGTTGCTTTGGAATGTATCCGGGAGCTTCAGAAAATAGACAAAGTAAATGAGTATTATATTCTGGTCGGCGGTGGACCGGATCGTGGAGTTCTTTCTGAAACGCCAAATTTTCACATAATTGAAATTAAAGTTCCTTCATATCCACTCTGGGAACAAATAGGGATACCTATAGCAATCAATAAAATTAAGCCAGATTTGCTCCATTGTACAAGCAACACAGCTCCTTTTTGTATTAACACCCCTCTACTGCTCACATTGCACGATATAATATTTCTTGAAAAAAGAAAAACCATAAGCAAATCCGTATATCAGAATCTTGGATGGTATTACAGAAAACTTGTAGTTCCAAGGGCAATCAGGAATAGTGAAAGAATTATAACTGTATCTGATTTTGAAGCAAAAAGGATAAAAGACAGGTTGGACCTTCCGGATAGTAAAATATCATATATCTATAACGGATTTGGCAAGCATTTTCACAAAATCGGAGACCATTGCGGGGTTACTTCAAAATATATATCTGCAAAAAATTATTTTTTCTTCCTGGGGAACACTGATCCTAAGAAAAACACAGAAAATGTACTAAAAGCATACGGGATATATTTGGAAAAATCGTTATGTAAAGCACCCTTACTTATAGCAGATTTAAAGGAATCCCATATTGACTCCATATTGATGAAGTTAAACCTCCGGCACATTAAAAGCAATATGGTCATTTGTGATTATATACCTAATAAGGATCTTCCATATATTTTTTCCGGCGCATTGCTATTCCTTTATCCTTCTTTGAGAGAGAGCTTTGGCATCCCGATACTTGAGTCTATGGCCTGCGGTACACCGGTGATTACGTCAAATACATCTGCAATGCCCGAGATTGCCGGAGATGCTGCATTGCTGGTCGATCCGTATAGTCCGGAATCAATCGCAGAAGGAATACTTAAAATTGAGACAGACGAAAACTTGCGGAAAGAACTTATTAATTCCGGAAATGAAAGAATAAAGCTTTTTTCCTGGGAAATAACTGCAACAGAACTGTTGAAAATTTATAAAAACATTGTTAATCATGAAATGGTATAAAAAATATCTTTCTGTCTTCGAAAAGCCATTCAGTAATGCACCATCGGAGATAGTCAATGAGGTAAAACAGAACCTTTCAAAAATTAAAAGTGATACTCCTGTTGCTTCAGTTGTTGTAATTGCATATAACGAAGAGAAGAGATTACTGAGCTGCCTCTGGTCACTGAGTGACTCAAAATGTAAATATCCTATAGAAATTATTGGGGTAAACAACAATTCGACTGACAGGACTGCAGATGTATATGATGCTGTTGGGCTAAAATATTACTTTGAGGAGAAGAAAAGTGCCGGATATGCCAGGAACAGAGGGCTGTATGAGGCGAAGGGGAAATACTATATCTGTATAGATGCCGATACGATGTATCCGCCGAAATACATTGAAACAATGATTGAAAGGCTTAAAAAACCGGGTGTTGTTGCGGCATGTTCATTATGGAGCTATGCTCCGAGCAAGGAGTTTCCAAGGTTCTGGATGACTATTTACGAGTTTTTCAGGGATGTTCATCTTTTCGTGCTTTCATTCAAGAGTCCGGAATATTGTATAAGAGGGATGGTCTTTGCCCATGTGACCGACCTGGCCAGGGCAGATGGTTATAGAGTTGACATCAAAAGAGGAGAAGACGGAACAATGGCTTTTGGACTTAAAAAGCATGGAAAGATAAGTTTTGTAAGGAATAGAAAAGCAAGGGTTGTAACGTCTACTGCTACGTTAAAGGCCGATGGTTCCTTAATAAATGCTTTTTGGGAAAGAGTAAAGGGAGCTTTAAAAGGATCGCGGAAATATTTCAGAAAGAACAAAGGTGTTGTAAAAGATCATCCGTCGAACCTTATTGATAAGGATTGAAATTAATTATATATAGCCATTTATGTCTCTGCAGGAAAAAACGTTTAAAGGAATAATCTGGAGTTTTGTCGACAACTTTGCAAGTCAGGGTGTTGAATTTATTGTCGGGATTATTCTTGCGCGCATACTTACTCCTCATGAGTTTGGCCTGATAGGTATGCTGACTGTTTTTATCGCCATAAGCCAGACTTTCATAGATAGTGGCTTCACTAATGCGTTGATAAGAAAAAGCAACTGCACCCAAAAAGACTATTCAACGGTATTCTTTTTCAATATATCAGTTTCACTGTTTCTATACTTTGTCCTGTTTGCTTCGTCCGAAGCAATTGGTTCTTTTTTCAAAGAGCCTCAATTAGGAATTCTGTTGAAAGTTCTGGGTTTATGTCTTGTTTTTGGCTCAATCTCAATGATTCAGAAGACAATTCTAACCAAAGAGATAAACTTCAAACAGCAAACTAAGATTTCACTGTTTTCATCGGTAATATCCGGTGCAATAGGAATTCTAATGGCATTAAACGGATACGGAGTCTGGAGTCTGGTCGGCAGAGCTTTAATATCCCTTATATTAAGTTCGATACTTTTCTGGATAAGCAGCAAATGGAGACCTTCGTTTATTTTCAGCAAAAGCTCATTTAAGGAACTTTTTGGATTTGGCAGCAAGTTGTTGGTAAGCGGGCTTATTGATACTATTTACAATAATATATATTACCTGATTATCGGAAAATATTTCTCAACAAAAGAACTTGGTTTGTATACAAGAGCAGATCAGTTCAAGAATATTTTTTCGCAAAATATAACCAGTGTAATACAACGAGTGTCATTTCCAACTTTATCATTAATTAAAGAGGACCCGGACAGGTTAAGGGAGAGTTATCAAAAACTCTTGAGAAGCACGATGTTCATTACCTTTTCATTGATGTTTTCGATGGCAGCAATGTCTAAGTCAATGATATTTACCCTTGTTGGCGAAAAATGGCTTCCGGCGGCACCTTACCTCGAGCTACTTTGCTTTGTCGGGATTTTTTATCCCCTGAATTCCCTTAATCTTAATATATTAAATGTGAAGGGGCGTTCAGATCTTTTCTTAAGACTGGAAATTATCAAGAAGATTATTTTTATCCCGGTAATAGTAATTGGAGTCTTCTATGGTATTAAAGCACTTATACTGGGTATGATATTCAATTCGCTTGTGGCATATTTTATTAACAGTTATTATTCCGGAAGACTTATAGGATATTCTGTCTTTCGCCAGATAACCGATATAAAACCATCATTTTTAATAGGTATGGTTGTCGGGGCACTATTATATATTGAGTCTTTAATTATTCCGGGCAATCTGTATATAATTTTTATTATCCAATGTATCTCGGCACCTCTCTTTATTTTGATTTTCTCGGAGATAACACAATTCAAAGACTATCTTTTTCTAAAAAAGATTATATTTGATTATATATTTAAAAATGATGACAGAGAAAGATAATATCTATGTTACCCAACCGGCAATGCCTCCATTGGATGAATTTCTTGAGTCTCTCACAGAAATATGGGGGAATAAAATAATCACAAATAATGGTCCTTTCCATATTCAGTTTGAGAAAGCTTTGGCGGAGTATCTCGGCGTAAATTACATCTCTCTCTTTTCCAATGGTACGCTAGCCTTGATTACTGCATTACAGGCACTCAGAATAACAGGAGAGGTAATTACGACGCCATTCAGTTTTGTGGCAACAACTCACTCTCTCTGGTGGAATAATATTAAGCCTGTGTTTGTTGATGTTGAACCGGATTATTTCACATTAGATCCTGAAAAAGTTGAAGCTGCCATTACACCGCAGACTACTGCAATCATGCCGGTACACGTTTATGGAAATCCTTGCAAGATGGATAGATTGCAGGAAATTGCAGATACCTACGGGTTAAAAATAATTTATGATGCGGCACATGCTTTTGGGGTTAAACAAAACGGAAGTTCGGTTCTTAATTGCGGGAACCTGTCAATATTAAGTTTTCATGCCACCAAAGTTTTTAATACGATTGAAGGAGGAGCTATCATTTGCCCTGATGAAAAATCAAAGAAAAGGATTGATTACCTCAAAAACTTTGGATTTGCAGGAGAAACAACAGTAATAGAGCCCGGAATCAATGCAAAAATGAATGAAATTCAAGCCGCATACGGGTTAATTCAGTTAAAATACGTAGATCAATACATACAGCAGAGAAAAGAAATTGTTGACTTATATAGAAAAAACCTTGCCGGAGTAGACGGAATTGATTTTATGGATGATATCCCGGGAGTTCATCATAATTATGCATATTTCCCAATTATCGTGGATACAATTAAGTACGGTAAATCGAGAGATGAGCTTTATGAGATATTAAAAGAGCACAACATATTCGGACGCAGATACTTCTATCCGTTAATAAGTCAGTTCCCCACATATAGGGGATTGCCGTCTTCAAGTCAAACCAATCTTCCGGTTGCCACAAAGATTGCAAGTGAGGTTCTGTGTCTTCCCATATATCCACATCTCCCTCATTCGGATATTGATAGAATATGTTCAATAATCAGCAAATAATTAAAAAATCATGAATTCATTTTACAGTAAAAATGAACTTGATAAAATTGGGTTTAGCAAAGTAGGGGATAATGTACTTATTAGCCGCTTTGCCAGATTTTACGGCCCCGAAAAGATGCAGATAGGGAGCAATGTCCGGATAGACGATTTTTGTATACTCTCAGGCGATATTATACTTCACGATTTTATTCACATTTCTGCTTTTTGCGCCCTGTATGGAAAATTCGGGATAGAAATTGACGACTATTCCGGACTCTCTCCCAGGTGCACTGTCTTTAGTGCAACTGATGACTTTTCAGGAGACTTTCTTGTAGGACCAATGGTTAACTCCGGCTTAACGAATGTTAAAGGCGGGAAAGTTATGATAAATAAGTACTCTCAGGTTGGTGCCGGAAGTGTTGTGCTGCCAGGTATTACTGTTAGGGAAGGAGTCGCTGTGGGAGCTATGTCACTTGTAAACAAAACACTTGATGAGTGGTCTGTATTTGCAGGAATTCCCTGCAAGTTTGTCAAAAAAAGAACTAAAAAATTGCTTGAGCTAATCTAAAAATTCTAAAAAAGTGATTGAATCAGACGGGTTATTGCTGCACATTACAGAAGATGAGAAGTTTATTGATTATGTGATTGATGTGTTTGAGTCGGTCTATCCAAACCGGAATGTCTATTTTGTCGCTTTAAAGGAAAACGAAGAAGAATTAAAACTTGTACATTCACAAAACCCCAATATCGTTAAGGGCAAAATTGATTCGGATGAGTTTAAGGATTTGATAAAATCGATAAACAGGTTTAAGGGGGTAATCATTC
>Ga0316605_10001184_pt1 | contig 15403 bp, 12 predicted proteins | sample OWC_soil_day20_n_FD_207666 | JGI IMG/M metagenome (GOLD analysis project Ga0316605, IMG submission 207666) | Wetland soil microbial communities from Old Woman Creek delta, Ohio, United States - OWC_soil_day20_noCT | ecosystem: Environmental > Terrestrial > Soil > Wetlands | place: USA: Ohio... | reverse complement strand
AAGAAAAAGACTGCCGCACCTAAGCCTCCCGCGAACATGGATGAGTTGCTTCAACGCTTTCAGGTGCGTTTGAATCATCTGACCAACTCCATCCTGGCCGATCACCAGAATATTGAGAAAGTGATTCGTGAAAGCTTTACAACGCCCCTTTCATCCTCACTTTCCAAGGGTTGTATTGAAAGCGGAAAGGACCTGTGCGAAGGCGGCGCGACGATAAACAGCAGCGGCATTCAAGCGGTCGGCATTACGGACGTCGCGGATTCTTTATTTGCTATTAACGAGGTGGTCTACAAGAAGAAGCTGTATTCCATCCATGACGTCATCGACGCCATCAACAATAACTTTGAGGGAGAATATTATCAGCAGGTAAGATCGGCATTACTCGAGGTCCCGAAATTCGGTCATGATGGCTCGCAGGAAGCCGTCGTTTGGGTGAACAAAACATTACAGATTTATGTCAATGCATTGAACTCGGTTGCGAACTGTCCAAGAGGCGGCATATATACCGCCGGTTATTATGCCCTGAATGTAAATGATGTCTACGGAGCAAAAACGCCTGCCTTGCCTTCAGGCAGACTGAGCGGCGTTTCTCTTGCCAACAGCATTACTCCTCATTATGGAATGCAGACGACGGATTTATTGTCATCCCTGAATGCGGTTGCCGGTGTTGATTTTGCAACCTATGCGCCCAATGGCACAACGGTTACATTCACGGTTGACGCAGCGCTGTTTCAAGGTCCGGACGGAGTCAGAAACCTCTCGGGTATAATCAGTACGTACTTTGATAAAGGCGGTATGCAGTTCCAGCCAAACGTCATTGACAGACAAATTTTACTGGACGCATACAACAATCCCGGAAAATACCCCCATCTGCTGGTTCGTGTAGCCGGTTACTGTTCATACTTCAATGACCTTTCCGATGATTTGAAAAAGATCATCATAAACAGAACCTGTTATGGTTAAATTCGGCATTTTTTAAATTATATTTTTCTCTAAAACAGGTTCCACATTAATATATCCCTTATGTCAAATTTGAAACGACACTTCATCACACCCAGCCAAAGTTATTTTTACATTTCAATGATTTTCTCCTGCTTCACGCCTTCGAGGACAACTCTGGCTCTAAAAGCTTTATCATGATTTCTTCGCATGCTTTTGGCCATTTCCTCACTCCTTCTCAGTCCTGGCAGACTAGTATGCACCTTATTCACCTGTCCAGTTTTCGGGGAGTATTTTACCCATAGCCCGTTCCAACTTAGCCAAGCCGATTTGATAATCACCAATGGCGTTGTAGTAATCGGAATTTGCCTTGGTGAGACGAGTTTGGGCGTCCAGGACAGTGGTCGTGGTGACCATGCTCTCCTGGTAACGCTCCAAGCTGATCAGAAAGCTTTCCTCTGCCTCATCGATGGCCTTCCTGGTCACGGAAATCTGCTTTTCCGCCTGGCGCATGGTTAGCCAAGCATTTTTAACCTCAAGGGAGATCTGATCACGAATGTTGGCCAGGGCATAATTCACCTGCATCTCCTGGCTGCGGGCCCTGCCGACACGGTTTTGGGTTTTGCCCCATTCCCAGAAATTCCAGCTAACCATGAACATTAGATACCAACTCTCCCGATCCTTAGTTTGGCTGCCATGGACCGTTACATTGCCTTTGTTGCCGAGAAAGCTGCTCGATGCAAAGGTTCCCGAGTATTCAGCCCCATTGACTCCAGGCGTGTCTCCCGATAGTTCATAGTGTCCAATGAAGCTGGCGGTGGGAAAATATTCACTCTTAGCGGCATCAACAAAATGTCCCGCCTGTTTGGCCTTCAAAGAATAGGTCTTGATTTCGGGGCGGTTGTACATAGCCTCGTTAATACAAAACTCCAGGGTCTTATTGATGGGTCGGACTTCCAAGATATCCACGAGTTCGACAGGGGCATTAAGGGGACGGCGCAGCGTCGTGTTGAACTTAGCCTTGGCCATCTCGATCCCGTTTTCCGCCTTCACCAGATTCTGTTCCCCATTGGCGACTTCGACATCCGTGGCGAGATAGTCATTGAGGGCAACCAGGCCCACTTTCAAGTGACTTTCAGCCATGTCACGATGAGCCTTCAGTCGCTCAAGAGACTTGACGGCGACATCGTAAAGGCTCTGGGCTTTCAAGACGTTGTAGTAGGAGACCTTAACCTCCTGAATCACGTCCTGGGTGGCAGTGACCTCTTCCGTTCGGGCGATCTCCTCACCAGTACGGTTTGCCAGGTAGTTGGACAGGATCCCGCCGCCGGCGAACAAAGGCTGCTTAACCTCCAGCGCCCAGGCGTAGTTATCCTTGGTTCCCATGGGAATTTCCAGAGAAGGAATCGTGACGGCAGTGGCAGAATTGAGACGTCTGTCATATGTCATCAGAGAGATAGAGGTTTCCGGTGTCCGCAAAGTCGGTGGCTCGTTGAGCCTGGTGTAATTGTACGAAGTACTTAGCTTAGGTAGAAAATTGGTAAAGGCCTCCTTTTTCACATACTCAGCTCCGACAATCCCTTCTTTCGCCGACTGAATGACTACGCTTTGCTTCAGGGCTGTCTTGATGCTTTCCTCAAGGGTCAATGATCCTTCATCATTTTTATTGACGTCTTTCGCCGCTTTGCTGTCGGCTACCTTTGCAATAACAAGGGGGTTAGGCATGGCACCGCTTGCCGCTGCGGAATAGGAAGGCGTCGGAAACAGGGGGGAAGATTTTGGTTTAATGCTCGCGCTATATTCCTTGATGGTGGAGTATCCGTCGTCACTCTTCCGCTCGCCGGATAATGTTTTCTTAAGAATCCTTTCCCGGTTCTCCACGATCTCTTTGTGGAGTTCAGAGGCATCGACCGGTTGGTCATAGACGTTGGCTCCCTTTACGGTGGAGTTATCCGTCTTGTTGGAACTTGATTCCGGACGCCTGCTTACAAGGGGACGGGCAACCATCAGGTCTGTTTCAGACATCTCCGCAGGAGAACTGGACGGAGATAAATTGCTGATGGTTGCCTGTCCCTCTTTCTCTTTTCCTAAACCAGCGCTTGGAAAATAATCCTCTGTAGTATCATTAAGATTCCGTGATAAAGGCCGACTGTAAATCGGGCGTTCCTCCGGTAATTCAGGAGCCACAGCTTTTTTGTTTCCGTAAGACCTTGGTGCGGATTCGTAAAAACGGTTTTCGTTAAAATCGGGTGACCCCTGACCATACGGACGGTATGATTGTCCAGTACCGTATTTGAGGTTCCTTTCAGGCGCGTGATAGAGGGATCTTCGATCGTCACCCACCGGGCGGCGGTCGGATACAGAGCCGTAACCATATCTTTCACGGTCAAGCATCGGATCGGGATATTGGATAACCGGCGGGAAGTTACGATGTCTTTGTTGTTCGCCACCGGACCAACGATAATCCCTGCGGGCATTCTGGGAGGCGACAGGAGGCGGTGTTTTGTAGATGGGTCGCAAAAAGGACTTGGGATAGACTTTTCTCACCTCATCGAGCACCGAGAGGCCCTCCTGAATTCCCTCTCTGGAATCGGGAAATGAACCGATCCGCAGAATGTACTGGTCCGCGATCTTCTTGATATAAACACCGTCAATCATCCTGTCGAGAATGCGGGCGGCCTGGATGACATCTTCTTTCCGGGGCGACGCAAGGACTTGGACAGTATTCACCTTGATCTTTTCAGCAAATAGATCAACCGAGCCCCCGGCTCTTGATGCCGCTTCGGCACCTGTGTTCCATAGAATCAGCAGGCACGCCATCAGGATGAGCAAGCGAACTGCATGGATAAAATGAAGCTGTCTCATGATTGTCGGAAATTCCCTCCTTACCTTTTTTTTGCATTGTCATAATTCACTAGTTAACGCCGTTGTTTATTGGTTGCGGTTCATCGGAATGTTTTACGGAACCGTAGCGTGGCGCCGGTGAAGAGGACGGTGCCAATAACCATCATGACGACCAGTTCTTTCCAGACAATGTCGATTCCCGCCTTGCAGATCAGAACCGTTGCCGCAAACTCCAGGTAATGGGAGGTGGGGGTGAACGATACAATATTCTGCAGCCAGGGAGGCATGGCCTCGATAGGCGTCATCCCGCCGGAGAGCATTACGATGGGGGTAACGATGGGGAGGCAGAGCAGACCCATTTGGGGCTGGCTCTTGGCAATGGTCCCGAGGAAGATTCCAAGACCGGTCGTCGCAAAGAGGTAAAAAACTGTCCCGACCGCAAAAAGCAAGATGGAACCGCTTAAGGGGACATCAAGGAACCACCTGACGGCCAAAAGCAGTGAGAGCATTGCTCCTGTCAGGATAACCAGGCTATTGGCCCATACTTTGGAAACAATGATCTCGGCGGGAGTCAAGGGCATGACGAGGAGGTGTTCTACAGTTCCCCGCTCCCGTTCGCGGATGAGGGCTGCCGCAGGCAGGAGAACCGACAGCAAGGTAATCATCTTCATCAGGAAGACAATCCCCATGAACCAGTGGCTCTCGCGGTTGGGGTTGTATTTGACCCGAATGTTCAGTTGGATCGGCGGACCCGGTAATTTCTGCACACCATAAAGATAACGGTTTGCCTCTTCGGTAATGATGTGGCGCAGGTAGTTCGTACCCAGCTTGGCATGGCCTGTGGCCGTCGCGTCAACATCAATGCGGACGATGGGGTGCCTTCCGGAAAGGACATCGTTCTGAAATCCCGGGGGAATATTGATTACAAATGTATACTCTCCCCGATCCATGCCCCGATTGACGTCTGCGAGGGAAACGGCCTGAGCCGCCTTGAATTGCGGGGGCTGGATGGCCTCCCGGATCCGTTCGGATAGTTGGGAATTGTCCTCGTTGACAAATCCCACCGAGGCGTTTCTTACCTGTACACCCGCCTCCTTCGCCGGGACGACGACCATGATAGAAAAGGCATAGATGAGCAGGACAATCAGGGTATAGTCATAGCGGAAGCTGATCAGTTCCTTTAAGCCGATACGGTAGATGTGCCATAGCTTTCTCATGGTTATTTATCCTGCTTTGGTAAAAGCATCACCGAAAGGGAATAGATGACGAGGTACATGACAATAAGAACGACATAATTCCTCATCAGCTCAGGAAAACCGCTGGCCTTGGTGAATGTGCCGACACTGATATTCAGGAAATACTGAGCGGGAAAGTAGTCCGCCATGAACCTTGCCCCGCCGACCATGGCGGAGACTGGTGTCAGGAGGCCGGAAAATGCGGCCGATGGGATAACCGTTATGACGAAGGCCCCGACCAGGGCGGCGATCTGGGTCTGGGTAAAGGTGGACACCAGGAGTCCAAACCCGGTACTGTTCAGGATGTAGAGAAATACGCCGACAAACAGGGCGATGATGCTGCCCTTGAAGGGGACCTCGAAGAGAAAAAGGATGAGGACAACGAGAATAAAGAAGCTGGCCCCGCTCAGGACGATATAGGGGGCCTGTTTCCCCCAGAGGAATTCCGTACGGGTGATGGGACTTGCGTAGAGATTAGAGATGGAACCAAATTCCTTTTCCCGGACGACGCCAACGGCCGTAAGCATGGCCGGGACGAGCATCAGCACGACAGCGAGGATGCCGGGAACGATGGAATAGCGGCTCTGCACCATTTGATTGTACCAGTAGCGTGGTTCGATCTGTACCGCCTGGTTTTCCGGGGAGAAGGGGGTACCTTTCAGTATCTCGGTCAGGTAAGTCAGATGGGTGGCCTCAACGAAGTTCTTCGCGATCTCGGCACGGAATGGCACCTTTCCGTCAATCCAGACGCCGACAGTCGATGTCCGGCCCTGTTTGAGAGATTTGGCGAAGTCTGAGGGGATTTCGATGACGGCGGTATAGTCCTGCTTCTGTAAGTGCCTGTCCATATCTGCCGGATTCTTCAGGGGTGATTTTTCTTTCAAATAAGCAGAACTGGAAAAAGATTCGAGGTAGGCGCGGCTCGACGACGTCTTGTTGTAATCAAGGGTGCTATAGCTGATGTTGTCCACGTCTGTCGAAATTCCGTATCCGAAGACGATGAGGAGGAGTGGGGCGACAACAAAGGAAGTAACGAGGCGGACAGGGTCGCGCAGCAATTCTATGGTTTCCCTTCTGGCCAATGCCGCCAGGCGGTGGATGTCAAAACCGCGGTTCTGCTTGTGGGCTTCTGCTTTGCGGACCACATGAGGGGTGTTGTTGTCGTTCTTCCCGCTTACGGTAAACTCGCTGTTCTTCTCAATATCCTCCCGCATACATTCGATGAAGGCCTCCTCTAGGGTTTTGCAGTTCCTGGTCCGGATGAGTTCCACCGGTGAGTCGCAGGCGAGGACCTTTCCCATGCTCATCAGCGCGATACGGTCACAGCGGGTGGCCTCGTTCATATAGTGCGTGGTTATGAAGATCGTGACGTTGCGTTCCCTGGAGATCTTGATGATCAACTCCCAGAACTGGTCCCGGGCTACAGGGTCGACACCGGATGTGGGCTCATCAAGAATCAGGATCTCCGGTTCGTGGATGACCGCAACTGCCAGGGACAGCCGCTGCCGGATACCCAGGGGCAACCGCTCCGCCTGATCATCGATGACCTCCCGGAGGTCGAACTGCTCCACCATTTCCATGACGCGCTTGCAGACCTCCCGGGCAGGGAGATCGAAGAGGTGGGCATGAAGTTCCAGGTTCTGCCTGACTGTCAACTCGCCGTATAGGGAAAACAACTGGGACATATAGCCCAGGCGCTTGCGCAGAATGATGCTGCCAGCCTCGATCGTCTCCCCGAAAAGGAAGGCTTCGCCCTCCGTGGGGGGAAGCAGTCCGGTGAGCATCTTCATCGTCGTTGTCTTTCCGCAGCCATTGGAACCGAGAAAACCGAAGATCTGTCCTCTCGGGATATCAAAGGAAACGTTGTCCACGGCGGTGAAATCGCCGAAGCACTTGGTGAGATTGCGGGCCTCAATGGCGAAGCCGCCGTTGCTTACGACCCGTGGGGGGATGCTGAATGCCCGGTGACCGCGACGCTTTTCCTCCGGTAGCAGGGCGATGTAAGCCTCCTCAACGGACTCTCTTCCCGTCTGGGCCTTCAACTCTTCCTGGGTGCCTACGGCCAGGATTTTACCCCCTTCCATCATGACCAGCCAGTCCATATGCTCCGCCTCTTCCATATAGGCCGTTGCTACCAGGATAGTCATTCCCTGAAGTTCCCGACTGATTTCGTTGACGAGTTCCCAGAACTGGCGTCGTGAGAGAGGGTCAACACCGGTCGTTGGTTCATCGAGGATAAGCAGTTCCGGGTCATGGATCAGGGCACAGCATAACCCCAGTTTCTGCTTCATTCCCCCGGAGAGCTTTCCTGCGGGTCTGTCGGCAAATGGGGCGAGGTTTGTGGCTTTCAGCAACCGGTGGATGCGTTCTTCTCTCTCGGTGCGGGAGAAGCTGAAGAGGCGGCCGAAGAAGTCGATGTTTTCGAAGACGGAAAGGGTCGGATAGAGATTCTGTCCCAGTCCCTGAGGCATATAGGCGATCTTGGAGCAGACACTCAGACGATGGTTGCTGGATTGCATGTCGCCGCCCAAGACATGGACCTTTCCTATTTGAATTTTTCTCAACCCGGCGATTACCCCCAGCAACGTCGATTTCCCGACGCCGTCAGGACCGATGAACCCGATGCGGCCACCCGCCGGGATCTCAAGATCGATGCCCTCCAGGGCATGCTTTATCCCATAGATATGCTTCAAGCCTTCGATCCGGATGATCGCTTCCGGTGAATTTTCCTGGTAGTTCATTTAGTAATACCGGACCAACTGGCTGTAGGATCGACGCGGACATAGGTTATACCCGGTAGACCCGGCTTCAAACGCCTATCCTCTCCACTTTGGAGATGGACCTTAACCCGGAAGACCAGCTTCTGTCGTTCTTCGGTAGCTTCCACTTCCCTGGGTGTGAACTGTGCTTTTTCGGAGATGAAAGTCACCTTGGCCGGGATGTGTTCGCCTTGGAAGGCATCGGGAACCACTCTGGCGTCGGAACCGACGGTAATGGTTCCTGCGGCGTTGGCGGGAAGGAAGACATTCATGTACATGTCCGCGCGATCGATGATCGTCAGGATCTTGCCCCCTGCTCCCAAGACCGCACCAGGTTCGGCGAGGCGGGACATGACCTGCCCGTTGCGAGGCGACTTTAGGATACATTCATTTATTTCCGCCCTCAAACGTTTTGCCAAAGCGCTGGCGGATTCGACCGCGGCGCCAGCTTCGCCCACCATGGCCCTGGCTGCTGCATTCTGGGCATCAAAACTCTCCGTAGCAGTCTGGTCGTAATCGTATTTTTGTCGGGTGATAAAACCCTTTGCCACGAGCCTTTGGGATCGTTCCAGTTCCCGGTAAGCCAGATCGAGGCGGCTTTCGCTTTCCGTAACCCGGGAGATTGCCGTTTTACGAGCTTCCCGGGCCCGCTGGATTTCTGCCTCGGCCTGCATTAGTTGCGCCTCAAGGGTGCTTGTGTCCATCTTCGCCACCACCTGGTCTGCCATCACCGCATCCCCCTCCTTGACAAGGACCTGAGTGAGACGCCCTGGGTATTTTGTGGCAATATCAATCTCTGTGGCCTCAACACGTCCATTGCCCATGACAAAACCTTTGGGGGCGGCGTTCTTGTCTTTTTGGTATGAGATGTATCCGGACAGGGCTCCAATGATAATGATTAAAAAGGCAATGCCTCCAATCCTTTTAATTAATCTGCCGTTTATCGTAAATGCCATATTCATCTACCCTCCATTTTCCTATTTCTGTTGACGACCGGTGGACCAAGGTTTTGACAGACCAAACGCTTGTCCGTTTCCGTTGCAGTCGGAAAAGGCCAACATTCAATAATGATGGTGCCAAAGAACAGAAAAAAAGCCACTTACGCTTTATTTTCCACCCGTACCCAATAGAAAAAGATCTCATGAAAAAACCATTTTAATTGAACCGATTATCTTGGCGCTAATATATAAATGACGAAATATTCCATATACTTATATATAGTAATGACACGTCATTATTATATAGTAATGAAGCGTCATTACTTATAAAACATAATCATAATTCCCTGTCAAGCGGAAGATATAGTCTTCCAAAAAAAAAAGAGACCACGGAGGGAAAATATGCTAAAAATTAATAGTTATGATTTCCAGTTTTCGGATAAAGGTATTTCTCGAATTTCAAAAATATCTATTCGTGAGGAGGCAGGTGTGTCAAAGGTTTCGGAACTGAGACGGAAGCAGACACTGGACTGTATCATCGAAGCGGCGTCAGAAATTTTCAGCAAACATGGATATCATAACACCCAAGTCATGGACATCGCAAGGGTAGCCGGCATCTCCGCCGGAACCTTCTATAATTATTTTAAAGACAAACGCGATATTTTTGAACGGATCACCAAAGAAAACTTAGAAAACGTCCGGACACACATCCGCGAAGTCCGAAGTTCGTTTAATGTGCGGGACCGGAACGACCGGATTAAGATCCTCCGGGAAACCTACACGGTCCTTTTCGATTATATTGACGCCAACCCCCACATCTTTCTCATCATGCTCCGTCGAGGCTATGGAGTAGACGAGGCCTTTGATCAGGCAACGTGGGGGGCGTTTAGTGCCTGGGCTGGCGACTTTGCCGAGGATGTGGATAAATGGTTGCAGGAGGGGATCATCGAGGGAGTTACCCCGGTACTTTTGAGCCACGCGTTTCTGGGGATGGGGATGCAGATCGTTCATAGTTACATCGTCGAAAAAAAGTACTCCCGTGAGGAAGCCACGGAGGCCCTTATCAAAATGAGTCTAGGGATGTTTGAGGCCTTTTTGACAACAAAAGGCAAAGAACTCTGGATGTCGACACCTGGTGAGGAATAATCTTCGGAATTAAATAAAAAATACAATGCATCCCGGCTGTGTTAATGCCTGCCAAAAATGTTATTGTAACGCCTCAAGGGCGATACCCGGCAGTCCAAATATCCGGAATTTAAAAACGATGAATCCTTGCAGCGACTTTTCTTTATTATTATTCTGGCAACTAAAATGTCAAAGGACGTCATGCCGGACTTAACGCGTGACCTTTAGGTTATCCGGCATCCAGACCTTTCAGTTTCTGGTTCTCATCCTCTAAAACCTTTAGACGCATAGCGTCGCTTACTTGCATGCCGCTGTACCTGCTCTTCCATCTATAAAACGCCTGCTCTTATATCCCGGATTTCCTGCATATATCGATGTTTTTGACGCCCATTCTGATTCTTTGATAATCCGAATGATTTGTTCCGGTGTGAATCGCTTTCCTTTCATTCCACAATCCTCCCTTTCATCATTTCTTTTTTATCAGGAAGGACTCAAATTGAAAATGGCTCAGTTTTAGGGGAAAGGTCAATTGGGTGTATTGAAAAATTCCACGCCCACGTTAAAAAAAGACTCATTATCAAAGATGGCTTTTGCTAAAAACAAGGGGTCAATACACCACAGCTTGCTTTAGGTTTCACACTCCTTGATTGCCGTTGACATACACGGCCGTAAGTCTTATACTATATTTAAATAAAGTAAATTATCACCATAAAGTACAATTTCAAACTCCATCGGGACGTCTTGCATCCGGGTTTATTCAAACTATACGGAAAGAAACTTTCAACAATCACTTAATCAGGTCATGGGTGGCAGGTATGGATGAAGTAATCACCCGGATTGTCGAAATTGAAAGTCAATGCTCGGTTGATATCGAGCATGCCCAACTTGAGTACGCAAAGAATATTGAGGTCCACAAACGTATTCTGGAGGAAAGAAAAACCCGGGAATTCGCCCAGATCATCGCCGCAGAAAATACCAGACTGACACAATCTATTGAGGAAGCAAAAAGACAAACCGAGGCCACTTCTGCTGCTTTTCGGCAGGACAGCGAAAGTCTTTTCCAGGACCCGATCCTGAATGAGAAAATCAAAGAAGATATAATTTCCATTCTGCTTATGGGCCAGGAACGATGAGAAATTATGCTGACGCCGATAATCTCCATGCCCGGATTTACGCCATGAGAGGCCGCCTTCTCTCATTGCATGATTATGCCTCCATAACCAGGGAGCAGGGTTCTGATAAAATTTCCGGAAATCGTAATATGATCGAAGCCAAGGAGAGACTTTTTCGGGAGCAGATAGCCTCTGTTCTTTCACTTGCCGAGGCCTACGACAAATATACCGCGCTTTTTCTGGCTTACCTTCGTCAATATGAAGCGCACAACGCAAAACTTCTTCTCACCAGGGCATTGGGAAAAGAAAGCTTGGATCAATGGTATGATATTGGCCCCTTTGCTACCTTGAACAAAGATCTTCTTACTAAAAATCTATCGCTCGATGAAATAAAATCGCTTCTGGCCGACACGTATCTCGCCTGCGATTTTACGGATGTCTCAAGTTTCAGACGGATGGAGATACAAATGGATATTTCCACTGCCAGAAACCTTTATAATGCTTCCGCTTCACTTTCGGGCCAAGCCAAAAAAGAATTTCAGGAGATGATGCTCAGGCGGATTGCCGTGCTATCGGTGATCTGGTCCTACAGGCTTCGTGGATACTACCGTTTTCGTGATGAACAGGTCCGTTCTTCTCTGAAGAAGTTCCATGACCTCTTCGGCGGTCATGTAGAACCTCAGGTGCGGATAGTGGAGGAATCGTTGAATCAGCGCATAGAACAATTACAAAAAAGCGGCGCGCAGAAACCATCCGTCGTGGATATTGAGCATCATATTGAGCAGGATTATTACGCCTGGGTTTCGTCCCAGTTTCACAGGGATTTCCACTCCATATATTGTGTGATTGCCTATCTGTGGCTCCTCTTCTATCAAATACGTAATCTGTTTCGCATCATTGATGGCCGGCGCTTCGGTTTCTCTCCCGAGGCGATGCTTAATAAAATGATTTGTGAAGCGTGAGGACGGGGATGTTTGTAAAATCGGATATTCGCAAAATAACCATCGCCTTTGAAAAGGCCTTCTACTCCGAAGTCTATCTTGCACTGGGTAAGGCAGGCATCATCCATCTCGCCCGTTTTCAAGGTCAAGATTCTAAAATGGACACCGGACTTCAGGATGAGGAAGCCCTGACCCGGGAGATTATATCAGACACTGAATATGCACTCAATGCCTTGCTTATCCAACCGGAAGCGGCCGATGTGACCACGAAGACCATTGATAATCGTTCGGATGCAGCGTTTGTCTCCGAAACGAAAAAAGTCATAGAGCGCGCAGTGAGGCTGCGGTCCATGATTCGGGCGGCAACAGATACTGTTGACCGGCAAATCGAATATGGTGATGCCTTGTATCAGATGGGAATTGATCCCGGAATGATTAAAAAAGCGAGACTCGTGAAACCGGTTTTTGGTACGGTGGACAATGCCGTTTGGGATGTTCCCTCTGACGAGCGTTTTATGCTGACCAAGAGGGGAAACCTTGTGTTTGGCCTTGCTCTACCGGTCAATTATCCCGCATTGCTCCAATTCCTGAAAGTCTACGGGTTTGCCGACACATCCGCAGATGTCCGCGATGTCCCTCTGGAACGTCTGAAAAAACGGGCAAAGAGTCTGAGGCGTCGTCATGACGTCATTGATGACTACATCAATCGTCTGAAGGAAGAAAAAGGCCAGGCTCTCAAACAACTGAACAGCACTTACCGTGGCTATGAAGAGATACTCAAGGCCATGCGCATGTCCCTCTTTTCTGCCAGGGCGATGTTTATTACGGGGTGGATGGATATGAGGGATAAGAAACGGCTGCTTGAGATCATGCAGGGGATTTGCGGCAACCGGTTTGTTGTCTCCGAACGCAAAGATTCGGATGCCCCGGTGCGCCTGATGAATATCAGACTGTTCAAGCCTTTCGAGCTTCTGGTGAAAACCATGGGCATGCCGTCCAACAGCGAGATTGATCCCACACCGCTTACGGCCATTACCTTTATCCTCATGTTCGGCCTGATGTTTGGCGATCTCGGTCAGGGCTTGGTGCTCATGCTGTGTGGCTTGTTATTGAGAAAGTTCGGTAAAAAGAAATTTCAGGAAGATTTGATGCAGGCGGGCGGAATCCTGATGGTCTGCGGCTTTTCCGCATCTCTTTTTGGGTTGCTTTACGGCAGCCTTTTTTCCAGCGAACATATTATCCCTGCGCTGTGGTTTCATCCCTCCGCGCACATTATGAAACTGTTTGCCACAACCATCCTGATGGGAGTGGTGTTTATTGCGGTAGGCCTGTGTATTAATATACTCAATAGTTTTCTTAATTCGGATTATACCGAATCCCTTTTTGAGAAGCGAGGGCTGGCCATCCTGGTCCTCTACACAGCTATTGTGGTTTTTGCTTTAAATTACCAGAGGACCGGTCAGATGCCCGCATTATGGGCCATCAGCGCTTTCATCTTCTTTCCTCTTGTCCTTTTTTCACTGCGGGGGGTACTGGGTTCTGTGCTTTTTCAGAAAGGAAAACCGCACAGCATTTCAGAATACATCATCGAAACCGTCATGGACATTGTAGAGATTGCCCTGGGCCTCTTTGCCAATACAATTTCATTTATCAGAGTGGGCGCTTTTGCACTTTCCCATGCAGGCTTGAGCATAGTAACGTATACGCTTGCCGGCATGGTTGACCCCGCCATGAGATCCGTGGGCGCTCTCATCATTATTGTTTTCGGGAATATTTTTATTATCGGTTTCGAAGGTCTGATTTGCGGAATTCAATCCATGCGTCTTGAATACTATGAGTTTTTCGGAAAGTTTTTTAAAGGGGACGGGGTTGTTTTTAGCCCGTTCACCTTAAAGGCAAAAGCATCGGAGGTGTAAGATGACCAAGGATAAGCTGTCAGCGTATTTAGTATGGGCAATACTCATTGGTGTCATGTGGTTCCTTAACCCGACTGCAATTCTTGCCGCCGAGGGCGCCTCGGTCAAAGAAGGAGCGGGCTGGATGGGCTTGGCTTACCTTAGCGCTGGGTTGGCTGTGGGTCTCGCCTGTATTGCCAGCAGCATTGCCGTAGCGCGGATCGGTTCTGCGGCGATCGGAGCGGTGAGCGAGAAACCGGAGCTCATGGGGAGAACCTTGGTCTTCCTGGGCTTGGCCGAAGGTATTGCCATTTACGGCCTGATCATTGCCATCATGATCCTGAATAAATTGTAATATGGATAAAATTTACATTATCGGGGACATGGATACCGTGAGCGCGTTTCGCCTCTCAGGGGTGGAAGGTGCCGTGGCAAGTCCAGATGTAGCCGCGGCCAAATTAGAAGAGATCATCAGGAAGAGAGATGCCGGAATCGTACTGGTGACGAATAATCTGTCCCGGAATCTCCAGGCGCGAATCACGGATATTAACCTCAATATGCCAAATCCGGTGGTCATTGAAATACCCGGCATTGACGACACAGAAGGTTTCCGCCGGTCGGCCATGAGTTATATTGCTGAGGCATTAGGGGTTTCACTGTAAGGGTCGAGCATGGACAATTCAACATTGGAAAATTCTATCAAAGAAGAATCCGCCCGGGCAATTGCTGTCATCAGGGAAAAAGGGGCTGATGAGATTCGGCAGTTGGAAGACACTTACGCCGCAGAGCTGGAGAGATTTCGGAAGAAGATTGTGGCTGAAACGGAAGCACGCCTCCAGCAGGAACTCTATAAACTGGAAAACAGGGCCATCCTTGAACGCAGGAAGCTCAAGCTCCTGAGTGTGGAGAATTTTATCAACCGGACGATGGACAACGTTGTGAAAGGGTTGAGGGACAATCCACGTTACAAACCATTCCTCTTGTCGGCAGTCTCTGATGCCGTCGGACAAATTCCGGCCGGAGTCGAAGTGAGGCTCAAGAATGAAGACCTTGCTTTAGAGCAGGACCTCCGGGCGGCCATTGGTATCACCTGCAGAAATCAAGGTATTGTTATTAAGGGCGACAAAAACATTCAGTGGGGCGGTTGCCTTGTCCTGGATGAGGCGCAAGGACGAATCTTCAACCACACGCTGGAAAGAATATACTTTCGGAAATCTCTGCTGATCCGTCAAAAGGTCATGCAGATTCTGCTGGATCATTCCGGGAACGGCAAAAAGCTGGATTCCCCCGCGGTTGAAGCGTAAGGAGCAGACGTGGACGAGATATTGACAGGAAAGGTGATTGCGGTGAACGGCCCGATTGTCAAGGCAGTTGGGCTTTCCGGCATAAGAATGTTCGATATCGCCGAGGTCGGGCCTAACCGTCTCATCGGTGAAGTGATCAGGCTTGCAGAGGATATCACCATCATTCAGGTGTATGAAGACAATACAGGCCTGAAGCCGGGCGACGAGGTGATCTCGTACGGACGGCCGCTTTCCGTCCTTTTGGGACCGGGGCTTATCGCCAATATCTACGATGGCATTCAACGTCCCCTTGTCGGCATCTCCGAGGTGTG
>Ga0316605_10001182_pt1 | contig 15407 bp, 9 predicted proteins | sample OWC_soil_day20_n_FD_207666 | JGI IMG/M metagenome (GOLD analysis project Ga0316605, IMG submission 207666) | Wetland soil microbial communities from Old Woman Creek delta, Ohio, United States - OWC_soil_day20_noCT | ecosystem: Environmental > Terrestrial > Soil > Wetlands | place: USA: Ohio... | reverse complement strand
GGTTGCGGTTTCACAACGGGAACGTACGGAATTGACGATTGAGTTCAATCGTCAGGTTGAAACGTTTTGCGTCAGGTATGGCATCAATTACCTTAATGGCGATGCTGATGCGATGGGCGAAAGCGGGCTTGTTCGCTCGGATTGGGTTAACCCCGGAAGGCTCGATCATCATTATGCGAGGACTCCTTATGCCCGCTGGTTGGTTTCTCGTCTGCGAACATATTTGCAAGCTGGGTAGGGACTCTATCTGCTTAACTATATGATTGGAAAAGAATGATTTTTGTCACGGGAGGGGCTGGCTTTATCGGGAGTAACTTCATTCTCGATTGGTTGGCGCAATCGGATGAACCGGTTCTTAATCTGGATGCGCTGACGTATGCCGGCAATCCTGAAAATCTGGCGTCTCTACGCACGGATTCGCGCTATCGTTTCGCTCAGGGAAGTATCGGCGATTTCGATGTCGTCGACAGGTTGCTGGCCGAGCATCGTCCTCGGGCAGTCGTCAATTTCGCCGCCGAATCGCACGTTGACCGCAGTATTCACGGGCCGGAAGACTTTATTCAGACCAATATCGTCGGCACCTTTCGCTTGCTGGAATCGGTACGCGTCTATTGGAATGCGCTTGATGGCGACAACAAACTGGCATTTCGCTTGCTGCACGTGTCGACCGATGAGGTCTATGGCTCGTTGAACAAGGGTGATCCGGCTTTCAGCGAAACCAACCGGTACGAGCCGAACAGCCCTTATTCGGCAAGCAAGGCGGCCAGCGACCATCTCGTCCGGGCTTACCACCACACCTATGGCCTGCCGGTGGTGACGACCAATTGTTCGAACAACTATGGCCCCTACCAGTTTCCCGAAAAACTGGTGCCGCTGGTCATTCACAATGCGTTAGCCGGCAAGCCGCTGCCCATTTACGGCGACGGCCAGCAGATTCGCGACTGGTTATATGTCGGGGATCACTGTAGTGCCATTCGCCGGGTGTTGGCTGAGGGGAGGCTTGGCGAGACCTACAACATCGGCGGCTGGAACGAACTGGCCAATCTTGATGTTGTGCATACCCTCTGTGCGATACTTGACGAACTACGACCGCGGGCCGATGGCCTGTCATACAAAACGCAGATAACCTTCGTCAAGGATCGGCCCGGCCATGACCGCCGCTACGCCATCGATGCCAGCAAGATCGAGCGTGAACTTGGCTGGAAGCCGGCCGATACCTTTACCAGTGGTATTCGGAAGACCGTCCAATGGTATCTGGATAATCCGGGTTGGGTTGCCAACGTGACCAGCGGTGCCTACCGTCAGTGGCTGGATACCAATTACGGAGATCGCACATGACACAACGCAAGGGCATCATCCTGGCCGGCGGTTCCGGCACCCGGTTGTATCCGGCGACCCTATCGGTGTCGAAGCAGTTGCTGCCGATCTTCGACAAGCCGATGATCTATTACCCGCTGACCACGCTGATGTTGGCCGGGATCAAGGATATTCTGGTGATCTCGACGCCGCAGGACACCCCACGTTTCGAGCAATTGCTCGGTGATGGCAGCCAGTGGGGGATCAACCTGCGCTACACCGTGCAACCCAGTCCGGATGGTTTGGCGCAGGCCTTCATTCTGGGCGCCGATTTTGTCGGCAATAACCCGTCGGCGCTGGTATTGGGCGACAACATCTTTCATGGTCACGATTTCAGCGATCTTCTGCGCCAGGCGACGGCCAGGGAGCAAGGGGCAACGGTTTTTGCCTATGCAGTCAACGATCCGGAGCGTTACGGCGTGGTCGAGTTCGATGCGGGGCGGCGGGCAATTTCGATCGAGGAAAAGCCTTTGCAGCCAAAATCCCGCTACGCGGTAACCGGGCTTTATTTTTACGATGCCGATGTCGTCGAAGTGGCACGGAGTATTCGGCCAAGCAAGCGCGGCGAACTAGAGATTACCGACGTCAACCGGGTTTATCTGGAACGGGGTAACCTGAATGTGGAAATCATGGGCCGGGGCTACGCCTGGCTCGATACAGGTACGCACGACTCGTTGCTGGAGGCAGGACAATTCATCGCCACCATCGAGAAGCGGCAAGGTTTGAAAGTGGCTTGTCCGGAGGAAATTGCCTGGCGTCAGGGCTGGGTTGACGATGCAAAACTGGCTCAGATCGCGGCCACCTATGCCAAGACGGCTTACGGTCAGTATTTGCTGGGTTTGCTTCGGGAGCGGGTGTTCTGATGAAAGCAACGCCAACGGCGATTCCGGATGTCGTGCTGATCGAGCCGAACGTTTTTGGCGATGAGCGCGGTTTCTTCTTCGAGAGTTTCAATCGTCGGGCTTTTCATCAGGCGGTGGGAGTCGATCCTGATTTCGTTCAGGATAATCACTCGAAAAGCTCTCGAAACGTCTTGCGCGGTCTGCATTTCCAGGTCAAGCAAGCGCAAGGAAAACTGATTCGGGTGATACAGGGCGAGGTATTCGATGTCGTCGTCGATATTCGCCAGGACTCTCCGACATTCGGGCGTTGGGTGGGCGAGTACTTGAGTGCCGAGAACAAACGGCAATTGTGGATTCCACCGGGTTTTGCCCATGGTTTCCTGACACTCGGAGAAACGGCCGAATTCCTGTACAAGACGACCGATTATTACGCGCCAGAATACGAGCGTTGCCTGGCCTGGAACGATCCGGAAGTCGGCATCGAGTGGCCGCTGACCGCAGAGCCTATCCTGTCGGGGAAGGATAAGGCAGGGGTTCCGCTGTCCACAATTCAAATTTACTTATAAGAACGGGGGCCTGCCGGGCGGGCCATCAGGGAAAAGCGTGCGCAAGTCATTTTTGTTCCTGCAGGGGAGTTGCAGTCATTTCTTTATGCGGCTGGCGGATGCGCTTGTCGCCGACGGGCATGCCGTCAAGAAATTGATTTTCAATGTCGGGGACGCGGTTTACTGGGGAACTCGTCCGGCGGTTCATTATCGCGGGCGGCAAGCGGATTATCCTGATTTCCTGCGGACTCTTGTTGCCGACGGCGGCTTCTCGGATATCGTCATGCATGGTGATAGCCGGTTCATTCATTCAGCAGCGGTCAAGGTCGGCGTCGAGAACAACCTGCGCCTGCACGTTTTTGAAGAGGGTTATTTCCGACCGAACTGGTTGACGCTGGAGCGTGGGGGGATCAACGGTTATTCACGTTTGCCCAAAGATCCTGTTTGGTATAAATCTCTCGCTCCCCATGTGCCAATTTACGACAACGGTCTGCAGGTGCGCAATCCGACTTGGCTGCTCGCCCTTCATGAATTGGCCTATCATCTGCCGAATATCGGTAACTACCTGCTTTATCCAGGTTATCGAACCCATCGGCCGCATGTTTCTGCAGTTGAATTGGCTGGTTGGGCCATGCGCTTTGCCCGCTTGCCCTTACTCGAGAAGAGAGACAATCAGACGATCAATACCCTTATTGAAAGCGGCCAGCCTTTCTATTTTCTGCCACTGCAACTCGACAGCGATTCCCAGATTCGCGACCACTCGGATTACGACAATATCAGCCAGGTAATCGATGAGGTCGTACACTCGTTTGCCGGGCATGCACCGAAGGATAGCTTGCTGGTGATCAAGAATCACCCGCACGATATCGGCATGGTTGCCTTTTTCAGCCTGATCGCCGACTTGTCCAGGGCGTTGGACATTGAAGGCCGGGTAATTTTTCTTGAGTCGGGAAATCTCCCGCTATTATTGAGTCATGCTAGGGGCGTGATTACCGTTAACAGCACGGTAGGGACCTCGGCATTGTTCCACAGGCGGCCGCTAATGGTACTCGGAAGGGCAATTTACGATCTGCCCGGACTGACTTTTCAGGGGAGGTTGTGGGATTTCTGGACTCATGCTGAGCCGCCCGATGCGGCATTGTTCAGTTGCTTCCGCAACGTGGCAATTCATGCCACCCAGATCAACGGTGGCTTGTATTCTTCGCACGGTATCCGACTAGGTGTGAACAACTGTCTCAACTCGTTGTATGCCGATAAATCCCCGCTTGACGTGTTGCTGGAACAATGACCCAGAGAGCAATGGGACAGACCATCCTGATTACTGGTGCGACCGGCGCCATTGGCGGCGCCCTGGCGGTCGCTTATGCGGCACCCGGCGTGAAACTGGTGCTACATGGCAGAAACAGTGAAAAACTGATCACGCTCGCCGAACGTTGTACCGCGCTGGGCGCCGAAGTCAGGCTCGAAACGCTGGATCTGCGCGATGCTGACGCAGTGCTGGCCTGGCTGATTGCACTCGATGCCCAAGTACCGATCGACCTGTTGGTCATCAACGCCGGCATGAATACCAACATTGGTCCGGACGGGGCTGGCGAGGAGTGGGCGGCGGTCAATGCGCTGCTCGATACCAACCTGCGGGCCACCATGGCCATGGTGCATGCCATCCTGCCTGGTATGCGCCGGCGGGGGGGCGGCCAGATCGTGCTTCTCAGTTCGCTGGCCGCCTGGTTTGGACTGCCCGTGACCCCGAGCTATTGCGCCAGCAAGGCGGCGGTCAAGGTGTACGGCGAAGCCCTGCGTGGCTGGCTGGCGCCGGAGGGCATCCGGGTCAATGTGGTGATGCCGGGTTATGTCGAATCGCCGATGTGTCATGACATGCCTGGCCCGAAACCCTTCCTGTGGAAGCCCGAGCTGGCGGCGCGCGTCATCCGTCGCGGTCTGGAAAAGGACAAGGCGCGTATCAGTTTTCCCTTCCCGCTCAATCTCGGTACTTGGTTCCTGGCCGTGATGCCGCCTGCGCTGTCCTTCTTTTTCCTGCGCCTGTTCAACTACCGTGGCTGATTCCCTGCTGCTCGGTGCCGCCGGCAGCGCCATGCTGGCTTATGCGCTGGAGTTCCTGCTGACGCCTCGACCGGCAGTTGCCTGGCGGCGTCATGGCGGCTGTCATCTGGTGCACTGTGGCCTTTGTCTGCTGGCCTTTGCCGGGCTGACGCTACTGGTACAGCGGCCGTATTTCGCCCTGGCCATCCTGGGGGCCTTTTTGTTCCTGGTCGTCATGGTCAATAACGCGAAATACCACTCGCTGCGCGAACCATTCATTTGCCAGGACTTCGAGTATTTCACCGATGCTCTCAGGCATCCCCGGCTGTACATTCCCTTCCTTGGCTGGGGGCGGGCGCTGGCTGCGCTGCTGGCCGGTGCGGCAGCCATTTGGGCGGGATTTGCCCTCGAAACGCCGTTGACCGCAGACATCGGCTGGTCAGCCATGCTCCGGCAGGGTGTAGCGCTGGCCTTGGCTGGGTTGCTGCTACTCGTTGTCGGAAGCCGGAGGTGTCCGTCGGCCGAGCACGAGCCGCTGGCCGATCTGTCCAGGCTGGGCCTGCTCGCCAGCCTCTGGCGTTACCAGCGGGATGAGGCGGCAACGGTGTTCGTCCCCGACTCTCCGTTACCGGTAGTGCCGCCGGCTACAGCGGATAGCCCGGACCTGTTCGTCGTGCAGAGTGAGTCATTTTTCGACGCCCGGCGCGTCTATTCTGGATTACGGCGCGATTTGCTGCCGGAATTCGATCGCCTGCGTCGGGAGTCCATGGCCTGGGGGCAGTTGGAAGTTCCGGCCTGGGGGGCCAACACGGTGCGCAGCGAATTTTCCGTGCTGTCCGGGTTGTCGGCAGCCAGTCTTGGCGTGCATCGCTTCAACCCCTACCGGCGCCTGGCCAAGCAGGGCGTGACGACACTGGCCAGCCGTCTGCGTGATGCCGGCTACCGGACGGTTTGTGTGCACCCCTATCCGGCGACCTTCTACGAACGTCACCGCGTCTATCCGCTGCTCGGCTTTGACCTGTTCATCGACATTTCCGCATTCGGCGATGCCGAGCGTGACGGCCCCTACGTCAGCGACGGAGCCGTTGCGACCATGCTGGCCGACTTGCTGGCCGAACATCGGGCCGCCTCGGCCCAGCCGCTGTTCGTCTTTGTCATCACCATGGAAAACCACGGACCGCTACATCTCGAGAAGGTCGGTCCTGGCGATATCGAACGTTTCTATGAGCAGGCACCACCAGCCGGTTGCGATGATCTGACGATTTATGCGCGCCATCTGGCCAATGCCGACCGGATGTTTGGCCGCTTGCGCGAGATGTTGCTGGAGTCGCAGCAGCCGGCCGGGTTGTGTGTCTATGGCGACCACGTGCCGATCATGCCCGGCGTCTATGCCGGCATGGCCGTTCCGGACGGAACGACGGATTATCTGTTCTGGCACAACCGGCACAATGGCTCAGGCAAGGCGCCGACGACGAGGGTGGCGGCCGGGCTGGCCCCGATGCTGCTGGGGCTGATGTCGTCCTGAACGCTCAGTTGCGGATCAGCTCTTCGCGCAATATTGCCACGGTGCGGGCAATCTGTTCCTCGGTATGGGTACAACTCAGGAAAAAGCGCAGGCGTGCGGCTTTTTCCGGTACCGCCGGGTAGAGAATCGGCTGCGCGTTGATGCCGCGCTCGAACAAGGCGTTGGAGACCCGTGCCGCCTTCAGCGAACTGCCGGTGATCGCCGGGACGACGGCCAGGCCGGTACTGTTGGCGGTATCGATGCCGGCCTCGATGGCCAGTTTCAGAAATAGTTGACCACGCTGTTGCAAGGTTCTGACCCGTTCCGGTTCGCGCAGCATCTTGCGTAGCGCGGCCAGCGAAGCAGCGGCGACCGGCGGCGCCATGCCGACGCTGTACAGGAATCCCGGTGCGAAATACTTCAGCGGTTCAATCAGCGCCTTGCAGCCGGCGATATAGCCGCCGCAGCCGGCCAGCGTCTTGCTCAGGGTGCCCATCCAGATATCGACCTGGGTGCCGGCCAGCCCGAAATGCTCGCGGATGCCCAGGCCGCGCTCACCCATGACGCCGAAGGAGTGAGCCTCGTCGACCATCAGGAAGCAGCGGTAGCGTTCCTTGAGGTCGATGAAGCGGGGCAGGTCGGGGAAATCCCCGTCCATGCTGTAGATGCCTTCGAGGACGACGAGCACGCGTTCGTAATGGGTGCGCTGCTGGCGCAGGATGTCTTCCAGTGCCTCGACATCGTTGTGCGGGAAGGGCAGACGCTTGGCGCCGGAAAGCTGGATGCCCTGCAGCACGCTGTTGTGGATCAGCGCGTCGTGCACGATCAGGTCGCGCGGGCCGAACAGGTAGCCGATGGTGGTGACGTTGGTGGCATGGCCGCTGACGAAGGCGACGCAGTCGTCAACGCCATAGGCTTCGGCCAATGCCTTCTCGAATTCCTGGTGCAGCGTCCGCTCTCCGGAGACCGGGCGGCTGGCCGATACCGAGGTGCCGAACTGGTCGATGGCCCGCTTGGCCGCTTCGCCGATTTCCGGATCGCCCGACAGGCCGAGGTAGTTGTAGCTGGAATAGTTGAGATATTCCTTGCCGCCGATCAGCGTGGTATTGGCGGCGACCCCTTCATGGGTACGGAAGAAGGGGTTGGGCACGCCCAGCTGTTTGCCGCCTTCCTGCATGATGCGCAACTGCTGGTAGGCCGGATGCTGCTCGAAGCGGTAGCTCGATTCCGGCAGATTGGCAATGGCCCGCACCGCCGGGGTATCTCCGGAAAATCCCGGGCTGGCCTCGGCGTTCTGCTCGTGGACAGAACCGGCCCGCTTCAGGCGTCGTTCCAGTGCCTGCTGGATCAGCTTGTCCTTGAGTTGGGTGGTCAGTCCTTTGAGGCCGGGGTTGCTTTTTACCATGAGGCTTAGTTTTGTTCCTGGGTAACGTTGCCGGCGATGGCATCGACGAGGCTGGCGTCCACCTGACCGCCATGTTGTTCGGCCAGCGCCTTGACCTGAGCGGTCACGTCGTTGTCCTCGGGCGCCTGATCGGCTTCACCGCCCTTGAGCTGGAGAATGATCCGCTCGCTCAGCTTGGCGATGGTCGGTCCTTCGCTCAGCGCCATGACTGGCAAATTGATGCCGAAACGCTGGTCGACCGCAGTGATCAGCTCGACAGCCATCAGCGAATCCATGCCCATGTCGTACACCGACTTGTTGATGTCGATCTTTTCCGGCGCGGTACGCAGGATTTCGCTGACTTCTTCCTTCAGCAACTCGGCCAGCGCGGCGTGCAGTTCTTCCGGCGGCAGCTCGCGCAGCCAGCGTTGCAGTTCGGCGCTGTCGTCGCCGTCGCCGCTGCCTTCGTCCTGACGGGCCAGTTCGCGGAATTTCGGCGCCTTGGCCGACGGCAGGAAGCGGCTTAGGGCAGACCAGTCGAGTTCGAGCACGCCAACCGCCGGATGCGACTGGGCCAGCAACAGGTCGAGGGTGTCGAGCGCCGTGGCCGAGGCCAGGGCAGCGCCACCCATGCGGGATTGCAGGGCTTCCTTGATTTCCTCGTTGCGGGCCAGGAAACCGACGTCGTCGATCGCCCCCCAGCAGGCGGCCAGTGCCGGCAGCCCTTGCTGGCGGCGGCGGGCGGCCAGTGCTTCCAGGAAATAGTTGGCGGCGACGTAGTTGCCCTGGCCGGGATTGCCGAACACGGTGGTTGCCGACGAATAGAGCACGAAGAAATCGAGCGGGCAGTTGCGTGACAGTTCGTCGAGGTGGCAGGCGCCGAGAATCTTCGGGGCGAACACGCGCTCGATATTGGCCCGCTGCATGTTGCGCAGCAGGCCGTCGTCGATGACCATCGCCGCATGCACGATGCCGCGCAGCGGTGGCAGTTCGACGGCCATCTGCGCGAACAGCGCGGCGACCTGGTCACGCTGGGTGATGTCGCAGGCCAGCGCCTTGACCGTGACGCCGGCGGCGGCCAGTTCGGCGAGCGCCTGTTGCGCTTCGTCGGTGCTCGGGCCGCGTCGGCTTACTAGTACCAGGTTCTTGGCGCCCTTGCCGGCCAGCCAGCGGGCAGTGGTCAGGCCGAAACCACTGAGGCCGCCGGTGACCAGGTAACTGGCGTCGGCTGGCAGTTCGCCGAGACGGGGCGCTGGCGCCTGGTCGGCGATGTGGTCGGGCAGCGGCAGGCCATCGCGCAGGCTGATGACGATCTTGCCAATCTGGCGGGCCTGCTGCATGTAGCGGAAGGCCTCGACCACTTCCGCCGCCGGGAAGGCGCGGTAGGGCAGGGGCTTCAGATCGCCGTTGTCGAACAGGCCCATCAGTTCGTTGAACAGACGCTCGGTCAGTTCCGGGCGCTCCGACATCAACTGGTCGGCGTCGATGCCGAAATAGGTGATGTTGTTGCGGAAGGGGCGCAGGCCGATGCGGGTGTTCTCGTAGAAGTCGCGTTTGCCCAGTTCGAGGAAGCGGCCGAATGGGCGCAGGATGCCCAGATTGCGGTTGATCGCCTCGCCGGCCAGCGAATTGAGGACGACATCAATGCCCTGGCCGCCGGTAATGGCCATGACTTCGTCGGCAAAATCGAGCGAGCGGGAGTCGAGCACATGATCGACGCCAAGCTGGCGGACGAACTGGCGTTTTTCCGGCGAACCGGCAGTGGCGAAAATTTCGGCGCCCAGGTGCTGGGCCAGCCGGATGGCGGCGATGCCGACACCGCCGGCTGCGCCGTGGATGAGGATTTTCTCTCCAGGTTGCAGGCGGGCCAGGTGGTTCAGCGCGTAATAGACGGTGAAGAAGGTGGTCGGGATGGTCGCCGCCGCCTCGAAGCTCCAGCCGGCCGGCTTCCTGACCACGGCACTGGCCTGGGTGACCACCTGGTTGCTGAAGCACGACGGGGCAAAGGCGATGACTTCCATACCCGGCAGCAGATGATCGACGCCGGGGCCGGCCGAACGCACGACACCGGACAGCTCCATGCCTAGCGTCGGACCGGCGAAGCCCTGTTCGACCGCCTCGTCGGACAGCAAGCCCATGGCGTACATGACGTCGCGGAAATTGAGACCGGCGGCGCGTACCTCGATTTCGACCTCGCCTGGGCCGGGTTGCGGCCGGGTCTCGGCGGTCCACCGCAGGTTCTTCAACTGGCCGGGTTGCGAAAAATCGAGACGGACGCGGGTCCGCTCGTCGGCGTGCACGCCGCTGGTGGTGGTATCGCGCTCGCGGATGCGCAGGGCCTGGCGGCCGTTCGGCGCCAGGATGACTTCGTCCTCGTCGTCCGGGAACAGCAGGTCGTCCGCCAGTTCGCCGGCCAGCGCCGGGCGGGCGAGGTCGCCGGCCAGGTCGATCAGGCGCAGTTTGCGGGTGGTCGATTCGTTGATCATCGTCCGGCCCAGCCCCCACAGGCTGGCGTCCACCGGATTGCTTTCGACGCCGACCAGATGGCCGTTGGCCTGGGCGGTGAGCAGCACCAGCGCCGGTTGCCCGGCAAGGCTTTCACCGGCCAGCATCAGGCGAATGGCCTGATCGGCGCGTTCGGCCTGGGCGGTAACGACGGCCTCTGCTTCGCCAGCCGGGCGGCTAAGCGCGGCAGCGTAAACAATGCCGAAAAGTGGTCCGTTTTCGCGGTCGACCGCAGCGAGCAGTTCGGCGAGATCGGTGCTGCCGGACAGTACCGCCTCGATCAGGGTGGCGCCGCGCGCGGCGAACTGCTCGCGGCAAGCGGCCTGGAGTTTGCGATCAGCATCGCCTTGATCGCCGGTCGGAACGAGCAGCAGCCAGCGCTGGTCGGCGGTAGTCGTCGTGGCGGCGGTCTGCGCATTGCGGGCCGTGTAGAGGACGGCGCCGGTGCGCAGTTCGGCGTTGTCTTCCAGTGTGCAGCCAATCTCGAAGCCGGCAGTGCCCAACACGGCTTGCCAGGCAGCGGGCGGGGCGAAGCGGCGGCTGATGTCGCGGCCGAACTGGAGCAGAGCACTCCAGCGGGCCGGCGATTGTTCGAGCAGCAGTAACTCGCCGTTGGCGGCCAGCCGCTCGCGCAGGCGGCCAAGCAGGCCGGCCTTGTCGGCAACATCAGTCAGGCCGTCGGGCAGGACGATCAGGTCGAAACGACGGTCGGCCGGCAGGTCGAGCGTTTCCTCGCTCCAGGTACACAGTTCGAGGCCGGGGAAGCTGTCGACCAGGTCGCGGTTCGATTCGTTGAAGGCGCCGGCCGGACTGGCCAGCACGTAGTCGCAGGCATTGCGGTCGATGCGACCGAGCACGGTGGGCGCCAGCCGGGAATCGTGGATGCCGAGTTCGAGTACGCGCAGACGCTGGCCGCCGGCGAGCGCCTGGCCGCAGGCGACGAGTGTCTGGCGGAGGATGTCGAGGGCACGGAAATCGGTGTCGGCCGTATAGAAATTGAAGGCGCCGCTGGCTGCCAGGCCCGGGACGAGATCGGTCGGCAGGCGGTCGCCGCGCAGCATGGCGCCGAGATTCTCTCCGATGCGGCCGACCGCGATGATGCGGTTGGCGTAGTCCGGGTAGTCTTCAAGCAGGGTCAGCCAGGTTGGCGCCGCTTCGGGCAACTGGTCGAGGTCGGCCCATTGCCAGCCGGCTTCCGTTTTCTCAACGATACCGTCTTCGCCCAGTAGGCCGAGCATTTCGTCGAGGATGGGCAGGCGATCGTCGGCCAGCTTGTTTTCGGCCACCAGCAGGTCGCCGTCGATGATCGCGTCGTCGCCGACCAGTTCCTTGAGGGCTTCGGCCAGGTAGGCGCAGCACAAGACGTCGAGCAGCGGCTCGACTTCGTCGTGATAAGTGCTCAACAGCGGGGTTGGCGGGGTGCGCGCGAAGGCTTCCTGAACTAAAACCGAGGCCGGCGTCGCCAGTGCCGTGGCCTGTGCCCGGCGGGATGACGGCTTGGCGACGGCGACGGTGACCAGCTGTTTCAGGTGATCGGCTTGCGAATGCTTGAGGACGATGCGCCGGAAACGGGCCTCGTCGACGCTGGCGATCAGGCTACCGTCAATGGCGAACAGGCGGCAGTTGGCGACCAGCGAGCGCGGGCTGCGCCGGATGACCGTCACTTCGCCGGTATGGGCCGGGAGGCCTTTCTGGAATAGCGAGACGCGGCCCATGCGCACCGGGATGTAGGCATGGCGCGCCTGATCGCCGCGTTTCATTAGATTGACCAGCAACTGGAAACAGCCGTCGAGGAAGGACGGGTGCAGCAGGGTGCTGGCGATTTCGTCGGCGATGCACGCCGGCGTGTGTAGGGTGGCGGCAACCAGCTCGCCGGCGACGGTGACCTGGCGTACCGCCTGGAAAGCCGGGCCGTAGGTCAGGCCGATACTGTCGGCCAGGCGGTAATGTTCGGTGCCGGCCATGATCGGCAGATCGCCGGTTGTTTGCGGGCGGAGCGCCGGCAGCGGGGCATCGACGGCGGCACCGGCCAGCAGCCGGCCGCTGACGTTGGTCAGCCAGGGTTCGGTGCTCAGGCGGTCGCGGCTCTTGATGGCGAAACTGCCATCGCTGGGGTCGATGGTGAAACGCACGGTCTTGGCGTGCTTGTCGTCGAGCAGCAGCGGCGCGTGGATTTCCAGATTTTCCACCGCAGCGCGGACTTTCGGCCGCCACAGTGCGGCGGCGGCCAGGGCCATTTCGATGAAGCCGGCGGCCGGTAGCACCACGGCGTTGCCGACGACGTGGTCGCGATAGGTCGGGTAGAGCGCGAGGTCGAGCTGGTTTTCCCACTGCCAGGCATTTTCGCTGAGTCGGTAACCGAGCAGCGGATGTTCCTTGCGCCGCTGGATCAGGCCGTAGGATTCGCCGGTTACCGGGTGCCAATGGCTTTCCTTCTGCCATGGGTAGTTGGGCAGGGCGACCGGGGCAGCAGCTTTGGGGAAGAAAATGTCGGCGACCAGCGGCATGCCGGAGACCAGGGCCAGACCGATGGCGGTGTCGATGCTGGCGTCGTCGGCCTGGCTGCGGCTCATGGTCGGGACGATGCGCCCTTCCTTGCCGGCAGCTTGCAGACCTTCCTTGACGTAGTTACGCAGCACCGGGTGCGGGCCAATTTCGATGAAAACCTGGTGCCCGCCGGTGATCAGATGATCGATGGCGGCGCCGAACAACACCGGCTGACGGATGTTGTCCCACCAGTAGGCGGCGCCCAGCTGGTTACCGGCGAGCGGGCCACCGGTCACCGTCGAGATGAACGGCACCTGCGTCTCGCCCGGTTGCAGATCGGCGAGCAGGCTTTCGACGCCCTCGCGGATCGGGTCCATGGCCGGGCTGTGGAAGGCGTAGTCGAGATCGAGGCGCTTCTGGAATACCTTCTTCGCCTGCAAGGCGGCCTCGATGCGTTCCAGTCCGGCCGGATCGCCGGCGAAGGTGACGCCCTTGGCGCTGTTGATGCCGGCGACACAAACCTGGTCGCCGATGCCGAGTTCGGCGATCAGTTGCCTCCCTTCGTCGCCGGAGACGGCGGCCGCCGTCATCTTGCCGGCCCCCTTGGTCTTGCCCTGCTGGGCGCTGCGCTGGAAAATCACCTGCACCGCCTGCTCGAGGCTGAGGGCGCCGGATGCCCAGGCCGCGGCGGCTTCGCCGACGCTGTGGCCGACGACGGCGCCGGGCACGATGCCGGCCTGGCGGAAGAGCGTGGTCAGGCCGACTTGCAGCGCGAACAGCGTCGGCTGGGCCAGTTCGGTGAAGCTCAACTGTTCGCCGGTCATCGTTTCCAGCCGGTCGACGATGGAAAAATCGCCGTAGCGGCTGAACAGGCTGTCCACTTCCTGGACGGCGGCCCGGAAGATGTCGTTGCTGGCCAGCAACTGCTTGCCCATGCCGGCCCATTGCGAACCGTTGCCGGAATAGACGAAGACCGGCTGGCCGGCCTGTGCCAGCGCCTCACCGGTGACGACGCCGACGGCTTCGCCTTGGCTGGCGAAGGTCGCCAGGCGCGACACCAGCGTTTCACGGTTGTCGGCGCGGACGACCAGGCGTTTGTCGAGCAGTTCGCGACGGGTAAATGCGGTGTGGGCCAACGCATAGGCAGAAATTTCGCCGTTGCCGAGCAACTCGGCGCAGTCGCCGGCCATTGCCTTGAGGGCGCCGTCGCTGCGTGCGGACAGGAAGAAGGCGGCCGGCATGCTAGCGGTCGACACGGCTTGCGGCCCTGTTTTTTCGGCCGGTGGCGTCTGCAACACGACGTGGGCGTTGGCACCGCCGAAACCGAAGGAGTTGATGCCGACAGTCAAGGGCTTGTCGCTGGCCAGCGGCAAGCTATCGGTCACCGGCGTGATGTTCCATTCCTGGAATTTGATTTTCGGATTCGGCGTCTTCAGGTGGATGGTCGGTGGCACTGCCCGCTTTTGCAGGCAGAGCAGGGCCTTGACCAGGCCGGCAACGCCGGAGGCGGCTTCGAGGTGGCCGACATTGCTCTTGACCGAACCGATCGGCAGGGCGCCTCGTGTCCGCTTGCTGCCGATGGCGTTGCCGATGCCGCGCGTCTCCAGCGGGTCGCCGACCGAGGTGCCGGTACCATGGGCTTCCAGATAGTCGATGTCGTCCGCCGAAATGCCGGCACGGGCATAAACCTCTTCGAGCAGGGCTGCCTGCGCCTCGCTGCTCGGCACGGTGATGCCGTTGGTCTTGCCGTCGCAATTGACGCCGGAGCCGGCAACCACGGCGATGATCGGGTCGCCGTCGGCAACTGCCTTGTCGTAATCCTTGAGCAGGAAGATGCCGCCGCCCTCGGAGCGAACGTAGCCTTCGCCGGCCGCGTCGAAGGCATTGCAAATGCCGTGCTTCGACAGCATCGAGGCCTTGGAGAAGCCGACGAAGCCGAACGGATGCAGATGCAGGCTGACCCCGCCGACCACGCACTGGTCAGCTTCGCCGCTGTGGATGGCCTGGCAGGCCTGATGGAAGGCGACCAGTGACGACGAGCAGGCAGTGTCGACCGCCATGCTCGGGCCGCGCAGGTCGTAGAAGTACGAAATGCGGTTGGCAGCGATGCTGGCGGTGTTGCCGGTCATCGTCGAGGCATCCATCGAGGCCAGATCGTCGGTGCGGCGGTAGGCGTAATCGGTGCTGGAGATGCCGACGAAAACGCCGCAGCGGCTCTTGCGCATGGTCGACGGTTTGATGCCGGCGTTTTCGAAGGCTTCCCAGGTCATCTCCAGCAACAGGCGCTGCTGCGGGTCCATCTGGCCGGCTTCGCGCGGCGAAATACCGAAGAACTGGGCATCGAAGCCGGCGATGTCGCCGATCGAGCCGGCGGCGAAGGTGTAGCTGGTGCCCGGATTACCCTTGGCCGGGTGCAGGAAACTGTCTTTGGCCCAACGGGACGGTTCGACTTCGCTGACCAAGTTGCTGCCGGCACACAGGGCTTCCCAGAAGCCGTCGGCATTTTGCTTGGTCAAACCCGGCAGGCGAAAGGAATAACCGACCAGGGCGATTTTTTTGCTTGAACTCATCTGACAGTTTGACTCTTTTGTTGATCTCGTTCGACAAGGCGTCGCTGCCCGCTTGTCGCGGTGTGGGCTGGGCCAAAGCTACAAATTATAGCATCCCGGCATGAGCAGTCAGGGTTTCGTCAGGTTTTGGCTGGTTTCGAACAAATTCAGCAGCGAATCCAGTCCGCCGAAATT
>Ga0316605_10001180_pt1 | contig 15415 bp, 11 predicted proteins | sample OWC_soil_day20_n_FD_207666 | JGI IMG/M metagenome (GOLD analysis project Ga0316605, IMG submission 207666) | Wetland soil microbial communities from Old Woman Creek delta, Ohio, United States - OWC_soil_day20_noCT | ecosystem: Environmental > Terrestrial > Soil > Wetlands | place: USA: Ohio... | reverse complement strand
ACTCTAACCAAGAATGCCATTGGATTCGGTGGTGAACTGGGCTTTGATATTCTTCCTACCAAGGACGCAGGAGTGGGCTTCGGATTTCACGCCGGATTCCTCTCTGCCAAGGGTAAGAGACAGGACTTTGAAACCCACACCGCCAAGGCCACTCATGGCGGAGTTGACCTCATTTATGCCTTGGGTCAGAGTCCCCTGACCATTCGCACGGGACTTGAACTTGTCAGTTGGGACGTGACCTCCCTGAAGCCGAAGGTCGGTACTGGGGCACAGGGGGAGACTACCTGGAAATTTGGGTTTCGTGCGGGCGGTGAATTTCGCTTCAACAAGCAGTGGAGCCTGACGGCGATGTATTCCTTCAGCCAGTGGAAATCGGATGCGGATGCCAACATCGCTGTCAATCCATCTTTCGTCTCGCTCATGGCTGGCTATAAGTTCTAGCTCATTGCTTGGGAATTGTGACTGAGTGAATGTGCGTCGTTAGCGAGTGATCCCTAGGTGTGGCGAAGGCGGTTTACTGCCTTCGCCACATCCTTCGTCCATGGAACTTGATTCGTTTATGTGGGCCATTGGGCGAATCTTGATGATGAAGGTGTGGGGTGAGTCTGCCCGCTGGATTCTACTCTCGTCCCTGCCATTCGCCTTTATCGTGTCCGGCTCAAGTCTGGGAGGCGATGATCGCGTCGCCCACGGCGACTGATTCGTTGATGACGCTCCCAGGTGAGACCCGGACTGCAAGAGTATCCGAGTGCCCGAGCCACGCTAACAAGGCACACATGCATATTGACCCTTCTTCCAGCGCAGGTATCCATGAAACACCTCGACACACGCATGCGACCGACAGTTCCATTGCGCTCAATTGCTGGCTACGGAGCAACCTCTCGTGTCTGAACCAGGTGAACATCGAAAACTGCTTTTTGCCATTCTCATTCCGCTGCTTCTTTTTATCCCGGTCGCATTGTTGGGCACCTCCCTGTCCTGTTGGGCTGGAAATAAAAAATCATGCTTAAGTAGACCTCTTCCATGGACGGGGAGTAAGAGCAACCAGGGTCAAAAGGTATTGCCGGAATTAAATCCGTGCGGTCAACGGCAATAGACAACCCCCAAAGGGTGTGTGAGCCACGATTCCATTGATGCTCTACTAAGGCTGGATCGCCTTTTGGACAAGGACAGTCCAGAACTTTAGTGGATCGACTCCACATATTTTCTTGTTGACCCGCATTGTCACTCTTGGTTGTTGCCTCAATCTAGCGCAGGCCACAAGGGGCAAGAAGCGAATGATCTACGAGAACACAAACCATCTCGTTCTTTGAGCCAGTCCCAAATCTCGGATATTGGCTCCGGCCGTTTTCCCATTGGAGGGCAATATGAGGGTGAGCCGATGGAAGCCACTTGTCCTTGGACTGGCAGCGATTGGTCATCTACAAGCAGAGAGTGGATCTTCTCTGTCGAAGCCGTTTTTCAAGTCTATATTCTTCAATGGTAGAACGTATCAACATCGCTGGTCTAATGGCGGCCAACACGAATTCACTCCCACTGGGCAAGAGGACTTATCGTCATGGATGGACATGCTGACGCTATGGGTTGACCCCCGGGTGCGTGATGCAGCGAGCCTTGCTTCAGAGGTAGACCGGGTCGTCGCCAGTTACCGGAAAATCAATGGTCAGAATCTGAACGTCTTCTTTATTCCGAATGGATCTGAACGATCGGGTGAATATTTCATTTCAGCCCGACTTGGAAATTCCCCAGTGGTTGAGTTCGTAGCTGCAAGGTTTGTTCTTCATGAGACGCAGGGCGTGGGCATTATGTATTCCCATCGCATATATGGACCATCCGCTGCGGAAAGACTGATTCCGTGGATGGAATCCCATGGGCCTGAGCTTGCGGTGGTTCTTCTTTATCTAAAACCCTCAGATCTTTTGATCACATCCACCAGGTGACGGCCCCATAAGGCTCAACGAATTTTTAATCGCGGCCGTATCTTGGGTTGAAGATACAGCCGCGGCGGAGGCAGTTCCTGGGATCAGCTAGCTCCGTTCGGATCTTGGCATGCTCAGCCTTTGTCTAGGGCCAGGAGGTTAAGCAGTCTCCCATAAAAAGCCTTGTCATTTTGAAGCTGATCGCGGGAATAAAGCTCCGGTCTGGTGGCCATGCTTTCCAGATGATTTCGGAGGATTCCCTCATAGCTCGCGAGGTCATCTCCTTGGAGAGGAGTGATGGTTTCGTCATTTCCGACGCAGGATTGCTCCGGATGGAGGCGACCCCAGATTTGAATTTCGTAGGTCATTCGGTCTCCGGGATCCATTCCTGTGGTTGCGGTCTTCCAAGCGGTTTTAAAGGATTCCGGAGCTTCCGCTGGAGGAAACTCGTACCTCGGACCTCTCTTGGAGTCGCTCGAAATGGTTGAGTTGGGTTGCCCCCTGATCTCTCGCTGTAGAGCGGCAGCAAAGGTGAATCCTTGGACAGGTAGGTGCGGGCTGCAAGGTGTATTCAAGTCCCGCAATGTATCTGGAGATGACAGGGGAGCGTGAGGTAGAAGTAAGTTCATCGATGTTCCTCCTAGAACTGGAAAACCTTGATTCAATCAATCCTGATGCCGCTTTTTTGGGCAGGCATTGCCCGGGAATCGACGAGCCGGTGTTCTGCGAACGATTTGGGTCGCCCGTGGAAGATGAACCCTTATGGAAACCTAGATGGAAAGTAATCACCCTTCCGTTCCTGTAGGCCGTAGATGGCAGTGGGTTTTGAGTAGAGCCAATTGAATGACCATTACTGCCCAGTAGGGTTCTCCCTTTCTTCATTCCTACCGAGGTAGAGCGAGACCGAATGCGCTTCAGAATGCAGCGCTCCCCCGACCCTATGTATGAGTAGGGGTGGTTCGTGTCGAAAGATTCGACCCCGGCCAAGGAGTCATCCATCTCATCAAAATGCGGCTGACGGACGTTCCGGCATTCCTCGTGTCGGCCCTGTGTATGTTGGCACAGGCAGACCCTCTCAATGTGATGGGGATATTGCGACACCAACCTGTCAGACCGCTAGAGCCACTTGGGGTAGATCGAACCATGCAGAGAACAAAATCACAGCGCAACCGTTATTCCCTGCTGGCATCCATGATTCGATATCGGCCGAAGTTATCGATGCATCTCTTGATAGCTCCCTTTTTTGCCCTATGTGCGGGGGTGAGCTCGGCTCATGCTCAAGTGACTCCTGCGCATGGTTCAGTCTGGGAATTTTATGGATCGGGAGGATGGCTTATTCCGACGGGTACACAAAAGGAAAGCATCAAGGGAGCCGATATGACGGCATTGATCGTGTCCTATGTGCCCCGGCCAGGATTCGGGGTCACGGGGACTTTTGGTTGGGCACGAAGTCATGCTCTGCACTACCCAGGCGACCCGAAATTGGATGTGTTCACTGCTGACATGGCCATGGAAGCGCGATCAAGCCGGTTCCAATTGAGCCCGGCTTGGAGGGTCGCTCCCTTTGCGGCCATTGGAGTGGGCGCCAGAGGGTATAACATTCCTAGTTCAAATGCGAAGCCGACATACAACCCATCGGCTTACGCCAGCCTCGGGAGCGAACTGGCATGGCGTGATCTGCGGATCCGATTTGAATTGCGTGACTATGTATCCCGATTCAAGTCCAGCACAGGAGATGGCAAGGCCTCCTTACGCAATGATTTGGCAATTCTGATTGGACTACGGTTTGCCAAGGATTGACGAGTAATGATGCTCTCCAACAGCGACCGAATCGAACCTCATCGATGTGGGTTACCCACCGACGATCTCGTGTTCACTGATTTACTTCTGGCGCCAATGGCGGACGCATGAAGGTATCATCCGCATCGCGGTGGTTCGTCCCGATAGGACTCCTCGCCCTGAGTTTCATCCCGATCCTTGCAGGTGGGGCTCGCCTAGTTCAGCTGAGTGTTGGAAGTCCGATAACCCCAGAGCATGCAAGATTCTTCGACGCCCCCGTTCCCATTATCTTTCACATCGTTAGCATCACCCTGTACTGCATCCTTGGCGCGTTTCAGTTGTCTCCATGGCATCGGCGCAGATATCAAAGGTGGCACCGAGTTTCAGGATGGATTGTGTTTCCATCTGGAATGGTCGCGGCGCTCACCGGTGTGTGGATGGCCCACTTCTATGCATGGCCGCTATACGACGGTGATGGGCTTTATGTCATCCGCATCGTGGTGGGTTTGGCCATGGCTTTGTTTCTTTGTTTTGGGATTGCATCCATTTTGCGCCACGACAGTTCAGAGCATCGCCGCTGGATGATGCGAAGCCATGCGTTGGGATTAGGCGCAGGAACTCAAGTCCTCACTCACTTGCCATGGTTCCTGATACCAAGCATACGGAGCGAGGGGGTCAGAACCTTGCTCATGGGTGCCGGTTGGTTCATCAACCTGGCCTTGGTGGAGTGGGTGCTGTGGAGGGAGCGTGCTTGGGCTGCTCATCAGGCGGTGAACTCTCGACCGCCGCTTTGAGCCCGGGGCTGACAGGCCCAATGGTGCAGCATCATTTGTCCTCCCGAGACACACTCAGGGCGGACTTTTTGGGTTCACCTCCGGCGGCCTGGGGACCGGGAGGCTTTGGCGTGAAGCCCAGTCCCCCATTCATCCGGCTGACCTGCTGCGGACCGCCTTAATGCCACAGGCGTTGTCTCCACCTCAGTCATGGGGGAGTTCACCCCGGTTTGATGCCATTCTCCCCAATTCGATGGCGCACATGGCTTGGGTAAGTAGAAGGTGAGTCCACTTCCACCTCTGCTTAAGCATCATTCCTTTCTCTTGGCCGGAGTTTGAGGACAGGCCCTCATCCAGCCATTGGCTGACCTCAATTTCCTCACTACCCCACCATCCTTACAAGGAGACCTAGATGAAACAGCCCTTCCGAAGACTTACGGCTATGGCCGTGGTTCTCGCTGCTGGAGCTACACACTCTCAGGCGCAAACAGCCACCACCGGTGCCTTCCAGGGTGTCGTAAGCGACGCCAGTGGAGCACCCCTGGCAGGTGCAGTGATCAGGATGACCTCGTTCCAGATCACACGCACGACCACCACAGGGCCAGACGGAAAATTTCAGTCGGGCCTCATGAACGCGGGAACGTGGCAGGTGACAGTCAGCAAGGCTGGCTACCATTCCGGTTCCAATACCGTAGTGCTCGGCATCAATGAATCAAGGGTCTTGAATTTCAAGCTGCCCAAGGAAAGCGCCGCAACGGTGGAAGTGCTGGGGACCGCCTCCAATGTGGATAGCAACAGCACCGCTACTGGCTTGAATGTCAATGTCGAAGAGCTGTCGAGCATTCCCGCAGGACGGACTGCCAATGAATTGGTGTTCCTGTCGCCTGGCGTGGCCAACGGCGGGACTACCTTTGGGAGCAGCGCTCCGGGCCTTGGCATTTCTATCAATGGTGCCTCTGGCGCTGAGAACTCCTTTATCGTTGATGGTCTCGTGACCAACGATTTTCGATACGGGGGAACTGCTACCAACCTGCCCACTGAGTTCATCGAATCCATTGATGTTCAAACGGGTGGATACAAGCCTGAATTCAGTGCCTTGGGAGGCGTGTTCAGCGTCGTCACCAAATCAGGATCCAACGACTTCAAGGGCTCCGCTTGGTTTAGCCTGGAGCCGCTGACGCAGCAGGCCGTGAATAAGAGGAGCCAATACTTCAATCAGGCCACACTGTTCGCGGGTCCTCCGGTGCGCGATCCAGTCAACAATGGGGATAGTGGAGCTCGTGATCGCACAGAGATTGGCGCCACAGCTGGCGGTGCCCTCATCAAGGACAAACTGTTCTATTTTGTCGGCGCCAATGCCCTCAGTAGCCGATCCGATCCCTTCATGAACTTTACAGGTATTGAAGTTGGATCTCGCAAGGAGAAGGACACCAGTGTCACTGCGAAATTGAACTACTTCCTGACCACGGACCAGCAGTTTACCTTCAGTTACTTTGGCAACACTGTCATCGATGACGCGCCCAATGATCGCCCTGGCCAGTACGGCGACGCGGACACTTCCTTCAAGCACACCATCTCGTCTAATAATTACAGCCTTATTTACGATTGGACCATTCAGAGTAACTTGGTGTTGAGCGTGAAAGGTGGCTTGGCCAAAATCCACGACACGGTGGACCTGGGCAACCCCAACCTGAGCCAGATTCTGGACTCTCATTGGTATAACGGTGGCGGTGGCGGCGTCGGCGACCCGGTCCAGCGTTTAGTGCCCTATGTCCGCGGTGGATTTGGCCGTTACAACCCCAACGAGGAGGGGAAGACGACTCAGCTAAAGGCGGATCTAAGCTGGATTGTGGGATCGCATAATTTGAAATTCGGCTTCTCATCCCTGGGTTCGGAATACCACCGGACCGCAGCCACCTCTGGTGGTGGGTGGTACATCATCCGTGCTCAAGGAGATCGTCTCGACAAGCGCTGGCAGACCGATGACTCGACGGTAAAGGCTCAATTCGACGCCTATTATGTGCAAGACACTTGGGATATGACGCCCAATCTGAAAGTGTTCTACGGACTCCGCTATGAATCCCAGGCTCAAAAGGATCCCAGCGGGGTCACCTTCATGAAATTTAACGACTTTTCCGATTACACCCAGCCTCGTGTCGGATTCACCTGGGATCCCAACAAGGACGGCAAGACCAAAGTCAGCGGTAGTTTTGCACGCTATTTCGAACAGATTCCTCAACGTCTGGCGGCCCGTGTCTATGGCAATGAAATCTACATGCGTCACCGCTGGTCTGGGCCTGGGCACTACGTGTATTCCTCGACAGGGATCGGTACCACCATTGGCCCCCCAACCGGAACTACAGATTTCGCGACACCTTATGCTCGCGATCCCTTGGCGGATGGGACGAAACTCCCGCGTCGCACCGAGTACACCATTGGTTACGAGCAAACCGTCATGGAAGGAGTGACCATCGGTTTGCACGCCAAGCATCGCACCATGGACAACATTCTCGAGGACAGTGTTATTCGAGGCAAGGATGGTGATCCCAGCCAAGCCTATGATCCGGAAGAACGGGCGATTCTCTGGAATCCTGGACGCAGTGTTACTTGGACCACTCAAACCGGTGAGCACTACTCGACGACGAATTCCTTTTTCGATCCGGCCAAGAATACCTACGATGCGATTGACTTCACGCTTACTCGTCAAACCAAGCGTTCGTACATGAATTTCAGTTACACCTGGAGCAGGTCAGAAGGCAATTACGAAGGGTTGGTCACCTCCAGCAATGGCCAGGCGGACTCGAGCATTACCTCTTCCTTTGATGAATGGCCCTATGTTGGTTACGGTCCTCTCCCCTTGGATCGCACCCATATTGTCAAGATCTTTGCCTCCCAGAATTGGGATCTGGGACCTGGCCTCCTTACTCTGGGGATCAACTGGGCCTACCAGTCTGGCACCCCCATCAGCCGATTCGACGATGGGTCGTCCAGCAATCCGGTGCTGCCAGATGTTGGCGGCTACGGGAATGCCACACCGCAGGATCAACAGCTTGGGCAGTTCGGACGCACTCCTTCCACCAACAATGTGGACGTCAAATTCGACTATGGCTGGAACGTAACTCCGAAACTCAAACTCAGTCCATCTCTGGATATCTACAATCTATTCAATGCACGCCAGGCTACCCGAGTGCTTCAGCAGGCGACGGATTCCGGTGGAAACCCGGACCAGCGCTATGGAGCCGCCACAGACTGGCAGCGAGGCCGCCGAGTCCGTATCGGGTTGAAGGTGACGTTCTAGGAGTCATCAAGCAGAGTGCCGTGACAGTGGCCTTGGTTTATTCCTGGGCCACTGTTTCTGCTTTTGGTTCACCCGTAGCTATTTCGTAAGCACGCGTGGTTTGTTTTTTCATTGGATGTAAGAAGGTCTGTTGGGAGGACTCAAATTGAAGAAATCATCTCTCCTCGACCTTGCTGGATGTCTTGTAATGCTGCGGATCACTGTCGCCGGGCTATTCATGGCCCATGCCGCGGTGCGACTTTGGTATGGAACCAACCATCTCACCATGGTTTGGAATGGGTCAGGGAATTTCAGCCTGTACCTGGCGAATAAAGGCCTCCCTTTCCCATCAGCGCTGGTCCTCGCCATCACAGCGTTCGAATTGGTTGCTGGTGCTTTGCTCATGGCCGGTCGATTTACAAGAATCGTTGCTACCGGATTCAATATTTTATCCATCATGGGGATCGTGTTGATCCATGCCCAACTGGGGTGGTTTGTCGGTGAGCACGGGGTGGGGGGGATGGAGTACAGTGTCTTGCTTTGCGTTGCGCTGGTTGTCATTGCTGCATCCGACAACGCCAATCAAGCAGGCACTATCTAGCCACGCAAATTTTCGTCAGAACGGGGATTCGACTTGACTCCCCTCGGTCAACCCCCTCGATTCAATTCCCAACGAATCCCCAGCTTTATGCGATTGCGGATGAACCGCCAGTTCGAGGAACACTAGGTGGGTTCGGCTGAGACTCGTATTCGTGATCCGAAGCCCACGAGTAATTCAGATCTAAGGCTCGGCATTCTTGTCGGTGAGTAACTAAACAATTAGACAATGGCATCAAGTGAGGCGCTAGGATCGACGGACTTAGTATCAACATCTGGAGAACCAGGATACGTTAGCAAGTTGGTAAGGCCGAATATTCGTATTTGAGACGAGAGCAACGGAAGCCAGGTATTCTCCCCCAACCAAATGGAAGAAATACCCGCGCACCAACCCGGCCTGGTCCGCATTGTTTTCGTTTCGCGGCTGAGATATTCCTGACTAGGCATTGCTGGTACCTGAATTGTCGCGTCTACCCCGTAATCGACGAGGTTTAAACCAAATAGGTACTTGTCAAGGGCGCAGCCATTCCATGATTGCAGCGCAGAGTTCTACCTTAACTGCAGAACCAAATCGGAGGCCGCGATTGAGCGAATCCATTGAACAGACTCCCTTAAACGCCTTACTGTTGCGGATATTAATTGTAGTAATTCCTACTCTGCCCTTCACCCTTTCGTGTTGCGGGACCGAGGTGCCCGGCACACGAAAGGGTGAGGTTCGATGGGCATGGTGAGGTCCGAGTTGAGCCAACCGTTGGCCCTATTTCATCCGGGCAGGATGTAGACATCACCCATCGAGTAGTACGGAATACACCCATACGGTCAGCGATAAACCAATTTGCGTACTGAACGAAGACCTCTTCACTCGCGCCCCGCGCTGGGTGGATTGAGGACAGTTTCAGAAACCGCATCGCAGACAAAAATTCAAACAATCCCCTTCCGCATCGCCCGCACTTTCGGAATTGGCCTCGACGAGGTCTTCACCTTCCACCACGACCGCCCCCTTTTCCGAAATGTAGACCCCTATGATCCGCCTCTTTCAGCGACCGATCCCACTTGTCATGCTCCTAGCCTTCTTGACCGCCATCCCGGTCCTGAACTCGCTCGTTCTCGTGTTCCAGATTCCGTCCCGCACCTACTCCTCAGACAGCGCCCGGCTGGCCGTTGCCCCCATCTCCTGGTTTGCCCATGTCCTAGCTGGAGTCGCTTTCGGGATCACAGGTCCCGTGCAATTCGTCCGCGCGCTCCGCAACCGTTTTGACGTGCTGCATCGCGTGTTCGGCTGGATCTTCGTCCTTTCGGGTGCAACCATTGGCCTCTCAGGCCTCTCGATTCTCGCGCAGGTCACGTCACTAAGGACGCCCCTAGCTGACATCGCCCGCGGTCTCTTTGGCTTGGCGTTGCTGATCGCGCTCGCCCAGGCAATGGCAGCAATCGGGGATCGGGATTTCCTCCGCCACCGCGCCTGGGCGATCCGCGCCTACGCGGTCGGCATGGGCTTGGGGACCGTCGGGCTTGTGTTCTTCCCGATCTACATCGTCACGGGCCAAGCCCCGATTGGCCTGGCCTCCGACATCCTTTTTGTTGCCTCGTGGGTTCTCAACATCGTCTTCGCTGAGGTGGTCATCCGCCACTCTTCCCCGTCACTCTCTGAGGTTTCCGAATGAGAATCGCCAGCAATGCGCTTCGTGCCACCGCGTGCATTCGTAGATACACCAGAGATCCTTTTTTTCCGTTACACCCAAAGAACCAGGCTCTCCGCGCTGAGTTCCCGGCGGGCACGAAGGGTCGAACCGGCCGGTTTCAGTTCCAGGGGGAAATTCCTCTCGGCCACGACTCGACTGCGCAGTTCCTCCGGGGAACGGCCCTCCGGGTCCCGAATGAGGGTCTCGCCCGTAGACGCAGTCAATTTCAAGGTGAAACGCATCGGCATCATTTTGAAACGAGCAAAACGGATCCGGCACCGCACCTATAGCCGCGGGCGAAGCCGTACACCTACATTTTTCTCACTAAAGTCAGGCAGGCGCTCCCCGGCGGAGGATCTTTATGTTTTCAATGCGTTCTCATCTTGCCCTGGTGGCCCCGCTGATCTGGGCCCTCCCTGGATCCGCGGCAGAGGCACCCCTGCAGGTGGGCCGGCCCTTTCCGCCTCTCTTCGATCTCCAGGACGCGGACCCGGGCCACCTGGTCCCAACCGACCCGCGGGATCCTGCCCAAGTGGAGGCCGCGCGCCTGGCCTGGCAGGCTCGGATCGTCCCCCTCAAGGATGAACCCGTCCTCCGCCTTCGCCTGCCCCTGGATGCGCGGCGCTGGCCGCTGCTACTAGCCGCCAGCCAGGCCTTGAAGGCCCAGAACCCAGACCAGCGTTTGTATCTCGCCCATGCTCCTGGTGCCCCCGCCTGCTGGGACGAAGCCCTGTGGGGCGCCCTCGATGGGGGAGCCCTCGGGCCCGAGGATTTGGGCCCCGACCCCACCCAGTGGCGGGACCGACTCGCCAAGGCGCAGGAGCAGTTGCCCGGACGCCCCTGGCGCCTCTGGCTCCCCGTGGATCCCGGCGCCCTGATTTCGGTGCTGCTCGGAGACGGCGGGCGGATCGTGGTACCCCCGGGTGGCCCCGGCGCCAAACTGGCTGAAGCTTGGCCCCTGGAGCTTCAGGAAATTGAAGGCGGGATGGGCGACTTGACCCTGCGTTCAGCCGTCATGGCCCGGCGCTGGCGCTTCGAAGCCGGGGCCTGGAAGGAGGCCTCCCTGCCCCAGGAACGGAATGAAGTCAGCGTCACCGGCAAGGCCACCTACGACGTGGGCGCCCTCATGGCCAAGGTGCGCGCCCTGCAACTTCGCTCCCGGGCTGGGCTGCGTAGCCTTGAGGCCGACCTCACCGTGGACCTGCACCTGCAGGGCGACCAGGGGACCGGGGGCGACCTCGGCTACAGCTTCCGAACCTTCGAGAAGGCGGGTGAAGGCGAGGAACTGCTCCAGGAGGAGATCCGCTTCAACGGCGTCAAGGCGAACCTCTCTGGCGACCTGCAGTTGCCCATTCTCGAGCCCCGTACAGCCCTGGCGGTACCGGTTGCCGTGGCCCTCACGGAGCGGTTCCGGTACCGAGATGGGGGTCCGTTGGAACCTGGCCAGCGACGGGTGATCTTCGAACCCGTGGACAAGGACCCGCAACTTCCTTCAGGAGAATTGAGAGTGGTTGAGGCCAGCGGCGCCATTCTGGAAGAGCGCAGCAATCGGACCCAGTTGCCCGGCGTGGTGAAGGCTGAATTCCGAATCCTGAGTTACGGCGAAGTCCAGCCAGGTATCTGGCGGGTGGCAGGGGTGCAGAGTTTCGAACGCTGGGCCACAGCAGAAGGCGTGGTGCAGGTGCAGCGCCGCCTGCGCTTCGGTGCCTTTCGCGTAAATGACTCCGGCTTCGAGGTCCGCCGGGAGGAGGCTCGCGCCTCCAAGCACGCGATGATGAAACAGACGGTGGAGGGCGTCCGTTACTTCAAGCGGGGCAGCGATGGGCAACGCAGAATCGAGCAAAATCCCCGAAGCTCTGTACGCGCGGTGGGCGGTTTCCTGCTGGTTCAGCCCGGCTCATCCATTCCCGTTTTCCCTGCCGCTGGCTTGGTCTACTTCGATTTCAACGCCTTCCAGCGCGGTATCCAGATCAGCGCGATCACAGCCCTGGCCTACAACAACGGCAGCGTGTTCATCCCCAATCTGCCGGGCGGTTTTGACCTGGGCATCAATGGTGGCTTTGGCCTGCTTTCCGAGACCGAGCGCCCCGTTCGTAATGGCGGCGTGTTGGACAGCGAAGGCGTTGGCCGCCGCAGCCTCAATGCCAACCTGCAGCTTGGCCACGACCTGGGGTGGGGCTTCCGTCTGCAGTGCGAAGGTCGCTTTCAACACGATCACTTCAATCTGGGGGACGAAAAATACCGAACCCCAGGCTTCGAACTGCCGCCCTCCGGCTGGACCCGGGAGGCCCGGGGCACCCTTTCCTGGCAAGCCAGGGGCTTTCAGTTAGCCGGATTTTACGGATCTGGCCGACGACCGGAAGGCACGTACGGCACTCTGGCCGCCCCCCAGGTTGTGCCCGAGGACGGAGGCTTCGCCCGCTGGGGCGGACGCGCGGGTTACGACTGGGAATTCAAGCCGGGCTTCTGGCTGCACGGCGAGGCCGGGGCCCAGGCGGGCCGCGCCTTCGACCGCTTCAAGAACCTGGCGGTGGGGGGCTTTGGCGCCGAGGCTCCGGTGCCCGGCATTAAGTCTGGGGCCATTGCCGCCGATCGCCTGGGCTACGGCCAGCTCGCCCTGGTGCTGCCAACCGGCCCCCGTCTGCGCCTTAGCACCAGCCTGACCCATGCCCGGATGCGCAGTCTGGATGACCAGAAGACTTACGGCTTCACGGGGCTCGGCCTCTCGGGGGACCTGCCAGGGTTCGGCTGGTTCACCACCGTGCGCATCGACCTGGGTGTTGGTATCCAGAGCGACATCAAGGGGGTCAAGACGGTGAACGGCATCATCTCCCTGCTGCGAGTGTTCTAAGCGGCCTCTGCGGTCCCCTGGGCAATCCTGGACCTCCCACGGCGATTTCATTCGGGAGGAGCAGCCCCTCCCGGGTGAAGACGTCCACGACGTTCAACGTCCGGATGGCGCGACCTTCCGCCAAGGCATCAGAAACGAAGTCCATAGCCCATTGCTGATTGGGCCGCACGGGAGGCTGCAGCGCCTGGCGCGGGGTGCCCTTCATGCGCTTCCGGGTGCGCTTTCTCACCCAGAGGCCTTCCTCGTTGTAGGGCCGCTCCACCCGCTTGTGATTCACCATGAATCCCTCTCGCCTCAGCAGCAGATAGAGCCTTGGAGATCCGAACCGCTTTCGCTCTGCCGCCAGCTCCAGGAGCCGCTTTCGCAACCCAGGAATCTCCGTGCGGCGGCTGCGATACCGGCAAGTTCACCTCGGCATGTCCACTACCTGGCAGGCCCGCCTTTCGCTCACCCGGAAGACCCGCCTCAATGACGCCACGGCCTTCCGCAGGTCGGCGGGCTTTAGAATTTTTTTCGAAGGAGGAACCTCAGGGCCTCGATATCTACGTCCCGCTGCCCCAGCATCCGCAAGAGCTTGGCATTCTCGATCTCCAGCTGCTTCAGGCGCCGCGCGTCCGAGACCTCCAGGCCCCCGAACTTCGCCTTCCATCGATAAAAGGTCTGGTCCGAGATCCCGAGCCGGCGGCTGATGTCCGCCGTCTTTGTCCCCGCCTCATGCTCCTTCAGCGCGTGGATGATCTGCTCCTCTGGGGATAGAAGATCGCCTTTCCCTGAACCTTGGGCAGGTCCACACGCGAATTCTTCGGGAGTCTTCATCCTTCGGTGGCCCGCACTCATTTGGTCAAAAAACCGGGTTCCTGATCAGCAATACCTTGCAGGAATTCGATGCAGGGCACTGGCTACATACCCTGGCCTTCGTGGATGACTTGAAGGGCTATTCGAGCGGTGGATTGATGGGGCTGCATCCTGATCGGATAAAGTTGGCGGCGATCCTGGAAGCGGAAATCGGAGAGTGGGCTGCTCGTGCCAGGGCTCAGGGCGGCTTCCGTAGGGGGCTGACACTGATTGTCCCTTGTGGGTGGGGGAGGGGCTTTGTCCTGCCACTCCGCGGCAAGGAGATCAATGACTGGAAGATTGATTCGATCGCCATCCACGATCTGCAGGTGCTGGCAAACCTTCCAGATTACGGACCGCGCGAACTATGGAAAACCTTGGAGATGTCGACGGAACTTGAGCTGATGGGGGTTGAGACCTTCAATGTGAATGGGATTCTCAATCTGGTGGGGTGGGAGAGGCATCTGGATGGTCATCATGTATCTCATCCGGACCTCCCGGAAGGATTCGCCTCGCCAGATAACCCAGCACTTTTTTCTATTCCGACCAATCTAGTTAGAGATGTCCGGCACACCGTTGCAAACCTGCACGATGAGATCCGGCTGCCGGATCGAAGCGGGGAGTGGCTCCCTGTTTGTAGGACTGATGCATCGTTCTTTCCTGAGGACGAAGGTATGCGGATCTACGGGGCATTCGAGGAAGCCAAACGAGGGCGTCTCCTCGGTGCCTATCCTTCAGAGCAGCGTGTCTGGTGGGTGGAAGCCAAGGGCTCGGGTTCGACCTCAATGCTATATAAACACTGGGAGATGCTGCTCCACTGGCTGGCAAAATCTGCCCGTGTGCTCGAAGCCGGAGGTATCAAACTCCCGAAGGGCCCGATCACATGGATCGTAGAGTTGGGGGAGACAAAGGCGTTCTTCCCGGCTTCAGCAATCTCACCGCCGGACGATCCATGGTCGCTGTATGGCTGCCTTACACCGAAAGTTGATCAGTCCACAGCGGAGGTTCGCCTAAGCATTCAGAAGGCCTTCCAGGCAGCCTTCTTTTTCCCCGAAAACCATGCAGAGCAGATGCTTGTTCGGGCGCTGGTTGGAGCCACCATTGAATTGAGCGGGGGCGAAATCAGTCAAGAGCGTTTGGATCAGATCCTTGAACAGATATTTCCTGATGCCCAGGCACGGCATATCCATATGTGGCATGGCCGCGAATTCCGCGATCTGGTGAAGTCGGCCATTCCTGATCCGTTTCTAGCGATTTCAAACCAGGACAACGCCAGGGTAAAGCTTGGCCTAGGCCGTCCAGTCGCATCGGGGGAAATCCCGTCGCTCATCAAAGGGATCAGCGAGTGCAGGACCTTCCTCAATGACACCGTGCAGCGCCTTGAAGATGATCTCTGCGGATCCATCAAGGCCTTCAACCGAAGATCCTTCATTGAGAAGGTGATGCTCAACCATGAAGCTGCTGCGGTGGATCAGACTCATTGGCGACGGACCGCTTCAGCGATCCTCGCTTTGCGCTCGAATAAACAGGAAGCAATGCAAGTGATTATTGAAAAGGAAGGCGCCAGGAACGCTGTGACCCTTGCATCAAGGATTCTCATGGAAGTGGCCATCTGCGAGTGTCCTGAGCATGGTGGCATGGCTCCCGGGGAGCTGGACCTTGGCAGGCTGATGGCCCTGGCCTCGTCCATTTTTCACCTCGGC
>Ga0316605_10001177_pt1 | contig 15432 bp, 15 predicted proteins | sample OWC_soil_day20_n_FD_207666 | JGI IMG/M metagenome (GOLD analysis project Ga0316605, IMG submission 207666) | Wetland soil microbial communities from Old Woman Creek delta, Ohio, United States - OWC_soil_day20_noCT | ecosystem: Environmental > Terrestrial > Soil > Wetlands | place: USA: Ohio... | reverse complement strand
CTTGCCTTCCTTCTGCTTGTTGAGCAGCTTCTTCTTCCGGCTGATGTCGCCGCCGTAGCACTTGGCGAGCACGTCCTTGCGGCGGGCCTTCACGTTGGTGCGGGCGATGATCTTGCTGCCGATGGCGGCCTGGATGGCCACGTCGAACAGCTGCTGGTGGATCACTTCCTTCATCTTCTGGCAGAGGGCGAGGCCCAGGCTCTGGCTCTTGCTGCGGTGCACAAGGATGGACAGCGCGTCCACCGCGTCGCCGTTCACCAGGATGTCCATCTTCACCAGGTCGGATTCGAGGTAGTGCTTCATGTGGTAATCGAAGCTGGCGTAGCCCTTGGAGATGGACTTCAGCTTGTCGTAGAAGTCGAGCACCACCTCGTTGAGGGGCAGTTCGTAGACCAGCATCACGCGGTCCTGGCTCACGTACTCCAGCTTCTGCTGGATGCCGCGGCGCTCCTCGCAGAGCTTGATGAGGCCGCCCACGAAATCCGTGCGGGTGAGGATCGTCGCCTCGATGATGGGTTCGTCGATCTTCGCGATCTTCTGCAGGGGCGGCAGCTTCGAGGGATTGTCCACCGAGGTCTCGGAGCCGTCGGTGAGGAACACGTGGTACCGCACGCTGGGCGCCGTGGTGATGAGGTCCAGGTCGAACTCGCGCTCCAGGCGCTCCTGCACGATCTCCATGTGCAGCAGGCCGAGGAAGCCGCAGCGGAAGCCAAATCCGAGCGCCGTGGAAGTCTCGGGCTCGTAGGTGAAGCTGCTGTCGTTGAGGCGCAGCTTGTCCATGGCGTTGCGCAGGTTCTCGAAGTCGTCGCTGGAGGTGGGGAAGATGCCCGCGAAGACCACGGGCTGGATCTCCTTGAAGCCCTTCAGCATCTCCGTGGCGGGCTTGGTGGTGAGGGTCACCGCGTGGGTCACCGTGTCGCCGACCTTCACGTCGGCCAGCTGCCGGATGTTCGCCACGAGGTAGCCCACCTCGCCCACGGAGAGCGAATCCTGCTTGTCCATCTTGGGATCGAAGATGCCGATCTCATCCACCCGGTGCTCGCTGCCGGTCGACATGAAGCGGATCTGATCGCCGGCCTTCAGGGTGCCGTTCACCACGCGGATGAGGTTCACCACGCCGCGGTACGCGTCGTAGTAGCAGTCGAAGACCAGGGCCTGGAGGGGCGCGTGGGGATCGCCCACGGGCGCCGGGATGCACTTCACGATCTGCTCGAGCACCTGGTCGCAGTTGTGGCCGGTCTTGGCGCTCACGTTCACCGCGTGGGCCGTGTCCACCAGGCCGATGACGGTGTCGATCTGGTGCAGCACCCGCTCGGGATCGGCGCTGGGCAGATCGGTCTTGTTCAGCACCGGGAAGACCTCCAGGCCGTTCTCCAGGGCCAGGTAGGTGTTCGCCAGGGTCTGGGCCTCCACGCCCTGGGTGGCGTCCACCACCAGGATGGCGCCCTCGCAGGCGGCCAGGCTGCGGCTCACCTCGTAGGTGAAGTCCACGTGGCCCGGGGTGTCGATGAGGTTCAGGGTGTAGGTCTTCCCGTCGGCCGCGGGGTATTTCAGCGTCACCGCGTGGGCCTTGATGGTGATGCCCCGCTCGCGCTCCAGGTCCATGTCGTCCAGGATCTGGGCCTGCATGTCGCGGCCAGCCACGGTCTTGGTCAGTTCAAGCAGGCGGTCGGCCAGCGTGGACTTGCCATGATCAATATGGGCGACGATGGAGAAATTGCGGATGAGTGCGGGATCTGACACTGAGGAACCTCGAACCCGCCATTGTACCGTTGGAATCGCCCGCTGTCTGCGGAGTTTTACCAGTCACTATCTTCATCCTCGGGTTGATCCAAACCGATAGGCCCTTTACCCTCGAATCACGAGTGCAAGGAGCCAGCTTGTCCCAGTTCACGTCCCCCATGACCATCCTGATGGTGGAGGACAATGCCCTTCAGCGGCGTCAGATCGAGGCCCAGCTTCAGCCGCTCGGCCACCGCATCGTCACCGCGTCCAACGGCCAGGAGGCCCTGGAGCGCATGAAATCGGGCATCCCAGACCTGGTGATCATGGACGCGGTCATGCCCTCCATGGACGGTTTCAAGGCCTGCGAGATGATCAAGGCCGATCCCGCCACGGCCGCCGTGCCCGTGATGGTGCTCACCGCCCTCAGCCGCGACGCCAAGGACCGCAGCTATGCCGCCGGTGCCGACGACTTCCTGCGCAAGCCCGCCAACACCATGCTGCTGCAGGTGCGGGTGCAGACCCACCTCCGCATTCGCGCCCTGACCCTTCGGGCGGGGACCCCCGCCCCGGCCCGGCCCAAGGTTCTGGTGGTCTCGGCCAGCTCCCTGGTGCGTGCCCAGGTTCAGAACCATTACGGCAAGGACCAGGCGACCTTCCTCGAAGCCCAGGGCGAAGGCCAGGCCCGGGCGCAGATCCTGGCCCACCGGCCCGACGTGCTGGTCCTGGACACCGAACTGCTTGAGGGCAGCGCCCAGACCCTCGCCGTGGCCATCCATGAATCCGAGGAACTGCGCGACATGCCCATCCTCCTCCTGCACAGCCCCGGCGAACTGGAGACCTGGTCGCGGTTGCAGGAACCCGTGGCCGACGCCCTCGAGAAGCCCCTCGTGGCGCCGGAGACCCGCCGCCGCGTGGCCCTGCTGGCCCGGCTGGCCCATCTGCAGAAGCTCGTCCAGGCATGAGGCTCCCCCCCCTCGCGGCGGGCCTGGGGCTGCTGGCCGCCAGCCTGCTCGCGGGACCCGTGGCGGGACGTGTCACCGATGGCCGCCAGGGCCTCGCCGGCGTGCGCATCTACCCCGACCGGCAACCCAGGGTCTCTCCGGCAGACGACCTGCCCGAAGCGATCACCGACGCCGACGGCCGGTTCCGCCTGGAGCTCGACAGCCGGGATGCTGTCCTGGCCGTCGAGAAGGACGGCTGGCGCCGCGACCTGGTGCCGGCGGCGGAATGGCCCCGGGACATCGTCCTGCGGCCTGGGCCCGCCTTCCGCCGGGAGGCGGTCTTCATCGTCCGCCTCGATTTCACCGACGAGCCCTCCAAGCTGCCCGACGGCGCCCTCCGCGAGCTGCTCTTCTCCCGCCGGCCCGGGGTGGCCAGCGCCGCCAACTACCTCTACGAAGTGAGCAAGGGCGCCCTCTCGCTGGTGGAAGGCCGGTTCCTGAAGCTGCGCAGCGCCGAGCATCCCGCGCCGCGCCATGACAACCACAAGGAGGCCATGGCCCGCTGGGTGCTTGAGCGGCTGCAAGGTGAGACCTGGGCCGACTGCGACCGCGTGGACAACCGCACCGGCGCCGCCAGACCCGATGGCAAGCCCGACCACCTGTGGATCATCACCCCGGGGGCGCCCCAGTCGCTCACCGCCGACGAATCGCACCTCAAGGCCGTGAGCCTGCTCATGCCCCTGCCCTGGCGCAAGGCCCAGCGCTGGCCCCTGCTCTTCATGACCGAGGAAGTGCCCCTGGGCAACATCGTGCACGAGGCCTTCCACGCCATGGGCGAGCATCGGGTCGACGACCTCTACCTCGGCTGCGACGACCCCCTCACCGCAGGCATCTGGGATCTCATGGACGCGGGCCAGTACCGCGGCTGGGACCGCTCCCACCCCGAGGAGGGCCCCTGGGTGGAGGACACGGGCTACAGCCCCTCGCACCCCACCGCCTGGGTGCGTTCCGAGCTCTGGTACCGCGGGTATTTCCGTGGCGGCGTGCCCCGCCTGGCCGTGAAGGGCCGCACCTGGGAAGGCTGGATCGCGCCCGCGTCCAGGGCCCCTGGCGCCGATCCCCAGTGGGTCACCCTGCCCGATCCGAGAAAGAAGGGTCGCTTCTTCAGCCTGGAAGTGCGCCAGCCCTGGGGCTTCGAGCGGGGCCGCGTGGGCGGGCGCTTCGGGCCCGGGCATGCGGGCCTGGTGGTCGCGCGCGTGGATCCCAGTCTGCTCAGCTACGGCGAGCCGAGGGGCCCCGTGCGGGTGGTGGACGCCCATCCCGGCAGCCCGGAACCGCCGAAGCCGCGCTTCCCCTGCGGCCGCTGGGAGCTGGACGACGCCGCCTTCAACCTGGGTCCCGGCGAAAACTCCAAGGGCCGCAGCGGCCCCCTGTCCTGGGAAGTGCTGGAGACCGACGCCAGCGGCCGGATGCGGGTGCGGGTGGCCCTGGACAAGCGGTGACCGGGGTTTCCACCCATCGAGCGGCGCAGGCTAGTGGTCTTTCTTTTGAAGGTGGCGTTCCAGGGGCATCTGGTAGATGCGGCTGGGAGCCACGCCGCCGTCCGGCAGGCCGGTCCCGGCGGAGGGTGACTCCGGCGAGTAGTAGAGGGTTTTCAGGTCGGGACTCAACCGGGCTTCAAGGCCTTCCGCCGTGGGTTCAAGGGCCCGAGGCGGGGTCCACTGGTCTCCGCGCCGGTAGGTGATGAACAGGATCGCCTGGCCGGGGCCGGCGGGGGGACGCCCCGAAGAAAAGACCAGGAACGATTCATCCGGAGCGACGGCCGCGTCGAAGTCGCCGATGCTGCCATCGCTGATGGGCAGCGGCGTGGCGGGCAGATACCCCCCCGCCGCGGCCCGGGCCACGTAGATGTGGCTCTTTCGCGTCACGGGATCCGGCTGGTTGAAGTAGAGGTTGCCGTTGGCGGCCACCGCCGGCGAGTAGATGGCCGAGTGGCTGTTCACGACCTCCGGCAATCGCCGGGGTTCCCCCCATCCGTCGCCCGCCCGGTCCACGCGCCATAGGTTTCCGCCGGCTCCCGGCCTTGAGGCCCCGCCCCAGAACCCCGTGAGCGGTTCTCCCTCGGGCGTCGCTGGCCGGTTGGAAATGAAGACGAGGTAGGATCCGTCCGGCGCCATGGCCGGCTCGATGTCTCGCCAGCGTCCCGAGAAGGAAGCCACGTCCGGCTTCGACCAGCGGCCATTCCGCAGGCGCGACACCATGATGGCGCGAGCCTCTCCCTTGGATTGCGTGAAGAACACCGTGCGGCCGTCCGGCGTGAAGGCCGGAGAGGTCTGCGACCCAGGGGGCCAGGGCAGCTCCGGCGCAAACCGGATGGGCGCGGGATGGTCGGGGGGCTCGAGGCCCATCAGCGGGGCCATCGCCGTCCAGCCGGCGCAAAGCCAGCCCAGTCGATGGAGGCATCTCCTCGCGAAAGCATGATCCATGGCCGGTTCCCTTCGGATGAGCCGCCCTCGCCATGGCCGCCGAACCACGGTCGGGAAGTGGGGCAGGTCGAGCAGGCGTGACGGCCATTGGAGCGCCTCCCTGGCACCTGAAGTCGGCTGAGCGGGGCCATCCGCGTTCTTGTCGGGACGAACGCCCAGAGCCGCGCGGCCCGGCCCCTCCGAGCCTCCACCCCCGGGAGAAGTTGACGTAGGCTGATCCCGGAGCCCTCCCATGCGCCACGCCCTGATCCTCTGCGCCACCCTCGCGCTCTCAGCCCAATCCCCTTCGGAAAAGGCCGTGGCCGCGGTCCTGGACGACTGGCACCTGGCGGCGGCCCAGGCCGACGAGGGCCGCTACTTCGCCCACCTGGCCGAGGGGGCGGTCTTCCTGGGCACGGACCCGGCGGAGCGGTGGACCAAGGCGGCCTTCCAGGCCTGGGCCCATCCCATCTTCCAGCGGGGGAAGGCCTGGAGCTTCCGGGCCACCCGCCGCGCGGTGGCCTTCTCGAAGGACGGCCGCACCGCCTGGTTCGACGAGGACCTCGACACGCCGAACCTCGGCCCCGCCCGGGGCAGCGGCGTGCTCACCCGCGACAAGGAACGCTGGCTGATCCAGCAGTACAACCTGAGCGTGCCCATCCCCAACGCCCTCATGAAGGCGGTCCGCGCCCAGATCGGGGCCCACGCGGAAGCCCGTGTTGAGACCTCGACCAAAAAACCCTGATGGCCGTCGCGGACACCAAGTAAGATGAGGCATGTTCCCAAGCCGCCGCCTTCTCCTCTGCCTCGCCGCCGCCTGCCTGGGCGCCCAGCCCGCCCCTGAAGCCCTGCGCGAAACCGCCGGACGGCTGCAGAAGGAGGCCTTCCGTACCCATGGCGCCTACCAGGACCTGGCCTGGCTCTGCGATCGCGTCGGGCCCCGGCTTTCCGGGTCGCCCCAGCTGGACCAGGCCATCGCCTGGGCTCAGGCGCGCCTACAGGCCGCGGGCCTGACGAACGTCCACGCCGAACCCGTGATGGTGCCCCATTGGGTGCGGGGCCACGAGGCGGCGGAGCTGCTGCTGCCCACGCCTCACAGGCTGAACATCCTGGGCCTCGGCGGCAGCGTGGGTACCCCCGAGGGCGGGCTCACCGCCGACGTGGTGGTGGTGGGCTCCTTCGACGAGCTCGACCGCCTGGGCGCGGCCGCCAAGGGCAGGATCGTGGTCTACGACGTGCCCTTCAAGGGCTACGGCCACACGGTGGTCTACCGCCACGACGGCGCGGCGCGGGCCGCGAAGGCCGGCGCCGTGGCCGCCCTGGTGCGCTCCGTGGGCCCCGTGAGCCTCGACACGCCGCACACCGGCGTCATGGAATACGACCCCGCCGCCCCGAAGATCCCCACGGCGGCCATCACCATCGAGGCCGCCACGCAGATGCGCCGCATGCAGGATCGCGGCGAGCGCATCCGCATGAAGCTCGAGATGGGCGCGCAGACCCTGCCGGATGCGCCTTCCGCGAACGTGGTGGCCGAGCTGCGCGGCACCGAGAAGCCTGAGGAGGTGGTCATCCTCAGCGGCCACCTGGACAGCTGGGACGTGGGCCAGGGCGCCCAGGACGATGGCGCGGGCACGGTGATCGCCATGGAGGCGGCGCGCCTGCTCAAGACCCTCGGGCTCACGACCCGCCGCACCATCCGCGTGGTGCTCTGGACCAACGAGGAGAACGGCCTGCGCGGCGGCAAGGCCTACTGCGAGGCCCACCGCGCCGAGCTCGGGAACATCGTCGCGGCGCTGGAGACGGATTCCGGCAGCGAGCGCATCAAGGCCTTCAGCCTCGACTTGCGCAAGGCCGCCCCGGAGGCCAAGGCCACGGCCCTGGGCGCGCTCAAGACCTTCGGTCCCGCCCTGGCGCCCTTCGGCACGGTGGACCTGCGCCTCGGCGGCTCCGGCGCGGACGTGAGCCCCATGGTGGCTGAAGGCGTGCCCGGCATTGGGGTGGGCCACGCGGCCACCCACTACTTCGACGTGCACCACACCCACGCCGACACCTTCGACAAGGTGGAAAAGGACGACCTGGCCCACAACGCCGCCGCGCTGGCCACCTTCGCCTACGCGCTGGCCCAGTCCGACCTCCGCTTCCAGTAGGTCAGCCCCGAAAGACGGTCTTCGTGAACCGGAGGAAGGCCTGGTCCGCCCCGTGGAGGTGGTGCTGGCGCCAATCGGCCACCAGCGTCGCCAGCTCCGCCGTCACCAGGTAGCCCCGGCCCTGGCGCGCCCGCAGCTCCTGGAGCCGCTGGGTCAGCTGCGCGTGCTCCACCCGGTGGGCGGCCAGGTCCGGATCCCCCATGGCCCACATGAACCGCTCCTCGGTCTGGAAGTGCTCCCCGCCGTGCTGGGCGAGGAGGGCCAGGCACTCCCGGGCCTGATCCGCCGCCCGCCCGGCCCGGAACGCCTCGGCGAGGTCGTTCATCATGTCGAGGAGGGTGCGGTGCTGGGCGTCGATCACATCGATCCCCGTCTCCGGCTGGGGGTCCCAGGCGGCCTCCATCATCGCGGCCTCCGCGGGCGTTCCCGGGCCGGTTCGAAGCGGAGCCCATGGTCCCCGGGAATGGGCCGGTCGTGGCGGACGCGGTCCTGCAGAATGTCCAGCGGGATCCGGTCCGGGAAGGCCAGGCAGGTGCCCTCCACCAGATCCAGCAGGTGGCGGCAGCCCAGGCAGCGGCTCCCGACCAGGTCGGCGTCGGCGGCGATGGGGGCTGGCGGGCGTGGATTCGGCATGGGGAGATTTTCCGTTCCCGGCGGCCCGGAGGCAGTGGGGGAAAACCCTACTTCGCGGCCGGGATGGTCTGTATTCCGCCGGGCGGCCCCAGCCTCGCCAGCCCCGCCTTCGACCTGGCGGCCAATCTGGCGACCGACCTGGCGACCGATCCAGGGCCGGTCAGCGCTCCGCCACCCGCTGGAACCGGAAGGTCACCCGGCGCTGCAGCGCGCGGCCCTCGGGCGAGCTGCCGTCCCCCTCGGGCTGGCTGTCGCCCCGGGCTTCAGACGTGAGCCGGGCCACCGGCACGCCCACCCCCGCCAGGTAGCGCTGGGCCGTGAGGGCCCGTTGGGAGCTGAGGTCGAGGGCGTCCCCGCCGGTTCGGCTCCGTTCGCCTGGCGCCGCGTGGCCTTCGCAGACCAACGTGAAGCCTTCGTACCGATTGGCCAGCGTGGAGAGCCGCACCAGCAGCACGTCGGACCCGGGGGTCAGCACCGCGCTGCCCTCCTGGAAAATCAGGGCCCCCCGGAAGCTCACGAAGCGCAGGCGCGTGCCCTTGTCCGGCCCGTCGCTGGCCTGGGCGGCGCTCAGCAGTTTTTCCAGATCTGTGGCCTTGGCGGGATCCAGGCCCGTGGACCCCGGCAGGATGCCATCCCCCGCCGTGGCCGCCCCGAGCGGAGTCTTCACGCCGAGGGCCTTCTGGATGCTGGTGACGGCCTGCTGCAGCTTGCCCTGGTCCGCCACGGAGAACGAGTAGAGCAGCGCGAAGAAGGCCATGAGCTGCACCATCAGGTCCGCGAAGGTCACGAGCCAGAGCGACTCCAGGTCCGCCTTGCGGCGGGCGAAGCGCATGGGCTGGGGGCTGCTAGCCACGGGCCCGCCGGTCCTCGCCCCGCTCCCGGGGCGCGAGGAAGGCCGTGAGCTGCGCCTCCAGGGCCGTGGGGTGCATCTCAGCCTGGATGCCCAGCACGCCCTCCATCATGATCTGCTTGAGCTGCAGTTCCTCCCGGCTGCGCAGCTCCAGCTTGCCGGCGATGGGGATGGCCAGCAGGTAGGCGATGACCGCGCCATAGAGCGTGGAGAGCAGCGACAGCGCCATGGCCCCGCCGATGCTGGAGGGATCCTTGATGCTCGCGAAGAGCTGCACCATGCCGATGAGGGTGCCCACCATGCCGAAGGAGGGCGCGCTCAGCGCGATGAAGCGGAAGATCTCCTGGCCCTGGTGATGGCGATCCTGGGTGGCGCGCAGCTCCTGGGCAAGCACGCCATGGATGTGGTCCCGCTCCGCCCGGTCCACCACCATGCGGAGTCCCTTCGCCAGGAAGCCCTCCACGTCCATGGACTTCTCCATGTTGAGCAGCCCCTCGCGGCGCGCCCGCTGGGACAGGCCCACGATCTGATTCACCAGCATCTGCGTTTCGGGCGTCCGCGTGAAGAAGGCCCGCGAGGCGATGGAAAACGCGTAGCTCACGTGCTCCAGCGGGAAGCGGATCAGCGTCGCCGCGATCACCCCGCCCACCACCACGATCGTGCTGGCCGGATGAAAGAAGATCCTCGGATTCGGCCCCAGCCCAATGGCCACCGCCAACAGCGCGAACCCCAGCAACACACCCAGGAAACTGCCTCGATCCATGACACGGCCCTCAAGGATGTTATCGGTGGATGACCAGGGACTCCCCAGTTTGGAACGTCACACGCCCGGCGGGAACCCCACGGCGAGCCGGATGCGGGCGATGGCGGGGTCGACGGTGCCGTCGGCGCGGCGGATGAGGACGGGGGGCTCCACCTCGGGGCACTGGGCGCGGGTGGCGAAATCCTCGGGGAGATCCTGGCGGCGGGCGGCGGCGAAGACATCGAGGCCATAGGGCTCGCCGTCCTTGAAGACAACTTCGCGGCGGTGGAGGCAGAGGAGGTCCGCCGCCGCCAGGGCCGCCAGGGCGCGGTCGCGCTGGTCGTTGGGGAACACGCAGGCGAAGCAGCCGCCGGGGGCCAGGAGGCGGGCCGCGGCCTGGGCGTAGTCGGCGATGCTGCCGCGCACCTCGAGGCGGGCCGGCACGGACTGGGGATGGGCGGCCGGCAGGCGGTGGCCCTCGGGCCAGTAGGGCGGCGTCCCCAGCACGAGGTCGAAGGGGGCCTCGCCGTCGAAGAGGCCCGGATCGCGCAGGTCGCCGAGGCGCGGGAAGACCCGAGACTCCTGGCCGTTGTAGCGGATGCTCTTCTGCGCGAGGCGGAAGCTCTGCTCCTGGGCCTCCACCGTGTGGACGATGGCCCCGGGGCAGCGCCAGGCCGCCAGCAGGGCGACGCTGCCAATGCCGGAGCCCAGGTCGGCGATGCGGTCCGCCCGCGGGCACCAGGTGGTGCCGTACCAGGCGGTGACGAGGTCGTCCACGCTGAAGCGGTTGCCCTTCTCCAGCTGGAAGATGCGCCAGCGGCCGCAGAGGCCGTCCAGGGTCTCGCCCGGCTCGACCGCCACGCCGCCGGGCGGTGTCGGTCCCGGGCGCGTCCAGCCCTTGTAGGAGGAGGCATCGTCGGAGGAGGCGCGGCGCGGCATGGCTTGAGTGTGGGGCACCCCTGGATCGGAATGCAAAATCCACGGCCCAGAGGAGGGCCTTCGCACCTGCCTCGAAGGGGTTCGCGTCACCTCGGGCCCAGGGTGCAGACCGTCCTGTTTATGGTGCAGGCGCAGCCCATCCACCCTCAGGAGCCTCCCATGACGACCTTCCGTGCCCTCTGCCTCTCCCTGATCGCGACCGGCGCCGCCCTGGCCACGGAACCCGCCCTCCCCGGCAAGAACGCGGTCCCCGGGCAGTTCCCGAGGGATTACCGGAGCTGGACCCACGTCAAGAGCGCCCTGGTGGGACCGGATTTCCCTGCCTTTGACACGCAGGGGGGCCTCCACCATGTGTATGCGAACGACAAGGCCGTGGAGGGGCTGAAGACCGGCCAGTTCCTGGAGGGCGCGGCACTGGTGTTCGATCTGCTCGAGATCCGCGAGAAGAATGGGCTCTCTCTGGAGGGGCCCCGGCGCCGGGTGGACGTGATGGTGAAGGGCGGCAAGGGGTATGCAGCCACCGGTGGCTGGTGGTTCGCCCGCTATAAAGGCGATGACTGGGAGCACGACCTGCTCTCCGCCGAGCAGCGCAGCGCCTGCTTCCATTGCCACCAGCAGCCGAGGGCCCGGGACTACGTGATCAGCGAATTCCGGAAGTAGGGCCCGGCGGACGGGCCCCGCCGGCCAGTCCCAGGGCGGTATCGTGTGTGACGCCCTCACTTCCGTCTGGCGTCTAGCCAGCGCCTGCGCGACACTCAACCATGGCCGTACCTGGGAAAGCCCCGGAGCCCGTCCTCCGCGAGGGGGAAGGCTCGGCCTGCGGCACGGAGGCCTGCCTGACCCTGGAGGGATCCTTCGAGCGGGTGAAGGCCGCCTTCCTTCGGCACCATCCCAACGGCGACATCGCCCTGCTCTACCGGGCCTTCGTGGTGGGCCGGGACATGCACGCCACCCAGGTGCGGAAGAGCGGCGAACCCTACTTCTTCCATCCCCTGTCGGTGGCCCAGAGCCTGGCGGACTGGCGGCTGGACGCGGTGAGCGTGGCCTGCGGCATGCTGCACGACGTGGTGGAAGACACCCTGATGACCCAGGGCCAGGTGAAGGCCCAGTTCGGGGAGGAGATCGCCGAGATCGTGGACGGGCTCACCAAGATGAGCAAGCTGGCCTTCACGGACAAGCACCTGCTCAACGCCGAGAATGTCCGCAAGCTGCTGGTGGCCATGGGCAAGGACGTGCGGGTGCTGCTGGTGAAGCTGGCGGACCGGCTGCACAACATGAAGACCCTGGGCGTGATGGAAGAGGAGAAGCGCCGCCGCATCTCTCGGGAGACGCTGGAGCTCTACGCCCCCCTGGCCAACCGCCTGGGCATGGGCCTGGTGCGCCTCGAGCTGGAGGACCTGGCCTTCCGGCAGCTGGAGCCCGAGCAGTACACCGAGCTGAAGAACGCCGTGGAGCGCAAGCGCGCCAAGCTCACGGCCACCATCCACGAGATCCACGGTTCGATCGAGGCCATCCTGCGCCAGCAGGGCATCTCGGCCCAGGTCTACGGCCGCATCAAGCACCTCTACGGCATCTGGAAGAAGATGGGCGCGCAGGCTAAGGGCTTCGAGGACATCCACGACTGGCTGGCCTACCGCATCATCTGCCCCGACCGCGCCAGCTGCTACACGGCCCTGGGCCTGGTGCACGGCCTCTACAAGCCCGTGCCCGGCAAGTTCAAGGACTACATCAGCCTGCCCAAGGAGAACGGCTACCAGAGCATCCACACCACGGTGCTCATGAATTCCGGCGACCTCTTCGAGGTGCAGATCCGCACCGAGGAGATGCACCTCCACGCCGAGGCCGGCATCGCCAGCCACTGGACCTACAAGGACGGCCGCATCGCCAACCGCCTGGAGATCAACCAGGTCTCCTTCCTGCGCCGCATGGTGGAGCTGCACCAGGATGCCCAGGACAGCCGCGACCTCGTGGCCAACCTGCGCGGCGAGCTGACCTTCAACCGCATCCAGGTCTTCACGCCCAAGGGCGACCTGCGGAGCCTGGTGGAGAACAGCACGCCGGTGGATTTCGCCTACGCCATCCACACCGAGGTGGGCCACCGCTGCGTGGGCGCCAAGGTGAACGGGCGCATCGTGCCCCTGAAGCACACGCTGCAGAACGGCGACCGGGTGGAGATCCTCACCCGCCCAGACCACAAGCCCAGCCGCGACTGGCTCGGCTTCGTGAAGTCCGCCGGCGCCAAGAGCCGCATCCAGGCCTTCATCCGCGAAGAGGAGCGGGCCCACGCCATCACCCTGGGCCGCGAGCGCCTGGATCGCGAAGCCCGCCACCTGGCCGTGCGCCTGGACGAACCCGAGGCCCAGGCCAAGCTCGCCGAGCGGCTGGCCGAGCTGAAGCTGGCCAACTGGGACGCCGCCTACGCCGCCCTGGGCTTCGGCCGCCTCACGGTGCACAAGCTCATCGAGCCGCTGATCCCCGAGCCCGAGCGGGCGAAGCCCAAGGAGAACACCTCGAACCTGCTGGATTCGGTGGTGGTGGGGGACACCACGGGCATCCTCTACGCCCTGGCCGCCTGCTGCAAGCCCATCTGGGGCGACGAGGTGGTGGGCTACATCACCCGCACCCGCGGCACCGCCATCCACCGCGCGGACTGCCCCCAGCTGACCACGGGGACCATGCACCCGGAGCGCCGCGTGAACGTGGCCTGGGGCAAGCACGGCACCGAGCTGTACGACACGGAGATCACCCTCACCACCGAGGACCGGCCGGGCATGGTGGCCGCCATCTCGGAGGGCATCCAGCGCATCGGCATCAACGTGCAGCGCTTTCACGGCTCGGCCACGGAGGAGGGCGCCGGGCTCTTCCACATCGCCCTGCGCGTGCGGGACCGCTCCCACCTGGTGGAGCTCATGGCGGGCCTGCGCCGCATCCGCGGCGTCTACACCGTGGAGCGCGTGAAGGGCTCGGTGTTCGGGAAGGTCAAGTGACCGGCTGGCGCCCCCCGGACGACGCCCCGGCCGTGCCCTGGGCGCGCATCGCCGAAAGCCTGCGGCGGCCCCAGCTGGGGCCCCATCCCCACAAGCTCAGCGTGCGCATTCCCGAGGACCAGCGCCGGGCGGCGGTGGGGGTGATCCTCTGGGGCGATGCCGGAGGCGCGCGGAAGGTGGTGCTGGCCCAGCGCGGGTTCGAGGCGCCCCACCACCCCGGCGAGATCGCCTTCCCCGGCGGCATGGTGGAGCCCGGCGACCGCGACCTGCCCGCCACGGCCCGCCGGGAGGTGGCGGAGGAGATCGGGCTCAGCGAGGGGCTGTGGGAGCTGGGCTGCTTCCCGGATGGCGTGGCCAAGGCCCGGGTGCGCTTCACGCCGGTGTTCTTCCGGTGGGAGGCGCCGGAGCCGCGCTTCCAGCTGGACCGGGAGCTGGCGCGGGTGGTGCTGCTCCCCCTGGCCCCGCTGATCACGGCGCCCTGGACGATGGAGCGCCTGGGCCGCCAGGGCCTGACGCTGGACGTGCCGCGGCTGGAACTGGCCATGGACGGCTGGGCGGCTCCCCTCTGGGGCGCCACCGCCTTCGTGCTCAAGGCCTGGCTGGACGTCCTGGGCGCCTGCGACGGCGCCGGAACGGAGCCTACTTCTTGGCGCCCTTGAGGGAGCCGTCCTTCTCAAGGTACTTGTCCGGATCTTTCTGCAGGGCGGCGGCGCAGTGCTTGCTGCACACGCGGTATTCCTGCCCCCGCACGGCGACGGTGGTGGACTTGGCGTCCACGGTCATCTTGCAGACGGGATCCTTGGTGTTGGTGGCGGGCTTCGCCTTCTCCGCGGCGGGCGCGGCGAGGACGGCGAGGGTGAGCAGGGGGGCGTAGAACATGGGGGCCTCCGGGGTGGCCCTCCAGTGTAGCCGGGGGGCCCCGCGACACGCGGTCGCAGGGCCCCGCCCGGTCGGTCGGGCTACTTCTTCGCGTTCTTCGGGGTGCCGTCCTTCTCGAGGTACTTGTCCGGATCCTTCAGCAGCTTGGTGTCGCAGCCGCCACAGCAGATGCGGTACTCGCGGCCGCGGACGGCCACGGTCTTCGATGTCTCGGTCACCTTGCCGCCCAGGACCGGGCAGCTGGTGTTGGTGGCGGGCTTCCCGCCGGGCGCGGCGAAGAGGGCCACCGTAAGCAGCGGGGTGAGCAGGGAGGTCAGCATGATAGCTCCTTGGGAAAGGGTGGAAGGACCGGATCAGGCCGGCGAGGGAACGGACGCGGAAGGCTCGGTGAGGGGGCCTTCGACCACCTCCCTGCGCTTCCAGAGGTAATAGATGGCCGGGTAGACGAGCAATTCCAGGAGGAAGCTGGTGGCGAGGCCGCCCACCATGGGCGCCGCGATGCGCTTCATGACATCGGCGCCGGTGCCCGTGCTCCACATGATGGGCAGCAGGCCCATGAAGGCCGCGAAGACGGTCATGGCCTTGGGCCGCACGCGCTTCACGGCCCCGTGGATGATGGCTTCCACCAGGTCGGCCGTGGTCTTCAGGCGGCCCTCCTTCCGGGCCTCGTCGTGGCTGAGGTCGAGGAAGAGCAGCATGAAGACGCCGGTTTCCGCGTCGAGGCCCATGAGGGCGATGAGGCCCACCCACACGGCGATGCTCATGTTGTAGCCCAGGGCCCAGAGCAGCCAGAAGGCGCCGATGGCGCTGAAGGGCACCGCCAACATCACCACGGAGGCCTTGAAGGCGCTCTTGGTGTTGGCGTAGAGCAGGCCGAAGATGAGCACCAGCGTGATGGGCAGGATGATCTTCAGCCGCTCCTTCACGCGGATCATGTTCTCGTACTGCCCCGACCAGGTGAGGCTGTAGCCCGCGGGCAGTTTGAGGTCCTTCTCCACCGCGGCCTTCGCGTGCTGGACATAGGTCCCCACGTCGATCTTCGAGGTGTCGAAGTCCACCAGCACGTAGCCGTTCATCTGGCCGTTCTCGTCGCGGATCATGGCCGGGCCGTTGGCCCACGTCAG
>Ga0316605_10001176_pt1 | contig 15443 bp, 15 predicted proteins | sample OWC_soil_day20_n_FD_207666 | JGI IMG/M metagenome (GOLD analysis project Ga0316605, IMG submission 207666) | Wetland soil microbial communities from Old Woman Creek delta, Ohio, United States - OWC_soil_day20_noCT | ecosystem: Environmental > Terrestrial > Soil > Wetlands | place: USA: Ohio... | reverse complement strand
ATGCGCCGCCCCGCGGAATCCGCGTTCGGATCCATTCTCCCGGGATTGCGGAGGAGGTTCGGACGCTCGCCAACGTCACGCTCGCGCTCGCCGCCCTGGACGTGGCCGTTCTCGTCCTGTTCGGCGGGTTCCTGCTGGAACGGACGGTGGTCGGCCCGATCCGCCGGCTCGCTTCCGTGTCGGAGAAGATCGCGGGGGGCGAGTACGGCCTCCGGGCGGAGGTCGCCGAAGGGAACGAACTGGGCCAGCTCGCCGGCTCCTTCAATAAGATGGTGGACGGCATCCTGGCGGCGCAGGAACGCCTGCGCCGCTCCGAGCAGGATGCCTTCCGGTCGGAGAAGCTGGCGACCGTCGGCAGGCTGGCCGCGGGGGTGGCCCACGAGGTGGGGAATCCCCTCATGGCGATCCGCGGGTACGCGGAGCACCTGACACGCAACCGACCGCCCCGGGAAGAGGCGGAGGAGTGCCTCGAAAAGATCGTCGCCGAAACGAAGCGGATGGAGAACATCGTGCGCGGCCTCCTGTCCGTGGCATCCCCCGGCGAGGAGCGGGAAGGCGCGACGGATGTGGACGCGGCGGTGCGGGAGGCGGTGGAGATGCTCTCCTACCGGGACCTGTTCCGCGAGGTGGAGGTCCGGCTCGCGTGCGAAAACCCCGGGAGCGCCGCGATCCCGGAGGACCGGTTCCGGCAGGTGCTCCTGAACCTCCTGATCAACGCGGTGGACGCGATGGCCGGCAGGGGGTGTCTCACGGTCCGGACGCGGCGGATCGGCGACTGGTCGCCGCGGCGCGCCCCCGGGCCAAGGCGCCGCTCCTCCGATCCGCCGGAAACGGACTGGACCGCGCGGAGGGGGCTGCCCGGGATGGGGGTGCCGGCGGTGGCGCTCTCCGTGTCGGATACGGGACCGGGCATCGCCGGGGCGGACCTCCCGCTCCTCTTCGACCCGTTCTTCACCACGAAGGAGCCGGGGAAGGGGACCGGGCTCGGGTTGTCGGTCTCCCGGACGATCGTGGAGAGCGCGGGGGGCGAGATCTGGGCGGAGAGCGGGGAAGGGAAGGGGGCGACGTTCCACGTCGTGATACCGGCGGCCGGGGAAGGGACGGCGACATGACGGCGGGGACGAAAAAACCGGCAGGGCGGGTCCTCGTGGTCGACGACGAGGCGTCCCTCCGCGACGTCCTCGGAAAGATCCTTTCGGCGGAAGGGTACGAGGTCCGGAACGCGGGGAACGGGCGCGAGGCCCTCGAGCTCCTCGCCGCGGAACGGTTCGACTTCCTGCTCTGCGACCTCCGGATGCCCGTCATGGGCGGCCTCGATATGCTGCGGGAGATCACGGCCAGGGGAATCCCCGGGACCGTGATCATGATGTCGGCCTTCGGGACCGTGGAGACCGCTGTAGAGGCGATGAAGCTGGGCGCCTACGACTACGTCTCGAAGCCGTTCATGAGCGACGAGATCCTGATGACGCTGCGGAAGGCCGCGGAGCGGGAGCGGCTGCGGGAGGAGAACGCCTCCCTCCGCGAGGAGATCGAGCGGGCCGGCCGCCCGGAGGAGATCCTCTACGCTGCGCGGCCGATGGAGGAAGTCGTCGCGACCGCCGGCCGGGTCAAGGACTACGATGTCACGGTCCTGGTCACGGGGGAGAGCGGGACGGGCAAGGAGCTGGTGGCACGCCTCCTCCACTTCGGCGGACGGCGCCGCGGGAAACCGTTCGTCGCCGTAAACTGCGGCGCGATACCGGAAAATCTCCTTGAGAGCGAGCTGTTCGGGCACCGGAGGGGGGCGTTCACGGAGGCCAGGGCGGACCGCGTGGGCCTGATCGAGGAGGCGGGGGCGGGAACCCTCTTCCTCGATGAGATCGGGGAGCTCCCGCTGCCGCTCCAGACGAAGCTCCTGCGCTTCCTTCAGGACGGGGAGATCCGGCGCCTCGGCGAAGGGGAAACCCGCAAGGTCGACGTGCGCCTCGTGACGGCGACCTCCCGGGATCTCGAGGGGGACGTCGCGTCGGGCCGGTTCCGGGACGACCTGTTCTACCGGCTGAACGTGGTGCGGATCCACATCCCGCCGTTGCGGGAGCGGAGGGAGGACATCCCCCTCCTTGCCCGGCACTTCCTCGTCCGGTGCTGCGCGAAATACGGGAAACCGGACATGAGGCTGTCGGAGGACGCCATGTCCGCCCTGTGCGCCCACGCGTGGCGGGGGAACGTGCGGGAGGTGAAAAACCTCATGGAGCGGTGCGCCCTTCTCGCTTCCGGCGGGGAGATCACCCGGGAATCCCTCCTTGCGGTGTGGGGGGGGAAGGGAGCCGGTTCCCGGGAGACCGATCCCGGCCCGGTCCACGCCGTGCGGATCCCGGTTTCTCCGGAGCGGCCCGACCTGAAGGCGGCGGTACGGGAGCTCGAGCGGCAGCTGATCCGGATGGCCCTGGAACGGACCGGAGGAAGTCGTCCGAAGGCCGCCGAGCTGCTGGGGATCAGCCACCCCGCTCTGCTCTACAAGGCGAAGGAGTACGGGATCGAGGGGTGATAATTATGCGTAATTATGCCTCATTGGATATCAGATAAAGTTTCTTGACACGTCATCCGATATCGATACCATGGCCCTAGCATGCCAGGGCCCAGAACGGGCGGCAAAGAAGGGTTCCGGGGGTTGAGGCCGGTGTCGGGAAAAGAGGCGGAAAAGATTAAAGTCGAACCCAACAACGTCCGAAAGATACGGGAAGGACTGTTGATGAGCAAGGCGGAACTGGCGCGGCGCGCGAAGCTCTCCGTCCTGACGATCGACCGGGTGGAGAAAGGGATGGCGTGCCGCATGGACACCAAGCGGAAGATCATCCTGTCGCTGGGCCTTGCGCTGTCCGACCGGGACAAGGTATTCAGGGACTGACGGCAGGGGCACGGGGGAATCGATGGGTCTGTTCGGCAGCAAGGATGTGGTCGGGCTGGACATCGGGTCGAGCTCCGTGAAGATGGCGCACGTCCGGGCGGACGGGGCCGAGAACCGGCTGAGGAAGTTCGGCGTCTTCCCGCTGCCGGCGGACTCCATCGTCGACGGGGCCATCATGGACCACTCCTCCGTGGTGGAGGGGATCCGGACCGCCATGCGGGAGCTCAAGATCCACGAGAAGGAGGTGGCCATCGCCCTCTCCGGGCACTCGGTCATCATCAAGAAGGTCCAGCTTCCCACGACCACGGCCGAGGAACTGGAGGAGTCGATCCAGTGGGAGGTGGAGCAGTACATCCCCTTCGACATCAAGGACGTGAAGATCGATTTCCAGGTGATCGGCCCCCTGAAGGACGACCCGTCGAAGATGGACGTCCTCCTGGTGGCGGCGAAGACGGAGCTGATCAACGACTACATATCGGTGGTGCGCGACGCAGGGCTGGTCCCGCGGATCGTCGACATCGACTCCCTTGCGGCGGGCAACGCCTTCGAACTGACCCGCCCGGTCTCCGACGAGCAGGTTCCGATGGTGGTGAACGTGGGCGCCTCCTTCATGAACATCAACATCCTCCACGCCGGCGTGCCCCTCTTCACCCGCGACGTCCCCATGGGGGGCGGCATGTACACCTCGGAGATCCAGAAGCAGCTGGCCGTCGGCTTCGAGATGGCCGAGGAGTACAAGACCGGCAAGAAGGATCCCGGGGAGCGGTCGGCGAAACTCGGCGAAATCATGAGGACGGTTTCCACCATTCTCGCCACGGAAGCCCAGCGTTCGTACAACTTCTTCTCCGCCACCTACCCGGACCGCCTGGTGACCAAGGTGTACCTCACGGGGGGGGCGGCCCGCTCCTCCTTTCTGAAGGAGATCCTCGCCGAGAAGATCGGGGTGGAGGTGGAGATCTTCGACCCGATCCAGGGACTTTCGGTGGACGAGAAGACCGTCGACCCGGCCGTGGTTTCCCAATTCAACACCGCCGCAACCGTCTCGATCGGCCTCGCGCTGCGGAACCTGGAGGCTCGCGGATGATCCGGATCAACCTCATCCGGGGAAAACGGAAGAAGCGCAGGGAGCTCAACGTCGACTTCACCTACCTCATCGTTCCGGTGCTCGTCCTGGCGGGAACCTTCTACTTCCACACGACAGTCACGGGGAAGATCTCCCGGCTGAACGCCGACATCCAGAAGGCGAACGCCGACATCGAGCGGCTGAAGAAGGAAATCGGCGAGGTGGAGAAGTTCAAGGCCCGCAAGGCGGAGCTCCAGAAGAAGGTCGACATCATCTCGAACCTCCAGACCGGAAGGGTCGGGCCGGTGAGGTACCTCGAGGCGATCTCCGCCGCGATCCCGGAGAAATGCTGGATCGAAACCCTCAATATCCAACCGGAAAAGGTGACCCTGTCGGGGGTCGCCCTGAACAACCATACGATCGCCAACTTCATGACCTCCCTCGGACAGAGCGGCCGCTTCCGCGACGTCGTGCTCGGCGCGGCGGAGCAGACGAGGGTGGCGAACACCAAGCTGGTGCGTTTCAACCTGACGTTCCAGCCCGTCAACTGACGCCGAACCGCCGGGAGAGGACACGGAATGGCGCGAAAACTGGGCGACCTCGCGAAGATACCGACGAAGCAGAAGGCGATCCTCGCGGTCCTGTTCTGCCTCCTCGTCGTGGTGGGGTACTATTACCTCTACTACCGGGAAGCGTCGCAACAGGTCGCATCCCTGGAGAGCAACCTGGCCAACCTCCGGAGCAAGATCAAGGAGCAGGAGGTGATCGCCGGGAACCTGAAGTCCTTCCAGGAAGAGGTGCGCCGCCTGGAGGGGCAGCTTTCCGTGCTGCTGGAGCAGCTGCCGAACTCCGCGGAGATCCCGTCCCTCCTGAAGAGCGTCTCCGACCTGGGGAAGGAGTCGGGGCTCGACTTCATCCGATTCGCCCCCGGGGGGGAGGCGAAGAAGGAATTCTACGCGGAGATCCCGGTGGCGATCTCCGTGACCGGAGATTACCACAGCTTCGCCCTCTTCGCGGACAGGGTCAGGCATTACCCCCGCATCGTGAACCTGTCGAACATCGCATTCACCGCGCCCAAGCCGGCCGGGGACAACCTCGTGCTGGAGACCATCACCTGCACCGCCACGACGTACCGCTTCCTCGAGCAGGCCGCCGCCGCAACCCCCGCCGCGGGCGGGAAGGGGACGGCGAAATGATGCCCGCCTCCCGGATGCGGTATTTCCCCGCCTGGCTTACCGCCGCCGTCTTCGCCGTCGGGGTAGCGGCCGGGTGTGCCAAGGAGGCCCCTCCTCCGCAGCCGGTGGTGGGGAAACCCGCCCCCAAGGCGCAGGCAAGCCCGCAGCCGGCTTCCCGGAAGGCGGAAGAACCGCAGAAAAAGGCGGAAACCGCCTCCCTGTACGACCCCCGCGGGAAACGGGATCCCTTCGTTTCCTTCGTACGGGAGGTGACGCCGCAACGCGGGAAAAACGACCTGGCCGCCGTTCCGCCGATCCAGCGGTACGAGCTGGGCGAGCTGAAACTGGTGGGCATCCTGTGGACGAAGAAGGGCCCGAAAGCGCTCGTCGAGGACGCAGAAGGGAAGGGATACTCGGTCACCACGGGGTCCCGCATCGGCCGCGCGGGGGGCGTCGTGACCCGGATCACGGAGAAGGAACTGTTCGTGCGCGAGGAGTACTCCGGATATCAGGGGGAGAAGATGTTCAGGGAGAACACGCTGCAGCTCACCACGGCAGGAGGAAAATAATGATGATCCCGTTACGGCCCACGGGCCGGAGCCTTCGGTCCCGCGCCCCGATGGCGGCGCTCATCCTCGCCTGCGCGATCGCCCTTCCGGCTTTCGCGGCGGAAGCCCCGACGCCGGCGCCGCAGCAGCAGGCGGAGGGAAAGGGCGCCAGGATCCGGGAAGTGACCGTCACCAAATCCCCGTACAGCACGACGATCCAGGCGGTAGTCGACGGGGCCATCGAGAACTACAACTCCTTCAAGCTGGACGACCCCTTCCGGATCGTGGTGGACATCTGGGGGGTCGAGCAGGGAGCGGCGGCCTCCGAGATCCCGGTGGGAACCCCGCAGGTGAAGGCTGTCAAGATGTCCGCCCAGGACAGGAAGCTTCGCCTGCTCGTGGAGACGCCGGGCGATCGCCCGATGCCGTTCATCGTGAACTCCGAGGGGGGCGTCCTCTCGCTTTCCGTCGGGGGCGGCCCGGAGGAGAAGGTCACCAGCGTGGAGCGGTTCCAGGAGGGGAAGGAACCCCCGAAGGGCCCGGCTATCCTCGGGATCGACCTCGAGGACCTGCCCGCGTCGTCGAACGTCGTGATCGCGACGGCCGGGAACCCGGCGTACCAGGTGTCGAAAAAGGAAGGGAGCGTGACCCTGTCGTTCCCGGACGTTTCGGCGGACAAGGGCCTGCTCCGGCCGGTCGATGCCCGCAAGTTCGGGATCCCCGTCAAGGGGATCACCCCCTCCCGGGTGAAGAAGGGTATCGCGGTGGCGGTCGGATTCGCCCCCGGGTCGGCCTACACGGTGGAGAGGAAGAACGGCACGGTCGTCGTCGCATTCCCGAAGGATGCCGCCCCTCCGGGCGGCGAACTCGTCTCCCGGGCGACCGTGGAGGCGACCCCGCAGGCAGTTCGCCCGGTGAGGGAGGCCCCGGAAGGGTCCGGGGCGGCGGAAGCGCCCGCGGGTCCCCAGCAGTGGGGCTTCCTGATGGGCATCAGCGACACGGGACGGAAATACACGGGACAGCGGATATCGATGGACTTCAAGGACGCGGATCTCGCCAACGTCTTCCGGATCATCGCGGAGGTGAGCAACCTCAACATCATCACCTCGGACGACGTCAAGGGGAAGGTTTCCGTCCGGCTGGTCAACGTCCCCTGGGACCAGGCGCTCGATATCGTCCTGCGCTCCAAGAACCTCGGCGCGACGATGGAGGGGAACGTGCTGCGGATCGCCCCGATCGCCTCGCTGCAGAAGGAGGAGCAGGACCGGCTGAACGCCCAGAAGCAGATCGAGCAGTCGAAGGCGGAGGCGCTGAACCGCTCCGCCGAAGCCCGGGCGACGCAGGAATCGGTGTTCGACACGATCCCGGTGAGCTATTCCAAGTCGTCCGACATGATGGCCAAGATCAAGCCGCTCGCCTCCAAGTTCGGGAAGATCGACAGCGACGACCGGACCAACGTCCTGATCATCCGCGACCTGCCGCAGAACATCGAGGAGATCCGGGCACTGGTCACGCGGCTCGACACGGCCACCCCGCAGGTCCTGATCGAGGCGCGCATCGTGGAGGTCGAGACCACGTTCGCGCGGGAGCTGGGCATCCAGTGGGGCGGTTCCTTCCGGGCGGGATCGTCCACGCAATACGGGATGACCGGGGCGCAGGACGTCACGGGCGCGTCCAACCCCGGTGCGCCGATCGTCGCGGCGACCACCGACCCCTTCAACGCCACCACCCCCCCGGGGAACTGGGCCGTGAACCTCCCGGCCGCGATCGGCGCGGGGTCCGGAGGGGGGATCGCCTTCGGGATCCTGAAGGACAACCTGCGGCTGGATCTGGCGCTTTCGGCGCTGGAATCCTCGGGCAACGCGAAGATCGTGTCGTCGCCCAAGGTTGTCACGGTGGACAACAAGGAGGCGACGATCGAGCAGGGGACGCAGATACCCTACTCCACGGTTTCGGCGTCCGGCACGCAGACGCAGTTTGTCGACGCCACCTTGCGGCTGAAGGTCACCCCGCATATCACGCCGGACGGGCGCGTCTCGATGAAGGTGGACGCGCAGAACGACTCCCCGGGCGAGACGACGCCGACCGGGCAGCTGGCGATCAACAAGAAGAAGGCGACCACGGAGGTCCTGATCCAGGACGGGGAGACGGCGGTGATCGGCGGGATCATCCAGGTCGCCCGATCGGAAAGCCAGTCCGGACTCCCCTGGCTCTCCAAGATTCCCGTGCTGGGGTACCTGTTCCGGAAGGACATCAACACCGCGAGAAACCGGGAACTCCTGATCTTCATCACCCCGAAGGTCATCAAGCCCGAGCCGATCCAGGCGAAGGCGAACTGACCCGGGTCGAGGGGCAGGCGAAAGGGCACCCGGCCGACACCGCCCGGGTGCCCTTTTCCATTTCGCGGGGAGGGGGAAGGACATCGCACGGTTCACGTTCCGCACGGCGGGGGAGACGCACGGCCCTGCCCTGGTGACGATCGCGGAGGGTCTTCCGTCGGGGCTTCCCGTGCTGGCGCGGGACGTCGACCGGGAGCTGTCGAGACGCCAGGTGGGGTACGGCCGCGGGGAGAGGATGCAGATCGAGAAGGACGAGGTGGAGATCCTCTCCGGCGTCCGGTTCGGAAAGACCCTCGGCGGCCCGGTTGCGTTGCTCCTGCGCAACCGCGACTGGGCCAACTGGCGGGACAAGATGGCGCAGGAGGGGGATGGCGCGGGCGTCTCCACGCTGGACACCGCAAGGCCCGGGCACGCGGACCTCGGGGGAGTCCTGAAGTACGCGCTCCGGGACGTGCGAAGCGTCCTCGAACGGGCGAGCGCGCGGGAGACGGCGGCCCGGGTGATGGCGGGGGCCCTGGCGAAGCGGTTCCTGGCGGAACTGGGCGTCGCCATCGTCGGCCACGTCCTGTCCATCGGGGGGATCCGCGTATCCCGGGACGTGGAGGGGAACGCCGTGCGGGCGGCGGAAGCGGAGAAGAGCCCCCTGCGGATGGCGGACCCCGCGGCGGAGGCGAAGGTCATCCGCATGATCGACGAGGTGAAGGAAGCGGGCACCACGGCGGGGGGGATCGTCGAGGTGATCGCCAGGGGCGTTCCCCCGGGACTCGGGTCGTACGTGTCGTGGGACCGCCGGCTGGACGGACGCCTGGGCCACGCGCTGATGAGCATCCACGCGATCAAGGGGGTCGAGATCGGCGGGGGAATGGCCCTGGCATCCCGGCCGGGCGCGGAAGTCCACGACGAGGTGTTCCCGGGCGGCGACCCGGAAAACCGGTTCCTCGGCACGTTCCTGCTGCCGTTTCACCGGGAGACGAACCGCGCCGGGGGGCTGGAGGGGGGAATGACCAACGGGGAAGCCGTGGTCGTCCGGGCGGCAATGAAGCCCATCCCCACCCAGTCCCGCCCGCTGCGCACGGTCACGGTCGACCGGTTCGACGCCACCACCGCACACCGGGAGCGAAGCGACGTGTGCGCGGTTCCCGCCGCATCCGTCGTGTCGGAGGCGATGACGGCCATCGTCCTGGCGGACGCGTTCCTCGAGAAATTCGGGGGGGATGCGATGGGCGATATCCTCTATAATTACACGCATTACCTGCGGCGAATCTGCGGGGAATGACGGGCGGCCGAACGTTTCCGGGGGTGGTTCTCGTCGGCTTCATGGGGTCGGGGAAGACCTCCGTCGGGAGGCGACTGGCGCGGAAGCTCCGGGCCGAATTCGTGGACGTGGACGACCGGATCGAGCGCGCGGCGGGGAAACCGATCCGCGAGATCTTCTCCGCGGAGGGGGAGCCCTCCTTCCGTGAGCGGGAGAAGGTCGCGTTACGAGAGGCCCTATCGGTTCCCGGAAGAGTGGTGGCCACGGGCGGCGGGGCGTTCCTGGAGGAGGGGAACCGGGCGCTGCTGTCGGCCTACGCCCCCGTCGTGTACCTCGAGGCCCGAGCGGAGACTCTCCTCGCCCGCCTGCCGGGGAATTCCGACCGGCCGCTGCTGGGGGGTGGCGACCGCGGGAGGGTCGTCCGCGACCTTCTGGACCGAAGGGTGCCGGGGTACAGGAAGGCGGACCACACCGTCGCCACGGACGGGCTGACGGTGGAGGAAGTGGCGGACCGGGTAGTGGAGTGGCTGTCGAAAACGGAGAGGCGGTGACAGTGACCCCCGAGACGCTGACGGTCGCGCTGGGCGACCGGGCCTACGACATCTTCTTCGGCCGGGACATTTACCCGCTGTTCCAGGAGTGGATCTGCCGCTTCTACCCGGGCGGCTCCGTCCACGTGGTGACGGACCGCAACGTGGCATCCATCTACGGGGACGACATCCGCAGCTGGCTTTCCGGTATTCCCCACGGCGTGCTCGCGCTCGCGCCCGGCGAGGAGAGCAAGAGCTTCGACACCGTGCGGGAAATCTATGCCTTCCTCGCCCGCGGGGACGCGGGGAGGGATTCCCTGGTGGTGGCCTTCGGCGGCGGGGTCGTGGGGGACCTCGCCGGCTTCGCCGCCGCGACGTTCCTCCGCGGCATATCATACATACAGGTGCCTACGACCCTCCTCTCCCAGGTGGACAGCAGCGTCGGCGGAAAGACGGGGTTCAACCTCCCGGAGGGAAAGAACCTCGTCGGGGCGTTCCACCAGCCCCGCGCGGTGTTCGTCGACGACGCGTTCCTGCTTACCCTGGACGAGCGCAACCTCAAGGCGGGGATGGCGGAAGTGGTCAAGAGCGCGCTGGCCGGGGACGGGGAGCTCTGGGACCGGCTCCTCGCCCGGGGCAGCCGGTGGAAGTCGTTCTCCGGCGAGGAATGGCGATGGGCCGTCCGCCGCTGCGTCGCGTTCAAGGCGTCGGTTGTGGAGCGGGACGAGCGGGAAGCGTCCCTGCGCCGGATCCTCAACCTCGGGCACACGGTGGGCCACGCGATGGAGAATGCGGGGGGGTACGGGCGCCTCCTTCACGGGGAGGCGGTCGCGATGGGGCTGGCCTGGGAAGCCGTCCTCGGGCGCATCCTCGGAGCGACACCCGCCGCCCTCGCGGAAGGCACCGTTTCCCTGCTCCTCGATATGGGGTACGACTTGGACGACCCGGATCTGCCGCTGTCCTCGATCGCCGCGGCGATCGGCATGGACAAGAAGCGGATCTTGTCCGAGGTGGATCTTCCCCTGGTCGTGGCGCCGGGGCGTTGCGAACTCCGCCGGGTCGCGCTTCCGGAGATTCGCCGGCACCTGCCGGCCATCCGGGCGGAATTGCGGGAGCGCGCCGCCCGGCACGAGCCCGCGCGGGAGACGGAGGCCGCATCTCCGACGGAACCGTTCGCGGAGGGACTGGCGGTCCTGGAGCGGCGCGTTGCGGGGAATCCCCGGGATCCGCGCGCGCTGACGGCCTTGGCAGCGGGGTACCTGCGAACGGGGAACCTGGCGGCCGCATGGGAGGCGATTCACGCGGTGCTGGAGGAGAACCCGGCGGACGCGGGGGCCCAGCGGGTTGCCGCGGAACTGGGGCGTGCGACATCCGCGACTGGCCAGGGAGAGGAAATGCCGGCCGCTTCCCCCCTCGCGGGACTGGTCCTGCTGGGAGAAGATGCGTACGAAATCCGTCCCGCGGAACAGCCCCTTCGATCGGCGGAAGGAGGGGGACACCCCTCCGGGGATTTCCACGTCGAGGATGCCTCCGGTCCGGTCCCGCAAGGGGACGGCGGACCCGGAGAGCCCGCCCCGCAGGCAGTCGCGGCAGGCGAGAATCTCTCTCCCTCCGGCGGATCAGGGAGCGTGGAAACGCCCTCGGTGCGGACGGTCACCCTGGCGGACGTCTACTGGGCGCAGGGTGAGCGGGAGACGGCGATCCGGATCATCGAGGAGATCCTGCGGCAGGATCCCGGCAACGCGCGGGCGCTGGCATGGCGGGCCGCCCGCCGGGAAGATCCCCTCGAGGCTACGCTCCGGGATTTCCTCCGGGCGACGGCGAAGGAGTACGGGTATGACCTTTCGTGACGTCATTGAAGGAATGCACAGGAAGGATCCCGGGGTGAGGGCGGGAGCGCTCGTCGGTGAGGACGGCCTGACCGTCGAGGAGTGGCACGCCCCCGCGGACGATTGCGACCTGCCGGCGCTCTGCGCGGAGATCGTCCGGTTCTTCCGGGAATCCGACCGGATCGCCACGGAATACGGCCTCGGGGCGGCGGGGGAGATCTACCTCGCCGGGGACCGGGCGCTGGTCTTCGTGCGGCGCGTGACGGAGGAGTACTGCCTCGTGGTCGTCACCTCCACCGGGACCATTCCCGGGAAGTGCCGCTTCCTGATCCGGCAGGCCGCGCGGCAGGCGCGGGAGATGTTGTGAGGCGGAAGGGCGCACCCCGGATACTGTTCGTCGACGGGCCGAACCTGAACGTGCTGGGGGAGCGGGAACCCGACCTCTACGGCCGGCAGACCCTCGCCGCCATCCGGAAGGCCGTCGCGGAAACGGCGCGGGGGGAAGGCGCCGCGGTGGAGTTCTTCCAGTCCAACCACGAAGGGGAGATCGTGGAGGCGCTCCAGCGGGCGCGGGACAAGGCCGACGGGGTGGTGATCAACCCCGCCGGGTACACCCACACCAGCGTGGCGATCCGGGACGCTCTCCTCTTCTGCGGCCTTCCGGCGATCGAGGTGCATCTGTCCAATCCGTCCGGCCGGGAGGGGTTCCGAAAGATCTCCCTGGTGGAGGACGTGGTCGTCGGCCGCATCAGCGGGATCGGCGGCTACGGCTATGTCCTCGCGCTTCTCGCCCTGCTCCATCACCTTCGGGACGAGGGGGATCGTGGGCGGGGCTGAAAGACGCCTGGGTGGCCTGATCTCCGCCATGGGGAGGCGCCGCCTGGACGCCTACCTCTGCGCGCGGATGACGAACGTGCGGTATCTCACCGGCTTCACCGGGAGCGACGCGGTCCTCCTGGTCTCCGGTTCGGGTGCAGTCCTGTGTACAGACGGGCGGTACGAGACCCAGGCAAGGGAGGAAGTACGGGGGGCGGAGGTCGTCATCACCGACGGGAAGTGGGTTTCCGCGGCGCGGCGCCTGCGGGCGTCGAGGGCGCGGAGGGTCGGATACGAGTCCCGATACCTCAGCGTGGAGTCGTACCGGGCGGTTGCCCGGGGACGCGAGGACCGGTGGATCCCGGTCCAGGACCTGGTCGAACCGCTACGGATGCGGAAGGACCCGACGGAAATCCTCTCGATCGAGGCGGCGGCGGCCGCCGCCGCCGCCGGGCTGCTCTCCGTCCTGGACCGCGGTGTCGTCGGGAAGACGGAGCGCGAGGTCGCGGCGGACCTGGAGCGCGCGATGAAACTCCGGGGGGCCGAAGAGGCCTCCTTCCGGCCGATCGTGGCGGACGCCGCGCGCTCGGCCCTGCCGCACGCATCGCCGACGGATGTGCGGATCGGCCCGGAAGGGCCGCTAGTGGTCGATTTCGGGGCCCGACGCGGCGGGTACTGCTCCGACGAGACGGTGACCCTTCTGCCGTCCCGCCCTCGAAGGGAGCTTTCGCGCATCTTCGATGCGGTACGGCGTGCCCAGGAGGCGGGGCTGTCTGCCCTTCGGCCCGGCATACCGTGCCGGGAGGTGGACGCCCGCGTTCGGGAATCGCTGGACCGTGCCGGATATTTGAAGTATTTTGTTCATTCGACCGGGCACGGCGTAGGGCTGGACATCCACGAGCGACCGTCCCTCTCCCGCCGTTCCCGGGACCGCCTCGAGGAGGGGATGGTCGTCACGGTGGAACCCGGCGTGTACCTGCCGGGCCTCGGGGGCGTCCGGCTCGAGGACACGGCGAAGGTCACCGCCGCGGGGTGGGAGCGGGTCACGTTCCTCCCCAAGAGTCCGGGACCACGGATCGGAAGGGAGCCGTAGAGGGATGTACACCACCTCGGATTTCCGCAACGGGCTGAAGATCGAGTTCGAGGGGGGGCCGTACCTCATCGTCTACTTCCAGCACGTCAAGCCCGGAAAGGGCGGGGCCTTCGTCCGGACCAAGCTGAAGAACCTGAAGACGGGCGCGGTGCTGGAGCACACCTTCCGCAGCGGGGACAAGGTGGAGAAGCCCGACCTCGAAGAGCGGGAGATGCAGTTCATGTACAAGATGGAGAACCAGTTCCACTTCATGGATACGAAGACGTACGAGCAGATCTACCTCGACGAGGACCATGTGGAGGAGGCCGGGAGCTACCTGATCGAGAACCTCCCGGTGAAGATCCTCTTCTACAGAGGGGAGCCGATCGGGATCGACATCCCCTTCTTCATCGACCTGAGGATCGTCGAGACCGAGCCCGGCGTCCGCGGCGACACCGTCAGCGGCGCGACGAAGGCCGCGAAGCTGGAGTCGGGGGCGGTCGTCCAGGTGCCGCTTTTCCTCAGCGAGGGGGACCGGATCAAGGTGGACACGCGCACCGGCACCTACATCGAGCGGGTGTGAGGGGATTCCGATGAACCTGAAGGAGATCCGGGAGATCCTGGAGATGTTGAAGGGCACCGACGTGAGCGAGTTCGAGCTGGGCCGGGGGGACACGGTCCTGAAGGTCCGGCGCGGCGCCGTGCCGGGCCCACCCGCGGCGTACGCGCATTTTCCCGGGCCCGCGGCGCCCGCCCCGGCGGCACCCTGGCCGGAGGAGCCCAAGGCGCCCCCGAAGGAACCCGCCCGGCCCGCCCACAAGGAGGTCGTCTCGCCGATCGTGGGCACTTTCTATCGCGCCCCCGCCCCGGACGCCTCGCCGTTCGTCGAGGTGGGTACCCGCGTGGTGAAGGGCCAGGTCCTGTGCATCGTCGAGGCGATGAAGATCATGAACCAGATCGAGTCGGACACCACGGGGACGATCGCGGCGATCCTCGTGGAGAACGCCCAGCCGGTGGCGTACGGCCAGCCGCTGTTCCACGTTGTCCCGGAGTAAGGGGCCGGCATGATCCACAAGGTGCTGATCGCCAACCGCGGCGAGATCGCGGTCCGGATCATCCGGACCTGCCGCGAGATGGGGATCAAGACCGTGGCGGTCCATTCGACGGCCGACAAGGAAGGATTGCACGTCCGGATGGCCGACCAGTCCGTCTGCATCGGCCCGCCTCCCAGCTCCGAAAGCTACCTGAACGTCCCGGCCATCCTCTCGGCCATCGAGATCACCGACGCCGACGCCGTGCATCCCGGCTACGGCTTCCTGGCGGAGAACGCCGCGTTCGCGGAGATCTGCCAGAACTACGGCGTCAAGTTCATCGGCCCCTCGGCGGAGTCGATCCGCCTCATGGGCGACAAGATCGAGGCGCGCCGGGCGGTGCAGAAGGTCAAGGTGCCGATCGTCCCCGGGAGCGACGGAGCGATCACGGAGGAGGAGGAAGGTCTCCGGGTCGCCAAGGAGATCGGTTTCCCCGTGATCGTCAAGGCGGCCGCGGGCGGCGGCGGCCGGGGGATGAAGATCGTCCACAGCCCGGCCTCGTTCATCAACGCGTTCCTCACCGCCCAGTCCGAGGCCCTGTCGGCCTTCGGCGTGCCCGACGTGTACGTGGAGAAGTATTTCGACAACGCCCGCCACGTGGAAGTCCAGGTGATGGGAGACCGCCACGGCAACGTCATCCACCTGGGGGATCGGGACTGCTCGATCCAGAGGAGGCACCAGAAGCTGATCGAGGAGGCTCCCGCGCCCGCGCTGCCTTCACGTGTCCGTCGCGCCCTGTGGAAGGCGGCGGTCGATGCGGCGGTCGGGGTGAACTACAATAACGTGGGGACGGTGGAGTTCCTGTATGTCCCCGACGGGGAGTTCCATTTCCTGGAGA